>Ga0209578_10000563_pt1 | contig 44275 bp, 40 predicted proteins | sample tdAd472_FD_187127 | JGI IMG/M metagenome (GOLD analysis project Ga0209578, IMG submission 187127) | Marine sediment microbial communities from the Atlantic coast under amendment with organic carbon and nitrate - tdAd47.2 (SPAdes)... | ecosystem: Environmental > Aquatic > Marine > Coastal >...
GGCGGCTCGCGGAACAGGCAGCGATAGCAGGGCCCGGCGTCCTCGCCGTCGGGGCCGGTGAACGGCCGATAGGTGGCGATCTGCGCGTCGAACCGGAGGATCGCCGCCGACACCAGGGGCTTCTTGGCGAAATAACAGGCGTCGTTGACCAGAAACCGGGTGGAAAAATTGTCGGAGCCGTCGGCGACCAGGTCGTAGCGCGCGATCAGATCGGCGGCGTTGGCGGCGTCGATACGAAAGGGATGCGCCTCGAAAGTGACGTCGGGGTTGATCGAGGCCACCGCCTCGCGCGCGCTTTCCACCTTCAGTTTGCCGACGTCGGCGGTGTGGTGCAGCACCTGGCGTTGCAGGTTGGAGAGATCGACCGTGTCGTGGTCGACGACGCCGATGGTGCCGATGCCGGCGGCAGCGAGGTACAGGATCAGCGGCGAACCCAGTCCGCCGGCGCCGATGACCAGCATCTTCGATTGCAGGAGCTTCTCCTGGCCGGTGCCGCCGACTTCCGGCAGCAGGATGTGGCGGGCGTAGCGGTTGATCTGGTCTTCGGTGAAATCCACGTGCGTGCGGTCCCTATTCAAGCCCCTCGAACAACTGCGTCGAGAGGTAGCGTTCGGCGAAGGAAGGCAGGATGGCGACGATGTTCTTGCCGGCCATTTCCGCGCGTTCGCCCACTTCGAGCGCGGCGGCCAGCGCCGCACCCGACGAAATGCCCACCGGCAGCCCCTCCAGCCGGGCAACACGGCGCGCCATGGCGAAGGACGATTCGTTGCCGATCTTCAGGGTCTCGTCGATCAGGCCGGTATCGAGAATGCTGGGGACGAAGCCGGCGCCGATGCCCTGAATCTTGTGCGGGCCGGGCGTGCCGCCGGACAGGACCGGGCTGTCCTCGGGCTCGACCGCGACCACGCGCACGTCGGGATTGCGTTCCTTGAGCACCTGCGCGATTCCGGTCAAGGTGCCGCCGGTGCCGACGCCCGAGATCAGCACGTCGACCTTGCCCTGCGTATCGATCCAGATTTCCTCAGCCGTGGTGCGGCGGTGGATGTCCGGATTGGCCGGGTTCTCGAACTGCTGCAGCATCACCGCACCGGGCGTGGTATCGATCAGCTCCTGGGCACGGTCGATTGCGCCCTGCATGCCTTGCGCCGCCGGCGTCAGTTCGATTTTCGCACCCAGCAGCATCAGCATCTTGCGCCGCTCGATGGACATGCTTTCGGGCATGGTCAGCACCAACCGGTAGCCCTTGGCGGCGCAGACGAAGGCCAGCGCGATGCCGGTGTTGCCGGACGTGGGCTCGACCAGCAACGGGTCGTCGCCGATGCGGCCGTCCTTCTCCGCCGCTTCGATCATCGCCAGACCGATGCGGTCCTTGACCGAGGCGAGGGGGTTGAAGAATTCGCATTTGCCCAGGATTTCCGCCTCGATGCCGGCCTCGGCGGCGAGCCGCCCGAGCCGCACCAGGGGCGTCGCGCCGATGGTATCGATGATGCTGTCGTATATCCGTCCCCGCGCGCCCTGCGCGGCTGCAGTTCCCGTGTCGTTCATGCTCACGTCCCCTCCCAAGGTAGGTGCCGGCGGCTCCCATCCGCCGGCCCGGTCATATGGTGAAATCGAGCGTGCGGCGGCCTTCGCTCTCGACGCCCTCGGCGCGCGCCCGGTCGCAGAGGTCGTCGATGGTGGTGGCGTCGAGACTCTTCATGATCTCTTCTTGCAATTCGTCCCAAAGCGGCTGCACGACACGCAGGCCGAGTTCCGATTCGGACAGGTTCTTGTCGGCGGTTTCCTGGGTCTCCACCGAGCGCACCACGCGCGCGATGTCGCCGATGGTGATGCGGCGCCGTTCGCGCGCCAGCCGGTAGCCGCCGCGCGGTCCGCGCACGCCGACCAGAATACCTTCGCGCACCAATTGCTGCAGCGCCTGTTCCAGGTAACGCCGGGGAATGCCCTGGCGACGGGTAATCTCGCGGCTCTGCACCGGTTCGGCTCCGGCGTGGTAGGCGATGTCGAGCACCGCCTCAATGGCATAGAGCGCTTTTTTCGAAAGCCGAAACATGACCTCTCCCCTCAGCCCGTTCCCGTGGAGCCAAACCCGCCGGCGCCGCGTTCGCTGTCGTCGAGGCCGTCGCGCTCGCGCCACTCGGCGCGGGTGACCGGCGCCACCACCATCTGGGCGATGCGCATGCCGCGCTCGATGCGGAACGGCTCCTGGCCGTGGTTGATCAAGATCACGCCGACCTCGCCCCGGTAATCGGCGTCGATGGTGCCGGGACTGTTGAGCGCCGTGACCCCATGTTTGATGGCGAGGCCGGACCTCGGCCGTACCTGCGCTTCGTAGCCGGCGGGCAGTTGAATGGAGATGCCCGTCGGCACCAGCGCCCGGTGGCCCGGTTCCAGCACCAGGTCCTCGCCGACGGCGGCAAGCAGGTCGGCGCCGGCGGCGTCCGCCGTGGCGTAGTCGGGCAGCGGCAGGTCGCGGCCATGGTCCAGGCGCACCACGTCGACGGTGATCGTCCGTTCCGTCATCACGCGACCTCCGTCCGGGGTGCCAGGGTTTCGGCGATGCGCGCGGCGAGGCGCGCACCGACTTCGGTTTTGCTCAGCGCCGGCCAGTGCTCGGCGTTGGCGGCGGTAATCAGGTGCACCGTGTTGCTGTCGCCGGCAAAGGTGCCGGTCTCGGGCGACACGTCGTTGGCGACGATCCAGTCGCAGCGCTTGCGCGCCAGTTTCGCCGTGGCGTTTTCGATCACGTTCTCGGTCTCGGCGGCGAAACCGACGACCAGGCCGGGGCGCTTCGGGCCGGCCGCCGACAGGGTGGCCAGGATGTCCGGGTTTTCGGCCAGTTCCAGCGGCGGCGGAACCGCGCCGGGTGTTTTCTTCAACTTCTCGGGCGCTTCGGCGGCGACCCGCCAGTCGCAGACCGCGGCGGCGCAGACGGCCACGTCGGCGGGCAGTGCGTGCTCGCAGGCGGCGAGCATCTCCGCTGCCGATTCCACATGCACCGTGGCGATGCCGGCGGGATCGGGAAGCCGCGTCGGGCCGCTGACCAGCGTCACCTCGGCGCCCAAGGCCGCCAGCGCCGTGGCAATGGCGTGGCCCTGCTTGCCGGACGAGCGGTTGGCGATGTAACGCACCGGGTCGATGGGCTCAAGGGTGGGCCCCGACGTCACCAGCGCGCGCTTGCCGGCGAGCGGCAGGTCGCGGGTGAAAAAGGCTTCGACGGCGTCGGCGATGTCGGTGGGTTCGCTCATCCGGCCCATGCCGTATTCGCCGCAGGCCATGTCGCCTTCCTCGGGCCCGATGAAGCCAACACCGCGCTCGGCCAGGGTGGCGACGTTGGCCCGGGTCGCGGCGTGTTCCCACATGCGCACGTTCATGGCCGGCGCCGCCATCACCGGCTTGTCTGTGGCGAGCAGCACGGTGGTCGCCAGGTCGCCGGCCTCGCCGTGCGCCATCTTGGCCAGGATATTGCCGGTGGCCGGCGCCACCAAAAGCAGGTCGGCATCGCGGCTGAGTTGGATATGCCCCATCTCGTGCTCGTCGGTGAGCGAGAATAATTGGTCGTAGACCTTGTCCTCGCTGACCGCGCCGAGCGCCAGCGGCGTGACGAACTGCTTCGCCGCTTCGGTCATGACGCAGCGCACGGCAAAGCCGCGCTCGCGCAGGCGGCGCACCAACTCGGGGCACTTGTAGGCGGCGATGCCGCCGGAGACGATCAGCAGGACTCGTTTGCCATTCAGCACGGTTTTCACCATCCAGCCTGGGTAGAATTCACAATTTCACGGGAAATTGGTGTGATACGGTAGTATCTACAGGAGGTCGACGCAAGCCTCGAGCGCCGCTACTTGAGCATCAATACCAGAACCAGCACGGCCACCGCAAGCCACAGGCCCTTGACCAGGGCGGCATGGCCGTTGCCGTTCGATTTCAGCGACTGGATGGTGTCCGGGTGCAGGCGCACGCGGCCGGACGCGATCATGCCGGCGCTTTCCTCCAGTCCGTCCATGATCCGGGGCAACCGGCCGATGGTTTCCGAAATGCCGTCGACCGCGTCGCGCACCCGCGCTTCCGGTCCCAGGTTGGCGGTCATCCATTCCTCGATCAGCGGCCGCGCCAGCATCCACATGTTGGCTTCCGGGTTGAGGCGCCGGGCGGTGCCTTCAGCCACCAGCATGGTCTTTTGCAGCAACAGCAACTGCGGCTGGGTTTCCATCTCGAAGGTTTCGGTGATCTGGAACAATTGGCCGAGCAGCCGCGCGATGGAGATCTCGTTCTGCGGCTTGTCCAGGATCGGCTCGGCGATGGAGCGGCAGGCCTGGGTGAAGGTGTCGACGGAGCGGTGTGCCGGCACCCAGCCGGCTTCGAAATGGACCTCGGCGGCGCGCCGGTAATCGCGGGTCAGGAAGGCCAGCAGCATGTCCGCCAGGATGCGCCGGGTCTTGAGGTCGAGCCGCCCCATGATGCCGAAATCGACCGCGCCGATGGCGCCTTCCGGCGTCACGAACAAGTTGCCCGGATGCACGTCGGCATGGAAGAAGCCGTCGCGGAAGACCTGGCGGAAAGTGGCGTTGGCGGCCTTGGTCAGGATTGCATCCGGGTCGTGCCCGGCTTCCACCAGCGCGTCGCGGTCGTCGAGCGGGATGCCGTGCAACCGCTCGGTGACCATCACCCGTTTCGCGGTGCGGCCCCAGTCCACTTCCGGCACGATGAAGTCCGGATCGTTCGCGAAGTTCTCCGCCAGCTCGGCTGCGGCGGCGGCCTCGAACCGGAGGTCCATTTCCATTTCCACCGTTTCGGCCAAGGTCTCCACTACCTGGCGCGGCTTCAGGCGCTTCAGGTCGGGTCGCGCCGTCTCGATCAGGCCGGCGACCCAGCGCAAGAGTTCGATGTCGCGTTCGAAAGCCGCCTCGATGTCCGGGCGCAACACCTTGACGGCGACTTCGCGGCCGTCCGTGGTGACGGCGAAATGCACTTGCGCGATGGAGGCCGCGGCGACCGGCTGGTCGTCGAATTCGGCAAACAGGGCATCCATGCCGTCGTCCAATTCGGTCTCGATGGTGGCGCGGGCCAGGGTGCTGGAAAACGGCGGCAGGCTGTCTTGCAGTTCCGACAGATCGGCGGCCAGTTCCTCGCCCAGGAGATCGGAGCGCGTCGCCAGTGCCTGGCCCATCTTGATGAAGCTGGGACCGGCCTCGTTCAGGGCGCCGGCCAGGCGTTGGCCCGGCCGACCTTCGGCGTTACGCCGGGAAATCAGCTTGGCAAGGGTCACCACCATGGGCGCCACGCCGAAGATCTCGAGCGGGAACAGGGCGTCGTGACGCGCCAGGATGCGCGCGACGCGCAAGAGATGGCCGGCGTTCCGGAGCGCGCCGAACATGGCTCAGACGCGCCAGGCCGAGTGCATCGCCGCGATGCCGCCCGACAGATCGCGCACCTGCACGTTGCGTAACCCCGCGTCGGCGATCATGGCCGCGAAGGTTTCCTGGTCGGGGAACTTGCGGATGCTTTCAGCCAGGTACTGGTAGGCCTCGCGATCGCCGGCGACCTTGGCGCCCATGAACGGCAGCACGTCGAAGGAATAACGGTCATAGAGCCGCTGCAGCATCTGCGAGCGTACATGCGAGAATTCGAGGCACAGGAAACGGCCGCCCGGCTTCAGCACGCGCCGTGCTTCGGTAAGCGCCTTTTCGATATGGGTGACGTTGCGGATGCAGAACGCGATGGTGAAGGCGTCCGCGGACATGTCGTCCAGCGGCAGCTTCTCGGCATCGCCGTTGATCCAGGTGATGCCTTCCAGAATGCCCTTGTCGAGCGCCCGGTCGCGGCCGCGTGCCAGCATTTCCTTGTTGATGTCGACCACCGTCACCGGCCCGCCGCCGCGTGCCAGGAACCGGAACGCGATGTCGCCGGTGCCGCCGCCGACGTCGACCAGGGCCATGCCGGGCCGGGGCCGGAGCCAATCGATCAGGGCGTCCTTCCACAATCGATGGATGCCGAGGCTCATCAGGTCGTTCATCAGGTCGTAGCGCCCGGCGACACTGTCGAAGACTTCGCGCACGAGCGATTCCTTCTCTGCCTCGGGAACGTCCTTGAAGCCGAAGTGGGTGGTGCCGGGTTCGTGCGATTTGGCCGTCATGGCCGGAACATAGCGCAAGGATCGGGTTGAAACCAGCACCCCAAGGGGGCATACCGGAGAGCTGTTTTTACGGAGTGAGCGATGCCCGAACTACCCGAAGTGGAGACCGTCAGGCGCGGCCTGGCGCCGGTATTGGAAGGGGCCCGGCTGGCGCGCGTGATCCAGCGCCGCGAGGATCTGCGGTTCCCGCTGCCGGAAGGCTTTGGCCAGCGCCTCACCGGGCGCCGGGTGGAGACCGTCGGGCGCCGCGCCAAGTACCTTTTGATCGGCCTCGACGACGGCGCCACCTTGATGGCGCATCTCGGCATGTCCGGACGGTTCCGGATTTTCGAGGCCGCGCCGCCGCCCGAAGAACCGCACGACCATGTGATCCTCGAGACCGATGCCGGCGCCACCATTCGCTTCAACGATCCGCGCCGTTTCGGTTTCATGGATATCATCGACGCGGGCGGCCTCGCGGCCAACCGCTTCCTTGCCGGTCTCGGCCCAGAGCCACTGGATGACGCCTTCGACGCGGCGCGCCTGGCCGAATGCCTGGCCGGCAAGGCGGCGCCGTTGAAGGCGGCGCTGCTGGATCAGCGCGTGGTCGCCGGGCTCGGCAATATCTATGTCTGCGAGGCGTTGCACCGGGCCGGGCTGTCGCCCAAGCGCAAGGGGCGCAGCGTCGGACCGGCGCGCGCGGGGCGTCTTGCGGATGCGGTCAAGCGGGTGCTGGAGAAGGCCATCGCCGCTGGCGGGTCGTCGCTGCGCGACCACCGCCAGACCAACGGCGAGTTCGGCTATTTCCAGCACGATTTCCAGGTCTACGGCCGCGAGGGCGAGGCCTGCCGGCGCTGCGGTCCGGACCACCCGGTGCGCCGCATGGTGCAGTCCGGGCGCTCCACATTCTATTGTCCTCATTGCCAGCGCTGATAGAATAGGTGCTCATGATGATTTTTTCCCGTGCCGCCATGCTCGTCGCGTTCGCCGTTCTGCTCGGCGGCGCCTCGGGTGCTTGGGCGCAGTCGCCGGCCTTCGTCAGCATCGACGAGGATCTGCCGTTGATGGCCGGGCTGAGCGAACAGGCCGACGCGGCGATGACCTTCGACAGCGCGTCGGGGCGGATCGCTGAGACGGTAGCCTCGGGCCCCGCGTCGGCGTCGGCGGTCGGTGCGTTCTACCACCAGACCTTGCCGCAGTTGGGCTGGGAAAGCCTCGGTGGCGGCGAGTACCGGCGCGGCGACGAGGCGCTGACGGTGGAAGTCGCCCCGGCCGCGGACGGCGGCGCCGAGGTGCGTTTCCGGCTGCGGCCTTCGGGCTCGTGAAAAGCGGCCGGCCAAGGGGGTTGACGGCACCCGGGCGGGCCTTTATAAACCGCCGTCCGCCGGGCCTTGGGTCCGGCAATCGGTTTTTTGACGTTTAAGGAAATGACCCATGGCTAACCACGCCCAGGCAAAAAAACGGATCCGCCAAACCAAGCGCCGCACGGTCGTCAACCGCACGCGCCGCGGCTCCATCCGCACCGAGCTGCGTGCCGTCGAGGAAGCCATCGCGTCGGGCGACAAGAGCGCCGCGGAAGCCGCCTTCAAGGCCGCGCAGCCGGCGTTGATGGTCGGTGTCGGCCGGGGTGTCGTGCATCGCAACACCGCGTCGCGCAAGCTGTCGCGCCTGTCGAAGCGGATCAAGGCGATGGCCGCCTGAGCCCAGGGCCACCGAGAATTCGGCGAACGCCGTGCCCCAGGGTGCGGCGTTTTTTCTTGTCCGCGCGGTTAGATTCCGCTTTTCGCCGGGCGGACTCAGGCAGGTTCGAGAGTCAAGAAGTTTATTTTCGACGTTCCCCTTTCGATCTTGTTGAAAGGCCGTTCATTGGACCGTAATATTCGCCTGTCAGCAATTGAACGACGGGCGTCGAAAACAAATAACGACCCCATATTCAGGGCAATCGCCGCTTTAGTTGTTGATGGTGTTACTTATGTGATGTGGCGGAATTCAATAGTTATTCTGGCCTCGGTCATAATAAAACTAAATATAAGGCGCCGCGGGGGACGACAGCCCTTTTGCCGAGTCCTTAACAGCGGTGCGGTGTCGATAAGGGAAGAATTTAATACGCCGGTTTGACCACTTTGAACGGGCGATGGTTATTCTGAGAGGGGATCGTTTCCAGGGTTCCATTACATGCTGAAACAAGCCGTTGGACGAGCGGACGCGCCTTAAAGGAAGGGCGTTCGGGTTTCCTGGGTCGGTTCGCGGTTTTCGGCAGCACCTGTGAATTCTGAGACGGCACTCGTCATCCGTATCCGCTTCGGCATTTCGCCGGCGGGGCGGGGAAACCCATCGGGCCGATCGGGTCGGACGATGTGGAAATAAGAACACGGCCGAATAGGGTGCGAATAAAATGGACTCGATGCGCGATATGCCAGGGAAACCGCAAGTCGACGGAAACACGCCAACCGATAATCGAGACGGGGATCAAAACGAACTGCGCCAGCAGTGGGAAACCGTTTCCAATCACATGAGAGCCGAAATCGGCGAAGCCTCCTACCAAAGCTGGCTCCGCCCGATGACCGTGCGCGGCATGACCGACGGCGTTGTCACCATCTCGGTGCCGACCCGGTTCATGCGCGACTGGGCGACGGCTCACTACCAGGACCGGCTGACGGAGCTGTGGCGCGCCGAGAATGACGCGCTGGCCGGGGTCGAGGTGGTGGTCCATTCGGCCCCCTGTACCGCCGCCGAGGCGCAGCCGAAACGCGAGGCCGCCAAGGCCAAGGAGGCCAAGCGCGAGAAAGGTGACGACCTGAGCGCGCCCTTGGACAGCCGCTTCACGTTCGACCAGTTCGTGGTCGGCAAGCCCAACGAATTCGCCTATGCCGCCGCCCGGCGCGTCGCCGAGGCCGACAGCGTGCCGTTCAATCCGCTGTTCCTCTATGGCGGCGTCGGGCTCGGCAAGACCCACCTGATGCACGCCATCGCGCGCCACATCCGCGAGGACCAGCCGGAACGCACGGTGATCTACATGTCGGCGGAAAAGTTCATGTACCGCTTCGTCAGCGCGCTCAGGGAGCAGAACACCGTCGACTTCAAGCAGCAGTTCCGCTCCGTCGACGTGCTGATGATCGACGACGTGCAGTTCATTGCCGGCAAGGATTCGACCCAGGAAGAATTTTTCCATACCTTCAACGCATTGGTCGACCAGGGCCGGCAGATCGTCATTTCCGCCGACAAGTCGCCGTCCGACCTGGAGGGCATGGAGGAGCGCCTGGTTTCGCGGCTCAACTGTGGGCTGGTGGCCGACATTCACGCCACCACCTACGAGCTGCGGCTCGGCATCCTGCAGTCGAAGGCACACAAGCTCGGCGTTCAGATCCCGGCCAAGGTGCTGGAGTTCCTGGCCCACAAGATCACCGCCAACGTGCGCGAGCTGGAAGGCGCCTTGAACCGGGTCGTCGCCCATTCGCAGTTGGTCGGGCGCGAAATCTCATTGGAGGCGACTCAGGACGTGCTGCGCGATCTTCTGCGCGCCAACGACCGCCGCGTTACCATCGAGGAAATCCAGAAACAGGTGGCCTCGCATTTCAATGTGCGTATTTCCGACATGCATTCGGCGCGCCGGGCACGTTCGGTGGCCAGGCCGCGCCAGGTCGCCATGTACCTGGCCAAGCAACTGACCTCGCGCTCCTTGCCGGAGATCGGCCGCAAGTTCGGCGGCCGCGACCACACCACGGTGATGCACGCGGTGCGCAAGGTGGAGGAACTGCGCGAGCACGACACCACCTTCAACGAGGATGTGGAGCTGCTGCGCCGCATGCTCGAGGGCTGAACCGCCGACGGTTGCCACACGGCGCCGGAAAGGCCCGGAAATCCAAGGAAAAGGCTTTGGCAGGCAAGGTGTTCTGCTATAATGAACGGCACCTCGCGGGGGCCGTTCAGTGCCCTCGTTTGCGTACCGGGGAAGGTGCGCGCCGTTTCCGGGGAATGACATTAAAACAGTAATAAGCTATTGATATTTCATCATGAAACTGACCATTGAACGGGCCGATCTGCTGAAGTCGTTGGGACACGTGCAGAGCGTGGTCGAACGCCGCAACACCATTCCGATTCTCTCCAACGTCAAGATCGAAGCCGGCGACGGCGCGGTCAAGCTGAACGCCACGGACATGGATCTGGATATCGTCGAAACGACGCCGGCGCAGGTATCGACGCCTGGCACCACGACGGTACCGGCCCATACCCTCTACGACATCGTGCGCAAGCTGCCCGATGGCGCCCAGGTCGACCTGGACGCCGGCGGCGGCGGTGAGTTGACGCTGTCGGCGGGGCGTTCGCGCTTCACCCTGCAGAGCCTGCCGACGGACGAGTTCCCGGTGCTCTCGGGCGGCGAGTTGCCGCACGCCTTCACCGTAACGGCGGCGGAACTGCGCGACCTCATCGACCGCTCGCGCTTCGCCATCTCCACCGAGGAGACCCGCTACTACCTGAACGGCATCTACCTGCACAAGGCGGAGCGCGACGGCACGCCGGTACTGCGCGCGGTGGCCACCGACGGCCACCGGTTGGCCAGCGTCGAGGCACCACTGCCGGCCGGCGCCGAGAACATTCCCGGCGTCATCGTGCCCCGCAAGGCGGTCGCCGAGTTGCGTAAGCTGATCGACGAGTCCGGCGACGAGGTCGGCGTGTCGATGTCCGACACCAAGATCCGCTTCGCCTTCGACAACGCGGTGCTGACCTCGAAGCTGATCGACGGCACCTTCCCCGACTACGAGCGCGTCATCCCCGCCGGCAACGACAAGGTCATGGAGGTCGGCTGCAAGGGTTTCGCCGACGCCGTCGATCGTGTGTCGGCCATCTCCAGCGAAAAGTCGCGGGCCGTGAAGCTGTCGCTAACCAATGGCCTGTTGGTGCTTTCCGCCTCCAGCCCCGAACACGGCAGCGCCACCGAAGAGGTGGAAGTCGACTACCAGGGCGACGAGATCGAGATCGGCTTCAATTCCGCCTACCTTCTCGATATCACTCGCCAGATCGAGGGCGACACGGCGCGGTTCACCATGGCCGATTCCGCCTCGCCAACGATCATGCAGGAAGTGGATGACGCCAGCGCGCTCTACGTGCTGATGCCGATGCGGGTGTAAGGCCGGCGACAAGGATTTCGGGGCGCGTCCCCGGATTTGTGAACGAGAGCAGGAGTTCGAAACTGTACGGAACCACCGGACTGGCAACCGATGATGCCCGGAGCGAAGCGGCGGTGAACCCCGCCGCCGTCCGGCGATTTGCCGTCCGCCGCCTGACGCTGGGCGATTTCCGCAACTACGCCGAATTGCGCCTCGAACCGGAAGCCGACATGCTGGTGTTCACCGGCGCCAACGGTGCCGGCAAGACAAACCTTCTGGAAGCGGTATCGCTGTTGGTGCCGGGCCGCGGGCTCCGGCGCCCGCGCCTGGGTGAGCTGGCGCGCCAGGCACCGGGCGTGCCGGACGGTCAATCCGGGGGGCATTGGGCCGTGGCGGCGCGCATCGAGACGCCCGCCGGTCTCAGCGACGTCGGCACCGGTATGGCGCCGGCGGAGAATGACGGCGGCAACGAACGCCGCACCGTGCGCATCGACGGCGAGACGGCGCGCAGCCAGGCGGCGCTCGCCGATGTCATGAGCGCGCATTGGCTGACGCCGCAGATGGACCGCCTGTTTCAGGAAGGCGCCTCGGCGCGGCGACGTTTCCTCGACCGCATGGTGTTCGGTTGGGATGCCGCCCACGCCGGCCGTGTCGCGGCCTACGAACAGGCCATGCGCCAACGCCTGAAACTGCTGCGCGGCGCCCGCCCCCCCGATACCTCTTGGCTCGCCGCGCTGGAAGAGACCATGGCCGCCAAGGGCATTGCCGTTGCGGCGGCGCGCCTCGATGTGGTCGGCCGGTTGGCGTCCGCCGCCGCCGAGGGTTGGGGACCGTTCCCGGGCGCCGATATCGAATTGCAGGGCGATCTGGAAGGCTGGCTCGTGGGCGGCCCGGCGCTCGCCGCCGAGGACCGTTTCCGCGATGCGCTGGCAGGGGGGCGCGGCGAGGACGCGCGCACCGGGCGCACGGCGTCGGGCCCGCACCGAAGCGATCTTTGCGTGCGCCACCGGCCCAAGGACCAGGACGCGGCGCTTTGCTCCACCGGTGAGCAGAAGGCACTGCTGATCGGGCTGGTTCTGGCCAACGCGCGCACCCGCGCCGCGGCGGAGGGCGGCGTGCCTGTGCTGTTGCTGGACGAAGTCGCCGCACACCTGGACGAATCGCGCCGCTCGGCGCTTTATGAGGCCCTGACCGGTCTCGGCGGCCAGGTCTGGCTGACCGGTACCGAAATCGATCTTTTCCGGCCCTTGGGCGGCCGGGCCGAATTTTATAGCGTCGCCGACGGCGGCGTCGAACGCTTGAGATAGGAACCCCATGAGCGAAGAAACCCCCGACGAACCCGCAGCTCCCGAAGTGCCCGAAGCGCATCATGGCAACGGCGACGATTACGGCGCGGAATCGATCAAGGTCCTGCGCGGCCTTGAGGCGGTGCGCAAACGTCCGGGCATGTACATCGGTGACACCGACGACGGTTCCGGCCTGCATCACATGGTCTACGAGGTGGTCGACAACGCCATCGACGAGGCACTGGCCGGTTGGTGCGATACCGTCTTCGTCGAGCTCAACGGCGACGGCTCGGTCAGCGTGCGCGACAATGGCCGCGGCATTCCCGTCGACATCCATGAGGAGGAAGGCGTCTCGGCGGCGGAAGTCATCATGACCCAGCTCCATGCCGGCGGAAAGTTCGACCAAAACTCCTACAAGGTCTCCGGCGGCCTGCATGGCGTCGGCGTGTCGGTGGTGAACGCGCTTTCCGAATGGCTTGATCTCGTCATCTGGCGCGACGGCAAGGAACACTATGTCCGCTTCGAGGCGGGCGAGACGGTGGAGCCGTTGAAGGTCACCGGGGAAGCGCCCCTGACCGCGGATGGCTCGCCCCTAACTGGCAGCCAGATCACCTTCCTGCCGTCGTCGGCCACCTTCACCATGACCGAGTACGACCTGACCACGCTGGAGCACCGGCTGCGCGAATTGGCGTTCCTGAATTCCGGCGTGGCGTTGAAGCTCACCGACAATCGCCCGGTCGAGCCGGTGACCATCGATTTGCATTATGAGGGCGGCCTCAAGGCGTTCGTCGACTACCTGGACCGTTCCAAACAGCCGATGCACGAAAACACAATCGTCATCACCGGCGAGAAGGACGGTATCGTCGTCGAGATGGCCATGCAGTGGAACGACAGCTACCACGAGACGACGCTTTGCTTCACCAACAACATTCCGCAGCGCGACGGCGGCACCCACCTGGCCGGTTTCCGGGGTGCGCTGACGCGTACCATCAACGGCTATGCGTCGTCGTCGGGAATCGCATCGAAGGCCAAGGTTTCCATCACCGGCGACGATGCGCGCGAAGGCATGACCTGCGTGCTGTCGGTGAAGGTGCCCGATCCTAAATTCTCGTCCCAGACCAAGGACAAGCTGGTGTCGTCGGAAGTGCGCCCCGTGGTCGAAAGCTTGGTGGGCGAGGGGTTGGACCAGTTTTTCGAGGAACATCCGAACGAGGCCAAGAAGGTGATCTCCAAGATCATCGACGCCGCAGCGGCCCGTGAAGCGGCTAGAAAGGCGCGCGAACTGACCCGGCGCAAAGGCGCGCTCGACGTGTCGTCGCTGCCGGGCAAGCTCGCTGATTGCCAGGAACGCGATCCGGCGCGTTCGGAACTGTTCATCGTCGAGGGTGACAGCGCCGGCGGCTCGGCCAAGCAGGGCCGCAACCGCGCCAACCAGGCGATCCTGCCGCTCCGGGGCAAAATCCTCAATGTCGAGCGCGCGCGCTTCGACAAGATGCTGTCTTCCAGTGAAATCGGCACCTTGATCGCGGCCTTGGGCACCGGCATCGGACGCGAGGACTTCGACATCGAGAAGTGCCGCTACCACAAGATCATCATCATGACCGACGCCGACGTGGACGGCAGCCACATCCGTACGCTGCTGCTCACCTTCTTCTTTCGCCAGATGCCGGATGTCGTCGAGCGCGGCTATCTTTATATCGCACAGCCGCCCTTGTACCGGGCCAAGCGCGGCAACTCGGAGGTATATCTCAAGGACGACAGCGTCCTGGAGGCCTATCTGTTCAATGCCGCCATCGACGAAGGCGCGGTGTTCACGACCTACGACGGCAGCCAGATGGCCGGTGCCGATTTAAGCGCCGCCCTCAGCGAGGCCCGATCCATGAAGGCACTGATCGATCGCCTGTCGCGCCATGTGCCGTCCAGGATCATCGAACAGGCGGCAATCTCGACCGCCCTCGATCCGGAGGTGCTTTCGGACCGGGAACGGGCCGCACAGACCGCCGGTTACCTGGCCAAGCGCCTGAACAAGCTCGAACCCGTGAACGAGAAAAACTGGGAAGGGGCGGCGCTGGACGACGGCGGGCTGGCGTTTACGCGCACGCTTCGCGGCGTCAGCGAACGGCATGTCATCGACGGCGCTTTGATCCGCTCGCAGGATGCCCGGCGGTTGAATGAAAAGGCGACAAGGCTGTTCGAGCGCTACGGCGATCACGGCAAGCTCGAGGTCAAGGACAAGGAGTATGCCGTGACGGGCCCGGTGTCGCTTGTGGACGGCATCATGGAGGTCGGCCGCAAGGGTATTTCCATGCAGCGTTACAAAGGCTTGGGCGAGATGAACCCGGATCAGCTCTGGGAGACGACGCTGGATCCGAACGCGCGCACGCTCCTGCAGGTCAGGGTCAGCCACACCGACGACGCCGAGGACGTGTTCTCCACCCTGATGGGCGACGTGGTCGAACCCAGGCGCGAGTTCATCCAGAAAAACGCGCTCAAAGTTGCGAATTTGGACGTCTAGTCGATTACCGTCTGTGTCCCCGGCCAACACAAAACCGTCATCGTTTCCAGCGTAGACTGCAGCCACGACGGGTGATGCGCCCGCGCGCCGGATTTATCATGCCGGCGCGGTATCGGAACGGCTGGAGGATTGCGAATCATGGCTAGGTACGAAGCCACGATGATCGATGCCGGCAACGGCGGCGGCCATGGCGAAGATGCCCGCTATGAGTTCGACGGCCCCGACGACCTGATGGACCACAGTCCCATCACCGTCATCAGGACCTTCATGGAGCATGTCGACCACGTGGAGTTGCCGGCCGAGCACGTCGGCTACGAACTCTACGCCAGCCTCAAGAACCCAGGCAAGCAGGTGGTGACGGGGCTCGGTTGTCTTTGTCTGTCGCACGGCCAAATTCCGTTCATGGTGATGATCTCGCCGAAACACGGATAAGCCGGGCGCCTTCCTTAACCGCTTGCTAACCGGCGGCCTGCCATAAGGGGCCATGAGCGCGAAAGGTTCCGTTTCCGCCAGCCGTTGGCTATGGCCGGTGTTCAAGTTCGTCGCCACCGTGGCGGTATGGACTGGCATCGCCGTCATCGGCGTGCTCGGCTGGTACGCCCTCGACCTGCCGGATGTCGACGACGCGCTCAACGCCACCCGCCGGCCGACGGTAACGCTGCTCGCCGCCGACGGTTCGGTTTTCGCCACCCGCGGCGACCTTTATGGCGTGCCGATCCATCTGGCGGAATTGCCGAAATCCCTGCCCCAGGCGGTCATCGCCACCGAGGACCGGCGTTTCTATGGCCATTTCGGCCTCGACCCCATCGGTATCGCGCGCGCCGCCTGGGCCAACATCAAGGCGAGGCGCATCGTCCAGGGCGGGTCCACCATCACCCAACAGGCGGCGAAAAACCTGTTTCTCACGCCCGAGCGCTCATTCAAGCGCAAGGTGCAGGAGGTTTTGCTGGCGCTCTGGTTGGAGCACAAGTTCACCAAGGATCAGATCCTCACCATCTATCTCAACCGCGTCTACCTGGGCGCCGGCACCTATGGCGTCGACGCGGCGGCACGGAAGTATTTCGGACGCGGCGCCGGCGAATTGTCGCTCTACGAAGCGGCGATGATCGCCGGTCTGTTGAAGGCGCCCAGCCGTTACAATCCGGAAGCCAGCCCCGGCGCCGCCGCCGGGCGCACACGCCAGGTGTTGGCCAACATGGTCGCCGCCGGTTACCTGAACGAGAAACAGGCCAAGGCCGCCGCCGAGCGGCGCGGCCGGCGCTATCGTCCGCCGGAGACCGATGGGCGTTACTACGCCGACTGGGTGCTTTCGCAGTTGGGCGACTATGTGTCGCTTTCGGGACGCGATCTCACCGTTTCCACCACCCTCAATCCGGGCCTGCAGCGATCCGCTGAACGACACGTGGGGGCGGCGATCGCGACCACCGGCGAGAAGGTTCGCGCCACCCAGGGCGCGCTGGTGGCGATGGCCGGCGACGGCGCCGTGCGCGCGCTGGTGGGGGGGCGCAGCCATGCCGAGAGCCCTTTCAACCGGGCTACCCAGGCTTTCCGTCAGCCCGGTTCGGCGTTCAAGCCGTTCGTTTTCCTGGCGGCGCTGGAAGCGGGCATGACACCCGCAAGCCCCGTCGATGGCGGCCCCATCGAGTTGGCCGGATGGAAGCCCCGCAACTTCGACGGCAAGTTCGAGGGCGTCATCTCCTTGGGCACGGCGCTGGCAGACTCGGTCAACACCGCGGCAGTGCGCGTCGGCCAGTCGGTCGGATTTCAGGCGGTCGCCGATACCGCATCGCGCCTGGGCGTGCCCGGCGAGATCAAGGCCCGCCCGAGCCTGGCGCTCGGCACCCACGACATGCGCCTGATCGACCTGACGGCGGCCTACGCGCCCTTTGCCAACGGCGGGTTCGCCGCCTGGCCTTACGGTATCACCGAAATCCGCGACGGTGACGGCGCGGTGCTCTACCGGCGCGGCGGGTCGGGGCCGGGTCGCGTGGTCGACGAAAAGGAAGTAGCGGAAATGAACGCCATGCTGGCCGGTGTCATGACTCATGGCACTGGCCGCGCGGCACGCATCGGCCGCCCAGCGGCGGGCAAAACCGGCACCAGCCAGAACTACCGCGACGCCTGGTTCGTCGGGTATACCGCCGATCTGGTCACTGGCGTGTGGGTCGGCAACGACAACAGTTCGCCCATGAAACGGGTTACCGGCGGCGGCCTGCCGGCACGGATTTGGCAACGGTTCATGACCGACGCCCACAAGGGCCTGAAGACACACGCGCTTGCCGGCGTCGACGGGGCTGCGCCGCCGAAGCCGGCGCCCTCCGCCGCACCCGTCGCCCAAGCCACATCAAAAAATGGCAAAAGAGATCCCGGCCTGTTCGACCGGATCCTGTCGTTCTTCGGTAGCGGCAACTGAGCCCGGGAAACGGCTCAGGCTTTTTTCACGAACTCGGATTTCAGGCCCATGGCGCCGATGCCGGGGATGCGGCAGTCGATGTCGTGGTCGCCGTCGACGAGGCGAATGTTCTTCACCTGGGTCCCCATCTTCACCACCGAGGACGAACCCTTCACCTTCAGGTCCTTGATGACCACCACCGTGTCGCCGTCGGCGAGGACATTGCCATTGGCATCGCGCACGGCCGGCTCCGCATCATCTGAGTCCGCGGCAAGTCTGGCCCATTCGTGGCCGCACGCCGGGCAGATCAGCATAGCGCCGTCTTCGTAGGTGAATTCCGATTGGCAGTTGGGACAGTTGGGCAGCGTATCCATGGCGCTCGATCTCCAGAGGTTTGGTCCGCCGTCAGTATCCCTGCCGGGATCTCGCGGCAATGAAAATTTCTAAATCGCCTTGCCGCGCCAGGGGAAGAAGGCGGGCACCCGGCGGGCATAATCCCGGTAGGCCCCGCCATAGAGCCGCCGGAGCCGGCGTTCCTCGAAGCGCGAACCGATAAACAGGTACAGCGTTCCCCAGACCGCCGTCATCAGCCCGAGATCGGTCCAGGCGGCGCCCCACAGGATCAAATAGCCCGCCGTATAGAGCGGATGGCGCATGTAGGCGTGAAAGCCGGTGGTAATCAGCGGCTCGTCGTCGTCCACCGGCCGGCCGGTCCGATGGTCCCTGATCTGCGCAGTCCCCAGCAGGCGCCCGACGTCGTAGGTGCGCAGCGCCAGGATCATCAGCATCCAGCCCGCCACCGCGAGCACGCTCAGGAAGCCGCGCCATTCGGTAAACGGTACCGTTTCGTGGCCGCCCTCGTACATCCAGGCACCGATCGTGCCGATGGCGCCAAGGTGAGCGGCGGCGATCAGGTTGTAGACGAGCCGGTAATAGGCGCCGAAAAAGGGCTGCATACGGCCTTTCACGCCGGCGCCCGCGAGCCAGCTATGGACGAACCCGAAGCTCAGCCACAGCAGCGCATAAAGCGCGTGCGCCGCTTCAAGGTTCATTTCGGATCGGCGCCGCCAGCCTTGCCACCAGCCTTTCCATTCGACAGGCGTTCGATGGTGGCGGTGGTGGAATGACCCGGTTGCAGTTCGGCCAGGTGCACGCGCCCGCCCCAGCTTTCCACTTCCTTGGCGCCGACTACCTGGTCCTTGGCGTAGTCTGCGCCCTTCACCAGCACGTCGGGACGAAGTTGGGCTATCAACTGGAGCGGCGTGTCCTGTTCGAACACCACCACCATGTCGACGCCGGCCAGCGACGCCAGTACCGTGGCGCGGCCGGCCTCTCCCTGCACCGGGCGTTCGGGGCCCTTGAGGCGCGCCACCGATTCGTCGCTGTTGAGCCCGACGATCAGCCGGTCGCAAGTGGCGCGCGCTTGATCCAGCAGCGATATATGTCCCGGATGCAGCAAGTCGAAACAGCCGTTGGTGAAGCCGATCTTCATGCCCTGGCGCCGCCAGACCTGCGTGCGGTCCATGGCTTCCGTCAGGGTCAGAACCTTGGCCTCGGCACGCGAGATATCCTCGTGATGCAGCGCGCTCACCAGTTCGGCGGCGTAGACGGCGGCGGTGCCGACCTTGCCGACCACGATGCCCGCAGCCGCGTTGGCGAGCCTGACCGCGTCGGCCATTTCGGCACCGGCGGCCAAGGCGCCGGCCAATGTCGCCACGACGGTATCTCCGGCACCGGAGACGTCGAACACCTCGCGCGCTTCCGCCGGGACGTGCAGGCTGGTATCCGCCGTCACCAGGGCCATGCCTTGCTGGCTCAGCGTCACCAGGATGGCACCGAAGCCGTGCCGCCCGATCAAGCCCTGGGCCGCCACGACGGCATCCTCGACGCCGCCGACGGCCATGCCGGACGCTTCCGACAGTTCCTTGCGGTTGGGCGTCACTAGGTCCGCGCCGGCATAAATGCCGTAGTCGTTGCCCTTGGGGTCGACGATGACGGTCTTGCCGGCATCCTTGGCGGCATCGATTAGCGCCTTGGCACGGCCGTCGCCCAGCACACCCTTGCCGTAATCGGAAAGCACCAACACCGCACAAGCGCCGAGTGCCGACGTGACGGCGGTCACGAGCGCGTCGGCGGTGGCGGGCCTGAGTGGGCCGGTCTCTTCCTTGTCGGCGCGCAGCATCTGCTGATTGCCTGCCAGGTAACGCGTCTTGATGGCCGTCGGGCGCCCGGAATCGCCGACCAGGCCCGAGGCCTCGACGCCAAGGGCTTCCAGTTGTTCCAGTACGGTGGCGCCGGCCACGTCGGCGCCGACGGTGGCAATCAACGCCGGCTTGACTCCAAGCCCGGCCAGGTTGCGCGCCACGTTGCCGACCCCGCCCAGCATTTCGGTCTCCTCGCGGATTCGCAGCACCGGCACCGGCGCTTCCGGTGAGATGCGGGCCACGTCGCCGGAGATGAAACGGTCGAGCATGATGTCGCCGACGCAGAGCACGCGGGCCTCGGCCATGTCGTTGAGCAGCGGGATCAGGGTCGGGTGTACGCTCATGCCAGGCCCAATTCCCGTTCCAGCGCGCCGCAGAGCATGTGGCCCAGCGTGATATGCATTTCCTGGATTCGCGCCGTGGTGTCGGACGGCACCACCAGGTAGGGATCGGCGATCTCGGCCATGGGGCCGCCGCCCTTGCCGCCGAAGCCGGCCGCCGTGACGCCCATCGCCTTGGCCTGTTTCAGGGCCCGGATGACGTTCTCCGAGTTGCCGGAGGTTGAGATGCCGATGGCCAGGTCGCCGGGCTTGGCAAGCGCCTCGATCTGGCGGGCGAAGATATTCTCGAAACCGATGTCGTTGCCGGCCGCCGTCAGGGTCGAGGAATCGGTGGTCAGCGCCAGGGCAGCGATGGCCGGGCGGTCCTTGATGAAGCGGATGGTCAGTTCGGTCGCCAGGTGTTGGGCATCGGCGGCGCTGCCGCCGTTGCCGAAGAACAGGATTTTGCCGCCGCCCTGGATGCACCGGACAGCGGCCGCGATCATGCGCTCGAACGGCACCTTCAGGCCGGCTTTGGTCGCGGCGGCGACGCCGGCCTGCTCGTCGAACTCGTTGTCGAAGAATGCCCCCAGATCCATGGTCTTGAACCTTTTCAGTTTCCCAGCCTTATTGCAATTCCACCGCGGATCCCGTGCGTAGGCTTTCCACGACGGCGAGCGTCGCGGCCGAGGTCTCGACCAGTTCCGCCTCGTCCACCGGCGCCGGCCCGCCTTTGGCGACCGCCTCGGCGAAGGCCTTGAGCGCCGCATCGAAGCCCTTGTCCTGGACGCCTTTCCACGGTTTGGTCGTACTGTCGCCGGAAACCGTGAGCGCGCGGAAGTCGTCGATCGCGTAGCTGGCACCGCCGGCATGGGCCTCGATCCGTTCCTTGCCGGAAGAGGCATCGCCGCGCGCCGTATAGACGATATTGGCAAGTGAGCCGTCGGCGAAGGAAAGCGAAATCGAGGCGTCGTCCGCGGCGCCGTCCGTGTTGGCGGCGGCTTGAGCATCGACGCGGGTGATCGCGGCGCCCGTGAGCGCGCGGGCGAGATCGATGAAATGGCAGGCCTCGCCCAAGAGGCGCCCGCCGCCGGCTTGCGGATCGTGCACCCAATGTTCGGCGGGGATGGCGCCGGCATTGATGCGCATGGAAATCACCTTCGGCCCGGCGTGGCGTGCCAGCGCCTGTTTCATCCGTTCCGTCGCCGGCGCGAAACGGCGGTTGAATCCGATCATGAAGAACGCGCCGCTACCTTCCGCCTGGCCGTTGCGCGCCTCGATGACGGCGTTCAGTTGTTCGAAGCTGAGCGCCAGGGGTTTTTCCACCCAGACCGACTTGCCGGCGGCGAGAGCGCGCGCCGCCAGGCCCGCGTGGCTGTCGTGGCGGGTGGCGACGACGACGGCGTTGATGGCGCCGTCTTCCATTACCGCCGCCGGGTCGGTATCGGCGTTGGCGAAACCGAAGGTCTGCTGGCCGTGTTCGGCGCTGGCGCCGCGTTCGGTCACCAGGGTCGCCAAGGTCACGCCCGCGAGCCCCTTGAGCTTCGGCAACAGTACCGTTCTCGCGTAGTTGCCGCCGCCGATGGCACCGATGGCGCACCCCCCGGCCGGGCCCGTGCCGGCCTTGATGGCGGGGCGCGCCGGCGTTTCCGCCGCACCGGCATATTCCAGAACGACACCCAAGTGTTTTTCACCGCCGGTGACCAGGTCGTAAGCGGCCTCGGCGTCGGCGAAGGGGAAGCGGTGCGAGATCAACGGTGTCACGTCCAGGCGCGGGCCGGCGCCCGGCCGTATCAGGCGCATGGTTTCTTCCAGGTTGGCGGTCTCGGTCCAGCGCACCCATCCTTCCGGATACCGCACGCCCCTGGTCTCGAAGGCTTCGTCGTAGCGGCCGGGCCCGTAGGCGCGTGAGACGATGATATTCAGTTCCTTCTTCATGAAGTCCGCATAGGGGAAAGCGGTGCCCGTAAGGCCGACCAGCACCACCCGTGCCCGGTCGCGGGCGATGGCGGCGGCGGTATCGAACGGCTCGGAAGACGAGGTGGCGGCGGCGATGATCACGGCGTCACAGCCCATGCCGCCGGTCATCTCACGCACCGTTCCCTCGGCGTGGCTGAAATCGGGCGCGGCCTCCGCGCCCAGGGTCTCGGCCAGGGCGCGCCGCCCATCATCATAGTCGAGGGCCACGACGCGCGCGCCGGCCAGGGTCAGGAAACGCGCCGCCAGTTGTCCGACCAGCCCGCAACCGACCACCGCCACGACATCACCGAGCCCCGTTCCGGCATTGCGGACCGCGTGCATGGCGATGGCGCCGAGCGTCCCGAAGGCGGCTTCCTCGTCGCTGACCCCGTCGGGGATGGCGGCGGCCAGGTTCCTCGGCACGACGTTCAGCTCCGCATGATTGGCGAGCCCGGCGCCGGCCATGGCGACCCGCTGGCCGACGCGGAAGTCGCCTTCCAGCCCGGCGCCCACGGCCCGGACCACGCCGGCGGCGGAGTATCCCAGCGGCAGCGGCTCGTCCAGCCGCGCCATGACGGTTTCGAAGGTCGACTTGAGGCCGTCGCGCCGGGCCTTCTCGACGACTTTCTTCACCAGGTCGGGGCGGGCGCGCGCCTTGCCGGCCAGGCTCTTCTTGGCGAAGTCGATGACCATGCGTTCGGTGCCGGCGGAAATCAGCGATGCCCGGGTCTCGACCAGCAGGTGGCCGGGCTTGACGCCCGGCGCCGGCACCTCCTTGAGGGCCAGCTTGCCGGTCTTCCGGCTCTGGATGACCTGTTTCATGAGGCTTTTTAACCCCATTTTGCCGGTTGATGCAAAGACCTGATTCCATTGAAAAAACTTTGTTCGCCGGCGAGGGCGCGCTATGAAGCTTGCATGTGTGGGATCGCCGCCCTTTTCGCCTACCATACGGACGCGCCGCCGGTTGCCGTCTCGGAGCTGTTGGCGGTCAACCAGGCGATGATCAGGCGCGGTCCCGACGGCGGCGGACACTGGATTGACGACGCCAGCCGCGTCGGCCTGGCGCACCGGCGCCTTGCCATCATCGACCTTTCGGCCGACGCAGCCCAACCCATGGCGCGCGATTCCATGGCCGGCGAGGCGGCGCGCTATCGCATCACCTACAACGGCGAGATCTACAATTTCCGCGAACTTCGCAATGAACTCACGGCCCAGGGATACGCCTTCACCACGCAATCGGACACCGAAGTGTTGGTCCGCCTCTACGAGCGCGACGGGCCGGCGATGGCCGGCAAGCTGCGGGGCATGTTCACCTTCGTCATCTGGGACGCGGTGGCGGAGTGTTTGTTCGCGGCGCGCGACCCGTTCGGCATCAAGCCCATGTACATCGCCGATGACGGCCGCACGGTGCGCATCGCCTCGCAGGTGAAGGCGCTTTTGGCCGGCGGCCATGCGGGCAGGGCGGGGCCCGATCCCGCGGGCCACGCCGGGTTCTTCCTGTTCGGTTCGGTGCCGGAACCGCATACTCTCTATGCCGATATCCGGGCCGTTCCGCCAGGCTCGACGCTGACGGTGTCGAAGGGCGGCCGGCGCAGCGAAACCAAGTTTTTCGACGTCCGCGAGGCGCTGGCGAATGCGCGGGGGAACAGCGCGCCGGCACTCAGGGAATTGCTGCTCGACAGCATACGCCATCATTTCGTCGCCGACGTGCCGGTGGGGGTGTTCCTCTCGGCGGGGCTCGATTCCACCGCCATCACCGCGCTTTCGGCCGAATCGCAATCAGGCGACATCCGCACGTTCACGCTCGGCTTCGAGGAATTCGAGGGCACGGAAAAGGACGAAGTGCCGCTGGCGGAAGCGGTTTCCGAACATTACGGCACCACGCACCTGACCGAGCGCATCGCCAAGCTGCATTTCGATCATGCGCTGCCGGAAATCCTGCGCGCCATGGACCAGCCCAGCGTCGACGGGGTCAATACCTACTTCGTTGCGCGCGTCGTCGCCCACGGCGGGCTCAAGGTGGCGCTCTCGGGTCTCGGCGGGGACGAACTGTTCGGCGGTTACGATACCTTCCGCCAGGTGCCGAAACTGGCGCGCACGCTCGGCGCCATTCCCGGCATCGGTTCCGTCGGGCGTGCTTTCCGCGCCGTCGCCGGGCCGCTGGTCAGCGCCATGGCATCGCCCAAGTGGGCCGGATTGCTGGAACTCGGCGGCAGCTATCCGGGCGCCTATCTGTTGCGCCGGGGCCTGTTCATGCCCTGGGAGCTTCCCGACGTCATGGACCCCGACATGGCCCGCGCCGGTTGGGAATCGTTGCAACCGTTGGCCCGCTTGCATTCCGAGACGGTCGGGATCGAGTCCCCACAAAACAGAATCCGCGTCCTGGAGACCGCCTTCTACATGCGCAACCAATTGCTGCGCGACGCCGACTGGGCCGGCATGGCGCACTCGCTGGAAATCCGCGTGCCTTTCGTCGATCCGGTGCTGTTCACGGCGCTGGCACCGAAATTCGCGACCAAGCGCGCCATGGCCGAAACGCCGGCCAAACCGTTGCCGGACGCGGTGCTGAACCGGCCGAAGACCGGCTTCTTCGTGCCGGTCGAACGCTGGACGGCGGAGAGTGCGGGCAAGGAAGGCACGGAGCGCGGTCTTCGTGGCTGGGCGCGAAAGGTCTACAAGGCGCAAGCCGCCTAGTGCCGAAACAAAGGGGAGGGGAACATGGCTGAAAAACCGATCGACAGTGTGCGATTGCAGAACATCGTGCAGGGATTCGGCCGTTCGGCGGCGCTGATGTCGGCGGTGGAGCTCGGCATTTTCACCGCCATCGACGCCGGCGCCGATACCGTCGAAGCGGTCGCCGGGCGCGTCGGCATCCATCCGGTCAACGCCGAACGCCTGTTGGTGCTGCTCACCGCCATGGACCTGGTCGGCCTCGAAGACGGGCGTTTCGTCAACGCGCCGGATGTGGCGCGTTTCCTGGTCGAGGGAAGCCCGCGCTATGCCGGGCCCTGGATGCTGTTCAACAAGCCGCAGTGGAACGACTGGGGCCGACTGACCGAGCACCTGCGTGCCGAGGAATTGAACGTGATGGGGCCCATCGGCGACTTCACCGTCGAGGACGCGCGCGCCTATCATCAGGCGACCTATTCCATCGGCATGGGGGCGGGCCGGCGCTTCGTCAAGCAGGTGGATCTGACCGGCCGCAAGAAGATCCTCGATCTCGGCGGCGGCTCGGGGGCTTACTGTATCAACGCGGCCAATATGTACCCGGAAATCGAAGCCGTGGTCTTCGACCTGCCGCCGGTGGCGGAAGTGGCGCGCGAATTCATCGCCGAGAACGGCGTCGCCGAGCGCGTCACCGCCATGGGCGGGGATTTCACCAAGGATGCCTTCCCGGAAGGTGCCGACGTGGTGATCATGGCGTCGAACCTGCCCATGTACGGGCGCGAGATGATCGCCGCCATCGTCCAGAAGGCCTTCGATGCGCTGGAACCCGGCGGCGAAATGCACCTGATCGGCGAGACCCTCGACGACGACCGCTCCGGCCCCATCGGCCCCGCCTACTGGGGGTTGGCCCAGGCCATCGGCGAAACACTCGGCCTTGCGCATACGGAGGCCGACTGCATCGGCTACTTCGAACGTGCCGGCTTCGAAGACGTCGCGGTCTCGCCCTTCATCGAAGGCACGCTGGCGCGCGTTCACGGCACCAAGCCCCTGACCTAGGTCAATCCCAAAGCGGCGCTGTAGCGCTATCAATGGCGTCTCGACAGATGCCAAGAAGGAGCGCGCCATGCCGGTGACAGAAGACCAGGTTCGGGAATTCAGGGACAAGGGGTTCATCGTCGTCAAGGGGATGTTCGACGACGCGGCCATGGCCAAGGTCTCGGCCTGGGCCGACGAATTGCAGGCCAAGGAGCCGGAGCCGGGCGCCGAGGCCAAGTACTACGAACAAAGCGTGCTCACCGGCGACGACGTGCTGGTCCGGATCGAGAACGTCGTCGGCGAGGAGATCAACCCGGAGATGACCCGGCTGTTGATTTCGCCCGAGGTGACGGCGGTGCTGACGGAGCTCCTGGGCGAGGCGCCGGTGCTGTTCAAGGAGAAGATCAACTACAAGCTGCCCGGCTGCCGCGCCGACAAACTGCACCAGGACCAGGCCGCCGGCTGGAACAAATACACCGACTTCTTCATCACGCTGGCCATCGCCATCGACGCCAACCGCGAGGACAACGCCGCGCTCAGCTTCATGAGTTCCGGCAACTATCCGCACGCGGACCTGATGACCGAGGAATGGCAACCGATCACCGAGACCGACCCGCCTTACGCGCCGGCCGATGAATACAGCCTGATCGAGGCCGATCCCGGCGACGTGATCTTTTTCGATTCCTACGTGCCGCACGGTTCGCCGCCGAATACCTCCGACCGTCCGCGGAGCAACATCTTCCTCACCTTCAATCGGGAATCGGCGGGCGATTTGCGGGCGCGCTACTACGCCGACAAATGGGCCAGCTACGCGCCCAACAAGGCCGGCCAAGGGCGAGGCGCGGCGGAGTTCCGGGTCTGACGCTCAGTCCCGAATCCGGCCTTTCGGGTTGAAGAGCTTGTAGGCGAAGGCGAAGGGCACGTCATAGGCGGTATCCGCCCAGTCGTTCAGAGGTGTGCCGGCGGTTGCGCGCGGGCGCCGGGCGACGACGTTGCCGATATCGCGGCCGAAACTGATCCACTTGGTGTCGTGGACAGAGTTCTGGCCCGGCTCCCACCAGATGAACAGGTCGTTGCGTTCCACGTCGCCCCGGACCTTTAGGCCCTCCACCGTCCAGGCCTCGCCGCCGACCTGAACCACCCGGTCGAAGGGGCGCACGCTGATCGGCAGTTCGACCTCGGGCAGGCCGTCTCCCTTGGACGTATCCATGCGCACGTAGGGTGTGGTGCCGTATGGAAAAGCCTTCGGGTTCGCCGGCACCAACACCTGGCCATCTGGAAAGCGTTCGCGGAACTTGAACAGGCTTTCGAGGCGCGCTGCCACGCGGGTGAGTTTCTTGCCCGCATGGTCGCCGATGACCGCCTCGCCGGTATAGCGCTGCCACCAGGTCTCGGTGGAGCGATCGTAGATCAATTGATCGAGGTTCCTGAGCCGGCCGGTGTTGCCGAACACCAGCGGCTGGCCATCGACGCGCCGTTCGAAAACCGCCATCGAGGCGCAGAGCGGCGAATAGCTGACCAGGATGGGCGTGCCGGCGACGATATCGTTGACGAGCTCGTGCCAGACCAGCATGCGCAACGGATAAGCCCGCGCCTCCTCGCCGATGGCGAAGCCGATCACCGGTTCCAGATCGCCGATGCCTTTCAAGTCCTTGACCGGGACGAACTTGGGTTTCTCGATCGGCGGGATGGTGTCGCGCCCGGCGCCGTCGGCGCGGATTTCGCCGAGTTCGATACGGCGGTTGGTGAAGTCGGTTTTCGGGAACTCCCGCGCCCAGTGCTGGACGTTCTCCTTCAGTGCCCATGCGTCGGCGGGCAGCAGGGCCACGGCGGCGAAAAACGCCGCCAACGCGGCGCGCCGTCCCAAACCTGACCTTGCCTGATACATGCCCGGGATGGTACCCAAACAAGGTCACAGGCACAAACGGGCGGACCCCTCATGAGCGAAAATTCCAAACCCGAAATGACGGAAGACGAGCTGAACCAGCGCCACGCCGAAAAAATGGCCAAGAAGAAGGCTGCGCGCGACAAGATCATCGCTACCAAAACCATAGAAAAGGGGCTGTTGATCGTCCATACCGGCAAGGGCAAGGGCAAATCCACCGCCGCCATGGGACTCGCCGTGCGCGCCATCGGCAACGGCATGAAGGTGGGTATCGTGCAGTTCGTCAAAGGCGTATGGGAGACCGGCGAGCGCGTGGTGCTGGAGGCCTTCCCCGACCAGGTGACGATCAAGGCCATGGGCGAGGGCTTCAGTTGGGATACCCAGGACCGCCAGCGCGACATCGACGCGGCGGAGAGCGCCTGGGCCACGTCGAAGGAGATGATGGCGTCGGGAGAGTACGACATGGTCGTCCTGGACGAGCTCAATATTCCGCTGCGCTACGGCAACCTGGACATCGACGACGTGGTGGCGACGCTGAAGGCCAAGCCGGAAATGCTGCACGTGGTGGTTACCGGCCGCAACGCCAAGGACGAACTGATGGACGCCGCCGATCTTGTGACCGAGATGACCATGGTCAAGCATCCGTTCCGGGCCGGCGTCAAGGCACAGAAGGGGATCGAGTTCTGATGCGGCGTCTCGCACTGCTATTGGTCCTGGCGCTGTTCGCCGCGGGCTGCACCACGACCCGCACGCCGACGCCGGACACGGTGAAGGAACTGATCGCCCAATCGGTGGCGACGGTGAAGAAGTTCGACAAGACCGAGGAGATCAAGCGTTACCGCGAATACATGGAGGGTGCCGCCGGCGTCATGGTATTGCCGGCGGTCCTCAAGGTGAGTTGGGTCGGCGGTGCCGAAGCCGGCGACGGCGTGCTGATGAAGCGCAAGCCCGGCGGCGGCTGGACCGATCCCACCTTCCACACCCTGGTGGCGGCCAGCGTCGGCCTGCAGGTCGGTGTGCAGGACACAGCCATCATCCTGATTTTGCGGAGCGAGAAGGCGGTCAATTCGGTGATCCGCCACCAGGGCAAGTTCGGCGCCGACATCGGCGCCGCGGCGGTGTTCACCGGCATCGGCGCCGAGGCCTCGACCACGTCGAACCTGGGTGCCGATATCGTCGCCATCGCGCAGCCCAACATCGGCGCATATATCGGCGGGTCACTGGAGGGCGCGGTGATGGTGACGCGGCGCGATTACAACGAGATCGTCTATGGCAAGGGCGCGGCGCCCGACGCCATTCTCGCCGGCCGGTTCCAGACCGGCCTTGCCGATGCACTGAAGCAGGTCCTTGGTCCCTGAGCCTGAGCGCCGGGCGTTCCGCGCCCTGATGGTGCAGGGGACAGGCTCCGACGTGGGCAAATCCCTGCTGGTGGCGGGGCTGTGCCGGCTGTTCACCCGGCGCGGCCTCAGCGTGGCACCGTTCAAGCCGCAGAACATGTCCAACAACGCGGCCGTGACGCCCACGGGTGGAGAGATCGGCCGCGCCCAGGCGCTACAGGCGATGGCGGCCGGGCTCGAGCCCGACGTGCACATGAACCCGGTTCTGTTGAAGCCGCAGTCCGACATCGGCGCCCAGGTGGTGGTGCAGGGGCGCGTCACCGGCAACGCCCAGGCGCGCGATTTCCATGCGCTGAAGCCGAAGCTGCTGGATGCGGTGCTGGAGAGTTTCCATAATATCGGCGAGGGCCGCGATCTTGTGCTGGTCGAGGGCGCCGGCAGCCCGGCGGAAGTGAACCTTCGCGCCGGCGACATCGCCAACATGGGCTTCGCTGAGGCCGCCGGGGTTCCGGTGGTGCTGGTTGCGGACATCGACCGGGGCGGCGTCATCGCCAGCCTTGTCGGTACCCACGCGGTGCTGACAGAAACCGAGCGCGCCCGCGTGGCCGGTTACGTGGTCAACAAGTTCCGGGGCGACGCCAGCCTGTTCGACGACGGCCTCGCGATCATCACCGAGCGCACGGGCTGGCCGGCTTTCGGCCTGGTGCCGCATTTCGAAGGCGCGCACCGGCTGCCCGCCGAGGACGCCATGAGCCTGGATGCCCGCCACCACGGCGGCGGTGCCGAGGGTGCGATCAAGATCGCCGTGCCGCGGTTGTCGCGCATCGCCAATTTCGACGACCTGGACCCGCTGGCCGCCGAGCCGGACGTCACAATCGAGATCGTCGAGGCTGGCCGCGCACTCCCCGGCGACGCCGACGTGGTCCTGCTGCCGGGGTCGAAATCGACGCTCGCCGATCTCAGGCACTTGCGCGGCCAGGGCTGGGATATCGATATCGCCGCCCATCACCGGCGCGGCGGCATGGTGGTCGGGCTCTGTGGCGGCTATCAGATGCTGGGCCGGCGCGTCGCCGACCCGGGCGGCATCGAAGGTCCGCCCGGGGCCACCGAAGGCCTCGGGCTCCTGGACGTGGAAACGGTGATCGGCGGCGACAAGTCGCTTTTGGCGGTCGAGGGGCGCGCGGCAACGGGCGAGGCCGTCGTCGGCTACGAGATGCACATGGGCGTCACCACCGGTCCCGATACGGCCCGGCCTTGGCTGACCCTAGAGGCAGGCCGGCCCGACGGCGCCATCAGCGCCGACGGCCAGGTGATGGCGACCTACGTGCATGGGCTGTTCGCCGCCGACGGGTTCCGCCATGCCTTCCTCACCCAGTTACGGGCAGGGCGTGCCGAGGGCGCGGCTTATCAAGCCGGGGTCGAGCAGGCATTGGACGACCTGGCGGTGCACCTTGAAAGGTGTTTGGACGCCGATGCGCTGCTGGCGGCGGCCGGCTAGCGGCAACCTTTGACGATATAAACACAGTTTGAAGGCCAAAGGCGGAACCGGTGAAGCAGAGGCCGAGGGCGTTCGGGCTTGAGCTTCGCCTAGTTACCTGTGCGGCGTGCCTGTTCACGTTCGCGTTCGCTTCTAAGCACGTTGGCGCAGCCATCGATGACCGCGAATGGGCGATATTTGATCTTGCCCGCGCCCACCGCCACGGCGCCCTTGGCGACGAAGATTTTTTTCACCAGCGGTTTCCCGATCGCCCGGTTGACCGGGTTCAACAGCCGCCGGTCGAGGCCGTCCAGCACCAGCCGCTGGTTGTTTACCGGGATCGGCTGGCGTGAGACTGCCAGCAAGACCGCGTCACGGACCCTTGGCATCTGCTTGCAGATGCCTTCGGATTTCTCCGGTGTGGCTGCCTCCAGGAAAAGTGTGATCGGCACCCGCGTGTGGCCTGCCGGCAGCATCATCGGAGCCATCTGGATGTGCGACGGCGGTTGCCATTCCGTCTCGGCCTTTTTGGATGCGGCGAGTGCCGTCCCCCCGGCGGCAACGGCGATTGCCAGGACGCCGCTTCCCATGAATAGAACTGCCCAACGCATAATCGGTCTCGATCTTTCGGTTATTCCATCGAGCCGTCGGCACCCCCGACCGTTCGGCGAGGGGCACTCTATCGACTCGCCTGCCAGGGCACGAGTCAAATCGCTACCAAGGTTACGCACGTATGGCTTTTTAGGAATAATGCCAATGATGCGGCGCTTTTTATGTTTTCAGTCCAGCGTTGTTCCGCAAAAAAGCCCGCATATGAAACGCCGCCTGCTCGGGCGAGTAACGCGCATCGGCGCCGATGGGGCAGGCACGGCGGGCATGGCAGCCGTGACTTAAGCAGTTGCGGCTGTCGGGTCCGGCGATGTGGTCGATGCATTTCGGCACGTCGTAGCCATGCTCTTCACTGAAGGCACCGACCGGACAGGCGCCGAGGCAAGGTTTGTCCGGGCAATCCTCGCAGGGCGCCGGACGCTGATCCGGGGCGGGAAGCGAGATCTCTTCTGCGAAGGCCAACGCCCCCCGGAAACCAAACCAGAGCCCGTGATCGGGATGGATGAACATGCCGAGCGGCGATGGATGGCAGGGGCCGGCCTTCATTGCCCAGCGTTGGAACGGCGGGTAGGGCTGTTCGAACGGATAAATCGCGTGGGCGCCGAGGTCCCGGGCCAAAGGGGCCAGCACGTCGCGCGACCAGTCGTCCAAGAGATCGCGCGCCGGCTCGCGCGCGGTGCTGAATGCCCGCCACATGTCCGGGCCGGCATTGCCGGCGAGCACAAGTGTTCGGGTAGCTTGCCCGTCGGCGAAGGCAGGGGCCGCGTCATCGGGTTTTGGATGAAAGGCGCCGAGCGGTGTCAGGCCGGCGGCCTCAATCGCGCCGTTGATGCGCGCGAGATCCATCGCCGGCTCAGGCGCCACCGACGGTGGCACGGGTGAACGCCTCGACATAGTCGACCAGCGCGTCCGAGGCGACGGCGGCGGCGTCCGCGTTGCCATCGGCGATGGCCTTGGCGACACTCGCGTGCAGGCGCGCCATCAGCGGCATGTCGGCGGCCTTTCTGTAGTGCAGGTACCAGAACCGGCGCGACAGTCCGTTCAGCAGATCGATGGCGCCGACGGCATATTCGTTATGCGACGCCTGCGCCAGGAGGACGTTGAAATCGTTGTCGAAGCGCAGGAAGGCGATGTCGTCGTTGTCGCGGGCGGCCCGTTCCATGCCGGCGGCGATCTCGAGGAAGGCTTGGCGCTCGTCGTCGCTTCGGCGTTCGGCGCCGGCGCGGGCCATCATCCGCTCGATCTCGCGGCGGACTTCCAGCACCAGAAGCTGTTTCGACGGGTTGATGTCGGAGACCAGGATGCCCTTGCGCGGCAGGATGACGATCAGTCCTTCCCGCGCCAAGCGTTGCAGGGCCTCGCGGATCGGCGTGCGACCGATGTTGAGCTGCTCGGAAAGCTGCGCCTCAGACAGCACGCTGCCAGGCGCCAGGTCGAGGGTGACGATGCGTTCCTCCAACTCGCGGTAGGCCCGGTCGGTAAGGCTCATCGTCCGGTTCGCGGAAACGGGCTTGGCGGCCGTTTGTGTCGTCATCCGGTCGTTCCTCCGGCGTTGCTGCGCGCCCCTGACATAATGCGCCTTGCCGCTCGGTGCAACAACCCCGCGCCGATGGCTGCATGTGTTAAAATTGTATACCATTTATACGTATTTAGAGCGCTAAATTCCTTGTTGCGCCATTTCTGTATACAATTTAAAGTGCCGGCTCTTCTGGGGAGGAGAGGTTGGCCGGGCCATGAATACGGCAAGACCGGAAAAACAGACACAATTCGCCAAGGCGCTCTTGGAACTGCGCCTGTTGGTGCTGAACGGCGCGTTTGCCGCCTCCAGCCGCTTGCCGGAAACGCAGTTGGCGGAACGTATCGGCATCTCGCGCACGCCCTTGCGCCAGGCCATGGACCGACTGGTGGAGGAAGGGCTGTTGGAGCGCCTCCCCGCCGGCGGTTGCCGGGTTGCCAGTTTCTCCATGGACGACATCATCGACGCCATCGAGATCCGGGGCGTGCTGGAAGGCACGGCGGCGCGCCTGGCGGCGGAACGCGGTCCCGATCCGGAAGCGGCGGAGGAATGCCGCCGCGTCCTCGATCGTCTCGACGAAGCCGTCTCCGGCCCCGATGGTATCGATTTCGCCGCGTACGTGCGGCTCAACGCGAGCTTCCATGAGCTGGTCGCATCGATGTCCGCCAGCCGCCTGGTCAAGCGCGAGGTCGAGAAGGCGGCGCGGCTGCCGCTGGCATCGCCCAGCGCCTTCCTGCAGGGCCAGGAACTGGTGCCGGATTTTCGTGAATCATTGAAATATGCCCAGCGCCAGCACCGGGCCATCTTCGAGGCCATCCTCAACCGTGAGGGAGCCCGCGCCGAGGCGCTGGCGCGCGAGCATGCCCGGCTGGCGCGCCAGAATCTGGACCATGTCATGAGCGCCGATCCCAGCCTCGCCGAGCGGGTGCCCGGCCTGGCGCTGGTATCGGCCTAACCGACCAAGCAACCGCCATCCAAGGGAGGAAACGAAAATGCCAAGCCTATCCGATGTCATCGCCCAGCATGCGAACCCGGTCGAGATGCTGCGCAACTCGAAGATCGGGATGTACGTCTATCCGGTCGTTGCGCCGGAGTTTTCCAACTGGCGCGATGAGCAGCGGGCCTGGCGCCATTCGGTCGTGCTCTATGACCAGACCCACCACATGGACGAGTTGATCGTCGAGGGTCCGGATGCGGAGAAATTTTTGGACCACGTCGGCATCAACAGTTTCAGCAATTTCGACCTGAGCCGCGCCAAGCACTTCGTGCCGGTGACCCCGGCCGGGCACGTGGTCGGCGACATGATCATCTTCCGCGAACGCGCCGATAAGTTCGTGCTGGTCGGCCGCGCGCCGACCGCCAACTGGGTCAAGTTCCAGGCCGCCATCGGCAACTGGGCGGTGCGTTTGGTGCACGATCCGCGTTCCGACAGCCGCCCCGACGGCCGCGCCATCTACCGGACTCACTACCGCTTCCAGATCCAGGGCCCGGATGCCGACAAGATTTTTGCCGAGATTAACGGCGGCCCTGTGCCGGAGATCAAATTCTTCCACGTCGACTGGATCAATGTCGGCTCGCGGCGCGTGCAGGCGCTGCGCCACGGCATGGCCGGCGCGCCTGGCCTGGAGATCTGGGGCCCCTACGCCGACAAGCACTACGTGCAGTCGACCATCCTGGAGGCGGCGGTCAAGACCGGTGTCGATCTCCGCCAGGTGGGCAGCCGCGCCTATTCCACCAACACCGTGGAATCAGGCTGGATCCCGTCGCCGCTGCCGGGCATCTACACTGGTGACGGCATGATGCAGGAATACCGCGACTGGCTCGGCGCCGATGCCTACGAAGCGGTCGGTTCCATCGGTGGCAGTTTCGTCTCCGACAACATCGAGGACTATTACGTCAATCCGTTCGAACTCGGCTACGGCTTCTACGTCGGCTGGAAATCGGATTTCATCGGCAAGGAAGCGCTGGCCGGGATGAAAGACGCCGCCAACCGCAAGAAAGTCACCTTCGAGTGGAACCGCGACGACGTGCTCAAGGTCATCGCGTCCGGGTTCGAGGAAGGTACGCCCTACAAATGGATCGACTTTCCGCAGCCGAACTACGCGTCGACCAGTGCCGACATGATCATGCGTGACGGCAAGATGGTCGGCATGAACATGTTCAACGGCTACAGCTACAACGAACGCTGCATGCTGTCGCTCGGCATTGTCGATTCCGACGTCGAGGAGGGCGATGTCCTGACCATGATCTGGGGCGAACCCGACGACACCGGCAAGACTTCTACCGAAACCCACCGCCAAGCGGAGATCCGGGTCAAGGTAGCGCCCACCCCCTATGCCCGCGCAGCGCGGGAAGACTACGCCGATAGCTGGCGGACGAAATCGGCTTAGGCCGATCCGCCGCGCGGTTCGAGGTCATCGACGCCGCCGGGCATTTCGCGCCGTTGGAATGCCCGGATGCTGTCGCCGAGGTGAGGGCGGCGTTCCCGCGGGACTGAAATCAGCCGAAAACCCGGGTGAGATGGTTGTCCCAGGCGGCGCCCGCCGGTGCCGATGGTTGCGGCCCGGCTTCCGCGCCCGGCGCGGCGACGACGAACCGTCCGTCGCCGCTGGTCAGCGCAAAAGTTTCCGGTCTGGGCCCGGGTGCGATGCCGCAGCCGTCGGCCAGCGGGATCTCGCCGGCAAGCGTCGCGCTGGCTGCGTCCCAGAAGACGATGCGGTTGCCGCGCGGCGCACTGACAGCAATGAGGCCGTTCGCCGTGGCGACCGAACCGCAATAGCCGGCCATGGCCTGGTAGACTGTATCCGGTGCCGCCAAGGTCAGCGGCGCGCCGGCGCCTGGATTGTGCACGAAGGCCAGCGCCGGCACGTCGCCCATGGGTTGCTGATCCTGGCAGGCGAAGGCGACGCGCCCGTCGGCCAGCACTGCCAGGTGGCGGATGGAAAGTTTCCTCTGGCGCTCGGGCGCCGGCGCCCATTGGTCGGCGAGGCGTCCAGATGCGGCTTCGATATAGGCCAGCGAGGGCCGCATAGTCGGGATGTTGAGCTTTGTCCGGCCCATGTCGGGATGGGTGAGAATGCCGCCGTTGGCGACGGCCAGGGTTTTGCCGTCCGGCATCAGGGCAAGCTGATGCGCGCCGATGCCGTGGCTCGGCATCTCGCCGATGCGCCGGTAGCCGTCGGCGGCGTCGTAGATGCCGATGACGGATCGCTCGCCGTCGAAATCGTTCTCGGTAGTGAAGAGCGTACGTCCGGTGGCATCGAACAGGCCATGGCCCTGAAAGTGGCGGTCTTCCGGCGTTTGGAAAGCATGCGCTTCGCCCTGTTCGCCGGTCGGGAAGGCGAGTGCGAAGGTGCCGGGGCGCCGGGCGAAGGCGATGGCCTCGTCGTGGCCGGGCCGGGCGGCGATGAAGTGGCCGCGTCCGGGCAGGTCGAACGCCCGCAGCGTGCGGCCATGCGCATTGGCGACGGCGGCGACGTAACGGCCGGTGTCGCGATGCAGGCGCACAGAAAGATAGCGCGGCCGAGGAATCGCGGCGCCGGCAATGCCGGCTGGTCCGGCCAACGCCACCAGCCCGCCGGCCCCGAGGATCAGGAAGGTGCGCCGGTCAATCGCCGTCGAAACTGTTGAATCCCAGAACAAGATCTAGCGCCTCCGCGGTGTTGGGGACGACCAGTTCGCGCAGGTCGTCGATGGTGTATGTCAGGGTCTTGAGTAGCAAAGCACCGTTCTCGGTCTTCAGTGCTGCAACGAACGAGGGCCCCCGCGCCTCGGTTTCGGCGATGGCCCGGGCGAACAGGTTGCGGATCAACTTGTCGTCGTCCGAGTCCCGGAAATCGTGCCCGCCGCCCTTCGTCAGCCGGTCATAGAGTTCCGAGAGAGCACGCAGATTGACGGCGACGTTACGAAGCGCCCGGGCACTGCGCCAGTTTTCCGCCCGTTTCGGACGCAGCCGGCCGCTCTCGAGGCCGAGTGGCCCGCCGATCTTGATTTCGGAACAGGCTTGCAGACCGCCCGCCAGGCTCTTGAACAGTTCACCGGTGGCCTCCTTGGCGCGCATACCCGTCAGCTCCGTCTGGCGCCAGCGGCCAGCCAGGTCGTCGGCGATGGAAACGATGTTGACGGCGATGGCGCGGGCGACGGCGCAAGCGGTGATCGGTTGCGCGGCCTTCTTCAGTTCGGCCAAAGCGTCGTCGGCGAACAACAGCCGTTCCAGCGCCGGGAAACCCTGCACGGCGACGCTGCCCTTGGCGAAGGCCGCCGGCTGCAGGACCGATGCGTCGCTGCCGGCCATCAGCCGGCGCAGATGCTTGGCGACGCGGCCGTGCTTGTCCGGCCAGAAATTGAGCCGCGCATGGGCGCTGGTCGCCTGTTCGGGGCCGAAGCGCAGATGCTCCACCGCCTGCCAGGCATCGGCCGCGGCCTGAAACGCACCTTGAGCGCGCGCCAGGGTGGCGGTGTCCGGATTGTCGCAAAGTTCACCGACAGCGCCGGCAAGAGCCTCGCTCTTGGCGGCGAAGGCATCGTGTGCCGGCAGGATTTGGCCGGCCAGAACGTCGGAGTTAATGGCGGCGTAGTCGATCGCCTGGGCGTCGGCCGTGCGGGCCGCAAAAATGGCCAGGAACGCCATGAGGATGAATGTAATCGGTTTCAGCATCTAAAGTGATTCCAAGAAGGCCAGGAGCGCGGCACGGTCGCCGGCGGATAGCGCGCGTACCCGCTCGCGGGCGGGTTCCGCCTCACCGCCATGCCATACTATGGCCTCCAGCAGGGTTCTTGCACGGCCGTCGTGCAAAAAGTCGGTATGACCGTTGACCGTTTCGGTGAGGCCGAGTCCCCACAAGGGCGGCGTGCGCCATTCGCGGCCATCGGCCTTGCCCTCGGGCCGGCCGTCGGCAAGCCCGTCGCCCATGTCGTGCAAAAGAAGGTCGGTGTAGGGCCAGATCAACTGCCCGGACAGGGCCGGTCTCTCTGGGTCCGTGGCGGTCACGTACTTGGGTGTATGACAGGTGACGCAACCCGCCTGGTAGAAGACCCGCTTGCCGGCCAGAACCTGCTCGTCATTGGCCTTGCGCCGCCTTGGCACGGCCAAGTGGCGGGAATAGAAGGTCACGAGATCGAGCACCGCCGCCGTGGCCTCGACCCCCTCCGCCGCGTCCGTGGCGCCGTTGGGCGCGCCCAAGCAGTCCGGTTGTGCATCGGTGCAGTCGCCCCAATGGCGGGGTGCCAACGGTGTCGAGATGCCGATGTCGCCGGCGAAGGCATCGGCGACCTGTTGGCGCACCGTGGCGGTGCCGGCCTTCCAGCCGTAGCGGCCGAGCGCCGGGCGGCCGGATTTCCTGTCCCACGACATCTGGGGCTTTCCCGAAATGCCGTCGCCGTCGGCGTCGTCGGGATCGGCCTTGGCCAGGATGTCGGCCTCCGGGATCATTTCCAGAAGGCCCAGGCCGATCATCGGCGGCGCGAGGCGCGGAGACAGCATGGTGTCCGGGTGCAGCGGCCCGTAGGCGAGTTCGGTGACGGTGTAGTCCGGTTTCCGGAGGTTCACCACCGCGCCGTCGGCGAGGCGGACCGGCAGCGGCTCATAGGTGACATGCAGGCGGCCTTCCGGTCGCAGCCCCTGCAGGGCGAAGTCCTGAAGCTGGTTGCCGTAGGTCGGCTCGGGGATCGAGAGCATGCGGCCCTCGGCAAGCTGGCGGCGCTGCGCCTCGGTCGCCGGGGGCACGCTCAAGCGAAGCAGCATGGAAACCGCGTTGTCGGCCGGCCAGTTGGCGGCGGGCGGATGGCCGCGGCCGTCCCGGATGTGGCACTGCTGGCAGGCGCGCGCGTTAAACAGCGGCCCAAGCCCATCGGCGGACCGTGTCGACGACGGCGCCGAGACCCAGAGCCGCTTGAAGAATCCATTGCCGACCTTGAAATCGAGGCCTTGGCTGGGTTTCAGATTGGCCGACGGATGGGAGAAGGCATGCCGGTCGCCGGCCTTGCGCGAGGTGGCTTGGCCGCCGGGAAGTGCCTCGCCGGCTTCCGCGCGGGAAAAATCCTGCCCTGGCGTCGGCACGTCCGCGCGAGCCGTCGAAACGCAAAGCATCGCCGCGAGGACGAACCTGAAAGACGTTGCGTTGATGCGACGGCGGCGATAGGCGCCTGGAAGCATGGGATTTCGTCCTTAGTCAGGGGCGCGCGGCCCGGTCGGTGGGGGAGGGGACGCGGGAACGCCCCCTCCCATAGTCCGCACTGCCAAACAGACTATTTTCCAACCTTCGACGGGTCGTCCAAACTGTCGGACCCCTCGAACTCGATCCCGGACAGGCCGAGCGGCGCCATCGCCAACTCGATGGCCTTGGCCTGCGCGACCAAACCGTCGACCACGTCCTGGATGATTTTGTTGCCGGCTGCGTTGCCCGATCCGATCATCTGGTCGTAAGCCATGATGCGGCGGTCGGCGGTGTCCTTCATGACCTGCATGCGCGCCTGGGTCGCCTCCAGGGCGGCATCGATCTTGCCCGCCACGCCGGCGGCCTTGGCGGCGACCAAATCCTTGAGGCTCGGTCCCTTGACCAGGGTGCCGTCGATCCGCGCGTAATGGCCGCGGTAGATGGCGATCATGCCGAGTTGGTCGTAGTAGTGGGAATTCTGCGTGTTGTCGGAGAAGCAATCGTGCTCTTCCTCCGGGTCGTGCAGCATCAGGCCGAGCTTGATGCGCTCGCCGGCCAGTTCGCCGTAGGAAAGGCTGCCGATCCCCTTGACCATGGCGGCGACGCCCTTGGCCGGGTCCGCGGTAACCGCCTTGCGCGCGGCGCCGCCGGGTGCCCAAGCCGCGACGATGTCCTTGAGGTCCGAGATCAGGAGCTCGGTGGCGGCTGTCAGGTATTGGGCGCGGCGCTCGCAGTTGCCGCCGGTGCAGTTGGCCGGATCGAAGTCCGTGTGCGGCCGGTTGCCGGCGCCCGGGCCGGTGCCGTTCAGGTCCTGGCCCCAAAGCAGGAACTCAATGGCGTGGTACCCGGTGGCGACATTGGACTCGACGCCGTCGATTTCCTGCAGGGTACCGGACAGCAACGCCGGGGTGATCTTCGAGGCATCGATGGTCTTGCCGCCCAGTTTCAGCGTCTTGTTGGCGATGATGTTGGCGGTGAAGTACGGGTTCTCGTCGGACTGCTTGCCGTAGGACGCGGCGACATAATCGATCAGGCCCTCGTCCAACGGCCAGGCGTTCACCTTGCCCTCCCAATCGTCGACGATGGCGTTGCCGAAACGGTACCCCTCGCTTTGCTGGTAGGGCTGGCGCGCGGCGATCCAGGCGGCGCGGGCACGGATCAGGTTGACGCGCGACGGCCTCGCCACGAGAGCGGAGACGGCGGCCTTGAGGGTCTCGGCTGTGATCAGCGAGTCCTCGTACATGGCATGCGCGATGTCGGCGTAGGTTTCGACGACCGGCTTGGCGTCGGCCGCCTGGGCTGGCGCCGTGGAATGCGTGCCAATCATCAGCGCCAATGCCAGGGTTGCGGAAAGTCTCCAGAATTTCATTGTCTAATCTCCATTCGGATCAGTGAAACGTTCGGTGTGAAGCGTTGGCGGCCGGGTTGTCGGCAGGCGCCGATGCATCGGTCTCGACGCCGGGGCGCGGCCGGACGTGTAGCCCCGCCGAACCGAGCGCATCCGCCAGGGTGCTCAGTGGATCCTGGGCTAGGCGCAGCGCCGCTGGCGGCAGCCAGCAGGCCAGGTACATGCCGGCATGTTGGGCGCCCTGACCTTGCTGCCAGGCGGCGATGGCGCCGAGGATTCGGTGCTCGCCGTGACTGATCTCGGCGCAGTTGGGCATGCGGATGTCGATGTTGCCGTATCCCGCGGTGGCGAGAACCGTCATCAATCCGTCGAGGGCCGGATAGGCGGTATTGGCGCCGGCCAGCTTGAAACCCGTGTTCAGGAACTCGTGCGCGCCGCTGTCGTCGGTGTGCGCGCGAACCCAGAGCCGCACCGCCCAAAGCACGAGCTTCTCGCCGAAAGGCAGCTCTGCAAAGGCCGGGGGGATCATGGATCGAAAAGGAGTCATCGGAATTCTTGCGGGCTTTCGTCGGATGCGGGGCGGTGCCGCCGCCTTCATTTGTGTCGGGCACCAACGGTTGTAATGCGAGTGATAATGATTTGCAATTGCATTATTGAACTTTTTTTTGGGGCGGCTGGTTTTCTGCGTTGATCGGCGCGGCGATCACAGCCAAACGTGGCGGATGGTCGGCCCAATCGGTTTGCCGTTGACGCCAAGCCGCGAGGCTCTAAGCTTTAATGCGGTGGCCGTGGGTTGATTGCGGTCAGGAAATCGGACAACAGCAGACGTCGATCCTCATGCAAGACCAACCGGAAAACCGAACAGCCCCGAGCGCCGATGGCGTGGCCCTGGCGGGCGTGATGCGTGCGGGCGCCGATGCGGGGCAGCCGGCGCCGCTGTTTGATGCCGTCGAGCAGGCGCTCGGGCAGGTCATCGGTCACAAGCTTTTCACCCTTCTGCAAGTCCACCCTGGCGGCGAGTTGGAGCGGGTCTATACCAACATGCCCGATTCCTACCCGGTGGCCGGGCGCAAGAAGATGGGGCCGACGCCTTGGGGCAAGCACGTGATCGAAGGCCAAATGCCCTACCTCGGCCGCAATGCCGAAGATATCCGTTGGGCCTTCTTCGACCACGAGTTGATCGAGAGCCTCGGGTGCCGGTCGGTGATCAACGTCCTGATCCAATGGGACGGGCGGTTGCTCGGCACCATCAATATGCTGCATGAGGAAAATTTCTACGACGAGGACGACCTGGACCGCGCCCGGCCTTTCGCACAGGCGCTGGTGCCGGCGTTCCTAACTCAGGGAGATGGAGACTGACATGACCGGAATTCTGTTCACCAATGCCAAGGTTCTGGACGCGGCGGCGGGCAAGCTGAGCCCTAAGCAAAACGTCTACGTGGCGAATGGCCGCATCAAGTCGGTTTCCGACAAGGCGCCCAAGGTGCCGAAGAGCGCGCGCATCGTCGATCTCAAGGGCAAGGTATTGATGCCGGGGCTGTGCGACGGTCATGTGCATGTCACCGCGGTGACGCCGGATTTCGCTGCGCTGGCGCGGTTCTCGCCATTTTACACGGCGGCGCGCACGGCTGACGTGCTGGAAGGCATGTTGATGCGCGGCTTCACCACCGTGCGCGACGCCGGCGGCGCCGACTACGGCCTTGCCCTGGCGGTGGAAGAGGGCCACATGCGCGGTCCCCGTATCCTGTTCTGCGGCAAGGCTTTGTCGCAGACCGGCGGACACGGCGACGTTCGTAGCGCCGGCGAGAACCACGATTTCGAGGGCTGTTTCTGTTGCCCGGGTCTCGGCCGCATCGCCGACGGTGTCGATGCCATGCGCCACGCGGCCCGCGACGAGATTCGCAAGGGCGCGACCCACATCAAGTTGATGGTTTCGGGCGGCATTTCGACGCCCACCGACCGTGTCGACAGCACTCAGTTCTCGCTCGATGAAATTACCGCCGCCGTGCAGGAAGCGGAAGCCGCCAATCTCTATGCCATGGCCCATGCCTATACCTCGCGCGCCATCAATCGGGCGCTGGAATGCGGGGTGCGCTCCATCGAGCACGGCAACCTGCTGGACGAAAGCAGCGTCGAGTTGTTCGTGAAAAAGGGTGCTTACTACGTGCCGACCCTCTCCACCTACGATGCCTTCGCCGAGCGCGGCTGGGAGACCGGATGTCCGCCGGAATTGATGGCGAAGCTCGGCGATGTGCTGGATGCCGGTGAGAATGCGCTGAGACTGGCCTATGAAGGCGGGGTCAAGCTGGTTTACGGCACCGATCTTTTGGGTGAGATGCACTCCAACCAACTGCGCGAGTTCAAGCTGCGCTCGGCCGTGGTGCCCAACGACGACCTGATCCGCGGCGCCACTGTCAACGCCGCCGAACTGTTCCGCATGGAAGACGAGATCGGCGCCGTCAAGCCGGGGCTCAGGGCTGATCTGCTGGTCGTCAATGGCGATCCGCTGAAGGATATCGGTGTCCTGCAGGATCCGGACAAGTATTTGAAGGCGGTGATGAAGGACGGTGTCTTCTACAAGGACGAACTCTAGAGATCAGTCCTCGAACAGGTGCTCCAGCGCCATATCGCTGACTTCCCCGACGAGACCCTCGGTGTCTTGGCGCAACAGCACCGCCATCAGGTTCTTGCGGAACAGGTCGGTGTGGCGGTCGGATAGCGCCGCGATCTGTTTTTGATCCTTGGCGGCGAGCGCATCCAGCATGTCACGATGGTCGGCGGTAATGCTGTCCATGCGCGCTTCCCAGTCCTCGGCCTGGCGGTACATGGTGCCGATGGCCGATAGCCGGGCCCCCTCGCTGAGTACGCGGTTGTAGGTGTTGACCAGGAAGGTGTTCCCCGCTCCCGCCGCTAGCGCCATGTGAAAGGCGATGTTCAATTCCGGCAAAGACGGTACATCGCTCCTGGCGATGGCCTTCTCGAATGCGGCCTCGGCCGCGCGGGCGGCATCGACGTGACCTTTGTTGGCGCGCGCGGCGCTCAGCACCAGTACGGCTTTCTGGATGATGCGGATGCATTCGAAGAAGTCGCTGACCGATTCCAGCAGGATCGGTTTCACCTGGGCGCTTTGGTGACGGCGCAGTTCGACCAATCCGTCGGCCGCGAGCTTGCGAATGGCCTCGCGCACCGGCGTGCGGCTGACGCCGAAACGGTTGACCAGGGCGGCCTCGTCCAGCACCGACTGCGGCGCGATAGTCAACGCCAGGATCTCGCGCTTCAGGCTGGCGTGAATATCATCCGCCAGCGACGCGTTCGCCGCATGTCCGCCGTTGCCGTTCGCTCGTGCCACCGATGGCTCCCTGTTCTTCTGCTTCCCGCCATTATCGTCGGACGAACAGTTTGCGTCGAGTGCAGAAGCACTTGACAGCTTCGCGGATTCCCTCATATCGTATACATATTGAATACAACTTTCATGAACGGAATTCAGACATGGCGAGGTCCTACGATGTAGTCGTGGTCGGCGCCGGCGTGACGGGCGCCGCGACGGCCTACTTCTTGAAAAAAGCCGGTGTGGAGCGGGTGCTCATGCTCGACCGGCGCGGTATCGCGGCGGGCGGCACGGGTCGCAGCGCGGCGATCATCCGCCATCACTATTCCAACCCGCTGCTGGTGAAGCTGACCATGGATGGCGTCTCGATCCTGAAATCGCTGCCGGAAGAGGCCGGGGCCGATCCGGGCTTTACGCAGGACGGCTGGTTTTTCCTGGTGCCGCCGGACCTGATGGACGGCGCCAACGAGAACATCGCCATGCAGCAGGGCCTCGGCGTGAAGACCGGCTTCCTGGCCGAAAGCGACTATTCTACCATGGTGCCTTGGCTCAACACCGATGGCGTCGGCGGTGTCGTGCATGAGCCCGATGGCGGTTACGTCGATCCGGTGATGGCCACCGAGGCCCTGGCCAAGGGCTTCACCGACATGGGCGGCGAATTGCGCACCAATACGTCGTGCCGTGAATTGCGCCGCGAAGGCGACCGCGTCATCGGCGTCACCCTGGACGACGGTGAGATCGATGCCGGTGCGGTGGTCAACGCCGCGGGCCCCTGGTCGCATCTGCTGGCGGAGAGTGCCGATCTGGAATTGCCGCTCCGCGTCGTGCGCGAACAGGACACGATCTGGCAGGTCCGCCATCCGGCCGACATGCCCACGCAGTCGATCTCCAACGCCGTCGACGCGATTTACCTGCGGCCGCTCGGCGAGGGGCGCTACGTCATCGGCCGCGGTTTCCCGAAGGAATATTTCGACACGGATCCGTATAACTTCAAGGAGACCGAGGACGACGATTTCGTCAAG
>Ga0209578_10000564_pt1 | contig 44247 bp, 77 predicted proteins | sample tdAd472_FD_187127 | JGI IMG/M metagenome (GOLD analysis project Ga0209578, IMG submission 187127) | Marine sediment microbial communities from the Atlantic coast under amendment with organic carbon and nitrate - tdAd47.2 (SPAdes)... | ecosystem: Environmental > Aquatic > Marine > Coastal >...
TAGATTGCCTATGGATGTAGCGGGTTCAGTAGTTAGTGTTCCTTTCGACTTCCAGTTGAGGTACATTGATTGTCCTACTTCATTCACTGATAGCTACTACGGAACGACTTCTACCTACGAAAGAGGGTATCAGTTAATACTTAGTAAGCAATTAGGACTATGGACAGTTGACACACAAGCGTATAGAGGTACTGATAGACTTTCTGGCAACAGAGGTTCTTACAGATACACTATCACAAACGTGTAGTAATTAACCTTTAAAAAAAGCCCCTGCTTAATCGGTAGGGGCTTTTATAGGTAATGGACTGCTTAGAAGATTGGATATTAGTTAAAACTTGCGCTACTACAACGCCTGATAGTGGCGTTTACTTAGAGGACTTGTATGGAGTGTCTTTAAGGCAGATTGACGAAATAGCTAATGAAGACCAAGTAAACTTCACGGGTGTATGGGCTGATATTCAAAAACGAGCATTAAACAGATTTAAGACAGACGTTATTTCAGGGCTTAAAAAGCGTTATCTATTAAAGACCTTAACAAGTAATGTATCAATAGGTAAGAACGTCTTACAGACCACCGAAACAGCATCAGCAAGCGAGTATAGAGGTTTAAGAATTGAATTAAACGATGAGAATGATGATTACGTTTATTCTAATTTACATCGAATATACATTCAGAATGTTCAAATCAATCTAAAGAGTGCTGTTAATGCTGACATTAAGTTTTACGACTTAGACACGGGAACACTTCTATTAACTAAGACATATACAGGGGTTCAAGGTTGGCAATCAATTAATGTTAATCAGTATTTCGATGTTCGCAGGTTATTTGTTGGTTATGATGCTAGTTTAGCTGATAGTATAGATACAGATATAAACAAAATTAGGAGTTATTCAGAGACTATTTGTTGTGGTTTGGAAATTGATGGAGCAAGTTCAACACAAGCCGACCCGACCACTTTAACATTAGGTAATAACACATTTGGTTTAATTATTAATTGTGCTGCTGTTTGTGGGTATGAAGCTTTAGTATGTAATAATAAAGACTTGTTTACTCAATCGCTTCTTTACCTATTAGGTATAGAGTTAATGAATGAACGTATCTATTCAGACCGTTTAAGCCGATATACGACCATTGATTTAAGACAAGCTGAGTTATTGAGACAGGAGTTTATGTCACGTTATAAAGGCGGTCAGGTCGATAATGGAACGGTAATATTATCTTTTGATGGTGAGTTACCAACCGCTTTAGATGGTATTCAATTAAATCAAAATGATTGTTGTATAGAATGTAATGACACAATAATGTTTAAGGATGCCAACTTATAAAAGTAACCTTTCGGATGTTGTTAATAAGATTGACTTAAAGCTTGAAAGTGTTGAGAACACTGACAAGTTAATTAGGACGTTAGCTACTAATTTACTAGCAAGCAATCAAAGGCGAATACATAATGATGGTAAGGATGTGAACTTAGCTAATATTGGAGGTGCTGAATATTCAACTACTCCTACCTATGTGAGTTTAGACCAAATGCCAGTTAAGAAAAAGGGAAGGGGAAAGAATAGTTCTAAGCCTTTTAAAAATGGTAATCCTAGAAAATCACGTTACTATGCAGGAGGATATAAAGGATTTAGAAGCGACCAACGTAGGCAGACATCAAAAGTAGATTTAAGGCTAACAGGACGTTTACAATCTGATTTAGTAATTGCTGAAAAAAAGAATAGCTGGGTTGTTGGGTTTGCTACTGACTACGGTGTTGATATTAGTAATGGAATGGAGGAAAAGTACAAACAAAGAATTTGGGGCGTGAGTAAGGATGATGATAAAATGATTTCTTTGGAGGTTAGTGACTTTGTAAAAAAACAGTTGAAATGATTGACTTAACTATCAGATATACTAATTGGTTTTACACTATAAAACAAAGCCCTGAAAGCGTTAAACAGTTCTTTGCAGGTAAGAAGATAGCCGAGTATCAAATGAACGGGCAAACACACGATATAATCTATTTTTATGAGCGACATTAGTTCCATAGTAGATATTATAAATTCGACTTTGACCAACTCCACAACAGGAGTAATGAAGGATGAGCGTTTCCAAAGAGGTAAATTCTACGGGTTAACAGAATTAATTACTAGGGGTGATGAAACGATACCAACCTTAGTAGATAATAACAATAAAAAGATAGAGGTAGTTATAAATGATAGTTACCCTATACAGGTGTATCACAGGGTTTTAAGTGTACCACCTGCTGAACAAAATAATGATGGCTTTGGTGATGACATAAACTACACGCAAAATTATTCGATGAAATTAGTGTGTATCAATGACAGAACAAAGACAAAAATTGATAAATTTGCATTGACGGAAGCCTTTTTGGTTGGCTTTCCATCACAAATCGCAGAAACGACCTTTGTTTCTGATTATGTTAAGGCTACCAAAGTAACCGTTGGTGAGCCTGATTATGTAGGTGTTTACACGGAGGAATACAATATTCCAGACACTAAAATACCTCCATACATTGATTTCTTTTCGGTTAATTACACGGTAAGTATGGAAATTTCAAAGGACTGTTATAGCCTTTGTTAAAAACTAAAAAATTATGAGCGTAGTATATTATCCATCGTGTCCAGACACTATAACCGCACCTCTTTGTACTCCATGTCCTGCAAAGGAATTGGGAAGGGTAAGGTCAATAGTATTAAAGAAAAAAACATTCTCTTTCACAGATATAACCGATACCCAAGAATGGTATGATGCCATTTGCAACGAAGACATTTATGTAATCCCTAAGACTAGGGGTTCAGTTGCGGTTTCGGAAGTAACTACAGAGGGTTTTGGAGACACATCAGAAGAAGTAGATAGTTATGATTATGTTCTTTCAGGTTTCGACCCTAATTACACCCAGAATGGTGATTTTTGGAAGTCAATCAGAAAGCATAGAGATTTCGAGGTTATCTATCGAACAGAAACAAAGTTACACCAATCAAGTAATACGGTTAGCGTTTCAGCAATGAACCCTGTAGAAGATGACCCTGACAGTAAAGTGTTGTGGGCTATTTCTATAAAGTGGTCGCAAGAAGACCCAGTATTACCTTTGGATATGCCAACGGATGTTTTTGACAGATGTGTTCAGTGTGCGTAGATGTCATTCTGCGATACGGACATAACATTAGATTGTTCTACTTGTTATGAAATAGAGCAATCAGATTGTAACGACATTATAATCAGTGGTGGGTTAACTCCTGCCACTGTTTATTGGCTTATCTGTTATGATAAGTTTGGTAAGCGTTATGATAATCAGGTAACTGTTGCTGGTGATGGTTCTTTCACCATTGACATCTCTAATTATCCAGAGGCTTTATTTAATCCTTATGCTGGTGATTTTCAGTTCATCTTAACAGTTGACCAGAATAATATTGAAAGGGTTAATTTTAGCATATCATCCACTACCTATAATTGCATAGTAGCTAATTGGACGGTTACTTGTTGCGATAGTTCCACTTACACACCACCAACAGCTTGTGAGAAGTTATTACAAACACTTTCTACGAGTGAAAAGAATGAGTGTATTTTACCTATTTATGACTTCGCTGATACGGATGTTCAGTCAAATGTAACATCAGGTCAACAAGTAGACTTAATAGCTTGGCTTTGTGTTTTTGGTTCTAATCCTTCCGTAGCTATTAGCACGGATGTAGACACTTTAGATTACGGGGATGTTGTAGCAATTACTTTAACACCTTCAGATATAACCCCAACGAATTACACGTTTATACTTCAGCATGGAGACGGAAGTGGTTTATATCACTACATTAATCAAGCAGGAGACACTTATAACTGGCATGTTCACCATGTAGGGGATATGGACTTGTGGGGCTATTGTGATGATGGTACGGATAGTGCTTCAGTTATAACTAAAAAAACTATCACCGTTAATGGATTGTGGTTCAATGACTATACTCCTTTAATGGGAATTTCGACCCAATTAAGAGACGGAAACTTCTCTAATCCATTAGTCAGAATACGAGAGGCAGGGGCTAATATGGAAGCCGATTTTAATTATGATAGCAGTTATGAAATTGGGTTAACCTCGATAGCTGAAAACTCAACAGGAGGTGCAAGTGATGGTGATACTCTTACTACTTTCGTAGGTGCAAATGATGGTTTTGTTTCTAAGGCGTATTCACAAGAAAACAATTATGTAGCTTATCAGACTGTTCTAAGCAAGCAACCCAAGATAGTGAATGCGGGTGCAATGATTACCCAAACTAAGAACGCTATTGAATACCTAGCGGCTAATGGTACAGACTTGTTTGTATTTGAGAATGAAATAGTAGCTACTGACTTTCAATCTTTAGATGATAATATTACAATATTTGGATGGTTTTACCCTTATTCAGTTGCGGGGACTTCAGCAAATTGGTACGCTAAATACACCGCAGTTGAATTAAGAGTTTTAGGAGGAGGTTCAGCAAACATTCCTTTTAATATTGGTATTGATAATTCTAAATTGTTTGTGGGATGTTCAGACAATTACATTACAGGCTCGGATAGGATGTTTTCAACAGCTACCTTGTCTGTAAACACCCTTTATAAGTGGGCGGTTAAGTTCACAGGAAACGAGGTTAAGATATTTATAGATACTGGATTAGATAATACCATAACAACAACAGCAACGGGCGCAAGAAACGTAGGTACAAATTTATCTAACATGACTATCGGGTGTAGATCAAGGGACGGAGGTCAAGACGACCGAGACCACTTTGACGGCTTAATGATTGACAAGCCAGTTATTTATAACTCTTCTCTAAGTGACGCTAATATAGTTGACATTCTAACTAATTTGATATGATACTACCATTTAACAGTAAAGAAGAAGCCGTAGAAAGGTCAAGGCAGGAGGCTGAAAAGCAACGGTGTGACATGGTCAATACCAAATATTATTGGGGTTGGAGTGATGACGATAATGAAAACTATTATTTGATTATTCCTAAAGGTGACGAAGGTTTACTAACAAAAAAAGAAATTGCAAGACTTGAAGATTAAATATTACTAAAAAATGGAAGCAATAATAGAGGGTTTATTAAATTACGGAATGAGTGGGATTGTAATAGCAATCCTATTATATTATTTAAATAAATTGACCACAATACATAGAGACGAGAGAAAGGAATGGGCTGATGCCAACAATAGGCATGTAGAAAAATTTAGTCAGGTTATTAAAGATAATACAAAAGCTTTAACAGAAATGAGAAGTGATGTTAGGGATAATAAATGTAAAGCATAAGTGCAGTTACAGGAATAGATATATGGAAAGCTGTTGTCGACAAAATCAACAAAGCAAGAGAGGATAAACTTGGTTAAAAAGAAATCATATCTTTGATAGAACACCCAAAGTGATACATAAACGTCCTCTTTAAAAAGACTAAATGATACATAAACGTCTATTTTTCGACCTCGAAACATCAATGACTTTAGCTTGGGTATGGAGGACGGGAAAGCAATATGTAGGCGCACATCAAATAGTTGAGGGAACAAAGATAATCTCAGCTCATTGGGGTTGGGAAGGTTCAGATGAAGTTTTTAATGTAGATTGGGGGCTTAAAAAGCAATGCGATAAGAAGCTGTTAAAAGTACTTATCAAAGAAATGGAAAAGGCAGATGAAATCATTTACCATAATGGAGATAGATTTGATTTAAAATGGGTACGTTCTAGAGCTATGTTTCATGGCTTAGAAATGTTGCCAAGCTATAAGAGTATTGACACTTACAAAATCGCTAAGTCATATCTTAATTTACCGTCTTATTCACTTAAAGAAATCTGCAAGTATTACGGTTTGACTTCTAAATTAGATAGCAACGGAGCGCAAACATGGTACGATGTGCAGTTTAATAAAAGTCAAGAAGCATTAGACCATCTTTTGTATTATGGAGATGGTGATATTACAAGTCTTAAAGAAGTGTTTTATAAATTTAACCCGTATATTAAAAGAAGTACTCATTATTCTGTACTGTCAGGTGGTGATAAGTGGGAATGCCCAGAATGTACTTCTAATCAAGTGAAAGTTCATGGTAATTTTTATACAGCAATGGGAACGCAACAAAAGAGAATGAAATGTAAGTCATGCGGAATTACTTATAAAATATCAATGAAATCATTTACCGATTATTTGCAATGGAAGATAAAGGACAACCAAATTTAAGATACTTATATTGGGATGACTGGATGTCTACACACTCTGTAAAATCTAAGCTAAAAGGTGAGGAGTTGACTAAGTACCATACCAATAAATCAGTCAAGAGTAGGATAGATAAACTACTCCATGACAATCATTTATTACAGCAAGAGATTTGCAAGAGTACCACTAAAGAAGAAAAGGAACAGATAAACAAGGAATGTGAAAAGATATTACAGAAAATTAAGGATATTGAGCCTAACTTTTTTAATTCAATAGATGCTGATATTTAGCTTAATTCTGGAGTGAGAATTAGTTAATCCCAACACTAACACACCTTTACGGTCATAATGTTGGTTTTTACTTTCATTTTATACCTTTAAAAAACATTATCTTTGTAGGATGAAATATACAGTAGACACAATTAATAAGACAATCGAGTTTGAGGGTGAACTAACTTCAAGTGAAGTTAAAAGCCTTTTAAAGAAGTATGAGGGGTATAAATTGGTGACAATGCCGAATTACCCAACGTATGAAATAAATTGTGGTACTGATTTATTTAAAAAATTAGAAACCGTATTTGATAACTGCACACAATGAACTGGAACGACTACCCAAATTTTAGCAAGTCAGAATTTGACTGCAAGCATACAGGTGAAAACGAAATGAAGCCCGAATTTATGTCTAAGCTTCAAGAGTTAAGGGATAGATACGGTAAGTCTATGCGTATTACTTCGGGATATAGAGATAAGACACACCCGATAGAAGTTAAAAAAACGGTATCAGGAGCGCATACAAGCGGTAAGGCAGCAGATATAGCAGTAGATAGGGGAAACGCTTACCAAGTGTTAAAGATAGCCTTAGAATTAGGCTTTACGGGAATAGGAATACAACAGAAAGGTTCTGGTAGGTTTATTCATTTAGACACGATTGAGAATAATTCTAGTCAGCCTCGCCCGTCTATTTGGAGTTATTAAATAATTACTATATTTGAAACCTATTACAAAGTTTCGCCGCTTTGTATTTGGCAATTGAACGGAAAGCCTCACTTTAATCGGTGGGGCTTTTAAACCTAAAAAATTAATCATGGCAAAAAAAATATTTTTAGTAGAAATAGAATTTACAGGAGTTGACCAATGGTATGTTAAAGATGGTGAACCGTTATACGCTAATGGTGATAGTGTAATAATTCCAGTAATGACAAATAACGCTTACAACGCTAAAAGGAAAGTAGATAATAGTTTTTGTGGTTCTGAATATCCATCATTTAATATTAAGAGCGTGGAGAAATGTGATGAATTTTTATTCAAGCCTATATTATAAAAAACACTACCTTTGTAATTCATTCGGGCGGCTATCCCTTTATAAAAATTCCTCATTCCATTTGTTTGGTTTGGGGTTTTTTTTATATCTTTACCACAAATAAATGCGGGGTTACCACAGATTGACCGCTAAAAGGCTAGCCGTCTGAAAACAAGCTCAATCTTTATAAGTTTATAAACCCTATTCTCGGCAATGTCGTCAAGGGTACAACCGAGCATAAAAGTCATGGCGTAGTTGAACGCTGATTAAAGTAAAGGGGGTTTTAGGTGCAAACTAGGTGAATAAAGAAAAGCCTACTAGCGAAAGATAGAAGTTCAACAAAACCTTTTTAGGTATTTCTATCGGGGGATGACTAAAACTAATAGGCTTGCTAAAACAGGGATGACTGTAATACCCTTGTTATGTTTGTTTGAATAAAAAAACTAATTTTACAAAATATGCAAAAGTTGCACATACCATGAAAGAGCGTTTAATATACTTTGCGATAATACTAGGCTTAATCATTCTATTAGTACTTCAAAGAGAATGCACACCACCACCTCAAACAAAGTATGTAACGACATCAGACACTACAATAACACCAAAGGAAGTAAAAGGAAGTGATACACTCATAAACATACCAATAGATACTACCAAAGAATTTAACCAAGATTTATCAGCACTACCCGAAATATTAATTGACACGCTTTATATTGATACCACTCCTATTTTAGTTGTAGATACTCAAGCTATAATACAAATGTTCCTAGACACTAACATTCAGAAATCAGCATATTCAGATAGTTCACTAACTATTGACTTTGAAGACTGGATTACACAAAATAGAATAATAAGACGAGAATTAGAATACACCTTTAATTATAGTGATACTACCATCCACAACAATATCGTCCAAAAACAACGTGCCAAATGGTTTATTGGTGGAATGTTAAGTGGTGGTAAGAATACACTAGGCGTTACACCTCAACTCTACATCTTAACAAGAAAAGACCACCTTTATCATGTAGGCACTAACCTACTAGAAGAGCAGCCAAATCTATCTGTTGGCATCGGTTGGAAGCTTCGTTTTAAACGCTAATTCGTGCTTAAAATCAAAATAATTTAAAAAAAGATTAACTTTTATTTGGATTATATAAATATATAATTGTATATTTGTCGGGAACTTAAAAACTAAAAGAAATGGAATTTGAATTTGCAAAGTACACAGAAATCACAGAATTATACAAAAAGCATAGCTTATCATTGCAAGATGGTGACGGATATATAAGGTTCTTTATATGCCCAGATGTGCATACGTTTTGGTTGGCTAGAGTTATTGAAGGATTTAACGAAAGTTATGAAAAAGAAGAAGGCTCATTTTTAATTGAGCGAAACAATATTGAAAAAAAGGATAGGTCTGAAAAATTAACAAAGCAAAAGGTTGTTGATATAATAGAAGATGATGATTTTTCTAACTGGGATATTTACGAGTGCCAATCAATGGAAGAAGTTATTGATATTTTAGATGACGGCAACGGAATTGTAGAAGAATAAATAAAAAAAGATATGGCAAAAAAAAGCACTTACCCACAATCAACATGGCTAGAACCAGACGAAATGAAAGTCTGGCTAGACCATAAGTTAAAGACAGGCGAAACGATACAGTACTGTCTTAGAGAAGCGATTAAAAGTTACACTAAAAAACTAAAGAAGAAATGAGAACAATACTAACTTATACTCACACAAGAAATTTATTCACAAAAAATAATTTTAAACCGTTTGTTGAAAAGTACTTTAAGAATGCAAGATTTGAGGGTTCAGATGGTGGTTGGAATGCTAAGTTAAGCATTACAAACTGGGATGAAGTGAAAAGTAATTTACCAAAATACGCAATACCTGAAAGTTATGAGAACCAGTAATATCGGTGCAATCCAAATAATTGAGAGGTTTATTAATCATGAGTACGTCATTATAGGTACGTTTGAAATGACTGCGCCTTATCAATGGTGGTGGACTTGTTATGATGCAAGTTTAGGTGTAGATGGATGTATTGAAAAACCTTATCATCAGGGTTGTGCTGCATCAAGGAAAGATGCTATTTATTACATCCGTAAGGAATATAGAGAACAATTAAAACAACTAAAGAAGAAATGAAACACACACGAGGAGAATGGTTTGCTCAAGACAACGGCTTTGTGAAGTCTAAATGGATTGATGAAGATGGCGGAAATAATGGGGCTATAATTTGTGAATTGAAATATTCTAAAGATAAAGAAGCCAACGCTCAACTAATAGCCCAATCCCCTGAACTATTGAGGCAAAGGGATGAACTTTTGGAGTGTTTAAAGGAACTTGTTGAAGATATTGGAGAAATAAAAGCTTATACGCATCGAGAATTTATAAGCCTTGAATTGTATAGAAAATCAGAACAACTAATCAAATCCATAGAGAAATGAGACTAGAAACAAAACAAGCAAGAATGATAGTTGAGTTACTAACCGATGCTGAATTATCAAATCTAATAAGCGATATTTTGCAAAGTGATACAGAGGCGACAATGGATAGGGTTAAGGGTTTAATGAGATTAGCTTATTTAAAAGGGCGTCAAGACTTAACCAACGAAACGGCTGATATATTAGGTGAGTTAGTTAAAAATTCGGAGGAGGTGATATGACAGGAAACGGAATGATAGACGGAGACTTAGGCGACCATCCAAGTAGTCCTTATTACGATAGGGTTGAAGAAATATCTACTTGCGATGAATGCGGAATGGATGGAGATATTATGTATTGTAAAGAAGTGGATAGTAATCTTTGTCCAGATTGCGTAAAAATCGAAGAAAAGAACATCGAGGACACAGAAGGAATACCAAGAATATTAATCTTAGAAAAGAAATAAAATGAGAAAGCTTAAAAAGTATAATGGAATGTTTAACGGTAAAATAAAAGTTTCAGTTGGTGCAACAAGTAAAAAGCAAGTAGCCGAGTTATTAAATACTGCCTTTAATGGTAAAAAAATGACTACTAATGAAGTATCTAATTATTTTAGTGATTGTTGGGGTAATAACATGAATGACATTGAATTAACTGAACCATGTGTTTATGATTGCAGTCATAACCCACCTAAAAGAATAATTTAAAACCAAGTAAAATGAAAGAAGTAATAAGAATTAATGAAGAAGAAAAGAAAGTAAAACCAGTTGAGTTTACGCATTACTTAGATGAAAGTAGAGGTTGGGAAAAAACATCGGATAACCCTGACCAAGATGATGAGGTAATATATTTAGGTTGTGATATTAAAGATGGAGATATGTTTGCCGTAAAAGGTCAAGGCTATATTATAATCTACAAAGGACATCTAAACAGCGGTAAATACTAATAATTTAACTATCTTTAATAACTAAACAAACAATAAAATGAGCGAAAAAAAGTACTGCGGAAACGCAAGAGTTATCACAACACAATTCGGAGAATTAACAAAGGTTAGTTTTTCAGCTAGTGATTTAGAAACCTTAAAATCCTGTTTAGACAATGGCTGGGTAAATGCCGTTATCAAGGAAAAGAAAAATAAGGTCGAGGGAAAGCCTACACATTATTTAGAGATAGATACTTGGAAGCCTACAAATGGAGAAGGCGAAAGGTTAAAACAGCCTCACATGGAAGCGGCTGCAAAGACTACTGTAAGTGATGATGATAGTTCGTTACCATTTTAACCTAAAAGAGAAAAGAAAGATGAAAGAAGAAATAGCATTAGTGAAAAAAGAGGAGTTATCATTTGTAAAAGATAATAGCCTTAATGAGTATCAATTAGAACATATTCTAAAAAGGACACCTGCAAAATATAGGAAACAGCGACCCGCAAAAGGTGGGGGTACTTGGACTTATGTAACTGGCGGATATGTGAAAAAGTGTTTAAACTTAATGTTTGGTTGGGATTGGGATTTTGAGGTAGTAGATGAAAAGGTTTTGCATGGTGAGGTTATTGTAAAAGGTCGGCTAACTTGTAGGACTAATGGTCGTGAGATAGTAAAGATGCAGTTTGGTAATAAGGATGTCATGTATAAGCGTGAACCCGATAAAGAAGGGAACAGAATACCTTTATCAATAGGCAATGACATGAAAGCTGCTGCAACGGATGCCCTTAAAAAGTGTGCGGCTGAAATAGGAATAGCGGCTGATGTTTATAATGCAGAAGATTTTAACGAGGTTAATGTAGAAACTGCGGAGAAGTTAAAGAAATATGAGGAGGCTTTATCATGAAACTAGGAATACACAAGGATATTGATATTGAAAAGTATCACGAGGATAGGACTATTTTGTCTTCAACAGGATTGAAAAAAGCTAAGAATAGTACAAGGGATTTCATTTATTATGTTCTTCATGGAAGTAAAGGAGGAAGTCATTTTGATTTCGGAAACGCTTTTGAGATTGCGGTAATGGATGCGGTTAATGGTACTAATTTCTTTGATAAAGAAGTAGCAGTATTAGCTAGTGAAGAATGGGAACGGAAAGCCTTAGAACTGAACCCTGATTTAGTAAGTCCTAAAGCTTCAAAAGGATACAAGGAACTTAAAGCAAAGTTTGAAGCGGAAAATGATAGCAAGTATTTAATTAATGATGTTGGGGATACTGAAAGTGATTGGGCTTTACAACAAATGGTTAAGTCTTGCACTAATAACGAGGTTATAAGCCAACTTCTAAAAGGAACGGAATATCAAGTCAGTTTAGTCTGGGAGGACTTAGAAACGGGCTTAAAATTAAAAACTAGACCTGATGTTTGTAAGGCAAAGAAAAATGTAGTTGTTGACATTAAAACTTGCAAAGATGCTTCTCCACATGGATTTGCAAGAGATGCGGCAAACTTAGATTATCCATTGCAAGCGTGTATGCAAATTGACGGGGCTATTCAGACGGGTTTAATGGATACCGTAGATAGTTATTTTTGGTTAGCAGTCGAGAAAACACCACCTTATAATGTTGCTCTTTATGAGTTTCAACAAGAGGATATTAAGTTCTTCATGGACACGTATAGATTTTATCTGGATAGGTGCGCTAAAGGCTTAAAAGAATTGTCTGAACTAAAAGATTATGATTTAAGCGGTTTAAGCAGCTATGGTGAGCAAGCGGACAACAAGTTTGGAATACTTCAATTAGAGATACCTTTATGGTATAGGGGAATTTAAGACATAAGCATATTACGTAAGAATGTAGAACAGTAGAAGAAACTAGATTAATGAAACCAAAGAAGTGTAAGCAATGCAAAGAGAAGTTTGTTCCTAAGCGACCACTTCAATTCGTTTGTAGCTTTGAGTGTTCTATTGACTACTCTTATGAGCAAAGAAAAAAGAAAGAGGCTAAAGAGAAAAAGGACTGGGCTAAAAAGAAAAGGGAGTTTAAAGAGAAAAATAAAACCTACACCCAAAGGGTAAACGAAGTAAAAAAAGTAGCGCAAGAGTATTGCAGGAAACGGGATAAAGACGAACCATGTATAAGCTGCGGAACAATGACTAGCGATATTTGGGATGGAGGGCATTTTTTGAAAGCTGAACTTTATAGCGGTGTTATATTCAATGAAATTAATATCCATAAACAGTGCCGCAAATGCAATAGGTTCTTAGGAGGTAATGAATTGAACTATCGTGAGGGATTGATAAAAAAGATAGGTGAAAAGGCGGTCATGGAATTAGAAGAGCAAAGCAAAAAGACACGACTATACAAGTACACACTTGAACAACTGGAAGAAACAAAAGAATACTTTAAGCAAAAACTAAAGGAGTTATGAAAGGAATACCACTACTAGACACCAAGCAAATCTTTGAAGAATACCGAGACAATCTAACGGCTGAAATAGTCAATAGGATTGATAAATTTAACGACATAGGAATAATTGAAAGCGGCGTTAAAAGTGCTTTATCTTCTACGTTATTAAAAGAGATTAAGGAGTTGAGCAAGGAGCGCAAGAAAGTTGATAGGATGCTAACAGAATTGAACATCGAGCGTTCAGATGCAATGATACAAACTAGGGTTATATGAAAATAACAGATAAGATAGAAGTAACCAACGAGGACTGCATGGAGTTGATGTCTCGCTATCCTGATAATCATTTTAAACCAATACCAGAGTTTCAGCATTATCTAATAGGGAGGTGTGGTAAAGTGTTCAATACCAGAACTGGAAACTTTAAAAAACCATCTATTGACCATAAAGGATATAATCGTATTAGGTTAATTGATGGAAGAAAAAGAGGTGCTACAAAGAAAATACACAGATTAGTTGCACAGGCATTTATAGACGCCTATTCAGAGGATTTACAAGTTAACCACCTTAATTTTATTAAAACAGATAATAAAGTGGAGAATTTGGAAATGGTAACACAATCACAAAATACTCAACACGCTTGGGATAACGGAAGAATGAAATTAACTAAAAAAGGAAATGATGGAAAGTTTTGTAAATGATAGTATTAAGATATTTAATGACGATTGCATGAATTTACTTAGGCAATCTAAAGACAATGAGTATGATTTAGCTATCTGTGATGTTCCATACGGAATAAATGTCACAAAAATGACTTTAGGGAATGGAAAAAAGAAAATAAATAGAGGCAGTTCAGATTGGGATGATAAAATACCAAGTGCTGAATATTTTCAAGAATTGTTTAGAGTTTCTAAAAACCAAATATTATGGGGCGCGAATTATTTAACCAGTTTTTTACCTCCAAGCATGGGTTGGATATATTGGGATAAGGGGACTGGATTAAATGATTTCAGTGATGGTGAATTGGCTTATACATCATTTAATAGAGCATTGCGAGCCTACAAGGTTAGTTGGGTTGGTTCAAATGCTAATAACGGAACACCAAGAATACATCCCACAGAAAAGCCCATCAAACTCTACGAATGGCTACTAATAAACTACGCAAAACCAAACGACAAGATACTAGACACTCACTTAGGTTCTGGAAGCATAGCCATAGCAATAGACAACGTCAACAAAATGGAAGGCTTAAACCTATCCCTGACGGCTTGTGAGTTGGATAAGGATTACTTTGATGCTTCGGTTAAAAGAGTACGTTCACAAATAAACCAAATGAAGATAGGATTTTAATAAAAAATAGTTATCTTTACAGCGTAGTTGAGGTAAGGCTACGACCACACTTAAAAAGCATCGGATTGAAAAACATTTTAAAATAGGGTTAAAACTTTTGCGAAGCCTACCGATGTGCTTCCAATAGGGGTGTTTCCAGCATCAACCCTACTTTATATTATGGCAAAAGACCCCGCATTTTTATTTTACAGTCAGGACTGGATTGTTGGAGCATTAACATTGACAATGGAAGAAAGAGGTCAGTACATCACAATAATAGCACAAATGCACCAACAGGGACGAATGGATGAAAAAACCATTAGGTTTTTGGTAGGTAATGTTTCGGATAACCTAAAGACTAAGTTTAAAATAGATAAAGATGGTAAGTGGTTTAATGAACGACTTGAATTAGAAACATCTAAACGTAATAAATTTACAGCTAGTAGGCGTGAAAATGGTGCTAAAGGCGGTAGACCAAAGAAAAAACCACTAGGTTTAGATATGGATAACCATATGGGAAATGAAGATGAAGATGTAAATAATAATAAAGGTATCCCAACATTTGAAGAATTTAAATCCTATGCTTTAGAAAAGAAACCTAAGATAAACCTTGAACATCTAAGAAATAAATATGATGCTTGGGTGGTAAACGGATGGAAGGACGGAAACGATAAAGATATTAAGAACTGGAAGTCTAAACTATTACAAACTTTACCTCACATGAAAGAAGATAAAGAAGCCTCAAAGGATATGGGTATAAGAATAAAAGGATTTGCAGAACCATGAATTACTTAATTACAAAATACGATTTAGATGCGGCTAGGTTCAGGTGCGAGGAGATAGAGGAGTGGCTACGTGAAACTAAAAGCGAGAACGCAAAAGTTAAAGATGCTATTCTAAACCTAATGACATCTCAAGAGGAAATAATAAAAGCAATGATATTTATATCTCAACAACAGACTAAGCTGGAAATGTTGGGCGGTGATTTATCCCGTAGTAATATCGTTAATATAAAGTTAGCGGCTGAAAATGAAGAGTTAAAAACCAAGTTTGAAAAGCTTAAAGAGGAATTATGATTAAGAGAGTTGAAGAAATAAGCGAGGATATAACACAACTCTATCACAAAGGAATTGAAAGGGGTGAGTACTTAGGTTTCCTTTCTCTTAAAGACATAATGAGTTTTAGGTTAGGTTATCCAGTTTATGGATGCGGTGCGCCTTTCAGTGGAAAGACTGAATTTATGTTTGAAATCTTAATAAATTTGAGTAAATTAAAGGGATGGAAGCACGCAATATTCACACCTGAAACGGGTACAGCAGAAGAGGTTGCAAGTGAGTTAATAAAGAAAGTAGTACAAAAAGACTTCTTTAATACCTACGGAAATCAAATGAGTGAGGCTGAAAGAATGACTGCGGCTGATTGGGTAAACAAACACTTTTGGATAATAGATGAAGAAGAAAGTCCAGAGTTTTACAGTCTGTTTAAAATGGTGGAAGATTACGAGCGACTGCATGGTATTCATTTTCAGACCTTATTGATTGACCCGTTTAATGAGTGTAAACATGAGAAGCATGGAAAGAGGGATGATGAATACTTAGATGAAGCATTAACTTTCGTAAGGATTAACGGACAAAAGAATAAACGGTGCAATATTATTCTTACCCATGCTAGAGACCAACAGGCGGAGTTTTATGATTATGATGGAATAAAGACAAAGTTCTACCCTGCACCAACAGCGAGAGAGTGGGCTAATGGTCAAGTATGGTTTAGGAAAGGTTTTTTAATGTTTGCAGTTTGGAGACCACCGATAGGAATGATAGTTAACGGGATGCAAGTAGGAAGCAATGAAACGCATATCATTCTGCAAAAGCAAAAACCAAAAGGAATAGCAATAGCAAACCCCGACCGACCAGATAGAGCAAGATTATACTTTGACTGGAAAAAGCATAGATATTACGAATTGGTAAACGACCAAAGAAGCTTTGCAGGCTTAATCGAAAATAAAGAATTTGATAATGAAGTTCCGTTCTAAAATAACCAAAGGACACGATATAATAACCTTACATGAAAGGTTTAAGATAGGTAGTACAGTATTCTGGACAATCCAAAAGAATGGCAGGACGGTATGGAGTAAGGTAAACGGAGTTCACGAGTATTTGGTAAAGGAAAAGGATTTAAGTAGTTTAGGATTTTAACTAAAAAATAGAGATATGGAAGAACAAGAAGAAGATTACGATTATGAATATGATGATGAATTTGAAGCTGATGAACCAGATTATTATTCCTGTACTGTATGCAACCACACACAAGATAAACCAGGAATGGGTAACGGTTGTTATAACTGCGGTCTATTTAATGTAATGCAAGAAGAATATTTTTAACTAAAACAAAATAACATGGTAGCAATAGAAGTAAACAACGAACAAGAATTTAATGCGCTAATGAAGCATTATAAGGAAATAGGTTTTGAGGCAGAAGAATTAAAATCTATCGGTATGTATTTACCATTTTGTATTACTTATGAAAAGGAATTTGAGTATGCACAAAGAAGTTATTACGAAGAAAAAGGAGTTGAGGTAATATCAATTAAAGCATTTGTAAAGATAAAAGGGATAGAGATGGAAGAAATGATAGAGTTAGGTGGTGGGTGGCTGTTAAGGAGGCAAGGTATTTTATATCGGTTCTACAAAGGTACTACACCTGATTGTGTATATGGTTTAGGTGATGAAGACATCAAAGCAATCGCAGAATACTACAACGAAAAGAACAAATAAGATGAAATTAGAATTAAAGGATATTAGTGGGTATTTGCCTTATGGATTACAGTTTATGTTGACTTGTGATTGGAGGGAGGATATAAATTGCGATGAGATAGGAATACCTGAAAATATATTAGAACGTGGGCAGGTATGGGATTGGGTGGCTACAATAACAAACACTGACATAGGCATCCCTCTTTATGGGGATGGGGAATTAAGTAAACTAACCTTAGCTAAAGACGGGTGTTGGATTTCCATATCAAATGGTGCTAAACCAATCCTATTCCCCTTAGACTGTTTAACCAAACCAATAGAGGTTAATGGAGAGGAGTTTGTGCCTGCGGATAGATTAGACTTACTAACGTGTGGGGAACTGCTTCTAAAAACATCTATTTATCGAGAACCTGAATGTTTGGTTATGGATGGTCAACCTTATAATGTGATTAAATTTTTCCAAAATAACATGATAGACTACCAAGACTTAATAGGTAAAGGTCTTGCAGTTAGCGTATTTGATTTACCAGAAAATCCGTACAGATGAGAAAAGAAAAAACAGAAAGAGGGTTTGATATTTATCAATTCAAAGATGAGGGAGGTAATGAATGTTCTATTCAAAAATCAAGTAGAGCTATGGAAGATTGCATATGGCTCGGCTCAAATAAAATTGGATTACAGGAGTTTGTTGCTTACAGAAATCCAGCATGGAAAAGTAGAGAGGAGTTTGATGAACATACGATAGAACATCATTTTGTTGCCAACAATCGAATGCATTTAACAAGAGATACGGTCGCTGAACTTATACCAATATTGCAGAAGTTTGTCGACACTGGAGAGCTAAAATAATCCTTATAAGTGATGGAAGAAAAAATTAATTGGTCAAAGCGTATTGAAAAACTTAAAAAGATTGATTTTAACAATCCTAAAATTAGAAGAGAATTTGAAAAAATTGAAGAGAGCAATAAGAAGTTAATTGAAAGCACGAAAGTTGATACTTCAAGGCTTCACATAACTTTTGATATATAAAAGAATACTTTAAACTTAAATAAGATGAAACTAACAGCAGAAAAAGAATGGCTATTTGAAAACTATCCTGAATGTAAGACGCAATGGTGTGAGACTGGTCACGATGATTTGTTTATGCTAAGAATGATGCAAGAATACGCCCAAGCCTACCATAAGGCAAAGAGTAGAGAAGAAAATCTAATAAAAATGATGCAAGCAGATGAAAAGGATGGTATCTATGAATGACTTTAAAAGACTAATTATAACCACAATCTTACTAAGTTTCACTATCTTTATAGTAGGGATATATGTTTTTGATTGGGTGTGTAGGAATGTTTAACGTTAAAATATATGATTAGTTATGACTAAAAAAATGGAACAGGCGTTAAACGATACGCCAATAGTAAATGCAATTTTAAACCACTCTGTTAACGAAGGTAATAGCATGGGATGGTTTGGTAGTAGTGGTGTTGAGTATAAAGTGAATACACTTACAGCACTTGTTAAAAGAGGGTTGTTGCAATTTGAATACAAGCAAGTTAAAACACCACGATTTGTAAAGAGAAATGAAACTCACGAAAAATTGCATTGGGTAAAGCAGAATGAATATTGGTTAACCTCATAATGAATTTTAGTTACTGTTAAATTACTATCTTTATTATCGCAATATGGAAAAAGAATTAGAAAGATTTGAAAATAACATGGAACAGATAAACCCAAAGGAGTTAAGGATAGGAAACTTGGTTGAGATAAATGGATTTGATATAAATCCACCTCATAAAAAGATAGTAAGCCATGTGCCTGTATTAACGATAGAAAGGAATGGTGTGTCTATTTCTAACGAAACAGATTTAGTAAAAAGCTATGGAATGTTTTGGGCTATACCTTTAACCGAAGAGTGGCTACTGAAGTTTGGGTTTGAGTTCCGTGAATGTGGACAAGACATAAATAGCGGTGCTTATTGCCATTGGGACTATTGGGTTAAAGGTGATTTAGTGTTGCGAGGAAATAAAAATAGATTTGGGTTTGAAGGAATTAGCAGAAAGGGATTGAATATAAAACACATACACCAACTTCAAAACCTTTTTTACCATCTTTGTGGTAAAGAATTAATATTAAAAGACAATGAAAGAAGTTTGGAAATCAGTTAAAGGGTTTGAAGACTACCTTATATCGAATTGTGGTAGGGTTAAAACAAAATCGAGAAGGGTAAGGTATGTACACGCTGTAACAAAAAAAGAGCATTTTAGAACCACCGAAGAGAAGTTTTTAAAGATTTATGAAAACCATAGAACTGGATATAAGTTTATTCAACTTTATAAAAACAAGAAATCAAAGAATAAAACTATACATCGATTGGTTTGTGAAAACTTCATTAAAAATCCAATAGAGTTAGGATATGTTAATCATATTGATGGAAACAAGCATAATAATCGAGTTGATAACTTAGAGTGGTGTACAAATGAATACAATCATAAACACGCAACAGAGGCTGGATTGAAAGCAAAGGGCAGTAAAATAGCATCATCTATTTTAAATGATGCGTGTGTTTATGCAATAAAAAGATTGATATTAATAGGATGGAATGATAAAGAGATAGCTGAAATTTTTAATGTGTCACGGTCAAACATTAATTTGATAAGAAATCAATATACTTGGAAGCATATCGCTCTTACAGGAAAAGAATTAGAACTAAAAGAAGAAGCCGTATGAAAGCTGAATTAACAATTAAAGATGCAACACACAATCTATTGTGCCGCCATGCCATTGGTAGACATGGAAAAAATTATCACATGAAAGCAGTACTTTTAGGGAAAACCAAGAAAGGCAAGAATAAGGTTTTAGTGTTTGGGGATAGGTATTGGGCTGGAAGGGAACACATTAAAAAAATAAGATATGTTGAAGATTATAAGCTTTCTCCTATAAAAGTAACAAACTAATTACTATCTTTGTACTTTAAGGCGTAAGCATTATGGGGAGACCCTCAAAATTTAAAGAAGAATATATTAAACTAGCATATAACTATGCTTTACTTGGTGCAACAGACAATGACCTAGTTGATTTCTTTGATGTAACAGAGAAAACCATAAATAATTGGAAGAAAGATTATCCAGAGTTTTTACAGTCCTTAAAAAAGGGTAAAGCACAAGCAGATGCTTTAGTTTCAAAAAGTTTATTTCAAAGAGCAAGGGGATATAAACATAAAGAGGATAAAATATTTAACGATAATGGTTCTCCTTTAATAGTACCGACTATAAAGCATTATCCTCCAGATGTTACAGCTTGTATCTTTTGGTTAAAGAATAGGCAACCATCCAAGTGGAGAGATAAGCATGAAAGTGATATAAGTAGTAATGGTGAACCAATCACATCAATAACAATAGTGCCAGCAAGTGGAAGTAGCAGTAAATGATGCTTACATTCCCTTTATAACAAATCAAGACAGGGTATTAATACTATATGGTTCAGCTGCATCAGGTAAATCATACTTCACAGCACAAAAGATAGTACTAAGAACCATTAGCGAATACGGGCATCGATTTTTATGTCTAAGAAAGGTAGATAGAACGGTTAAGAACAGTATTTACGAACTTATTAAACACATAATTAGCCAAGTAGGTAAATACAACGAGTTCAATATAAACAAGACCGAAAAGACCTTTACACATATTCCAACGGGAAACACTATAATGTGCATGGGATTAGATGACCCTGAAAAGGTTAAATCAATTCAAGGAATAACGGGAATGTGGTTAGAAGAGGCTACGGAGTTTAATGATGTAGATTTAGACCAGTTGAGGTTAAGGATAAGAGGTAAGCACTTAAACTACGTTCAGTATATTTTAACCTTTAACCCTATATCTGAATACCATTGGTTAAAAGAATTGGTAGATGACATTCAAGCGGGTAAAGAGGGATGGACTTATCACCATTCGACATACAAAGATAATCTGTATTTAACAGAAGAAGATAAGGCGGTAATTGAAAGTTACAAGGAAACCAACTTTTTATATTATCAGATTTATTGTTTAGGTGAGTGGGGAATAGAAGATAAGACGGGTAAATTCGCATGGGCTTTCAGTGAGGAAAAGCACGTAAGGACGTTATGGGCTAATCCAGAGTATTCATATTTATATCTAAGCTTTGACTTTAATAGAGACCCAATTACGTGTGGTGTTATTCAGGAGGTGGAAGGTGAGATAAGAGTTTTAGAAGCAATAGAATTGCCTAATTCAAACATCTACTGGCTGTGTGAGCAGATAAGGGCTAAGTATCCCAATTACATTTACATCGTAACAGGGGATGCAACAGGGCGAAATCTAAGTGCATTAACTAAAGAGAATATCCATTATTACGATGTGATTAAACAGGAATTACAGTTGAATGAAACGCAAATTCAAGTACCATCTGTTAACCCTCCAATAGGTGAAAATAGAGTTCTGGTTAATGCTATTTTAGAAAATAGTAAAGTGTCAATAGATGAAGTTAAAGGAAAAGGTCTTATATTTGACCTAAAGTATGTTGAATTAGACGAGAATAAGAAGATTAAAAAAGACAATCGAAGCGATAAGAAACAGAAAGCCGACCATTTGGATTGGTTTCGTTATCATCTAAATCAGCATCATAAAGACTTTTTACGGATACCAAAAGAAATACTAGACTATTGAGACTACTAATCCTATTCATGCTACTAGCAACGCTAAGTAAGGCGCAAAGTATTAAATACCCTAACTACAAGATAAAGCAAACGGGGGTTTATTTCTGTTATGGTGCAGTTGCATCACAAGTACTTTTAGTTGGTTTAGATAATAAAAATGAAATGGTTAAATACACACCTTTAGTTCTTTTAGCAAGTGGGTTATCAATGGTAATACCTAATTTAAAAGCAAAGAAAATAAGTATTCAAGGAGACAAACTAATCTATAAATTTTAATGAGCGCAATACTACTAAGAACAATGACAAGGAAGTCTAAATTTAAGATAGGTAAATGGTGTGATTATACCATACAGGAATTACTAGACTTAAGGAAAGGTTTACAGCTAATTCAAACCTATTACAAATATGACACCATTAACTATACTGAGGACATACTAAAGGAGTTAAAGATTACTGGTGAATTTGTTATACCTAAACCTAGTAAGGACTTAGATAAGTATTATGAATTTCTAAATTCAAGAGGCTATCAAAAGCCTATACCACAAACTAGAGATGGTATTAATAAGTTGAAAAAGAAACCTAGAATATCAAAAACAAAACTACAAGCAAAAAATCATGGTAGATGACATATTACTAACCATGCTTTTAAACTCGTTTTTCATTATAGGGCTTTACATTTGCACCCGTGAAGACATGATATTCGGATTTGTTGAGAGGTACTATAATACTACTTTTGGGATATTAAAATGGATATTAACACCTATAATCGGATGTTATCAATGTATGGCTTCTGTATGGTCAGTTCCTTTTTTTATCTTTGCAGGGTTGGAATGGTATTTATTAGTAGTGTATTCAGTATGTTTAGTAAGTCTTAACACATTAATTGGTAAGTTGTCGGGTGTATGAGTGAAAAGGAATATATTGAATGTTTACGTAAAGTTCAGGTTTTGATGGAGAAAGGTGACCCAAAAGAGAATGAACAATTAAATAATTTAGTACTTAAAATTGAAGAGTATGAATATAAACACTATCCTAATTTAAGGTGAGTTTACAAGAAGCTATAAACTTTGTCGAAGTAAACGGCTGGACGCTTCAAGGGTACTGTAGTTGTTATCCTAAATTAGGTAAATATCGCAATCCTAACCGTCAAGGTTGGGAGGTAAAACTAGGTAAGACAGCAAAGGTATATGTAATAAAACAAGGGAGTAAAACAGTAAAATCTGGTGACATATCTACTTTTCATTTGGCTTATGAAGAACTTTTACAAAAGGATTAAGGCACGTTTACAGGGGAAACCATACTTCCCAACGGAACTACACCATCCCGTAGTATTTGCTTTCGAGAGTGGAGGTATTAAGTATTACCAATTCGAGAATATCTTTAACATGGCTCATGGTAGGGCATTTAAAGCGATGGACTACTATAATGAGTACACTATGCGATGCACCCGTGAACACTTAGATTATCACACAAGGGCAATAGACAACATCCTTTCTACTAAGTCAATAACGGTTAAGGAATTACTATCTTTGCAAACATTGAATAATCAGTTAAAAGAGAGGCTACAATGGATTATCGCACCAGATATACTATGGAAATTAGGTGCAGTTGTTTACTTTGATGAAAAAGAAAACCCATATGATTATGATTTCGCATATGGAAATGCTAAGATAGAGAAATGGAAGAAGCACGATGACATACGTAGTTTTTTTTTGAACAAGCCTATCGCACCACAAGCCATCTTCACGGATATATCAGAACAAGATTTGGAGAACTATATTCAGGTGGGGGAGAAACTGAACAAGGAACACTTGAAGACAATTTTCGACATGTCATCCAGCGAAGACAAGAAGACAGATTTCTTCAAAGCATTGCGGTTGGAGAGTTAACTCATTATCTTTGTCCCGTACGGGAATTAACGTACTATGAATACCATATTGCTTTAGAGCAGTTGGACAAGATAAATACAAATGGCAACAGTTGAGAAGGTAGTAATTGAAATATCAGCCGACACTAAAGGAGTTGACCAAGCGACACAATCAATTGATAAACTTACCGCATCGGATAAGAAAGCGGCAAATCAGTTTAAGAAGACACAAAAAGACTTTGAGACAGCAGCAAAGAAAAGGGAAAAGCTAATAAAGGAGGAGGAGCAGGATTTAAAGGAGTTACAAGCAAGGCGAAAATCAGCATATTCAGTAAAAGGAATTGAAAGCTATAATCAGCGAATATCGGAAACGCAAAAGAGAATTAAGATACTAAGAGGTGAAACCCAAAAGATGCAGGGTTCTTTTACTAAGCTAAATAAAACATTAGGAACATTAGGATTAGCGATTAGTGGTGCTTTTGCTGTTCAGCAAATAATATCATTTAGTAAAGAGGCTGTAAAGTTAGCGGCACAAGCAGAGGGAATAGAAAAGGCATTTAGTAAACTTAGAAACTCTGAACGATTACTTCAAGACTTAAAAAAAGCTACTAGGGGAACGGTCAGTGAATTGGAGTTAATGCAAAGGGCGGTAAAAGCTAATAACTTTAAAATACCTTTAGAGCAATTAGCAACCCTTTTTGAATTTGCTACTAAGCGAAGTATTGAAACTGGTGAAAGTGTTGACGACTTAGTTGATAGGATGGTTAGGGGTATAGGTACTAAATCTTCAAGGGTGTTAGATGATTTAGGTATATCGTTAATTGATATACAAAAGGAACTTTTAGTTACCGCTGATTATGCAGAAGCTATTGGAAACATAGCATCAAGAGAGTTAGCTAAAATGGGTGAGGTGGAGGACACTACTGCGGTTGCTTTGGCAAGATTAAATGCTTTAGCACAAAACTTTATTAAGGAAGGTGGTGACCAGTTGATAAAATGGGGGACGGGATTTGCTTATATTTTAGGTTTGATTGATGATGGATTTAATGAGGTTTCAGCATCACAAGAAAGAGCAAGGGACAACGCTAGGGAGTATGTAGCATGGATAAAAGAGAATGTAGAAGAAGGTGAAAGGTTGAATTTTGTCGTATCTGAAATGGTAGAGGCGCAAAATAAGCTTAATGAAGCTAATGAAAGGTTAGTGCAAATCAATAATGAATTAAATAGCGAAGAAATAAGCGAGGGTAGAAGAAACCTATTAAAGACAGAGCAGAAGAACCTTGAAATGACAGCATCTAAATACAGGGCTTTAGCTGAAGGTTTAAAAGCTTTTTATGACCAATTAAACATATCGGATAGCGTAAGGGCTAGAACTTTGCAACAAATAGAGGCAGAATTAAAAATAAACCAAGAAGCTTTAAAAGAACTTGACATAGCAAGTGAAGACTACATAGAGACATTAAGGACTATTAACCGACTAGAGGAAGAAAGGGAAAGGGCTTTAAACTTATTGGTAGATGCTCAAAATAGGGCGGCTAGAGCGCAAAGGGCTGCTTTAAATGCAGGTGTTGATGGTGTTGGTGCCAGACCTTATGCTGAAATAACACAAGATGATTTAGGTGAATTAAGCAAACAAGTAGATACTGCAAATGATATAATTAAGCAGGGTTATGAGGAAATAGCGAGAATACAGGAACAATTTGCAGAACAGGAAAAAGAAAGGCGAGAAGCAACACAAGAAGTAATAATTGATAGTGTATTAAATCTAAATGATATAATCAACGGTCTTAACCAACAGCAAACAGACCGATACATCCAAAACCTAAGAGACCAATTAGACGCTGGCGATATAACCAGAGAAGAGTTTGAAAGGAAAAGAAAAGAAGCTTTAGAAAAGCAAGCAGAAGACGATAAACAGGCAGCAGTATTTCAATCTATTGTTAATACCTTAGTAGCGGTAACAAAAGCATTAGCAATATCACCAGCAGCAGCGATAGCAGTAGGAGCAATAGGCGCACTACAAACGGCTTTAATATCGGCACAACCAATACCACAATTTGCAAAAGGGGGAATGGTAGATGGTAAATCGCATAAACAAGGCGGTGAGATAATAGAAGCGGAGGGCGGTGAGTTCATCCTAAATAAGAAAGCAACCAAAGCATTTAACGAGCATCAATTAAAGATGTTGAATATGGGTGTTTTACCTATGTCTAAAAGCATAAAAGCAGGTCAGGCTAATGGTAGGGGTTTAGCTGAAAACATAGCTGAGAGCATACGTTATAATGGATTTGATGATTACCATATGATTAAGGCAATAAAAGAAACCAACAAAACAGAAATGGAAGCTGCCAGATACATTGTAAGTCAATTAAAAACAAAACGTAAATCTAGGGGTACTCAATGAGCGATGGAATAAGAGTTTTCGTTGATGGCGTAGAAATAAACGCTAAGTACATTTTAGGTTTAGAAGCTTTAGAAGAAAAGCTATCTTATCAAGAAGTTCTTAATTTCTATTTAGTTGAGGTGATTGGAAACTTGAAATTTACAGGGGAACTATACGAAACGCTGTATAACAATTTTAAGACAAACCCATGTGGTGAAAGTGAAATCGAGATACTTGACAAACAAGAAATAATATTCACTGGTGTTATTATTTACAACGAGATACAATGGGATATTGTACGGTGTATTGCCGACTGTGAGATTACTGATAATAACTACTTTAATTTAATAGATAATAATAAGTCTATCAAAGCCTACTTAGATGTAGCACGTTCAAAGAATGATAAGTTAAATGGGGTTGCTGCTATATCTCTACAAACCAACATAACATTAAAAGACGAAACCAATGTCACGAGTTACACGGGTCGTAATGGAATAAGACTTTATGATGCTTTTAAGATGTTGGTCGAGTTTATGAGTGATGGTGAGGTGGAATTTGCAAGCGATTACTTTGACCCATCAGGAACTGGAACAGACTTAGCTAAGTATTCAGTCTTAATAACGGGAGTGAGTATTAGGGATGGTTCTGGCATATATCCCACAATGAATTTTGAAGACCTTTTTGATGATGTTAACAGGCTTTTTAACATAGCCGCAAGCATTGAGAAGTCAGGCGAAACAGTAACGCTAAGAATAGAAGATAAAGCATATTTCAGAGGCGCACCATCGACAACGGTCATAACAGCTCCAAAAGAGATTATTCAGAACATAAATAGTGAGGACTTTTACGCTAAAGTAACTTTTGGAAGCAGGGATGTGAGTGATGATTTAACCTATTACCCAGACATTCCTTTTACAGGATTTCAACAAGAAGAATACCATTTATTAGGGCAATGCAACACGGGAAATGAATTAGATTTAAGACTTAAAACACTAATCACAGATACTAATATCATTCAGGATGTACTGCCATCAGGAACATCAAACGACAGCTATGATGATGATATATTCTTGGTTCAGTTAGATAGTGGGAACAATGCGGTTATGACCTTAGACCCAACGGCAACACAATACTATTATAATGTAGGTTTAAGTAATTACGAGGTTAGCCAAAGATGGTTTAACGGCATACCAAACTCAATAGCTTCATGGCTAGTAGATGCAAGTACAGAGGGGTTTAGGGCTAGTAATTTAAGTGACTTATCCTTAACTCCAGCGGCATCAGTTGATATAGTGTTTTCAGATGATAGTACTTCACCTAATTATGACACTGGTGGCAACTACGACACGGCAACAGGCAGATACACAGCCGCGCAAGCGGGTTCTTTTACCTTTCATCTAAGAATAAGTGCATTATGGTATCTGGCGTATGGAAATTTAAGATTTTTAAGATATGATAGTTCAAATGTATTGCAAGAGGATATAACACTATTGAATACAGTAAGTATTTACCCTTTTTATAGTCAAGATGATGACTACTATCACACTTTTAATATGCAAGTTGGAGATTATGTAGTTTGTAATTATGAGTGGTTAAATCATACGCTATTAGTTTCTTCAGTGGATATTTATGCTTCTACCTATTTTGAGACAATATCCACAATAGACAGTGATATTATTGTGGAATACGATGTATCAGATGTTCCTTTACTACTAACTAATATCGAAAAAGTTGTTAACTTTGTAGACTGGAAAGCTATTAAAAGTGAACCTTATAAATTGTATTCCATCGATAATCCTTACAAACTAATAAAGGGTTATATTAACGAAGTATCAAGAAACATATTAAAAGGAGATACTAAAATGACCGTTAAAAGTGGGATAGAATGAGATGGATTGAAAACCAACCCGTAATATTCAATCAGGCAACACCAGAGTGTCCTACAAATGGGCGTGATTGGTCACAACCTATAAAGTCGGGTGATGTAACTCACTTTCAATTCGAAGTTAGCCCTTGTTCTTATACACCCGACCAAGTAACTGACGGGGGTTTTACAAGTTCATCTAATTGGAATTTAGGCACAAATTGGGTTATTTCAGGTGGTCAGGCTTGTCATGCTTCTGGGGCTTCAAGTCAGTTAAGTCAATCAGGTGTCTTTACAAGTTCATCAGCTAACTATCGTGTTAATGTAACGGTAAGCGGAATGACTAAAGGTTCTTTGGTTGTTAAAGGGGGTTTAATTACGTTAGGTACAATATTAACCAATGGAAGTTACACCTTTTATTATTCGAGTGTTGTTACCACTTCGTCTTTAGTATTTCAAGCAGATAGTGATTTTGACGGGTGTGTAGACCAAACATCAGTATTTATTTTAAGCAAGAAGCATAAGGTTATAATCTATGATTTAGATGGTAACGCTCAATCGGTATTAGAAAACTCGGACGGCTATTTTAACTATACTAAGCAATGGTTGTCTGTTAGGGTGGATTGGACGGCTTTAGGAATAGTCAATGGGTGTTATTATATTGGAGTTGCTGACCCATGTGAAAATACTTGTTCACAGTTGTTATTAGTAGGTCAAGACTTTATAGACAGTACCTTATGGTCTTTTGGTCAAAACTCAAACACTACATGGACGATGAGTGGTGGAACATTGGGTTATTCAAGCACTAATACGTCTGGTTCAGGAAATGTTGATGCAGATGCCTCTATTTGTGATACTATCACTTATAACGTGACTTACACTATTTCTAACCTAGTGGGAGCGGCTAATGTTTATGTTAGCTTAGGGGGTACGAACGGAACTACTAGGACTGCAAATGGCACTTACACCGAGCAAATAACATCAGCGGGAACATTATTCCAGTTTATTACCACTTCAAGTGTTAATCCTACGTCTTTTGATATTACAGATTTAACAATAGAGGCAATAGATGAAGACATAGCCCCCGAATTTACAAGCAATGAATTTAATCTTCAAGACCATTGTTGTACTTTAGTTATCAATCAAGTATGCAATGAGAACAGTTTAGGTTTTGGATTTGTAGATACTAATTTTAATCCCACAACACGATTAGAAGCAAAGTTATTTCCATCAAGTTCAGTAGGTGAAAGGATAGTCAATGAGGACGTAAACGGAACTGTAAGCACTAAGTATGGTCGTGTAAGGATGGGTAAACGGTTAAGGATTATAAACACTCCTGATTGGATTTGGAATTTCTTATTTTTAACACCTTATTCTGACCAGTTTTACGTTAATAATGTAGAGTATCAAGTAAGGGAAGATGAAGTAGCAGACCCAAGACCAAACAGATTTCAGTATCTTTTTACAGGGGATATTGAGATAGGAGAAAAGACACAATTAATTGAAAATAGGGAATGTGACAATAACGTAGTCATAGGAACGATTGGAGATGAACAGAATTGGGTAACTTCGCAGGGGGAAGCCATTACAACAAGTTTAGGATTACAGATAACCTTTCAAATAATATAATATGCCAACGATATCACAACTACCAAGAGTAACCTCATCACAAGAAGATGATTGGTTTGCTTTAGACAGGGGAACGACAAGCAATAAGATAGCTTCACAAGACTTAGGGTGGACTGAATGGCAGTCTTTTAATAATCAAGATTTAAATTCAAATCCAGTTGATTTTGTAGGTCTTGAAGCGCCTGGAGCAGGAAAGATAATAATGCCAGAGTTTATACAATTTCAGTTAGATGCGGGAACTACTGTATATGACTTTGGTAATATCTTAAGATTATCATATTCAACAGACCCTTCTAATTCATATACAACCCTTGCGCAGATTGCAAGTATTAATTCATCAACAGATACGTACGCTATTACATCTTGTACGATGAATTTAGCCATTGCTAATGATAAATTAGTAGTTTATTCAACAGCAGATGCAACGCAAGGTGACGGCATATACTATGTAAGAGTTAAATATAGTATTCAAACAATACAATTCTAATGAAAGAAGGAGTATTACTTACGGTATGGGGTTCAGCTAATTGGGGTAAATACCTAATGCAGTTAGTGGCTTCGATTAAGTTTTCCAACCCTAATCTACCAATAACAGTAGCACATACAGGCGGTGCAATGTCTCATATTTACGGGCGTTATGATGAGTTTAAAAAACACATTAACCTGATTGAGATACCCGAAAAGATGTACTGGTGTAAAGACCATTATGATTATCTTAAAATCAAAACACATCTTAATGAATTAAGCCCTTATAAGAAAACCTTATATCTTGATACTGACATGATAGCCCTGCCAAAGGGGAAAACATTGCATAGTTTGATTAATTCCTTTGAAGATAAGCTAGTTATCCAAAACAGGGGCTGCATGAATATAAAGGAAGTAACGGAAACCCCTGCTTTATGGGCTGATGTTGGTGAGATAAAAGAGAACTACAATATAAAAGAAGGGGTTTATTATAATTTGGCTAGTGAGTTTATTTATTTCGAGAAGTGTAAAGAGGTGACTAAGTTCTTCAAGGATGCACAAAAGATATATGAAAACCCTAAAGTAAGTTTTAAACGGTTTAGCGGTGGGATGCCTGATGAACTAGCTTTATCCATATCCCTATTAAAAAACAATATTCAATTAAAGTCTCCATTTCTGCCTGTATATTGGGAAGCTAGCGAGCGTAAGAACTTAAAGCAACACGAACTTTATGATAACTATTATGCTTATTCAATAGGTGGTAATTTGCCAGCACAAGGAATGGATAAGATGTACGATAATTTAGCCCGATTTTTCACAAATTGGTCGGGAATACCGTTTTTTCCTTACTCACCTAAGCGAAGATGGGTGAAAGACCGACATACAAGATGAAGCCAACAGAAATAGACGAAATAGTAAAGCCTTTTTTCAAGCAAGTACCAAAGCTTGATGATGATACTATTGACATTGCTCAACACTTAACCTTTCACTTTAACGGGCAAAAGAACATCATAACCCCTTATGAAAAGGATAACCCCTATTTCAGTAAGCTGATTTATGAACAACGCCCAAATGAAAGTGAAGCAAGTAGAAAGCATAGAAAGGACACGTTTATTTCCATTACTCAACCTTTATGCTATAAAGTTTACACCTCATTAAAAAAGATAACTAAGTCCCCTGATTGGGTTGTTAACCATCCAGAGGATAAGATAGCAAAGATAAGGGATGGTGAGAGGTTAAAAGACTATACAGAAAAGAACTATCCGCACTTTAAGAGTATAACGGATTGGATGTTCACTTATGCTCTTTTAGAAGATTTAAAAGACCCTAATTTATTACTAGCGGTTACACCTTTCGAGTGGACAAAAGAAAACCCTGAAATAGACACAAGTGAGTTTTTGAAGCCTTTGATGTATATTTTCAATTCACAAGATGTATATCATTACCAAGCTAACCAAATAGCCGTAGTAAAAGGAAAAGGAAAACACTATTTTATTGAGAAGGGAAATAAACATGAGGGTAAGGTCTTTTGGATATACACAAGAGATGCTTTCACTAAAGCTTTTCAAGTCAACTCAAAGGGAGATTTTAGAACAGAAAGGCATGAATATACTGAACAAAAGTCTATCCCTTGTTGGCGGTTTGGAAGTGATAAGATAAGAGACATTGAAGGAATGAATATCGTTTACGATAGTTTCATTTCTCCAATGCTTACAGGATTAGACAGGGCAACCCGTGAGAGTTCAGATTTAGATGCGGCTGTTATTCAGACCATGTTTCCAACACTTTGGTATTTAGAAGGTCAAGAGTGTCAAAAATGTAACGGAACAGGTAAGGTAGCAAAAGAGGGTAAGAATTTAGAATGCTCTAAGTGCAAAGGTAACGGTCGAATGAATATGACCCCTTACGCTCAAATGGCTGTTAAGGTGGCAAAGGCGGGTGAAGCACAAACACCAACCCCTCCTGCTGGATATGTAGTAAAAGACACTGCACCAATAACCATACAAGATGAAAGGATAGCGAGGCATTTGTTAAGTGCCTTGAGTTCAATTAATATGCAATTCCTAGACTTACAACCGTTAAACGTGAGTGGGTTAGCAAAAGAAGTAGATAGGGATGAGTTAAACAATTTCATATACTCGGTTGCGAGGCACGTTATATTAAACATGAAGATGTGCTATAAATGGATAGCCTTCTTTAGGTATAATCAAGTGGTAAGTGAGGCTGAGATTGATAAGATGCAGCCCGAAATTCCTATACCAGAGAAATATGATTTACTTTCCAATGCTACTTTAATAGAAGAAATCAAAAGTTTAACAGATGCTGGTGTAGCCTCAAATATTGTAAACGAGTTACAGATAGAGTTTGCTAATAAAAGGTTTAAAAACAGTCCTGATATTAGGAAGAAACAATTAGCCATTATTGAATTAGACCCATTAGGTGGAGTTGGTGCAGAAGATATAGACAACGGGTTATTATCGGGAACTATAAGCCGAGAAAGTGCGGTCATATCAAATAATATCAATCAGTTGGTAATGTTATCTATTGAGAAAGAAGACGGCTTTTTAAATAAGCCTAGACCCGAACAAAGGGAAATAATCAAACGGTTAGCCGCAGAATTAAACCCAGATATAGAACCATCAATTGAGTGAATTTACGGACTTCGCTGAAAGGCTTGAAAAGATAGTCGATGAATTTGAGGCTTCACTTCCAAAGATTGAGGAGGGAATGGCTAGAAAGGTAACCGCCTTACTTAAAGAATTAGACTTACGTAGAAATGGAGATGTAGCGGTAACGGTCAGGAACTTGCGAAAGGTTCGTAGATTAAGGCGAATACTTGACGGGGTAATTAAAACACCTGCATATGAAAAAGAAGTCAGCAAGCTTTTAGATGCTTATAATCTAATAGAGGACGTTAATGATAAATTCTTCACACGGATAGTTAAAGACTTCGAGAAGCCAGCGATATTAGCCGAAATAAAGAAGTTAGCAGTTGATGATGCTTTAGAAAGTCTAACGGGTTCTGGCTTACAAAGTCAAGTAGTCGAGAATGTATTAGACATTATTTCAAGTGATGTTAAAAGTGGTGTTTCCTTTGGTGAGTTAGTTTCTAATGTTCGTTCTTTTATAAATGGCACACCAGAGCAAGACGGGAAGATGGTGAGGTATTCTAAACAAATTGTAAGGGATAGCATATTTCAGTACTCAGGTAGCTATAATAAAGCCCTCACAGAAGACTTAGGCTTAGAATGGTTTAGGTATGTAGGCGGAACGGTAAAAGACAGCAGGGAACTTTGTATTAACCTAGTAGAAAAGGAATGGATACACGCTTCTGAATTACCTAATATAGTTGATGGGTTGGTTAATGTAAAAGGTAAGATGGTACAAGTGGAACTATACAAAGGAAAACCGCAAGGGCAAATGCCAGCTACTAATGCTGAAAACTTCCAAATAAAAAGGGGTGGGTTTAACTGTATGCACTTAATGCAGTCGGTTAGTGAAAGTCAAGTACCAAAAGAATATAGAGAATTGTATAAAAATTAATATATTTGTATCCACTTTCATATTCTTTTTTCTTTTAGTTAATCAGCAAATCACCTCGCTCCATGCGGGGTTTTTTGTTTATAAAAAGTGATTACCTCAACAATTTTAATATATTTACATCGAAAGTTCGTAAAGAAATAGGAATAGTTACGTCTAAAAACATGAAATGAAAAAAATATCTTGGAATGGAATTGTTGATGGATATTATATATCTGAATATGGTGTTGTTTTCAGGAAACTAGTTAGTGGAAAATACAAACCCTTGAAACCTAAAAAGAACAGACAGAAAAGAAATGTAGTCTTACTTAAGACGGTTGAAAATAAATATAGAGCCGTATTAGTATCTAGCATTGTTATGGAACATTTTATTGGAGGGTATTACAAGAAAAGGAAAATGGTACATATAGACGGAGATTTGAATAATTGTAGTATTTCAAATCTAAAATGGGCTAGAGGATTTGAAATGTCAATAGATAATTCTTATTTCAAAACAATCGACACATTAAACTTTAGATTAGACGACAAATTAGCCGTTAACTATATGCTTAACGGTGGTTTAGATAAACTCTATAATATTTTAGAGCTAAATAGGGGAATTGTCTACATAATAACTAAAAACAGATGGTTTTTAAGGTATCTTGACGAAGTAAAAAATATTGCCGTAGATAAACTAGAAAGGTGGATGGCTTCAGGTAGATACAAACCAGACGGCACGTTTAAGCATTCAGTAGTTAAGTTAGTTGTAAATTCAGTTAATGGCGCATGCTCAATATTAAAAAGACGTTTGATTAAAGAAGGAATACTTATGTCTTCTGTTGAAGATATAATAGAAAAAAGCCAGTACGACATTAGAGATGCCGCTGGAGACAGGAAAATGCTAGTTGGTGTATTTGGTGACGGTATTATTAGCAACGATTGTAATTCAATAGAGGATGAGATAAGTGATATGTTTAATAGCCTTTCATAAAACCGTACTTAAAAATAAATTAGTACATTAGCCGCAATATGAAAACTTTAGTTACAGGAGGTAGAGGAATGGTTGGTAGCCATTTCAGCGAAAATTGTATTAAATTAGGTCGTGGTGATTACGATTTAAGGCGTATGGATAACGTATTAGAAATGATACGAAAGTACAATCCTAGAAAGGTTATACACTTAGCCGCAAAAGTAGGGGGTTTATATGATAACATGGCAAATCAAGCTACCTATTTCAATGATAACTTTCAAATGAATTACAACATCATTAGGGCTTGTAATTTATTGAATGTTCCTGATTTAACGGTCATGTTATCTACTTGTATATTTCCACATGAACATCATGTGTTAGATGTTAATGATATCCACGGTGGAGAACCTCACCCTACTAATTATGGATATGCTTATTCAAAGAGAATGGCTGAAGTAATGATTAGGGCGCATAATGACCAATACGGTTCTAATTACAAAGTAGTAATACCAACAAACATCTATGGTGAGGGTGATAATTTTAATCTAAATACTGCTCATGTTATACCTGCATTGGTTCACAAGTTTTTCAAGGCTCAAAGGTTTGGTGAAAAGGTTATTATAAAAGGTGATGGTTCGGCTATTAGGGAATTTGTTTATGCCCCTGACGTAGCTAAGATATTAGAGGGTGATTATGAGCATAAAGCCGTGATAAGTTCTGGGAAAGGATATAGGATATTTGAGGTTGTGGAGTTGTTAAAATCAATGTCAAAGGTTACGGATGTTGAATATGATTATAAAAGCACAAACGGACAACATATAAAGCAAACCCAAAACCAGCATCCATTTGATTATACACCTTTAGAGGTAGGGTTAAAACGCACATGGGATTGGTTTAGTAATAACTACGATAAAGCAAGGAAATGAAACGTATTAAAACAAAGTTAATTATTTGGCTAGGAATTAAAGATTTGTGGGGTAGCTTGTATACTACTAATTCACAAATCGAGGATTTGAGATTTAAATGCGAATTTGGATTGAAAATAGGACAAAATATATCTTTTAAAAAAAATAGCATTCATTTAGGTGTTCAATCGGGAGATATGGTGATAACAGGAAAAAGCAATATAAAAGGTGATTTTTATTTACATGGAGTTGTTATTAAAGTTAGCGAGGGGTGTAAGAAAGGTGATTTGTTAACAATTAGAATAGAAGATAAGATTGATAAATGAAAGCTTTTATAACAGGAATAAGCGGTCAAGACGGTTCTTATTTATCGGAGTTACTATTGGAAAAGGGTTATGAGGTTCATGGCATAGTTAGACGTAACTCAATCAGCGAAAACCAAAGCCGTAGGATAGACCATTTAGACGTTAATCTTCACTACGGGGATATGACAGACCAGACTTGTTTAGAAAGGTTGTTAGGTGAGATAAAACCTGATGAAATCTACAATTTAGCTGCTCAATCTCACGTAGGTATTTCTTTTGAAGTTCCTGAATACACTTGTCAAGTTGATGGGATGGGGGTTTTGAAACTATTAGAAGCTTATAAAAACCAATGTCCAGAGGCTAGATTTTACCAAGCGGGAACAAGTGAGATGTTTGGAAACAATGCAGGAAAAGACGGTTATCAAAGAGAAGATACACCAATGCACCCAGTAAGCCCATACGCTGCTTCTAAGGTGTTTGCTTTTAATTTATGTCGTATCTATCGTGAAGCCTACAAATTGCCTATAAGCAACGGAATACTGTTTAATCATGAAAGTCCGCGTAGAGGTTCTAATTTCGTAACTGCTAAGATTGTTAATACTGCTTTAGAAATAAAGAGAGGTGAGGCAGATAAAATAGTAATGGGTAATATTGAAAGTAAGCGAGATTGGGGACACGCTAAAGACTATGTGAAAGCTATGTGGTTAATGCTTCAAAACAAGCCTGATGATTATGTTTGCGCTACTGGTGAAACAGCGAGTGTTAGGGATGCTTTAAGGTTTGTTTTTGGTGAATTAGGGTTAGACTATAAAGACTATCTAAAACAGGATAGCAAGTACTTTAGAAAGAATGAATTGCACTACTTAAAAGGTGATGCAAGCCGTTTAAAAGAACTAGGTTGGAAACCTGAATACGATTGGAAGTCAACATTATTAGATATGATATATGCAGCCAAAAGATAAAGAGTTCTGGTTAAGTCTATCAAAGATTACAGACCCTAAATCAAAAGGGTTCAAACGGTCATTAGGTCAATCTTATAGCGATGCACCAGAAAGGGTTAAAAAAGAGTTAAGATTATTTTTAAGTATATTTATAAATGAAGATACTGGTAAAGATACCGTCAAGAAATAGACCGCAAAAGCTTCTTAAATTATTAAAGGAGTACACGGAAAGTCAAACAACTAAAGATGTAATGTATTTAGTTTCCCTTGATGACAATGACCCCACCGCTACCTATCAGCTACAAAGTAAAATACTAAGCATGGCTGAAGATATTATAATCCATATGGGTATATCAAAGAATAAGATAGCTGCTTGTAATAGGGATGTCTATAATTATAAGAATTGGGATATTTTAATTTTGGCTAGTGATGACATGGAAGTTCAAGTAGTTGGATGGGATAAAATTATCATTGATGCTATGGGAAAAGATACAGACCAAGTATTATATTATCCAGACGGCTATACAAACTTAAATACAATGTGTATCTTGGGGAAAAAGTATTATGACCGCTTCGGGTATATCTATCATCCTGATTATATTTCTTTGTGGTGTGATAATCATTTTCAAGAAGTTGCACAAAGACTAGGAAAGGAAAAGAGATTTACAAAGGTTTTGTTTAAGCATCAACATCCTATGAATATAGGTAGTGGAAATGATGACCTTTATAAAAGGAATGAAAAGTATTATCACGAAGATAAAAAGACATTTGAACGGTATAAAAGAAACAATTTTGGACTATGAGATTATCTATCTTAATACCTAGCATTCCTGAGCGATTTGAAGCGGTTATTCCATTAGTAGACAAACTACAAAAGCAATCAGAAGGAAAAGAAGTAGAGATATTACTATTATGCGATAATAAGAAGATGTCCATAGGCTCTAAGAGACAAAAACTAAAAGAGTTAGCGATAGGTGAGTATTGGGCGTTTGTAGATGATGATGATGATATTTCAGAAGACTACATAGACCAACTATTAAAAGGATGTGAAAGTTGTAAGGATGTGATTACCTTTCATCAATGGAGTACTATTAATGGTGAAGGGTTCTTAGTTCAGTTTGGGTTAGATTATGAAAACCAAGATGCAACACAAGTAGATGGACAATGGAAAAACATTAAAAGAAGTCCCTTTCATGTTTGCGCTTGGAAATCTTCAGTAGTTAAAAACTGTTTTTTTAGTGATAAGAACTACGGAGAGGATTGGGATTTTTGTAAGTTTGCAATTAAGGAAGTAATATCGGAACATAATATCCCTAAGATACTTCACTATTATAAGTATGATGACCAAATAACGCAAGCATTTGAAAGCGATAATTAACCTATCTACTGGTCGCTATGTAAAAGGGGCGCAAAGGCTAAGGAATAGTTTTAATGACCCCGACATTGATTTATACACTTGGGATAGGGAGTATAAAATAGGTTCACCACCTCATAGAGAAAACCCCTACGCATTTAAGATATATGCCTTTGAAAAAGCATGGGAATTAGGTTATGAACAAGTGTTATGGTTAGATGCTTCTATTTATCCTGTAAAGCCTATGTTTCCCTATTTTAATCTGTTAGATGAGCAAGGTTATGTATTTGAGGAGGCTGGACATTGGGCAGGAACATAGACAAATGATAGGACATTAGAATACTTTGGAATAAGTCGAGATAAGGCGATGGAGATACCTTTATTTAGTGCGGGCTTTATGTCATTAGATAGGACTTCACCAATGGCTATGGAGTTCTTTTATCAATGGAAGAAATCTATGGAAGCAGGAATGTTTATAGGGGATTGGTCTAATGTGAATAAAACGGAAAGCCAAGATGCAAGATGTCAAGGGCATAGACATGACCTTTCTTGTGCTTCTATAATTGCTTATCAGCTTGGTATGCAGTTGGAGAGTGGAGGGACGTATATGGCGTATATTGGAGATGTTTATGGCGAACCAAATAAAACAGTAATTTTTCATGCAAAAGGGATAGTATGATAGAAGATATTGCATATTATGCTTTAGGAGGTTTATTAGGAGGGGTAGCTTTTATGATAATATCATTTATAGCTATAAACATATTTTTTTGGCGACAAAAAAGAAATCGCAACAAACCGAAAGGGTGTAAGAAAGGTGAGTATGAAATGTGTTCATTTTACACTGGCATTGAAAGGATTGGTATTGATTTATGTGATAAATGCAAATGATAGACCTAGCCCAAAGAGCATATTCCAACAAGGAAACATTACAGAACTCATTTGACTTAGCTTTAAAATGCAAGGACTTAAAAGGTGATTTTGTAGAGTGTGGAGTAGCCGCAGGTAGTCAAGTAGCGGCAATGCACCGAGCAGCACCAAATAAAAAGATATGGTGTTTTGATAGCTTTGAGGGTATTCCATTGGCAGACCCTAAACATGATACTAGTCAGCCTGGCATTGGAAGAATAAAGCACAAAGAAAAAGATTTATTAGTAAGTTCTGGAATAACAAGTGTAAGCCTAAAACAAGTTAAACATCACTTAAAAGAGTGGCAATGCAACTTGAATAAATTTGAGTTTGTTGAAGGTTGGTTTGAAGAAACAGTAGAAAAAAGCAAAGTAAAATCAATATCTTTGTTGCGCCTTGATGGTGATTTGTATCATTCGACAAGGGTTTGTTTGGAGTATTTATATCCAAAATTAGTAAAAGGTGGTTACTTGATTATTGATGACTATGCTCTTGCAGGATGCTATAAAGCATTCCATGAATATTTCGGGGACATAGAAGTAACGAAAGTGCCAAATACTGAAACAGTAATTTATATTCAGAAATAATGGCAAACATAGTAATTACAAGTAACGGAAATTATATTAAAATTGATAGTGCAGAAACAATACCAAAGTCATACACATCCCCTATTTATGCAAATTTTTTAAAAACCGAATGTAATTTTTCAAAAGATAAAAACGATAATTTAATAATTTACACCCCTTATGTGTCTTACACATTTGATACAGATGACATTGCCTATCCAAGTGGAGACATTAACAATATAATAGATGCGATTTCATTATACTATGGAGGTAATACTGATTATAATACAGAGGTAGCACTAGGAAATGTTAGTGGGGCTGAAACATGGAATAAGTTTGGTTACAATCAGGATGTGGATGTAGGAACAGAAGTAGTAGCTTCTTTTGGTGCAATTTTCACACCTTTGACAACTGAAACTACCTTAACGATAGTGTCAACAAGTACAGATGATGATGATGGAGGTACGGGTACTAATTCAATAGTAGTCTATGGTATAGATGCAAATAGGGATTTGGCTATTGAGGTAGTGACAATGAATGGAACTACTAATGTTGTGACTACTTCTGAATGGTTAGGTATTAATAGGGTGGCTATGTTTCTATGTGGAACTGGTAAAGTAAATGCAGGAACGATAAATGTAACAGCGACAACGGGAGGTAGTCAAATGGCTCAAATGCCCGTAGGTGATGGTGTGACGCAACAATGCATTTTTCATGTGCCTAGAAATTACACTTTTATCGCAGAATGGTTGTCAGCTCACGCAATAAAGCCAAGCGCTCAAGACCCTATTGTAACGATTAAGATGTGGGTATATTCAGCCGTTTCAAATGGGAGGCAAGAAGTATATAGAAAGTCTTTAGATACTTCCGTAGAAACAAGTGTAGATGAAAATCCTAACATCCCTTTTCCTATAAGTGAAAGTACGGTAGTTTGGCTAGAAGCTACAACTGATAAGAATGATACCATAGTAGAGGGTAGATTTAGTGGAAATTTAATTAGAATATGAAAACATACAGTCAAGGTCAAGAACAGGACAAGATTTTAGAATACTTTAGAGAGTATGATTATGGTACTTTCTTAGATATTGGGGCGTATCACCCAGAAACATTTAGTAACGTCAGGGGGCTTTATGAACTAGGATGGAAAGGGGTTTTGATAGAACCTGCTAAAGAGAACTTTGAAAATATACGTGATTACTATATCCGAGATAAGGAAATAGAAGTGGTAAACACTTGCATAGGTGATTATGATGGTGAAATAGAGTTCTTTGATAGTCAAGGAGATGCGATAGGAACAACGGATAAGTCTCATAGAGATTTATGGGCTAAGAATTATGGAGTACCTTATCAGTCTACAACGGCTAGTATAATGACCATTGAAACGCTATTATCAAAGACTGATTATGAAACATTTGACTTTATAAATATTGACACTGAGGGTACTAATTATGAAATATTAATCACTATTCCTTTGCATCGTTTAGGGTGTAAGATGCTTTGTGTAGAATGGAACTCTAAAGACTTCACTAAGTACAATACTTACATGACCAATCAAGGTTATAGATTGATTTTTAAAAACGCTGAAAACCTAATTTACGTCCTTTGAAGTGGTCTATCTTAATATTGACTATTCCTTCTCGACAACATAAACTTCAATCATTACTTAATGAATTGGATAAACAGATTACTAATTCCAATTTAAAAGACATTGAGGTACTTGTAAATGGTGAAGATGGAAGTATAGGTAAAAAAAGAAATGACTTACTAAAAAAAGCTAAAGGCGATTATGTTTGCTTTATTGATGATGATGACCGTATTTCACCTGATTATATTGTAAAGATTTACAGAGGCTTATTAGATGAACCAGACTGTATTTCTTTGATAGGAATAATGACCGTAAATGGAAAAGGTCAAAAGAGGTTTATTCATTCCTTGAAGTATAACAGCTATTTTGAAAAGGCGGGAACTTATTACAGACCTCCTAACCATTTGAACACCATAAAAAGGGAACTAGCTTTAAAAGTGAAATACCCTGACATTAATTTTGGTGAAGATACGGATTGGGCTATGAAACTAAGCCAGTCTGGACTTCTAAAAAAGGAATACAAGATTAATACTGTTTTGTATTACTATCGTTTTCAGAATAAATAACAAAACCTAAGCAGCATCAAAACGCAGTTTAGCTAACTGTTAGCAGTAATAAAAATTACTTGCTTCGGTTTCCATATTTACGCTTTCTCCTACCTTCAACTTTTGCTTTATTTGCATGGTAGGTGCATAGCCACTTATCTGGGTGATATTCTTGGTTTTTAATTGTTGCTTCTCTTGTGCAATTTTCATGTTCACATTTCATATCCGTAATTTTTACATACTGCTAACAATATGTAACAGGCATTAAAACGACCTGTTACACTCACCGTTATTTATTATCAGTTTCTGTTAGTATAGTCATTCCCTTTAACATCTTATTTACAGCCCTTGTAAAAGATAGATGCCGTTTGTGTTTCATTTTATATTGGTGTTGAAACTCAATTACTCGCTCGTAAGCTTCCCCACATATCTGAATTGTTCTTGTCGTACAATCTGCCATTAGTTACTATTAATTAGTAGCAAATATACAAATCACCTTTTAATTAACAGCCTTTCATAGCTATATTTTTGTAGCATGAAGGAAGTAAAAATAGTTTTAAGAGATGGTTCTGAGCACATTATCCCTGAAATGAACCTACCTAGAATAGAGAGATTACATAGTGATGATGTAAAAGATGTAATCTACATTGAAACAGAACAAGACAAATTAGAACGTGAAGCAATACAAAGAGAAATAGCTGAACGACAAAAAAAGGGTAAGGCAGCCGCCCCTAAAAGGTCTGCATCAAAAAAACCAAAAAAATAATGCACGTAGGAAAATTCCTAATCAATCAATTATTGAAGGCAGGCGTTAAAGAACACGACCCTGTATTACAATCTTTCACAGAAAAACATTCATTTGAAGATGTAGACATTCCTGATGAACTTGTGTCTAAGATTAACTCTTACTATCTAACACCAGAAATGGCAAAGAACGACCCTACTTTAAAGTCTCACTTTCGTAGTGAAGTCTTAAATGGACTTGACACACGAATTTCAGAAGAGATGGATAAGCTTGGATTTGACGATGCTACAAAGGCGGCTATTAATGCTGAAAAGAACTCTTATAATAAAGCTGTATTGTTTGCAGCTAAGAGGGCTGAAACAGCACCAACAGGCGATGATGAAAAAGTTAAGCAGTTGCACGACCAAATGAAGGAACTACAAAATCAGCTACTTCAAAAAGACACGGCAATCACGGAAAAGGAACGTGAATTGTTAAATCAATTTGAAAGCGAGCGTTTGAATTGGAGTGTTGATAGCACTTTAAAGGGACGTAAGTGGGCTAATGAAAATGTGGATGAAGATACAAACTCCCAGTTTGCAAGAATGTTACTAGACAAAGAATTGCAAACGAAAGGGTTAAAGCTTGTGAAAGGTGAACAAGGAATTGAGTTAAAGACCCAAGATGACTTAGATTATTTTGAAAACCATAATAAGGTTGGATTTAATGATTTTGTCGATGGTGTCCTTGCTAATAAGAAACTTTTAAAGGTTGCTGATAGTACGCCACCTGCTAATGTTACGCCACCCGTCACTGTTGACCCAACAGTTTCAGAAGCGGCTGCAAAAGCTAGAGCGGAGTATGAGGCAATCTCTCAACAATAAAAACTTAAAAAAATGGCTTTAAATTTAGGAGTAGGTGCTGCACCATATATCCTTAGAGATATATCAGACCTAACAACAATTAATACACCAATGTTGAAGTTGACACCTTCGGGCTTCACTTCATTTTTGATGGAAAACGGTGTTTCGGAAACATCAACTTTATCAAATGCTGCGGGACATAAGAAAACGGTAAGAATTAAGCAGAAGCTTAGATTTACTGATGACTTTGTTCAGGACACGATTAGTTGTGATGATGTAAACACCAATGGTTACAATGAAGTAGATGTTGACTTGTCAATCAATAAATCATTAAACCTTTATCTATCTGATGAATTGGTTTCATCTTACATGGATGAGGCAAGTGCTAGACAAAGCTTAGGCGCACCCCCAGTAGGTGCAAGTGCTGAATTGGTAGAGATGATTAAATCTTGCGCTAACGCAATGATTACAGCAGTTGATAAAGACTTGTTAACATCTCAATCTACTAAGTTCGGGGTAAACGTAGCGACAGGAAGTAATGCTGCTCAATCAGTAAACTTCCCACTTAACACTACTAACTTGCCTTTGGATGCGGGATTAACTAAAATTCAATCTGACTTTGCTTTGAATGAGGCAAATGGTAGAATGAAAGTGGTTGGTTCAGGATTGTTCAACAACTTTGCACTGCAACAAAGGGCTAAGTCTCCAGACCAATCAGGTTTCGATACTAGAGTTCAGTTTGATAATGTGGATTGGTACTACGATGTGAATGCTGCTTCAATTTGGGGTGCTAATCAAATCGGAGTATTTGAGCAAGGTTCAACACACTTAGTTCAGTACATGGATAATACAGGCTTCAAAGCTGGCGCAAAACCT
>Ga0209578_10000570_pt1 | contig 43893 bp, 39 predicted proteins | sample tdAd472_FD_187127 | JGI IMG/M metagenome (GOLD analysis project Ga0209578, IMG submission 187127) | Marine sediment microbial communities from the Atlantic coast under amendment with organic carbon and nitrate - tdAd47.2 (SPAdes)... | ecosystem: Environmental > Aquatic > Marine > Coastal >...
AGCGAAGCAGCTTTTTTAGATATGGTGCCGAAGGCGGGACTTAACGCGCCCGGCGAGGGCCGCACGAGCTCTTCGCGAAAGCGAAGCAGCTTTTTTAGATATGGTGCCGAAGGCGGGACTTGAACCCGCACGAGCATAGCTCACTACCCCCTCAAGATAGCGTGTCTACCAATTCCACCACTTCGGCATGTTTTGATCGTCAGTCCAGTTGCGGTAAGTCTCCTTCCACTTCCGGCGCGGCAGTGCTGGTTGCGGCTGGCAGATCATCCTCCACAACAGGCAACTCTTCCTCCAGAACCGGCTGACCGGCTTGCATCACCGCGGGAGGGATATCTATACCCAGCTCATTTTCAGGCTGGGAGGCATTCTTGGCAATCAGGGCCAGGCCAAAACTGGTGGCAAAGAACAGCGCGACCAGCCATGCGGTGGAGCGCGTAAGTACATTGCCGCTGCCGTCGGACCCAAACAGGGTTTGTGACGCCCCTGCACCGAACGAGGCACCCATGTCCGCGCCCTTGCCCTGTTGCAGCATAATCAGGCCGATTATGGCCAGTGCCACCACAAGGTGCCCTATCAGAATAATCTGTTCCATTTTCAGCGTCCCTCCAGGGGACATTTCCATTTCGGTCTCAGGCCGCCGCTTCCGCGATCGCCTGGAAATCTTCAGCCACCAGCGCTGCACCGCCCACCAGGGCGCCATCTATATCTGGCTGGGCGAATAAATCTTTGGCATTGCCCGGCTTTACACTACCACCGTAAAGCAGACGCACCGCCTGCGCATCGACACCCTGCTGACCCAGTTCACGCCGTATAAAAGCGTGCATTTCCTGTGCCTGCTCTGGCGTGGCGGTCAGCCCCGTACCTATCGCCCAGACGGGTTCATAGGCCACCACCAGTCCTGCCGGGATTTCCTGCCCCTGCAACGCGCCCTGCAGTTGAGTCGCCACGACGCTCTCGGCCTCCCCTGCTTCGCGCTGCCCACGGGTTTCCCCTACACACAAAATGGGCTTCAGCCCCGCATTTACGGCAGCCGCCAGCTTGGCCGCAATCAGCTCATCACTTTCGTTGTGGTAAGCGCGGCGTTCGGAATGCCCCAGGATCACCCAGTCACACCCCAAATCTGCCAGCATCTCAGCGGAGACTTCACCGGTGTAGGCGCCCGATGTGGCCTGGCTACAATCCTGTGCGCCAACAGCAATGTTTGCATCTGCACACAGTTCTAGTGCCTGGGCCAGGTGCACATAGGCCGGACAAACTGCCATCTGCACCGCATCGGCGGTGGCTCCCGCCACCAGGTTGCCCAGCAATGCGGCTACGCTATCCCGGGAGCCGTGCATCTTCCAATTTCCAACAACCAGTGGTTGACGCATATTATCTTCCGGCCAAAAAAGCGGCGGCAATCTTAACGGAGTTACCGGACATAGGCAAGATACTCCGATTCAGGCGAGACACCGCTCAACCTCTCCCGCCAATTGCTGGCAAAGGCGGTTGACTTCATCACAGTCCTCGCCTTCAACCATCACGCGGACCACCGGCTCGGTTCCTGATGGACGCAGCAGCACGCGACCCCGGTCGCCCAATACAGCCTCGACATCAGCGACCGCTTCAGCAACCGCCGGGTGATCCTCCAGAACCACAGTTCCCCCGGCCCTTACGTTGATCATAGTCTGCGGATACTTGTTCATACCCGCGCGCAGAGTGCCCAGGCTCTCGCCGGATTCACGTACCGCACGCAGAACCTGCAGAGCCGCCACGATGCCATCGCCGGTAGTGGTAATGTCGCTACAGATAATATGCCCGGAGGACTCACCACCAAGGTGCCACCCCTCGGATTCCATCCTTTCTTTCACGTAGCGGTCGCCTACCTTGGCCCGCGCCAACTGCAGGCCCTCCTTGCGCAATGCCAGCTCCATGCCCAGATTCGTCATCTGCGTACCAACAACTCCGGCGTCGCTTTCTCCACTTGCCAACCGGTGCCGGGCGATGACATAGATCAGTTCGTCGCCATCTACCAGCTCACCGTTACCGTCGACAAACAGAACACGGTCTCCGTCACCATCGAAAGCGATGCCAAGATCTGCCTCGCGGTCACGAACCAGAGCGGACAACGCGGCGGTATCCGTGGAGCCCACACCTTCATTGATATTGAAACCATCGGGCTGGACACCAAGCGTTATCACATCTGCACCCAGCTCGGAAAACACGCTGGGAGCGATGTGATAGGTCGCGCCGTTGGCACAGTCGACCGCGATTCGCATTCCGCGCAGGTTGAAGCCTTCCGGTACAGTGGATTTACAGAACTCGATATAGCGACCGGCGGCGTCCACCACGCGCACTACTTTGCCAATCTCTCTGGAGCTGACGGTGACGAGGTCCTCATCCAGTTCCGCCTCAATGGCGAGCTCCACCTCATCGGGCAACTTCGATCCACTGGCGGAGAAAAACTTGATGCCATTGTCCTGAAACGGGTTGTGGGACGCGCTGATAACAATCCCCGCATCTGCGGCCTGTGTTTGCGTCATCATGGCCACAGCCGGCGTTGGCATTGGGCCAAGCAGCTTTACATCCACACCCGCGGCTACCAGGCCGGCCTCAAGCGCAGACTCAAACATGTAGCCTGAGAGCCGCGTATCCTTGCCGATAATCACCAGGCAGCGTTCCTTTCCACCCGCCTGACGGGCAAACACCCGGCCACAGGCCCACCCCAGTTTGAGCATAAAATCAGGCGTGATGGCGCCCTGCCCAACCTCACCACGAATACCGTCAGTACCGAAATAGCGTTTGGTCATACTTTTTCCCGTTCCATAAGCGCTGAAAACATAGCCAGGGCATCCCAGGTTTCCGCAACGTCGTGGGTGCGTATAATGACAGCGCCTCGTTCCGCCGCCAACAAGCCCAGAGCCAGGCTTGCCGCCATGCGCTGACTCACCTCCCTGTCTATCAATTTGCCGATCAGCGACTTGCGGGACAAACCCACCAGAAGCGGCAAGCCCAGCTCTGCCAGCTGTGGCAGCCCGGCCAGCAGGTCCAGATTATGGCGCACCGTTTTGCCAAAGCCAAAGCCCGGATCCAGTAGCAGGCGGCTGCGGGGTATACCGGCCTTCACACAATCCTCTATCCGTGCATGCAGAAAACCGCTGACCTCCGCGACTACGTCCTCGTAACAGGGCTTATCCTGCATCTGCCCCGGCTCGCCCTGCATATGCATCAGGCACACCGGCAGACCAATGGCAGCGGCAGCCTGCAGCGCCCCGGGGCGACGCAGCGCACGGACGTCGTTAATCATTCCTGCACCCCTCGCTGCAGCTTCTGTCATCAGTGCCGGAGAACTTGTGTCGACAGAAATCACCACGTCCAGCTCGGAGCTGATGCGCTCCAACAAGGGTAGAACCCGGTCCATTTCCTGAGCTTCACTTACCGGCGCTGCGCCAGGTCGGGTGGACTCACCGCCTATATCGAGAATCGCCGCACCGCTGGCCACCATCTCTGTGGCACGGCGCAGGCCACTGTCCAAATCGAGGCTGTCACGGCGATAAAGCGTACCGCCGTCAGAAAATGAATCGGGAGTGGTATTGATGACCCCCATGACCAGGGGACGAGAAAGATCCAGCATGCGCCCGGCACACGCCAGTGCCGGGAAGGCTGGATCTGTGGCAGGCAAGGCGCGCGAGCTCAGTGCTCGCCCGCAGGACCACCAATGGGACTACTGCCGGGGTTCTCCCCTTCTTCATCCACAGTTGCCTGGGCACTGCCGCCGGATGAGTCACCGTCCCAGTCCTTGGGAGCGCTGGGCTTGCGTCCGGCCATGATGTCTTCTATCTGGTCGGCGTCGATCGTCTCATACTGCATGAGTGCCTCGGCCATCAGGTGCAGCTTGTCCACATTCTCTTCAAGAATACGCTGTGACGTCTCGTAACACTCGTCGATAATGCGCCGCACTTCCAGGTCTATCTGTCGCGCCGTATCATCGGAGATACCCTGGTGTACCTGACCGGCACTGCGCCCAAGGAAGACCTCTTCACCGCCCTCGTCATACATCAGCGGACCCATTTTCTCTGACAGTCCCCACTGGGTGACCATCTTGCGGGCAATCTCGGTGGCACGCTGAATGTCGTTGGAAGCACCCGTGGTAATACCATCCTTGCCCAGCGTCATCTCTTCCGCGATACGCCCGCCGAAGAGGCTACACACCTGGCTGATGATATGCCGGCGGCTGTGGCTGTACCTGTCCTCTTCCGGGAGGAACATAGTGACGCCCAGGGCGCGGCCACGTGGAATGATACTCACCTTGTAAACCGGATCGTGCTCGGGAACCAGCCGCCCGACAATAGCGTGTCCAGCCTCGTGGTAGGCCGTATTGCGCTTCTCGTCTTCGGACATCACCATGGATTTGCGCTCCGCGCCCATCATGATCTTGTCCTTGGCCAGCTCAAACTGTTGCATGCCCACGGTACGTACGTTAGCCCTGGCAGCAAACAATGCCGCCTCATTGACCAGATTGGCAAGGTCCGCACCCGAAAATCCTGGAGTGCCCCGGGCAATCTTGCTGGGTTCAACATCCTCCGACAAGGGCACCTTGCGCATGTGCACCTTGAGAATCTGCTCCCTGCCGCGGATGTCAGGCAAGCCCACAACGACCTGGCGGTCAAAACGACCGGGGCGCAACAACGCCGGGTCCAGCACGTCGGGGCGGTTGGTGGCGGCGATGACGATAACCCCGTCATTCACTTCGAAACCGTCCATCTCCACCAATAACTGGTTGAGTGTTTGTTCGCGCTCATCATGGCCACCACCCAGGCCCGCGCCACGATGACGGCCCACTGCGTCTATCTCATCGATAAAAATAATACAGGGAGACTGCTTCTTGGCTTGTTCGAACATGTCACGCACACGGGATGCGCCCACCCCCACGAACATCTCTACGAAGTCCGAGCCGGAGATGGAAAAGAACGGCACCTTGGCCTCGCCGGCGATCGCCTTGGCCAACAGGGTCTTACCCGTACCAGGCTGACCCACCATCAACACACCGCGAGGAATGCGACCGCCCAGTTTCTGGAAACGGCTTGGATCGCGCAGGAACTCAACCAGTTCCTGTACATCTTCCTTGGCCTCATCCACACCGGCAACGTCGGCAAAGGTGGTGGTAATCTGGTCTTCTCCCAGCAGCCTGGCTTTACTCTTGCCGAAGCTCATGGGGCCACCACGGCCGCCACCGCCGCCCTGCATCTGGCGCATGAAGAACATGAACACGGCAATGATGATGAGAATAGGGAAGGAAGCAACCAGCAGCTGTGTCCAGACACTTTGCTGCTCTGGCTTTTTACCCTCAACGACGACGTTATGCTCCAGCAGGTCGTCTATCAGCTTGGGGTCTTCCACCATCGGGCGAATGGTCTCGAAGCGACTGCCGTCATAGCGCTCCCCGGAGATAGTAAGGCCATCCACTGTGACCTTCTGCACCTGGTCGCGCTGTATTTCCTGAATAAACTCGGAATACTGCAGCTGCTCCGACGGAGTCTGCATGTTGAAGTTGTTGAAAACCGACAACAAAACCGCGGCTATCACCAGCCACAATAACAAGTTCTTTACCATATCATTCAATGCTGCATCCTCATGGAGACACCTTCTCAGGCTGGCCGGATGTCCGGCCTACACAGCCTAGCTCCTCAATTATAGCTTCAGATCCGGCAACAGACCGGCTCAGGGGGTATACGCGCCAACCGTCACTGTGGACCTACGCAGCATCAGGGCACTCTTGCTCGCAATGTACTACAGATGGGGCCTCACAGTCATTTTTCAATGGCTGGACGGAAGCCTTCTGCTGTATCGCTTATACCCTGCATCAATCAGGGTTTCTACCGCGAAACCCGGTGGCAACGAGGTACACTTCCCGGGATCGTGGCCGCGATGCCTTGGGTTTGCGGGTCAACACACGATCAAAGCCATCGCGAGCCTCACGAAACAGCTCGTCAAAGCCCTCGCCCTGAAAAACCTTGGCAACAAACACCCCGCCCGGGGCCAGTACCCGGCGCGCCATGTCCAGCGCAAGCTCAACCAGGTACATTGATCGAGGCTGATCCACAGCCGCCACACCACTCATGTTAGGCGCCATATCGGAAATCACGATATCGACAGGGTCACCCTGCAGGGCGGCCAGAATCTGCTCGAAGACGGCGTCTTCAGTAAAGTCGCCCTCGATAAACTCCACCCCGGCCAGACTGTCCATGGGCAGGATATCGGATGCGACCACCCGGCCATGATGACCCACCAGTTCCACAGCCACCTGCGACCAGCCACCCGGAGCACTGCCCAGGTCCACTACTGTCATCCCAGGCTTGATCAGGCGGTCTTTTTCCTGCAATTCCAGTAACTTGTAACACGCGCGACTGCGGTAGCCCTCGCGTTGCGCCTGTTGTACATAAGGGTCGTCCCGATGCTCTTTCAACCACGCTTTGCTGGATGATCGCTTTTTCGCCATAAGTTAACTTTCTGTCGGATAAGTATCGTGGCCGGCGGCCCTTGTGTAGAATACGCGCCCTCCGGGAACGCACTCCCACATTGTACCGTGGATTGACTATGAGCAAGACAAGCAAAAAGGATATCAGGCAGTTGCGTGCCATTGGACACAAACTCAAGCCGGTGGTCACCGTAGCTGGCAATGGACTGTCCGACAACGTAGTCGCCGAGATCGACAGAGCACTGGAGCAACACGAACTGATCAAGCTCAAGCTTGCTGTAGGCGACCGCGAAGCAAAAGCTGCTGTCACCGAAGCAGTATGCCAGCGCTGTCGTGCCGAGCTGGTGCAGAGTATCGGCAACGTCATACTGATACTGCGACGCACGGCACAGCCAGACCCAAGACTTTCCAACCTGCTGCGTCACATGTAGCCCGCTGTCCGCCTGAACTGAAAACAGAATCCATCATAGCTGGACTCCAGCCGCTTTTTTCACCACCTTTTTCCGCTATCATGAATCCATCGTGATGATGCAGAGAACACCGGCGTATGGGCAAGATATTGGAGTTTCCGTCGCAACAGGCCATGGGCCTGGCATTTCTTGATCGTGAGATACGACAACTGCTGCGCAGCAAGGGTGCCGACGACGACCTGATCGACTTCGCCGCAGAGCAACTCAACCGCATCTATAGCCGCATCAAGGAGTCAGAGCAGTACCGATTCACCGTCCGCCTGCCAGCAAACCTGGACGAGGCGGACCAGGCCGCCTTGCAGCAGGATATCGAGGCTGGCCTGGAGGGTGTCCGTCGTGACAACCACCGGCTGATGGTTGAACTGGTCGCGCAACTGGTGCTGGCCGAAGTGAAAGGTTTCGCACTCTCCCGACGATGAAACTGCTAACCGTCGCAGCTCATCCCAGCAGTCTCTCAGTGACCTGGTAAACCAGTACCGCAGCCGAATAGGCCAGCAAGAAATAACCGGCAAACATTTTCAGCGTGAGGCTACGCGACTCGCTTTCCTTGGCAAGAATCGCCAGCGTAGAGATGCACTGCAGGGCAATAGCGAAGAACACCAGTAGCGCCAGCCCTGACCCCAGGGCGAGGTCGCTGCCCTGAATGTGCTCAACCAACGGCACCATGTTCTCATCTGCGCCTTCAATTCCAAAGATCGTTCCCAGCGTGCCCACAAACACTTCGCGCGCCGCAAACGACGCAAAAATTGCCACGCCATAGCGCCAGTCCAGGCCCATTGGCGCGAACACCGGCTCAACAATGTGCCCTAATTGGCCCAGCCAGGATTGGCCCAAATCAGCGCCATAGTTGGGAAAGTAACCGAGAACCCAGATCAACACGGTGACGGTAAAAATTATTTTGCCTGCCTTGGTGACAAAGTGTTTTGCCCGGTTCAGGGAGTTGCGCACTATAGGCACTATGCCTGGCATACGGTAGGGAGGCAGTTCCAGCACGAAAGGCAGGTCGCTGTAGTGGTCCTCGGCCGCACGGGACACCAGGCCGGTAATCAGCAGACCGCAGAACATACCGAAAAAGTAGATGCCAAACATGGCCAGACCCTGCCAACCCAGCAAGCCACCAAAAGAGGTTTGCGCCGGGATAAATGCAGCGATAAGCAGTGTGTAGACAGGCAGCCGAGCACTGCAGGGCATCAGCGGTATCGCCATATACGTCAATACTCGTTTCCGCGGTGAGTCTATAGCCCGCGCCGCGTAGATAGCGGGGATGGCACACGCCGTGCCCGACAACAGCGGTATAAAGCTTTTACCGGTAAGGCCGAAGAAGCGCAGTGGCTTGTGGCAAATAAGTGCAGCCCTGGCCATGTAGCCCGAATCTTCCAGCAGCCCGATAATAAACGTCAGCACGAAAATTTGCGGCACAAAAACCAGGAAGGCACCGATACCGCTGAACAGAGCATCAGCAGTGAAGTCGGCCACAATAGGGCTGCCGAGCATAGGCACCACGCGGTCCGCCATCCAGGCCAGCCCCGTTTCAACTGCATCCATGGCGGGTGCCGACCAGGTAAAGATGGACTGAAACAGCAGGTACATAATGGCGAAAAACGACACCCCACCGGTCAGCGAGTGCAGGAAAAAACTGTCCAGCCTTGTCTGGGTACGCACCAGGATGTCGCCCTTGGGTCCGTAGCGGTGAGCCAGAGCATGGGCTTCCCCGCGCAGAATGGCATCAGCGGTATCAGTGAGGTGACTGCGCGACTGGCGCTGCTCCGGCAGCGGCTTCGCCAATTCAGCGATCAACTCATCAACCCCTTTCCCGGTGCGGCCGGACAAAGGCAACACAGGGGTATGCAGGGCCTTCGACAAACCCTCCACGTCAAACTCCAGGTCGTACTTGTCATACACATCGATCATATTGGCGAGCACGAGAACTTTTTTACCGTGACGTTCACAGTCGCGAATGACCTGCAGGGTGAAGTACAGGCTCTTTTCCAGCCGGGTAGCGTCTATCAGGCATAGCACCTGCTCCACTTCCGGGTCGGCCAGGGCGTGCTCGAAATAATCCACCGCCACTTCTTCCTCAGCGGAAATAGCCTGTAAGGAATAGGTACCGGGGAAGTCGATGAGCTGTTTGTGCGGCAGCGCCTGCAGCTTGCCTGTGCCTACGTCAACGGTAATACCGGGGAAGTTCGCTACCTTGTGAGATAAACCGGTAAGCCTGTTGAACAACAGGCTTTTGCCCGAGTTTGGACTGCCGATCAGGATGATTTTAGTCATCACACGCTTCCCTGCTGACAAACACGTGTGTCGCGACTTCATCGTCAAGTGAATAAATCGTATTACTCACCTGGTAAACCTTGGGTGCGCCAAACGCGGGAGACTGCAGGCAGGTGACGCATTCGCCTACGTGGAAACCGAATTCCATCAGCCGTATGCGGTATTTTTCGGCCAGGGCATCGTCATAGCCCCGTATTTCACATCGGTCCCCGGCTTTGAGGGACCACAAGGTAGGATTCACGGCTTGCAAGCGTCCATAGAGGGTCAGATCAAGCGCGCGAATATAGCATTAATGAGAACGATTTGCATTAAATAGCGACTCAACAGCCGCCGCTCTACTGGATTCCGGCTAGATGTGATGAACCTGGTCTATCTCATACTCGATTTCACCGCCCGGGGCTCGCACCACCACAACGTCACCTTCTTCCTTGCCAATCAGCGCCCTGGCGATGGGCGACCCCACAGAGATCAGGTTGTTTTTCACATCTGCCTCGTCTTCACCCACGATTCGGTAGGTGACGGTTTCGTCACTATCGATATTGATGAGGTCCACGGTCGTGCCAAAAATCACCTTGCCCGTCTTGGCAATCTGCGTGACGTCGATCACCTGGGCGCCTGCGAGCTTACCCTCTATCTCCATGATTCGCCCTTCGGCAAAACTCTGTTGCTCGCGTGCCGCGTGGTACTCGGCATTCTCCTTCAGGTCGCCGTGCTCTCGCGCATCGGCAATAGCAGCGCTGATGCGCGGACGCTCTACTTTTTTTAGATGCTCCAGCTCTTCTCGCAGGGCTGCTTCCCCCGCTACTGTCATGGGGACCTTATTCATGCACTGATGCTCCCGTGCAGGTCCTGCAACCTGCGTACTTTTTTATCGCCTTCCTGCTGCAGAGACAGGGTGATTGCCTCGGCCGCCGCCAGGGTAGTGGTGTAAAACGCCCGATGTGCCTCGGCGCTGGCACGAATGGGGGCCGAGTCTTCAATAGCCCTGCGCCCCTCCGTGGTGTTGATAATAATATCCGCCTCGTCGTTCTTGATCATGTCGACAATGTGAGGCCGCCCCTCCAGTACCTTGTTCACACGACGCACTTCCAGACCAGCCGCTTCCAGGGCGTTGGCGGTGCCGCCGGTAGCCGCCAGCTTGAAGCCCATGGACACCAGGTCCTGCGCCACTTTCACCGCACCGGGCTTGTCTACATCGCGCACGCTCATCAACACGGTGCCAGAACTGGGCGGCGCTGAACCTCCACCAAGCTGTGCCTTGGCAAAGGCGGTGGCAAAGCTGTCGCCCACACCCATGACTTCACCGGTGGAGCGCATTTCCGGGCCGAGTATCGGGTCGACTCCCGGGAACTTGTTAAACGGCAGCACGGCCTCCTTCACACTAAAGTAAGGGGGCACGATCTCCCTGGTGAAGCCCTGTGACGCGAGGCTCTGCCCCGCCATGCAGCGAGCCGCCACCTGGGCCAGTGAGCGCCCTATACATTTGGAGACAAACGGCACCGTGCGCGAGGCACGCGGATTCACTTCAATGACGTAAATTTCGTTGTCCTGCCAGGCCAGTTGCACGTTCATCAAGCCGCGCACGCCCAACTCCAGGGCCATCTGCTTCACTTGCTCGCGCATCTGGTCCTGCACTGCAGCATCGAGGCTGTATGGCGGCAGGGAACAGGCGGAATCGCCGGAGTGCACACCGGCCTGCTCGATATGCTGCATGATGGCGCCTATGACCACTTCCTCGCCATCGGATACAGCGTCAATATCCACCTCTACGGCCGCAGAGAGGAAACTGTCCAGCAACACCGGAGCGTCATCGGACGCCTGCACGGCGTGGGTCATATAGCGCAGCAGGTCTTCTTCACGGTAGACAATTTCCATCGCCCGGCCGCCCAGCACATACGAGGGCCGCACCACCAGCGGGTAGCCTATTCTGGACGCGGCCTCCACCGCCTCCCCGGTGCTGCGCACGGTCGTATTGGCGGGCTGCTTGAGGTTCAGTTTCTGGATCATGTGCTGGAAACGCTCACGATCCTCAGCGCGATCAATCGCATCGGGCGAGGTGCCGATAATAGGCACGCCGGCGGCCTCCAGCGAGCGGGCGAGCTTGAGCGGCGTCTGGCCGCCAAACTGCACAATGACGCCCTTGGGTTTTTCCAGGTCAACGATGGCCAGCACATCTTCCAACGTAACCGGCTCGAAGTAGAGACGGTCGGACGTATCATAATCCGTGGAAACCGTCTCCGGGTTGCAGTTAACCATGATGGTCTCATACCCATCCTCGCGCATCGCCAGCACAGCGTGTACACAGCAATAATCGAACTCGATCCCCTGGCCAATGCGATTGGGGCCGCCCCCTATCACCAGAATTTTTTCGCGGTCTGAGGGCGCAGCCTCGCACTCTTCCTCATAGGTTGAATACATATAGGCCGTAGCCGAGGCAAATTCGGCGGCGCAGGTGTCAACACGTTTGTAAACCGGTCGAATGCCCAGCGCATGACGATGCGCACGCACTGCATCCTCCGTGCTCGCCAGCAGTACCGCCATCCTCTCGTCAGAAAAGCCCTTGCGTTTCAAGCGGAACATCTGGTCAGCATCAATATCGTGGAGATCCACATGCTTCAGGCTGTTCTCGGTGTTCACGATGTCTTCGATCTGCACCAGGAACCAGGGATCGACACCCGACAGCTTATACACTTCATCGACACTCATGCCGGCGCGGAAAGCATCGGCAATAAACCAGATCCGCTCAGCGCCGGGGTTTACCAGCTCGGAGATCAACTCGTCCCGCAGGTCCGGGTCGTCCACGTCAATCTGGTGTTCAAAACCGGCTGATCCGACTTCAAGGCCGCGCAGGGCCTTCTGCAGCGACTCCTGGAAAGTACGACCGATGGCCATCACCTCGCCCACTGACTTCATCTGGGTGGTAAGACGCGCATCAGCGCCACTGAACTTCTCGAAGGCAAAGCGCGGAATCTTGGTGACAACATAATCTATCGCCGGTTCAAAGGACGCAGGAGTGGCGCCGCCGGTAATATCGTTCTGCAGTTCGTCCAGTGTGTACCCGATAGCCAGTTTTGCCGCTACCTTGGCAATGGGAAAGCCCGTGGCCTTGGAAGCCAGTGCCGAGGAACGGGACACCCTCGGGTTCATCTCGATTATCACCATGCGGCCCGTTTTCGGATCCTGGCCAAACTGCACATTGGAACCACCGGTTTCAACGCCGATCTCACGCAGCACTGCCAGAGAGGCGTTGCGCATGATCTGGTATTCCTTGTCGGTAAGAGTCTGCGCCGGGGCAACGGTGATGGAGTCACCGGTGTGCACGCCCATGGCATCGAAGTTTTCGATAGCACAGACGATGATGCAGTTATCGTTCTTGTCGCGCACGACCTCCATCTCAAACTCTTTCCAGCCGATCAGTGACTCGTCGATCAACAGTTCCTTGGTCGGCGAGAGATCCAGCCCGCGGGTACAGATTTCCTCGAATTCCTTGCGGTTGTAGGCAATACCGCCGCCTGAGCCACCCATGGTGAAAGAGGGTCGAATAATGCAGGGAAAGCCAATACTGTCGAGGACCTGGAAGGCTTCTTCCATACTGTGCGCGGTCGAGGCGCGCGGTGTTTCCAGGCCTATTCGTTTCATCGCCTGATCAAACAGCTGCCTGTCTTCTGCCTTGTCAATGGCCTCTTTGGTCGCGCCAATCATTTCTACACCGTGCTTTTCCAGCACGCCTTCACGCGCCAGGTCCAGGGCACAGTTGAGCGCGGTCTGGCCACCCATGGTTGGCAGCAGGGCGTCGGGCTTCTCATCGGCAATGATGCGTTCCACCGTGCGCCACTCTATCGGTTCTATGTACGTGGCGTCGGCCATAGACGGGTCGGTCATAATGGTGGCGGGGTTGGAATTCACCAGAATGACCCGATACCCCTCTTCGCGCAGCGCCTTGCAGGCCTGGGCACCGGAGTAGTCGAATTCGCAGGCCTGCCCAATGACAATGGGACCGGCGCCGAGAATCAGGATGCTTTGAATGTCAGTTCTCTTGGGCATGGCGTTCTATTGTCCTGTTGCAGCGGCATTTCGCCGGGCTTCGATGAGCTCGATGAAATGATCAAACAATGGCGCCGCATCGTGAGGGCCCGGGCTCGCTTCAGGGTGCCCCTGAAAGCTGAAAGCGGGCTTGTCCGTCCGATGAATGCCCTGAAGACTGCCATCAAACAATGACTTGTGCGTCACTCTCAGGTTATCCGGCAGGGTTGCCTCATCGGCGGCAAAGCCGTGGTTCTGGCTGGTGATCAGCACCGTTCCATCTTCCAGGTTCTGCACCGGATGATTGGCGCCATGATGGCCAAACTTCATTTTCACAGTGCGCGCGCCAGAAGCCAGAGCCAGAAGCTGATGGCCGAGACAGATCCCAAAGACAGGAATATCCGTCTCGAGAATGGCACGGATAGCATCAACAGCATAAGTACAGGGCTCAGGGTCACCTGGCCCGTTGGAAAGAAAAATGCCATCGGGGTTCATCGCGAGGACATCAGCAGCGGGAGTTTGCGCCGGTACCACTGTGAGCCTGCAGCCACGATCAACCAACATGCGCAGGATATTGCGTTTTACGCCGAAGTCGTACGCGACTACATGCAGCGGCAAATCCTGCGCAGCGTGCTGAGCATGCCCCTTGTCCCACTCCCAACTGCCCTCTGTCCACGTGTAGCTCTGTGCAACAGTTACTTCCCTGGCCAGGTCCATACCCTTTAGGCCAGCAAACTCCCTGGCTAGCTGCAGAGCCCGGGAATCGTCGATATCCTCCCCGGCCATCAGGCAACCATTCTGGGCGCCTTTCTCGCGAAGAATACGGGTAAGCCGCCGCGTATCAATATCAGCGATCCCGACAATGTTATGGCTGCGCAGGTATTCGGAAAGGGTCTGCTCCTTGCGGTAGTTACTGGCCAACAGTGGCAAATCCCGGATAACCAGCCCGGTAGCGTGAATACCTGTAGACTCTTCGTCTTCGGAATTGGTGCCGGTATTGCCTATGTGGGGATAGGTGAGGGTAACGATCTGGCGGGCGTATGAGGGGTCTGTGAGAATTTCCTGATAACCACTCATGGCGGTATTGAAGACGACTTCACCAACGGAGGTTCCGCTGGCGCCTATCGCTAAGCCCTTGAAAATACTACCATCTTCAAGGACCAATATGGCGGGACTGGACAAGCAGGAACCTCCGTCAAAGTAGCGCAACCGGCCATTTTCTGCGACCCAACCGGGCGCTCACAAAAAGGCGAGATGGTTATTCACATCTCGCCTTGTCGCATAAATCGGCTCTGGTTTTCACAGGAATACACGGTGCCCGCTGCGCGTTGCAGGCATGTGAAATCTGGCGGGAGATTTTAGGTGAATGGGCTATCGCTGTCCAGTTAGTTTACCCTCTCGCCCTGCTCCATTGCTGAACAGCCACGCATCGAAGACCGGGGCAGCTTAAGGGCCCAGCCCCTGATTTAACGACACCATGAGCCTTGTGCGGGCCGACCTGCTGTCAAAAAACGTGATAAACCGTTAGGCTGGCATTACCATAACGCGGGCCGACCAGAGGGTGGGCAAGCTGGCTCGATAAGAACATCAAGGCATCGACATGACATACTCCAGCGGCAGGTGCGCCGTTATCACTGGCGCGGGCTCTGGCATCGGCAGGGCCCTGGCCTTGCAGCTCAACCGCCGGGGCTGCGCGCTCTACATCTCTGACATCAACGCGGACACCCTGCAGGAGACTGTGCAGCAGATGGAGCGCAGCGACATAGCCTGCGACCATCAGACCCTGGACGTGGCAGACCGTCAGGCGATGCATGCGTGGGCAGAGAGAATTGCAGCGGCCAGAGGCAGCGTGGATATCGTGATCAATAATGCCGGGGTCGCCCTTGGCGACCGCGTGGACGAAATGAGCTACGAAAACCTGGATTGGCTGATGGGTATCAATTTCTGGGGCGTCATCCAGGGCAGCATGGCATTCCTGCCGTTGCTGAAAAAGGCCGAGCAGGGGCACCTGGTCAATATTTCTTCACTCTTCGGAATCATAGCGGCACCCACACAGTCAGCCTACAATGCGGCCAAATTCGGGGTACGCGGGTTCACTGAATCCCTGCGACAGGAGATGAAAGGGAGCAATGTACACGTCTGCTGCGTGCACCCCGGCGGCATTGCAACGAATATCGCCCGCGACTCACGTGGTGGTGACAGCGCCTCATCGCCGGATGACAGAGACCGGCAGTTCAGGAAGTTCGCGCGCACCACCCCGGAGTCGGCCGCGGCGCAGATTCTTCGCGCGGTAGAGAAAAAGAAGCCGAGGCTGCTGCTTGGCACGGACGCGAAAATCGCCACGTTCCTTTCCCGCTTATTCCCGGTCCGCTACCCCGAGATCATGCGTCTGGATAGCATGGTGAAGCCGGACGACAATACCACTACGGCCCATTAGCCATGCCATGCCAGCACGTTGGACATCCCCAGCACCTTAACAGCCCGAGCACTCAACAGAGAGACAACTCATGACTTTTTTGCCAAAACTTCTCGCTGCGACACTGGCACCGCTTATCATCACTGCCTGTGCTACTTCCAACCCGCAAGCAACACTGGAATCCGTGCCTGAGATTCATCCTGGCATCCTGCAGGGCTACCTGCCAATGGACGACCCGCTGCGCACAGTGGAAATCGTACCGCCCGCGCCCGAAGCGGGTTCTCCACGACAGGCGCTGGATGACGAAATTGCTCGCCGCAGTCTTGCACTCAGAGGGAGCGCACGCTGGGAACTGGCAGCTAAAGATGCCTACCTGGGGTTCCCGGGGGCACAGGAGGCATTTACCTGTGCTACCGGCTTGCCGATCAGCGAAGACACTACACCTCAATTGTACAGGTTGCTGCGGCGCACCCTGGCCGACGTGGGTCTTGCCAGTTACTCGGCGAAAAATGCCTATCAGCGTGAGCGCCCGTTTATGGTGAACGGGGAGCCCACCTGCACACCGCAGGATGAAGAAGCATTACGGCAAGACGGCTCTTACCCCTCCGGCCACACTTCTATCGGTTGGGGCTGGGCGTTAATACTGGCTGAATTGATGCCGGAGAAAGCCGAGGCCATTCTCGCCCGTGGCCGCGCATTCGGCGAAAGCCGCAATGTATGCAATGTGCACTGGCACAGTGACGTGGTGGCGGGACGCATGGTCGCTGCCGCGGCGGTTTCGCAACTGCACACCAACGCTGACTTCCTTGCCGCCATGGACGCGGCACGAGCAGAGCTGGCACAGCTTGACCCGGCGAACATGGCACCCAGCCGCGACTGCGCTGCGGAAGCACAGGCGCTGTCCGTCAACCCGGCGAATGGATAGGCGCTAGGCCTGAATTTTCTCCAAAGCCCGGCGCAACGCGGGCGGCACAGGCACCGACTTGTCAGCCGCTCGCTCTACAAACACGTGCACGAAGTGACCGCTCGCCACCGCCTCGCATTCGCCGCGCTTGAATATGGCCAGGCCATACTGCACAGAGCTGTTGCCGAGCCGGTCCACCCGCAGGCCGGCTTCCAGCGCCTGGGGGTAGGCCACCGGCGCATAGTACTCGCAGCCTGAGCTGACCACGTAGCCAACAATGCTTCCTTCATTGATGTCCAGGCCGCCCTCCTCGATGAGGTAGCGGTTCGCGGCGCTGTCAAAATATGCATAGTAGGTGACGTTGTTGACGTGGCCATAGATATCGTTGTCGGACCAGCGGGTATCGATCGGGTAGAAAGCCTTGTATTCGTCTCTGCGCGGTGGCGCGGGCTTGCTCATTGGCTGTCTCCGTACGCCTGTCTGTAGATACTCAGGGCATCGGTGTAGGACACATCGCGGGGGTTATTGACCAGCAGGCGCTGTTGCAGCATGGCGTCCTCCGCGAGCATTTCCAGGTCTGCCTCGGCAACACCGGCGGCACGCAGCGTGGCGGGCAGGGCCACTGTATCAATCAACTCACGCAAACCACTTATCAGTTCATCGGTAATCGCTTCGGCACTGCCACTGACGGGACGCCCCAGCACCAGCTCTGCCAGCTCCGCATAAAGCGGTGCCGCTACACTGGCGTTAAACTCCAGCACTGAAGGCAGCACCAAAGAATTACTCAGGCCATGGGGAATGTGGTAATGCCCACCCAGTGGGTAAGCCAGCGCGTGAACAGCGGCCACCGGCGCGTTGGCGAACGCCTGACCGGCGAGGCAGGCACCCAGTAACATCGCCTCGCGGGCGCCACGATTACGGCCATCCTTGACAGCTGTGCGGATGTTGCCTGCCAACAGCCCCAGCGCCTGACGGGCGAGATTATCCGAGAGCGGATTTTTCTGGTGCCTTGACGTGTACGCCTCTATCGCGTGCACCATGGCATCGACCCCGGTCATCGCGGTAATCGCTGGTGGCAGACCCAGGGTCAGGTCAGCATCCAGAATAGCGACATCGGGTAGTAACACCGGCGAGGAGACTCCTGCCTTGGTCGTTTCACCGGTGGTAACCACTGCCACGGGCGTGGCCTCTGAGCCAGTGCCTGCGGTCGTCGGCACCAGCATCAGGGGCAGTCGCGCGCCGCGCACCTGGCCCACACCATAAAGCTCAGACAGGGGTTGCTCGCCGCCCAGCAACACGCTGACCACCTTCGCCACATCCATCGAACTGCCGCCACCAACGGCTATAACACCATCCACGCCCTTCACGCGCCCCAGTTCAGCCGCCGCCAGCACCGTCGCTTCCGGTGGATCCTCGCGTACTGCATCAAACACGATGGCGGTAATGCCTGCGCTTTGCAGAGCCGCAATGACCGGCTGCACCAGACCGATAGCAACGAGGCCAGGGTCGGTAACCAGCATTGGCGCACGCACACCCAGACGTTCGCACTCCTGGGACAACTGCAACGCGCTACCCGCACCACTGACAATTCTGCTTACCGTATTGAACTCAAAGCCCTGCATGGCGCCGCTCCGTCAGCCGTCCCGAAAGGTGGCATTGACTGGCTCTACAGCGCCAGCCATATACGGCTTGAGCTCATTGCGACCCACCACCATACGGTGTACTTCATCTGGCCCATCAGCCAGCCTGAGGGTGCGCTGGGCCATGTACATATGAGCGAGCGGCGTGTCCTGGGAAACGCCCAACGCACCAAACATCTGAATTGCCTGATCCACGATGCGGATAGAGACATTGGGCACCGCTGTCTTGATCATGGAGATCCATACCCTGGCTTCCCTGGGGTCCACGTTATCCATCATCCAGGCCGTCTTCAAGGTGAGCAGCCTGGCCTGCTCTATGTCCATGCGCGCATTGGCAATGATATCCACATTGCCGCCCAGCCGCGCCAGTTGCTTGCCAAATGCGGTGCGCGAAACGGCGCGCTCGCACATCAGCTGCAGCGCTTTCTCCGCCGCGCCTATGGCTCGCATACAATGGTGGATGCGACCCGGGCCAAGCCGACCCTGGGAGATTTCGAAACCGCGGCCGGGGCCGAGGATGATATTGTCTTTCGGCACCCGCACATTCTCAAACGTCTGGTGCATGTGCCCGTGGGGGGCGTCGTCCATGGAAAACACATTCATCGCACGCACGTTGCTGAAGCCGGCAGCATCTGTAGGCACCAGAATCTGCGATTGCTGCAAGTGCTTGGGCGCATCCGGGTCAGTCTTGACCATCACGATCATGATCTTGCAACGCGGGTCCCCAGCGCCCGATACATAGTGCTTTTCACCGTTGATCACCCACTCATCACCTTCCAGTACCGCCGAGGTACAGATGTTGGTGGCGTCGGAAGACGCAACCCCGGGCTCGGTCATGGCATAGGCTGAGCGAATCTGCCCTTGCAGCAGAGGCTCCAGCCACGCCTCCTTTTGCGCTGCGCTGCCGTATTTGTGCAGTACCTCCATATTGCCGGTATCCGGCGCTGAGCAGTTGAATGCTTCCGCGGCAATATGCGACTTTCCCATCTCCTCGGCGAGGTACGCATACTCCACCGTGTTCAAGCCAGATCCTGACTCGCCATCGGTCAGGAAGAAATTCCACAATCCGCGTGACCGCGCCTGCTCCTTAAGCCCCTCCATGATCTCGGTCTGGCGGGCTGTAAATTGCCACCGGTCACCTTCACCCACCTCGCGCAGGTACTCTTCCTCCAGCGGCAGCACTTCCTCATCGATAAAGCGCTTTACTTCCGCCAGTAGCGGCGCCACGTGATCACTGATTCCAAGATCCATCACTCTTCCTTTTTACATAACAAGCCAGCCCTTGATTCTAGCAGGCCCAGGCAGGAATTTGTGTCGCGCCGGGGACACTGGCACACCGGGCTGGCCGCGGACAGTTCAAAGCACCGACAAAACCTCGGTCACGCCGGCAGCTGCGGTATGTGGCGGACATAAAAAAAGTTCATCGCACATTAGCGGGGAATGAGGCATTCAAACTAAGCGGACGCCACAAATGGGGTAAGCCTTCCGCGGTTGAAAACAAACGTCCACGCCCTCGGAAGGCTTACCCCATTCGTGGCCTCCTTCTTCCATTTCGACATCACTATCCACTACCTATACTCCCTGTGACGTTCCAGGTCGCCGGGGTGAAGCCACAGGATTTAACCAGTACAAACTTGTAGTGTGCTCGATGCAGAGTCGGTGAAGCGGCTGAGCCGTTCGTCGCAAGTGCGCGCCGAGGGAGGGAGCGAAACGGCGCTTTTCCGGTTCGCGTCCGACGGAGGGCACCCCAGCGGGGCGCGTGTACCAGACGGGCGGTTCAGGCACTTCAGCGACGGCTTCGGCGCGTCACTGGGAGTATAGGTAGTGGATAGTGATGTCGAAATGGAAGAAGGCCGCTGTGATCGTGGTATACCCCCGAAAGGGAGTCAAAGGGGGTTCGACCGCTCCCGGGTATACCACGATTGCAGTGGCCGCTCAGCTGGAAAGTGTCTATCCACCAGGCAACCCCGCTAATCTGCGATAAACCATAAAAAAGCCCCGCCAAAAAGCGGGGCTGTTGCGGATTACGTCACAGGCAAACCAGGCCGCCGATGTCGCTAAAGCGGAACGGGACCCTAGAAATTCAGGCGTACATCCAGGCCATAGGTCGCAGGATTGCCGAAATAGGACGCGGTCCAGAAACCAAACGGAATCGTGTGCTGACGATATTCTTCATCGGTGATGTTCTTACCCCAGAGCCCGAACTGCATGCTCATATCCGAGCCGACTGCCACCTGGCTGAGAATCAGGCTGGCGTTAACGATCTCATAGCTGTCGATCTGGCTGGTGGCGTTCTGCCGCTTCTCGATGTAGGGCACGTAGTCATCGTTGAAGTTGTAATCCACGTGAAAATCCAGACTGCCCAGGTCACCGGCGTACACGTTCCAGTCCAGTGCCAGGCTGTAATTGTTCTCAGGGGCGAAAGGCAGGTCTTTCTGATCCCTCACATCCTGGCCGAGTTCGATGAACTCATCGTACTCGGCGTCCAGGTAGCCGTAATTCGCAGACAGGCGCAACGCATCCACCACTTGCCAGACCAGTTCAACTTCCAGGCCCTGGTAGGTGGCTTCACCCGCGTTCTCAACGTTGGAAGCGGCACCGCCCGAACCTTCCAGGAATACAGAAACCTGCATGTCCTCAATGTTGTTCTGGAATGCTGCAACGTTAAGCTGGACGCGGTTGTCGGCAAGACGGGACTTCATGCCAATTTCATAAGACAGCACAGTCTCCTCGTCGTAGCTATCGCGGAACGCCGCAAGATTGGGCGCCTCGCCGTTAAAGCCCCCGGACTTCCAGCCCTGCGCTATGCGCCCGTAGATATTGATGTCATCGGTAAGGTTCCAGGCCGCAGTGAAGGACCCGGAGGTGTTATCCCAGGTGTCGTCGTCTTCACCCGCAAACGCGTTCGCGCCGCCCATGGAAGTATCCGGTCGGTCAAGATACTGCTCGCGATCCTCCTCGGTGTAACGCAGGCCAAAAGACAATGTCAGCTGCTGCAACGACTCCGGCGTCCAGTCTGCTTGGCCAAAGAAAGCGATGGATTCGTTGTCCAGGCCGTAGCGATTGACATCGGCAGGCGCCCCGAACAGGCCAAAGAAGGTGATGGGGTTGATTACATCGGCCTCTTCGCTGAAGTAGTAGGCACCCAGTACGTAGTTCAGGGTGTCCGTGGTACCGACCAGCTGAAATTCCTGGCTGGTCTGTTCATACTCGATATCCCGCGCGGAGTGGAACAGATCCATATTGGTGCCATCAATATCGATATAGTCGTCCCAGTCCAGCTCACGATAAGAGGTGATGGATTTCAGGGCCACGTCGCCCATGAACCCCCAGTTTCCCGCATCCCAGTCCAGGGTCAGGGCATGACCCTTTGTCTCAGAAATCTCATACAAGGATGAGTCGTTGCTGATTTTACTGGCGTTCTTGTCCTCGGATACCTGGTACGGGCTCATCAGGCCCGCAAGAAATGCGAGGTCCGGGCCAAGTTGTGCGGCGAAGAGTTCTGCATCAACATTCGTCAACTGCGCCTTGGAGGGCTCCTGGTCACGCTCACTGGAGTCGAAGGCGTAGCGTGCGCGGAACGTGTCGCTTACGTCCCAAATTGCATCAACGCGCCAGACTTCACTATCAAGGTCGCTGAATTCATCACTGGAGCGAGGCATAACAAACGGATTGAAGCCACCGCTGGGGTCAGCATCCACATTCTCGTAGAAGCCATCACGTTCGGCCTTGGCATAGGCTACAGACGCACGGAAATTGCCCAGCGCACCGGTATCGATACGCAATTTGGCGCGCTGGTAACCCTCATTGCCCACGGAAACATCAGCCTGGCCACCAAATTCTTCTCCCGGCTCGCGGGTTATCAGGTTGATGGCGCCACCCACGGTGTTTTTGCCATAGAGAGTGCCCTGGGGGCCACGCAGTACCTCCACTCGCTGCAGTTCGGCGATATCGAAGATTCCGCCCAGGTTCTTACCCAGGAAGACTCCATCCAGATACAGACCCACAGTGGGTTCCCAGGTGATAGCGGGGTTGATGGTCACCGCGCCGCGAATGGCCACAGTGGCGCCGGTAGTACCGCCGGGTGATTCCACAATCATGGTATTGGGCACAAACTGCGCCAGGTCCTTCACATTGAAGATGCCCTGAGTGTCGATGGCAGACTTGTCAAAAGCGGTTACAGCGAGGGGCGTATCCTGCAGCGATTGCTCGCGCTTCTGCGCGGTGACAACCACTTCCTCCAGTTGCGCCATGACGTTGCCGGCGGCCAGACCGGAAGCGAGCATTACAGCGGCGGGTAAAATCTTGCGAGAGCGGTGACGAGGCATGTCGTATCTCCGGGAGAATTAAAATAATCATTCTGAATGGGTTATCCCTGCGCACAACTATACGAAATCCAATGCGACAGCGCGTGTGAACTATTAACATGAGGCAGCGCAAGTCATTCTAATATTTTCATTTAAATCAATGCGTTAGAGAATCCGATTTGAATCGGGGAAAGCCCGGCCGCTGTGGTCCGCGTATTTGAACCGGGTGACGCCTCGGGGTGCGACATCATGTCTCAGGCCCCGCAAGGATGGCATCTATATACTGCGCCAGCCATATCCATGCCACACCGGAGCTCTCTATGAAGCGCAGCACTCTTTACCTGGGCCTCAGCGCCGCGATCGTATCCCTGGGCAGCCAGGCGGACCATATTGAGGAACTGGTCGTCACCGCCAGCCACGAAACCCGCACTATCGACATCACCGATGAACTGATCATTTCCCCCGATGTCGCCCAGCTGCTGAAAAAAGCCCCAGGCGCCAACGTAAATGCCAATGGGCCGCTAACGGGCATTCCCCAGTATCGCGGCATGTATGGAGCACGCATCGCCACGTCGCTGGACGGTACCCAGCTGGCACCGGCCGGCCCCAACTGGATGGATCCACCGCTGTCCTACGCCCGCAACGGCCAGTTGGAGTCTCTGGAGGTATACCGAGGTATCGCCCCGGTCAGTGTGGCCCAGGAATCTATTGGCGGCGCCATCGATGCGCGCACCACCAAGGGCGAGTTCACCACGGGAAGCGACTTCCAGCTTAGCGGACGGCTGATCGGCAGCGCTCAGTCCATCAACAACGGCCAACAGCTCAGTGGCGCCCTCTTTGCTACCAACAACACCCATCGCCTGAAACTCGCGGGCGTTATCGAACAGGGCGACGACGCAGAATTCCCAGGCGGAGACCTGCTGCCCACTGAATACGAAAGACAGCGCTACGACGTGGGCTACGGTCTCCGGTCAGGGAATCACAGCCTGCAGTTCGACTACGGCTACAATGACACCGGGGAGTCCGGGACCCCTGCCCTGCCCATGGATATCGACTATGTAGAGGGCGACCTCTACGACATCACCTACCGCTTTGAGCTGCCCGGTGAACTGGACGTCACCGCAGCCGTTTTCGCCAGCGACCTTGACCATGAGATGACCAACTACCTGATGCGCACGGCGCCTGAGTCGCGCGCGCGCTGGCGTCGCAACACCACCGACAGCGACAATCTCGGCTTTCGCCTGCGCAGCGAGCTCTTCGACAGCCAGGGCAGCTGGGTTTTCGGCTTTGACGGCATGCAGTCCATCCACAATTCCAACGTCGACAACCCCAATAATTCCATGTTCTTCGTGGTTAACTTCAACGATGCAGAGCGCGAAGTACTGGGAGCCTTTCTGGAGCGCGAACAGGAGTTTGGTGAGCGCCTGCGCGCTGAGTTCGGGCTGCGCTACAACCGGGTGAGTATGGACGCGGATGAAGTAAACGGGACGCCGGCCATGATGATGCCCCCGGCGCAGCTGCTGCGCGATAGCTTCAACAACGCAGACCGTGAACAGACAGACCATAACGTGGACCTGGTTGCCAGGACCTGGTATGCCACTTCAGACACCACCAGCTGGTACCTGGGATTTGCCCGCAAGAGCCGCTCGCCCAGTTACCAGGAACGCTATCTGTGGCTGCCACTGGAAGCCACCGCCGGGTTGGCTGATGGCAATACCTACACCGGGAATATTGAACTGGATCCAGAGGTAGCCAACCAGTTCGAGCTTGGCCTGGACTTCAGCAATGACCGAATCACGCTGTCTCCCCGCTTCTTCTACAGCGACGTGCAGGACTACATACAGGGCACCCCCGGTGAATTGATGCCGGCGCTGATGTTCGTGCGCATGATGAACCAGATGAACGGCACCAATAACCCCGACCCACTCCAGTTCAACAACGTGGATGCCACACTCTACGGCTTCGACATGGACTGGTCATGGCGCCTTGGTGAGCACTGGCGGGTATCAGGTCTGGTCAACTATGTTCGCGGCAAGCGCGATGATATTGAAGACGAGCTCTACCGCATCGCACCGCTGAACGCCACCCTGCGCCTGGATTACAGTAGCGCCAACTGGTCTGTAGGAGTGGAGAACGTACTGTACAGCGCGCAGAACCAGGTATCGGAAACCAACCGCGAGCAGGAGACGTCAGGCTACGGTCTGCTCAACCTCAGCGCCACCTGGCAGGCGACCTCGCAGTTGCAGTTGGCAGCTGGCGTAGACAACCTGCTGGACAAGGAGTATCAGGATCATCTGGCGGGTTACAACCGTGTCGCCAACCCCGATATCGCCCTGCGTGAGAGGCTCTACGGAACGGGTATGAACGTGTTCGCCAGGGTCAGCTATACCTTCTGAGACCCGCCAGCTCAGGGCTCCTGACGGGCTTCCACGCTCACCACGGACTGCGGATCCAGGTGGATAATCACCTCGGCACTGGGGAAGGCCGCCACCACGGCGGCCTCGACCTCCTCCGCTATGGCGTGTGCCTGCATGAGCCGCAGATGGTCATCCAGCTCGATGTGCATTTGCATGAACGTATCTGTACCGGAGCGCCGCGTGCGCAGGTCATGTACACCATGAACCTGAGGGTGCTTCAGCGCAATGTCCTGGATTTGAGCGCGCAGCGCATCCGGCAGTTCCCTGTCCATGAGATGATCGAAGGCGCGAACGATTATCTCCCAGGCACTGTAGAGGATGTACACGGCAATCAATGCCGCAAACACCGCATCGAAACCGGGCCACCCCCAGCGCGAGAGCCCCAGGGCCAGTAGAACACTCGCATTGACCAACAAATCCGTACGGTAGTGCAGGGCATCTGCGCGGATGGCGGTAGAGTCGGTACGGGCGATAACGTGCCGCTGGAAAGCCAGCAGCAGTAGCGTCATGACAATCGCGAAAACCATCACCCACATACCGTACTCGTGGCCCTGGATTGCCACCGGAGACAGCATGCGACGCAGCGATTCGACCATCAGGAACCCGGCCGAACCAGTGATAAGAACCGCCTGTCCCAGGCCCGCCAGCGCTTCCGCCTTGCCATGACCAAAGCGGTGCTCGCGGTCAGCCGGGGCTAGCGCGTGGCGCACTGCCAGCAGATTAACCAGGGAGGCCAGCACGTCGAGCACGGAGTCGACCAGCGTAGCCAGCAGACTCACCGAGCCGGACTGGCTCCAGGCAAGCAACTTCGCCAGGATCAGCATTGTTGCCACGGTAACCGAAGCATAGGTAGCCAGGCGCATCAGCCGCCCGACCTCCTCGGGGCTGGCCCGGGGTGCGATTTCTTCCTCGCTCATGTCGTGAATTCAGCTCTCTCCCGAAGGTGACGCGGGGCAGATGAACAACCCCTCGGCACTGGCAGTGACCTTACCGTCCACCCGCATTTCGCCCCGGGTAAACTGCTTGCGGCCAGTATTCCTGTAGTTGACTGCCCACAACTCAATGGGACGGTCCAGCGGTGTGTGTCGGTGATATTTTATCGTCAACGTCCCGGTAAAGCCCACACTGCCGGACACCACATTGGCCATCGCCAGCAATTCGTCAAAAACCGCGGCAATGATACCGCCGTGAACACTGTTTGGCGGACCTGCATAGGTAGGTGAGAAGGTAGCCTCCCCACGAACCTCATCACCATCGCGGCGCAACCGTATCGACGGCGCTATGGGGTTGCGGCGGCCAGATACGGGACTGAAAGGCATACAGCGGGTGAGATCATCGTCCAGCCAACCAATGCCTGGCGTGTCGCTGGCAATGGAGACTGTGGACCAGCCCGTCCCCTGCTGCAGGTGTGGTGCCAGTATCTCCATGGCCGCCTGAATATGGTGCGTAGCCTCAGCCAGCGCTGCGTCCGGGGCAGTTGAGCAGCGCAACAGCTCAATCAGTTTGCCAGCCTCCTGACTGACCGCTTCGACCAGGGTCTCATCGCCCTTGTCGCTGTCGCGATGAAAACTCATTATGGCCTCCTTTTGCCGCGGGCAGCGTGCCGCGAGAAGTGTGCACTTTGAAGCAGCGCAAGCGGCTGCGCAATCCGCGTCACGGGATTTCGCAGTGGCAGTGCAACTTAACAGTCAAACGTGATGGAATCGGCCCGCCGGGAGTGCCTAGCGCTGCTGGCCCTGGCGCCGGACATTTTTGCGGGAAAAAAGTGGTACCGGGGGTTCAACGGGTGTCCGCACCGGAGACTCCAGCAAGGGTTCGGCGGAAGAATGGATAAAGCGCAGTACCTGCCTCGGCAACTCACCCAGATAGACGGGTTTAGTCTGCGGGCTCTGGTAGGGCTCGCCGCGTATCTGCTCGTACTGCTCTTTCATTTCTTCGATCAGTTGTGCGCGCACTTCACGAGCCTCACCACCAGTGGTTACGCCACCATGGAACTGGTGAAAAGTGCCTTCTCCAAGCAGCATCACGTGCTCCACGCCGCGGTGCTCGCACGCGCGCTTATACAGGTCAAGATTGACCAGTCCACCGCCGCGGAGGTTGAAGCGCGTGTCCAGGCCGCCCAGCGCAGCCCATAGCGCACGGGGAATACTGATGCAGTTACTCTCGCTGTTGGGGCGGAAAAAACCCGCCGCGCAGGAGCCACTGAAACAGGCTATATCGAACAGGCCATAGCCGTTCGCAGGCCAGCCGGATGACTGGATCAAGGCCTGGTCTTCTTCCACCCCATAACCCTGGTCAACGGCTTCCTGTTGCAGTTGATCGCCGATATGGTACCCCGGCACAGTGACGACTGCGTTCTCCTGCAGACGGTGGCCCCTGATAATATTTCGCACCACCCCGGGGGTGACCATCCGTGCGCCATCGATCATCACGCACAGGTAACGGCCCCGACTGATTCCGGCGCCGTGATTGATAGCGTGCACGGGCGTGGGTTCACGTTCGGCGCGCAGGTGGTAACTGAAGTTGTCCGGCAGGTCCGCTATAAAACCACGTGACAAGGTGTTGGCCGATTCATTCTCGACTACGATGACCTCATAGTCAGCCTCATCAACGCCCTGTTGGTAGTCTGCGCTGAGCGAATACAGCGTTTTTTCCGCCTGCTCCGGCATGTCGTAAAGAATGACGATAATACTGACGGACGGCCCATCCAGTGCTATCGGCTGCGGTGTAGTGGCACCCGCGCTCATCATCTTACGAATTTGTGTCAGCATGGGAGCACTACCTCAAACAGCCAGGCGCTGTAATTTACGATACAGGCGACGCACCGGCCAGGGCAGGTCCGCTGTCGCCTCAATATGGGCAGATCTGAGCCCTTCGTCAAAGAACTCACCCTGCAAGTTGCTGCTGTCGTAATTCAGCGTGCGCAGCACTTCATGCAGCTTTTGCTGAAACACGGTTTGCTCATCGTCGAAACACAGCAGCGGGAAAACTGCTCGCCTGTATTCGCGCAGCAGGCGCCGATTGTAGGCAAGCCAAAGTTCCAGGCCCTGTTCCAGCGGCATCCCGCTGCGCGCCTGTAAAGAGCGGGCAACCGAGGAAGGGTGACGGAAGATGCCTATAAACTGCATGTGCGGCAACACTTTCTGCCACCCCTGCAGCAGCAACAGGGTGCGTGGGTCCTTGAAGCCAAAGGGAGAATGCCCTGCATAGCTGGAAAACAGGGCAATAACGGCCTCCTGCTCCACTTGCGGCCAGATGACATCACCTGCGGGCGGCTTGTCCCAGGCACAACCTGCAGCAGCAAGCAGTCGATCGTTGATATCAACAATCTGCTGGTTTTCCCGGTTCCCTTTAAGGTTGTGCGGGTTCCAGGTATGGCGGTCACCGAGTGCTATTCCAGCTTCCTCCAGCGAGCCCGTGAGGCAGCTGGTGCCGGAGCGGTGCATACCCAGTACACAGAGTATGCGCTCGGGAACAGGGGAAACGAATGTGGACTGCTGTGGGCTTGGGGTCACTCGCTGGGGCACTCTTCCACGCCTTGTAAGGCGCGGGCTTTTTATAGTTTTAACTAAACAGAGAGCTGAGTATATAGATTGCGAGTTCCCCTTGCCAGCGGGGCCTAGCTGCCCCGCTGCTGAGCCAGAATAAGGTCCACCACCGGCTGCAGATCCTGGCTGATAGACGCTTCTATGAGCCTTGGCCCTTTTTCAGCCATTGCCCGCTGAAATTCCCGGTGAAAATCCTCAGCAGTATTCACCGCCACGGCGGGAACGCCCATACCCTCGGATATCTTGACCCAGTCTATGCTGGGGCGGTCGATTTCCAGCATGGACAGCATCTTTTCCGTGGGCTCGTCATCGCGCACCCGCGCCAATTCGACATTGAGCACGGCGTAGGCGTCGTTTTTGAGGATGACAACGGTCACGTCACACTGCTCGCGCGCCATACTCCAGAGCGCCTGATTGGTGTACATTCCGCTCCCGTCGGCCTGCAGTGCTACCACCTTGCGATCGGGACAGGCGACCGCTGCACCAAGGGCCACTGGCAAACCGTTACCAATTGCCGCGCCGGGAATCGCGTAGAGGTATTCATGCCGCCTCGCTCCGGCGGTGTGTATATATAAATCCAGCCCAGCGGTTGCAGCTTCGTCCACCAGCGTTGCCCCTTCGGGCATGGCGAGCGAGATGCTCTGGCCGATGCCAGCCGCTGTCAGCGGCCCGCTGGGGGCATCAGGCTCAACGCGGGGGCAACGTGCCACCGTCTCCTGAGTCGCACCCACGGCGTTTGCCAGATCATCAAGCGCGGCGAGGACATCCTGGTCAGGTGAGGCACATACTGCCAACTCACAGCTGGGGGGTATCTTGGACGTGGCGGAATGCTGGTACGCAAAGGTAGAAACCGGAGGCAGTGCGCCGAGCAGGATAATCTGCTCATACTGGGCGAAGAAACCCTGCGCCATTTCCAGGAAGTAGGGGACGAGTTGCACCGGCACCCGGCCTTCGCCCCTCGCCAGGCGTGACGGAAACGTCTCTGCCAATAACTGCACACCCGTCGCGGCAGCTATTCGCCCCGCCAATTCAAGTCCCTCATTGCGCAAGGCGTGGTTGCCCAGCATCAGGCCTGTTTTACGGCCATTGGCCAGCAGTTCGGCCACCGCCTCAATGGTCGCAGGTGCGACGCGAGGCGTAGCGATTGGTGTTACGTCCACAGGCGCGTCGGGTGCCGGGTCCCAGTGACAATTGGTGGGGGCAATCAGGGTGCTGACACGGCCGGAACCACTCATAGCCTGACGGATCGCCTCGGCTCCGAGGGAGCCTAACTCAGCCGCTGACTTAGCCTCGCGCGTCCAGTGAGACACTGCACGGGCCACGTCCGTGATGTTGCCTCCAATAAACTCGTGCTCAGGAAAATTGGGCTGATGATACGTCGCATTTGCGCCCACTATGTTAACGACAGGCGTATTGGCGCGACTGGCGTTATGCAAGTTGGCAATACCGTTGGCAAAACCGGAGCCGACATGGAGGAGAGTGAATGCGGGCTTACCCGCCATGCGTGCGTAACCATCGGCCGCTCCAGTCACCACATTTTCCTGCAAACACAATATGGGACGCACGCTGTCGGATTTGCCCATCTCATACACCAGCTGCATTTCCGACGTTCCGGGATTAGCAAAGCAGGTATCCAGATTGGCACTGGTCAAAGCCTTGAAAAGCGATTGTGCTCCATTCATCAGACGTCTCCACCGAGATAAAAAACGTGATTATACTCCGCGCCACGGGCGGAAAATGTCACTAACTTACCACTTCACGTGGCTCCCGGCGCTCAACTGCAAAAAAAAAATGTCGTACCTGCTCGGTACACATAGACGTCAATCGCTTCCCGCGAGCCTCATCCGCGTGAGGGCGCTTCACGTATCAACGAGCGCAATCCATAAACATTTCAGGCACAAGCGGGAAGCTGATGACAGACACAGATGCGAACGGCACAGACACGGATGGAGAGAACACAAACGCTGAGAACTGCCTGCAACTGCCATCGATCAACGCCGTAATTGTGGGTAATGGAGCCATCGGCACTGCGCTGCTGGAGACCTTGCTGGACAATTCCCGGCTGCAACACGCGGTTATCCTCGGCCGCCAATGCAAGCCTCTCCCTGACGATGGCAGGGTCCGATTTTGCCACCTTGACGCCCTGAAGCCGGACTCCATCACATCAGCCGCTGTCGAGGTGCGCGAACTGTGCGGACGACTGCACCTGCTGGTCAATACCGTTGGCATGCTTCACAGCGAAACTCAGCAGCCTGAAAAACGCCTCAGTGACGTCACTACAGAGAGCCTGCAACACTCCTTCGCCATCAACGCCGGTCTGTTGGCTTCCCTTGCTCAGGCCTTCGGCCCGCTCTTGCGCCACGCTGAGCCGGCGGTCCTCGCCTCCCTTTCTGCCCGCGTGGGAAGCATCGAGGACAATCAGCTGGGAGGGTGGTACAGCTACCGCGCGGCCAAGGCTGCGCACAATATGTTGTTGCGCACTCTTTCCAGGGAATGGCGACTCAGCCACCGCAACGTCAGTGTGGTCGCCTTGCACCCCGGCACTGTTCGCTCGCCCCTCTCTTCTCCTTTCATTTCCTCCACCTATGCCAACCGCGTCCTCACGCCACAGGAAAGTGCCGGCTACCTGATGCGCCTCATCAGCACCCTTTCCCCGGATGACTCCGGGCTCTTCTACGATTGGCGGGGCCACACCATCCCGTGGTAAATCACTCGCGAGCGGGCCTGCTCGCTACTGGAAGGATTCTACAAACGCGCCGAGATTGTCTATATCCGCATCTGACAACTGGCCGGCCTGCGCCCACATCAGGTTGCTCTGGCTACCGATTGTTTCTCCCTTCTTGTACCGCAACAGCTTGTCGACTATCTCCGCCGCGCTCTGCCCCGCAAGCCTGGGCCCTATGCCTCCTTCTCCCGCGGCACCGTGACAGGCGATACAGCCTGCATAGGAAGCCTCTCCCAACTCCGCCGGCGATGCTTCCGCGCGCGCTGCGGCCTGGGCTTGCGCAACGGCCAGAATGCCACCGGTCTGCGCGCGCCAACTCTCGTAACACTCATCAATGCACCCGTGCACTCCCGGCTGCTGAAAAGAATTGGTTTGCATACCGAATATCGGCAGGCCAAACGCAAACAGGGCGAACAAAAACAGGGCAATACTGGCTGATTTCACGTGCTTTTTCTCCTTTGGGATTCGCTGTTGGTACGCAGCCTATTGCCGCCCAGTTCAGTCTCATGGCCGGGAAAACAGCTCCTCCATAAACCTCCCGCAGGGTAAAAACCATGAGCTGGTGGAAAGGCAACACGGCCTGCGTGAACCGCCGACCGCCGCACAGCGTAATTACCGGCAGGCATCCAACACGAAACTACACTTTGCACGCAACCACTGCCACGACGAACAGCCGACTGCCGATTGTCGCCACCAGCCTTGGCACCGCCGGGCTGATCCCTTTTCTGGGGCTACCTTGGATGGTGGCCGTGGATGAGCAGTACAGTGAGTTTTGGTCGCGCGCTCTGGCTATTTACAGCTTCGGTATCATCACTTTCCTGCTGGGCGCCTGGTGGGGGATGGCTCTGGTAAGACGCTTCCGGCTTGTGCTTATCCTCAGCAATGCCCTCTTTCTAATGCTGCTTTTCGGCTTTTTGATTCTCGACCCACCCTATTATTTAATGCTGGCGGCAACGATGTTCCTGGCCATCCTGCTTACCGAGAGGCACCACCCCCTCTTCAGCCCGCAACCTCATTACTACCGCAGGCTGCGTGCAGCCCTGAGCGTCGCCGCCAGCCTCTCACTGCTGATCACGGCAGCCCTGCTTTCTCAGCAACACTGACGGCCTTACGGAGACGACGATGAAACTGACTTTCGCTGAATTTTCACAACTGGGCGAGGCCGTCGACGTAGTAATTCATTCGCTGGAGCAGGCCTTGTATCAGATTACGGTGCAGGTTGCGGGAGAGACATATCTGCTGGCCGAGAACTCGGGGCGGATCTTCCGCTGCCACAGCTTACAACAGGCAAGGACAGCGCTACAGACGCTGCCGGTTGCCTCGCTCATGCTGCGCCAGCAGTCAGCTTATGACGAGATGGTAGGACAACCCGTCAGGGCGCTGGACAATGCGCTGGAAATACCCCTGTCACTGGATGATTTCCCTGCCCCGGTTATTCACTGAGCGCCAGCGCTGTGACAGGAGGCAGTGAATCGCGCTGATAGGTTGGGGCGATATCTGAATGCGCCACATAGTGCATCAACTGCTGGCGCAATGGAGCAAATTCCGGGCGGGTGAAGAACAACCAAACCAATAAGAGAATACTCACAGCGAGCAACACGGATACCAGGATACTCATATTCCGGCTTAAACGGCTGCGCCGGGAGTGCGGCTTGCTTCTCCTGGCCATTTTATGACCCGGACGGGCATGCCGATTGCTGAAGGTCTTACCAGAGGCGCGCAAGCCGGGCATATCGGGTAGCGGTTGAGAACGGGTTTCCAGCGATGACCAGGCTCCTACAGCTGTTCCGCTGGCCTCGGCCTCAACGACGCCAGAGACTGAAACGTCCTCGTCTCGTCGGGCCGCCCCGTTGACTAGCCGATCTTTTTTTTTTCCTCGCCGGGTGGCGTGGAAGAGCTTGCTGAGTTGAATGGGACGACCACGTCTTCCGCACCGCTGCCTGTATCATCCGCTACCTGGGATGCCGGTGCCTGAAACGAATCATCTTCTGGCTCGGCCTCTACCACCACAATCTCTTCCTCAAGGGCTTCCACCGAGGAACCGGTACCCGAGGCGTCGCTGCCGGGGCTTGATTCAGGCGTTTTCGACTCCGACGCCGGCCGGTCAAACTGGTCTTCAAGCTCGAAATCTTCTTCGGTGAACGAGGCTGATACAGCCAGGTTCTCCGCCTGCAACTCCTTGATGACCTCGCGTAAATCCGCCACACCTATCTCGTGCCGTTTGCCTACCCAACCATGCAGGAACAAGCGGCTGCAAATAAGGTTGATGCGCCTTGGTACACCTTCGCTGTATTTGTGTATCAGCGGGAACAGTTGTTTGCTCAACAGCGGATCGCCCTGCCAACCCACCTTCTTGAGACGATGAATAATATAGGCCTCCGCCTCATCGACCCCAAGGCATTCCAGGTTGCTTGCGGCCACTATGCGCTGATGCACCTGTTCCAGTGAAGGGCTGAGGATAAGTTCACGTAATTCCGGCTGGCCTAGCAGGAATATTTGCAACAGTGGCTTGCCATCCTGCTGGATATTGGTCAACAGGCGCAGTTCTTCCATGGCCGATTCAGACAGATTCTGGGCTTCGTCCACCACCAGCAAGGCACGCCGGCCATCACGGTGCCAGCGTCGCAGCAGGTCGCCCAATTGCTGCAAAAGTTCCCCTTTCTCAACAACGCTCTGGTCCACACCAAAGTCATAGGCCGTTACCTTCAAAAGGTCATCGGCCTCCAACTGGGTACACACTAATTGTGCGGTTTCTACCTTTTCCCTGGCCAGGGTCTCTATAAGTTCGCCGATCAGGGTAGTCTTGCCAGTACCGGGGCGCCCGGTGATCATCACAAACCCTTCGGCGCGAGAAAACGCATACGCCATGTAGGCACGTGCCTTTGAATAGGCGTTATGCTCGTAGCAGAACCCATGGTCGGGGCTGAGCCTGAAAGGTTCCGCTTTGAGGTTGTAGAAAACTTCGTACATTTATCGACACTCGAAAAACGGCGTTTGGGACTAAAACCAGCTTTACAGAGTGGGAATCGCTTGGCAAGAAGGATTGCTTGCTTCCGCAAGGCTTTCCTTCAAGTTGTGATCCAGTTTGCAAGCCCCAACGTGCCAAGGGGCCCTGGAAAGTAAGCGGACACAAAAAAGGCGACCGAAGTCGCCTTTATGTCACCTTGCCAGTGTATTACTTCTTCTTGCGACGAACCGCGCCAAGGCCCAGCAGTCCAAGTCCAAGCATAGCCAGTGTACCCGGTACAGGCACGGAAACCGGCTCTGTGGTGATTACTGCGGCAAACTGGAAGGTAGTATCCTGGCCTTCAGCTGTGCGGAAACCGAGGCAAGGGGCATTGGAACCCGTGGCCGCCAGACACGCCGCTGTAGGCAGGGGATTCAAGCCACCTGTCTGCTCGAAGAAGCTGATGAAGTAGGTCTGAGTTCCAGGGTTGCCATTCAGCAGCGGATAATCGAAAGCAAAGTTCAGTGCGTTCTGGCTGATGACAAAGATATCAGCGCAACCATTGGAGTTAATGCCCACTCCAGTCGGGCCACCATCTGCACAAACGCCACCACTACCACCATTTGGAGTCTCCTGAAACTCGATCAGGAAATCCAGAGTCTGGGGGGGTAAACCAGGCGCGGGGGGAGAAAACGGCGTCAGCGACAGCGTTGACTGCAAAACCACCGAATCGAGTGAGGTTGAACCCCCGGGGAGCACATTATTTCTATGCGTCACCGACGTGTTGGCAACAGCAGGGCCGTTTGTATTCACTACAGCCGGCGCCAGATTGGAAATATCCAATCCGCTAGTGGTTGTAGTTGAGCCCCAGCTCATCGTTTGAGCTGCACAGCTGCTGCTGCCGCTGCCAGCTTCAAATGATGCGGTGCCGCAATCAAACTGGCCCATAACGCCTACGGTCCATGCATCCACAATGCCGTCAATGAGATCCGCCTGCGCGCTCCCGGCGCCCAGCATTGTGCCCACGGCAGCGAGCCCGATAAGTTGCTTACGAACAAAACTTCTAGAAGACATTTTCACGATACATTCCCTCTTGAGGACTATTTTTTTAACCTAGTCTCAAGAAAGCATATTGCAGGCCATAAAGCTCATATTCTTTTAAAAACAATTAGATAGGAATTTTCAGGCGAGCGCCTCATGGTGATCTCCGTCACAATTGTAAAAAAAACCAACACCGTAAGAGTGGCTATTCCAGGGCGGGCTACCGTCAAGGCAGTTCGATTTCACCCCGCGGCCAGGCTACTCGCTACCGCACTCAGAGCCCGGGGATCGAGCACAAACGCCACATGACGGGGCACCCGCAGGGCAAGTTCCAGCCATCATCATAAGATGACCAAAGGTGAGCGATTGTGTTTACTATTGCCCTTCGGCATACACACACTACCAGCACTCAATAAACGGATAATGTATGAGAACATATGGTCGAGCAGTTTGGCTCACTGGCTTCCTGCTGACAGGCCTTGTGATCAGCGCGTATCTGCTACCGGAGCGGTTGCCAGATACCGACCCATCCAGCTTGCGCCACCCCGCGGCAGGACCGGTCACAGGCCTGGCCGGAGAACACAACACGCATTACTGGCTGGGAATCCCCTACGCCCGCGCCGGGCGCTGGCAGGCACCTGAGCCGCTGCCACCATGGCAGACTGCGAAGGAGGCCACTTCATTCGGCCCCTTTTGCAGCCAGTATGGTGGCCCTGCCGTTACTCTGAACCCGTTCTTGTGGGGAGATATTCTGGGCTCAGAAGACTGCCTCCACCTGAATATCTGGGCGCCGGCTTATACAACGGCGAGTGTTCCCCGGTCTGAAGGCCTGTTGCCAGTGATGTTGTGGATTCATGGTGGCGGCAATTCAGCCGGCCGCGCCGACAGTTATGACATGGCTGCCCTGGCCGGAATGGAGAACGTGATTGTGGTCACCATCAACTACCGGCTGGGAGCACTGGGTTGGTTCACCCACCCGGCGCTGCAAGAACTGGCGGCATCGGCTGAGGAATCTTCGGGAAACTACGGCACGCTGGACATCATCCAGTCGCTGCGTTGGGTGCAGGATAATATCGAAGCGTTTGGCGGGAACCCAAAGCGCGTCACCGTGTTCGGCGAATCTGCCGGAGGACGCAATGTGCTCAGCCTGCTGGCCTCGCCCATAGCAAACGGCCTGTTTCACGGGGCTATTGTACAAAGCGGCTTGAGCGACATGACAACGCCTGAGCGGGCCACCAACTATCGCGACTCTGCTGTCGCGGGTGATCCGGGCAGTAGTGCAGAGGTACTGTTAAGCCTGCTGATGGAAGATGGCTCAGCGAGTTCCCGCGAGGACGCCAGGAAGCAAGTTGCAGCGATGTCTTCCACGCAAGTGGCGGCGTACCTGCGCAGCAAGTCGCCGCAACAGCTGATTCCACATTACCCGGAGGTCGGGATGGGCATGTACCTTTTCCCGCAACTGATTCGGGATGGACATGTGCTGCCCAAACAGGATATGCCCTCGGTGTTGGCGAACCCGAAGCGCCACAATATTGTACCGGTAATACTCGGGACCAATCGCGATGAAGCCAAGCTGTTCCTGCTGGCTGATCCCTCTGTGGTTGCTACCCGGTTCGGCCTTTTCCGCAGCGTCGTCGATCCCGGGCTGTTTGAAATAAAGAATCGCTATCTGTCTGACTACTGGCGCGCTGATGCAGTTGATCAATTGGCGGATGCGCTAGCACAGTCACAACCGGGAAAGGTATGGGCCTATCGTTTTGACTGGGATGAAGGTGGCGACACTCTGACTGGTGACTACGCGCAGCTTTACGGCGCGGCACACAGCCTGGAAATGCCTTTTGTTTTTCGCCAATGGCAGGGGCTCTCAATGCCAGGTGTCTTCAATGACGAAAACCGACCCGCGGCGGAAGAGCTATCGCGCATCATGATGGGTTACTGGGGAGCTTTCGCACATCAGCTTAAACCCGGCAACGGTCGCGGACACGGCCCTGTCGACTGGCAAGCCTGGCAGGCTTCACCTGCTCCGGCACGGCACATTATTTTTGACACGCATGCCAATGGCGGTGTGCGTATGGCTGCGCAGCGCCTGACAATGACTGAACTCAAAACGCGCCTCGCGACAGACACTGCGGTTGAGAACAAACAACTGCGTTGCGAACTGTATGCGCGCATGTTTTACAGGAGCCGCGCGTGGCGTGCAGATGAATATGAGCAGCTGGGATGCGCGGCCTGGCCGCCTGATGCCCTGCTATGAGCGCAGCAAGGAATCGCGCTCCGGGGGCTATTTAATTGAGGCGCCCACAACCTGGTTTTGCTGATCCGAAGCAGCCTGGCCTGGCACTGGCCTCTGCCCTCGGTAAGAATCGGTACTGAAAACAGAGCAGGTCAACCGGCCGCACGGGTCGTCGTGCGGCCGGTTGGTATACGTCGTTTAGTCGCCTGTGTTAGCGCTAAAGCGCAAGACCTGATTGCTGCCCAGCGATGCTATTCATAGATCGAGTTAATGAAGGACTTGTGAGAGTCAGTGGTACCCGGGTACGGCACATACGTACTGCTACTGGAGCCAGAGCTATAGCTACCGTAGGAACCACTGGGCTGAACGGGAGTCAGCTCGTAGTAATCCGGGCTGGAATCCATCATGCCACTGTGGCTGGAGATAACGTTTCCATACGCGTCCACCTGTGAATCATAGGCATAGGGATCGGTGTAATGAATGTTTCCCCACTGGTCCATCTGCTGAAGACCGTACGGGTCGATGACGCCCCAGTTGTTGTAGTCCTGGGCAAGGGCAGTATTGGCAAACAGTGTCATGCCGGCAACGGTGATAATCGCTTTCAAGTTAGTTCTCATCTCTAGGTTCCTCTTTTTGGCCAACTCAGTAGGAGTGGCCTTCTACGTGTGTTTGGTTTGACAGGAGCAACTCTTTTTGCGCCTTGCCCTGGGTATTGCAGAATCGATGCCAAGCCAGATAATTTCGCTAAAAATAATTTTATCTACTTGTTTTATATGACTTTTATTTTTTTAACAGCCTCTCAGATCTGGCTTAAAGCAGTTAGACCCAGTTCTCTACTGTTTTAATTAAACCAACACTAAATAGTATTTTGTTCTTTGCGTAGAAACGTTATTGCAATCGCATTGGCCAGATTACCGAATACATTGGTCGCGTCCAGACCGCAGCCCACAGCAAACAATACAGACCGGCTATTCAGTGGGGTCATGCCTGTGAATCGAAGAATAATCGGGCTCTGCTGGCGTGCGTCCTGGTTGAACTTCGTGCGGCGACGCCGTTATCACCGGGCGCCTTAAGTACCCTCTGAGCGTTCCGCACGACGAGCGATGGCCGCGGTGAAGCCGCGGAACAGGAAAAGATGAGCGGGCACCAGGGCAAACCAGTAGGCAAGGCCCCAGATACCCCGTGGATGCCAGTAGGCGGTGACGTTTATACGGGTATCACCAGAGGGCAAAGGGTGTAGCTCAAACTCCAGCACGCCGGAACCGGGCGCCTTCATGCCGAATTGCAGGGTGAGGCGGCGCTCAGGCTCCACACCAACAACGGTCCAGTAATCGATTGCATCACCCACACGGACGTTGTCAGGGTCGCGCCGACCCCGGGTGAACCCGGGCCCGGCGACGCACCAGTCCATAAATTCCCGCAGCCACCACAGTGTATTCATGTAGTAGTAACGATTGGCCCCGCCAATGGCGGTGACCTGTTTCCATACGGAGGCTGCGGATGCCGATGCCACCGCGCTGCCGCCGGCGCGCTTGGCGTAGTAGGCGACGTCATGACTGCTTCCACGGAGGGTGAAGTCGCCTTCGGTCCAGCGCGCCGCCACGCGCCGCTCACGTTCGCTGGCCAGCGCCGCGTCGATGGCTTCACGCACATCCAGCAATCGCTGCGGCACCAGTTGGCGCAGCGCTGCATCGTCGGCATCAAAGTCATGCCGCAGGCCACCGATCAGCGCACCGGCGATGTTCGCTGGCACGGCAGTGACCAGTCCCAGCCAATATGATGACAGCCCGGGCGTCAGCACAGGGACCGGCACGATACAGGGCGGCTTCTTCCCCGCCGATAGCGCCAGCTGGCGCATCATGTCTTCGTAGGTGCACAACTGAGGGCCGCCGGCGTCATAGGTCTGACCTGCTGCTTCAGCTAACAGCGCTATGCGCTCCAGGTAGACCAGCAGATTAAACAGGGCAATGGGTGGCGACTTGGCCCTCACCCAGCGCGGCGTGACCATGACCGGCAGATTCAGCACCAGGTCGCGCATCACTTCGAACGCTGCGGATCCAGGTCCTACGATAATGCCTGCGCGGATTTCTGTGACGGGCACGGATGCAGCTCTGAGCACATCGCCGGTCCGGCGCCTCGAGTCAATGTGTTCGCCGGCGGACTCGGCGGGCACCAGGCCGCCCAGGTAAACAATACGCTCTACACCCGCTGCGCCGGCGGCTGCCGCAAAATTCTCTGCTGCCTGCAGGTCAAGTTTGCCAAAATCCCGCCCTGCTGCCATGGAGTGCACCAGGTAGTAGGCGACCTGTATTCCCTGCAGCGCGGCGACCAGGCCTTCAGGCTGCAGCGCATCTGCAGTAGCGAGCTCGACGTCCTGCCATTCACGAGCTTGAAGTACGCTAATATCACGCGCAACAGCGCGTACGCGCCACCCTGAGGCCACCAGATGGGGTACCAGGTTGCTGCCGACGTAACCGGTGGCGCCGACCACGGCACAGGAAGCGTGTGTATGCATGGGCGCAGAGTATAGGGAGAGTCCGCCTGCTATGGCTAGCAGAGGCTTTCAGGTTTCTGGCTTCAGTTTGCGCTGGCCTGCCGTTGCCAGGCCACCAGGTATGGAGGGGCGCTGCCTTTAGACGTCTTCTCGCCGACTATTCCTGGAAGCGTCGTAACATCTCTTCCAGACCATTGAGCTTCACTTCGTAGATCAAGGCCAACTGCGTACCCAGCTTATTCCTGGGAAAGCCCCGGCCGTGAAACCACACCAGATAAGGCTCAGGTAGATCAAGGAGTTGACGGCCCCGGTATTTTCCGTAGGGCATTACCTGATTGATTGCTTCCAGTAAGTCTTTGTTGTCCATACAAAAAGCAGGACCTGAAAAAATGCTCACAGCCCGTGGAGAGGCCCTGAGCAGCAGGCAGAGCCGAATGAGTCCCGTTAGGCCTTTGCAGCCAGAGGTGTAACATTGGAGGCTTCTTCCTGATCCTCACTGCCAATGTTCAGCAACAGCTCGGGTTTGCCTTTGCAGGCGGCGACCAAAACGTCTTTGCTTCTGGACAGCAGCAGCCCAATGTTTTCAGCGTCCTGCTCGCTTATTCCCTCAATTTGCTTTTCGAGGAACAGGCTGAAGTTTTCTGCCAGTTCAAGCATTTTGTCGTGGGCATCAGCGTCTTTTTTGCTATCGAACATTGCACTATCCCGGTCACATTTCCACATTGCTACTACAGCCACAGGTCACCTCACGTGTGTTGTCAGTTGCCTGAAACTGTATATATGTACAGTTCTCATGGCAAGGTATTTTCGCAGGAACAAGCAGTCGTCAGGTGAGGGCGCGCAGCCTGGCCAGTGTTCCGGTAACGGCAGGGCGGACGATGCACTCGCACTGTTAGAGCTGAGGCACCTGACTCTGAACGCGGTAACGCGCTGGCACTTGATAAAAGAGCCGGGAAATTGTGGGCCGTTATCACCCCTGCGGGGCGCCTTCGCATTGCTGCGGCGTCTAAACTCTGCCTTGGGCAGAGTTTTTCGAACGGTGATTCTTTCCAGGCGACCTACCCCACAAAGAAAAATGGCCACCCCCATGGGGTAGCCATTTTTCTTTGTATGGTGGGCCGTGCTGGATTGATGATAACGGCCTTTGGGCCGTTATCACCCCTGCGGGGCGCCTTCGCTTTGCTGCGGCGTCTAAACTCTGCCCTCGGCAGAGTTTTTCGAACGGTGATTCTTTCCAGGCAACCTACCCCACAAAGAAAAATGGCCACCCCCATGGGGTAGCCATTTTTCTTTGTATGGTGGGCCGTGCTGGATTCGAACCAGCGACCAATTGGTTAAAAGCCATTGGCCCTAGTTATCTTATATCATTGATTTTAATAAGTTTTTCAGGGCCGAGTTCCCCACACTTTCGGCAGTTTCACTATAGTTTTGACCTTGTTTTCGTTAGTTTTCTTGCCTTTTCGGGGGTATTTGTGGGGAAAGTGATCCATCCTCATTTCAGGGATTGACATTAAGACCTCTTCGGTGCATAAATGGTGCAATATTGCACCATCTTGTTTTTCGAGGGTTTCACCATGCCAAGACAAAGTATTTCTTTTACACCGCCGAATGCCAACTGGCTCCGCGCTCAAGTCGAGAGCGAAGAATATACCAGTAAGAGCGACGTGGTTAACGATCTCATCCGCAAGGCGCGTGAGATCGAGACAATTCGCGCCAAACTCATTCAGGCGGAGAACAGTCAGTTCACCAGTCAGGGTAGAGAGGAAATTCTAGCCGAAGCCAAAGCTGAAGCGCGGCGCAATGGGGATTTATAGGCTAACGAAAGACGCCAAATTAGACCTAGTGCGCATTTATTCACGCGGGCTTCGAGAATACGGCGAGGTCCAGGCTGACCGCTACTACAACGACTTGTTTGACCGGTTCGAACAACTTGCAGAGCAACCACTCTCGTATCCGGCCGTTGACGACATCCGAGTCGGCTACAGGCGCAGCGTGTGTGGCAGCGACAGCATCTATTTTCGCGTTAAAGGAGAAACTGTAGAAATCATGGCAATCATCGGCCAGCAAGATCTGGATAACTGGCTTTGAACCGTCTACAAACGGGCCTTTGTTTGGAATCGGCCAGAGTTTGAGCCCCTCATAGCGGCCGTGAGTTGAAGATCTCTCGTTCTGATTGAGCCAAAGTGGTATGATTCCCCGTCTCCATGACCACGCAATTACCCACTTAAGACCGTCAGGTTGATCCGCGCAAACTATGACATCAGACGCAGGGCTCGAATCACATCTTAAAAACCTGCAAGCGGCACTCCTCAAGCTCCATCCCACCGGCCCCGAGGGGTTCGAAGGCCTCATCGCGACCCTTCTCACCTCCATCACGTCGATTCCATTTCGCCTGGCGAGTAGCGGCTCACAATTCGGCGTAGATGGGCAAGCGATCTATCCACCTGATGGTGTCAGTTTTGAAGCAAAGCGCTACGACGGCTCCATTAGAAAGGACAGCATACTCGCTAAGTTGCAGGAGATCGTCTCGGAAAGGGGCAGGGCCACTGAGCTGTGGGTACTGGGAGCTAGTTGTCAGGTGTCCACCCAAATTACGGGATATCTGGAAGACTTCGAAAGCAGGGAAGGTATCGGCACCCTCATCCTGGACTGGGACGAAACTTCAGTTTCGCCATTAGCAGCAGCTTTAGCTATGGCAGACTTCGCAGCGGCCCGATTTTTTGACTCTCAGCTCTCAGATAAATCAATCGTAACGCGGCTAACGCCCGCGTTGGCAGCCGTCAACGCCAGCGAAAATTTTGCACACCATGAAAGGCAACTCCGCGAACGTTTGTCTGACCCGATGATGGGCTTGTCTGTCGCCAGAGCTGCCAACGAAAGGTGGCTGGCATCCGCATTCAATAGCAAAAAACACGCTCGAATCAGATTCGGCCAGCCGCTGGCACCAGGCGATACCCCCACGACCACACTGTTAGGACGAGACGCACTGCAACAACAATTGCGCACGGCAGCGTTCTCCACGTACAACGACCAGATCGTGGTTGTCCATGGTGACGAGGGACACGGCAAGTCCTGGCTTGTCGCCCAGACCTGGCAATCACTCGATAGCAGACCGCTGCTATTTGTGCTGACACCGGAACATTTTGAATCTTCCGCGCTCGACAACAATATACGCGACCTACTCATCAAAAGGATGATCGTTCAGACCGGCCAAACTGCGGCGGATAAGTTTTACAGCAAATGGCATCGAACTTTTGAGCGTTGGAGTCGCCTTCCACCGCCATCCACGCCTCGCGTGATCGTATTTGTCGACGGCCTCAATCAAAGAGCAAGTTGTGATTGGGGACGTATCCTGGACACTCTCTCTGAGACCGTTTCCCTCCTGGGAGGCAAACTGATCGTAAGTGTCCGCACTGCCTATTATACGAACCGAGTTGAGACTCGTCTGCATTCACCTGTAGTTGCGGTGCCAGTTTCAGAATGGAGCGAACAGGAACGTGACGAAATACTAGTCGCCAACGACATTTGTCCACATATGCTGGAGGGCAGGGTTGCTCAATCCCTGCGAAACCCCCGCTTACTCGGGATTGCGCTTGATCTGTTGACACAACAACAAATTGAGCACCTCCATGACCTCAGTGTTCCCCGACTCCTCTTTGAGCATCTGCGTGCCAGCGAACGCGATGCCCCTGTTTCACAGTCCGCGAACGCGTTTAGCAGGGAATTGTGTCAGCATGCGAAGGCTATTCTCAATCGTCTACGGGATAACCAACAGGATGACATCAGAGTATTCGAGGATGAACTACGTGCCGTCGCGGGAGAACGTTTCTTCAAGCCGCTCACCGCCGATGCCACACGATATGAGCTGGTCGATGAGGGGCTGAGCTTTGCATTGGGGCTCGCGATCGTTGATATCCTGCAATGCGCCCATCGCAACCACAGAGATATTACAGAAGCTGTTAATTCCGTTCTGGAACCAACTAATACATTGGACCTA
>Ga0209578_10000573_pt1 | contig 43756 bp, 46 predicted proteins | sample tdAd472_FD_187127 | JGI IMG/M metagenome (GOLD analysis project Ga0209578, IMG submission 187127) | Marine sediment microbial communities from the Atlantic coast under amendment with organic carbon and nitrate - tdAd47.2 (SPAdes)... | ecosystem: Environmental > Aquatic > Marine > Coastal >...
CCAAACCATTGAACCGGGATTTCCGCTTCTGCCCCACCTGCAAGCGTAATGCTGCCGCCAGCTGACAGGTCGAAAATCTTGTAGTTGCCCGCCTGGACAGCCCCATTGATAGCGATGGTAACGCCAGATGCGGGTTTCAGGATTGCCCCCTGCTCCATGCGTAGCACACCATTGATAGGCACGGTCACGTTGGACGTTTCATTGAATACGCCGGCTCGTAGACGAAGCGTATTCTGGTTGCCCCCCAACTCCGTTACCATCGCCGCCAGGTCATCGTGATACTCGGAGTCGATCCAGCCGATTGTTGTGTCATTCAAAACAGGCGTTGCGCCAGCCGAACCCTGCTTCTTCCACCGCCCCGTTCCGGAATCTGGCTCCACAACGGCATCGTCATCCCCGGCCTCTGCCGATGAAATGTCGTACCGATACCATCCAACATCGGGAATGAGCCTTGTTTCGGAATCAATCATTCCCGTAAGTGCCTTGAGAGCAGATACGGATGCCACCTCGGACTGTCTGCGGGAAGCGAATGTTTTCCCGCTTGAATCGAGCACGTCATTGAGCAGGAGTTTCATGTTGGACCTCTCAGTAATTTTGTTTTCTGGCCCGGTGCATATACCGTGGCTCAATGTCGAATGAAATAGCCTCTACGGCCTGTCCAAACTTCCCCCTGGCCTCGATGGAGACAATGGGTTCGCGGCACAGGGCAGCGTTGAACGATTGTACATCTGTCGTTTCTGACTGCAGCACACCATTGGCGACAACCATTGTGTCTGCGCCATGCACAATCGCTTCTCCGTCCTCGATGACCTCCAGCGGGAACTCGTCGGTTGCCTCGTAGGACGATGCCCTGGGAAACCGCTTGTGACCATCCACGACTACTGCGCCCGTAACCACTTCCAGGAAGCCCGATCCAGTCACCTCAACCGAGCCGGCCCCCGTAACCTCTGCGTAACCAATGGCCTCAACCTCCTCGTCAACTATCGTAGTGACCGACTCGTACTCCACCCCTGCGTTATCAAGATCGCCTTGTGTGGTCAGGTCCGAGATCCCGGACAACTCATCCCTGGAAACGGGATCCGTGATCCGGTATGAGATTTGGTCGATCGCTTTTCTCATTCGGATTCCGAAGCGGTATAGCCGCCGCCATGTACCCGAAGGAAGGCCCATGCGAAGGGGGTATGTCTCGAGACGCATGAGAGAAGCAACACCAACGCTGCCATCATTCGGGTGCTGCACCTCCTCCTGTATTGACTTGGAAACCACGTCATACGTGTACAGGCTGTTTCCGTCACGGACGGCTGCGCTTCTTCGCCTGTCTACCGTGAACCACCTGCCGTACTCCGTGGCGTATACCCAGGCCCGACGGGTTGTGAACACCCACAAATCCCGGTTGCCCCGGTTGTCATCAATGAACTCCATGACCGTATTCTCGCCCAGGTCGCTCATTATGTCATCGGTTGCCCCGTCAGACTGGACGGACCAGGAAACAGGCCGCCTGGAAATATGTGGCGCAAGCGTCCACACCCCATCTGCGGACGCGTAGAACACAATACCCTCGCTGTTCGTGTAGGCGTTGCGGCCCACCAAACCCTTTTCTGCTATCGGAAACGCGCCTGAAAACATCGCATCGACCGTTACCGGAGCAAGACGAAGGCCGCGCACAGTTTCTGCGCCAAGCGCAATTACCGGGGCTTCCCCGTATTGCCCTTCTTCGGACGTTGCGGTATTTGCGGCGAAGGCGATAACCGCGTCAGAATCCGACCTATTGGAATAGACCGCCCTGGATGCCGGAAGGTTGTATGGAGTGAACTCACGCGACACCAATATCCTGTTGGGGTCACGGTCATCGAGCCGTGTGCCTTCGTCAAGGAGCGCACCAAGAGAGGCTGTCAGGTCAAGCGCGGGAATGGTGGCATACGATAAGTTGCCGCCCGCCGATTTCGCAGCCGCGTGTTCGCTGTGAAAATTGAACCCGCCAGAACCATCATTGTCCACCCACACAGATATTGACACCACGCGCGGGTCCGGGTAACACACGGCTGTTTGCGACCAGGAGGAAGATGCAAAATTGTACACCCCCCTCATGCTAATACTCGATGCAATCCCCGCATCGACGTAAACCGGGTCCGAATACCGAACAAATGCCCCCTTGTTTGTTCTGATTTCGACCGACAAAATTACCGCATAGTCACCAGGCAACTGTCGAGTGCGAAACGACCCAGGCACATACAATAATGCGTTGGGCTTCCTGAAATCATACCCCGCGTCACCAAGAATGAGTGTTTGGTTGTATGAGAAGCAAGCACCAGCTGAGACGTTGTGTTGCCACAGGTTGTCAGTCTCCATTACCAGGCCAGAGGATAGTGCTTCTTCTGTTCCCTCGTACAGCACCAATGATCCAGCAAGGACGCTCCCAAACGATCCCGCGTAAAAAAGGGGTTGTTCGGATGCTTTTTGAAGGTCGCCCGTACCCGTAGCATCAACGCCCTGGCTGATGAATAGGGCAATGCCCCGAATCCGATCCGACCACAGCCCCGAATCATACGCCGGGTTGTCCGAGTCGGGGTAGTCTTGGATCGCAAACCTGATACGCCAACCATCATTTGACGCAACGCCAACGGAAAAGAACATCGGTGATGACGGTGGACCAAAACCACCATCAGCCATTTCGTATGCCCACCGATAGCAATAGACACGCGGCCCCGTACTGCCCAGGCCACCATCTGAAATATCTGTTGCCGTTTCCGCAAGGATGGACGGGAGCATTGGAACCCTGCAATCCCGGCAGTCCAGCTCGCGCAGTTCAAGCAACTTCTCCGGCCTACCAGGAAATGCGCCAGTAGTGGTCGTGATAAACATCACGCCGGCTACTTCCGCAAACTGTGCCCTGCGGGTTTCTTCCGTAGTGTCAAAGGTGTACACCTCTGTATGCGTGTTCTCGGAGTCGATCACAACAATGTTGCGGTCGGTCACAAGAACAAGGTCTGTTCCAGCGTCACCCGTTCGCGTTCCCATCGACCGGGTAGACGTTGGGGTTGGGTCCACCCTGCGAGTCACGGAAGGCACGACAGGCGTGTAATACGGCGCATCCACAGGCCCAGCAGGGCGGGCGTTTTCGCACACAGACAGCGTACCGTCCGGTGCAGAGTGCGGCCCAACATCGAGACGCAATGGCCCAAGCGCAATGTCTACCGGGCGTGTTTGCGATCTGCTCTTTCTTCGGATCATGGCAGGTAGCGGTACGAGCGTTTGGCCCTCGTTTTTCGGCTTCTGCCAAGACGTTGCAGAGAGTCCGAATACCGGGACTCACACATTGCCGCCACTTCTGGATCGAGTGACTGCATGACAATGGATGCCGACAACCACAGAACCAACTCCTGCAAATCAGCAGAAAGGTTCTCCGGAGCAACATCGTCGGCTATGTACACCAACTCCTCAACCGGATCATCTGACGTTGATCCAGGAAAGCACAGTATCGCGCTGGACGAGTATCCATCAGGGGGCGATGCAAGGTAGGACAGACACGCCAATGGGGATGCGGCATCAGCCGTATGCCCACCCGCAACCAATCGCTCAACGTCTGGATCATCCTCCTCAAGCAAGTCATCATGATGAACGGGTCGCCTCCAACCGGACACCTTCAATCGGAACAGGCGCAGGAAGTCGCTTTTCAGCGGGACCACCAATCCGTATGTCGTATCGGAGTGGTTCGTGTTTGCTCCCGCCGTGTCTGTGCTGACAATGGCGTGAAGCATCCTGTCTGGAACACGCCGATCAAGAATCATCTGCCGCGTGGCAAACAGGATCTGATCGTACAAAGCCGACTCACCCCCGACAACATTGTTGCCGGGGGTATCTGCGTCAAGCCGGGACAGGAGCCGGTTAACCAGGTCGGTTTGTGCTACGCTCAGGGGCATGGTTTACAGTCCCTCGATCTCGTAACCGTTCGATTCGGCAAACTTGCGAATCTTCGCGGCAGACAGGTTCCCACCTTTCGTCTTGAGGGATTCCACATCCACCTCCGTCAAGCGGGCCAACTGCTCTACCGCGTCTTGGCTACTGCTGACAACAAGGACCGTTGCGGGGCCATCGCCAGATTCGTCAGCCGCCTCCGGTTCGGGCTTGGGCGCAACTGCGGCGGGAGAGTCTGCGCTGTCACCAACGAGATTTCCCTTCGCGTCACACTCAAACACGACGCGGTTGAACGCCTTGCTGTCACGAATATCCTGGGCCACCGCCTTGTCGGATACCTTCGTCGGGTAGCGACGAATCTTTACGGACGGCTGACGGATTTCCTGGTGGGTGGGTCCGTCCGGACCGGAAACAGAACGAAACACGCTGCGGGATGCGTGAGAGTGCTGCTTGAAGTTGCCAAGTACAATGAAATGTGCCATGATGCCTCTGTTTTTGAATGTCAGCAGCGAGGACGGGCGGGCACGACACATGGCACAGACCAATGGTCGTGCCCGCCGCCTCACATCGGATCGCGCCTGTCAGACAAGCGCACCCCAACCGTTTGCGGTCGGGTTGTTCACGGTAAACGTGGACTTCTGGATAAGCTGCGAAGCCTCAGCGTCCGTGCCGGAGGACGAACGCTTCAGGTCGAGTTTTCGCTTCTCGGTCGGCTGCAGGTCGTTCCACTCCATCGTATCCGGATCAAAGACGGTGAACTCGTCTGCGAGTCCCAGGTCATCGAATCCGGGATGGAATACGGTGTCCAGGCGACCCTTGCGACCAATCAGCGAGGTAATCTCGATACCAAGTTTCTTTTCGCCACGAACGACGTTCAGGGCCGACCCGGTATTTACCGTGTCGATCACCTTCATCACTTCGGAGCCACCAGCAAGGACGCGACGGCGACCGCCGTTGTTGTCATCGAAGGTGTCATACAGAAACTCGACGATGTTCGCGTAGGTAGCCGAACTGGACAGGGACAACGAGAGGCCGGCGAAGTGCTTGAGGCCACCCATTTTCCACGTCAGGTTGCCATCTGCATCCAGAAACACAGCAGGAGCCTCGTTGAAAACGCAGGAGTATTCCCAATTTCGCCGCCACTCGCGCAACTGATCGCGTTCCATGTTGCGAATATCGGGACCACCAAAGCTCTCGGTGCGGAGCATATGGTCGGTGATCTTGATTACAATATCCTCGGTCTGGACGTAGTTGAAGTCCGTGGCGGGCATGAGAGCGCGAGGCGAGGACGCATCTGCACCCTGGCCCTTCACGTTACCAACCCACGACAGCACCTCATTGTCAGCAAATGCCGGTACAGTACCGAAGTTGACCGCTGTGTATGGGGCCGTTCCAGCCGTATCCTTCGGCATCGCTTTCAGGGTCAGGCTCGTTCCCGATGCAGCGACAACCAAATATTGAAGCGTGGCATCCGTAGCGTTATTGAACGCGCTCAAAACGTCGCCGGGCTTAATCAGCTCGACCGTATCAACCGTCACAACCTTGTTGGCGTTTGCAGAGCCAGCCGTTGTTGCGCCGTTGATTGTAAGCGTTCGGGTCCAGGTGGAAACCTGTCCAAAACGGTGTACAACCTGCTTGGGCTTCTGCCCCTTTCGGGTCCGCTGCATAATCGTCGTGAACGGGTAGTTCGCAGAGTCCAGGGTCGTGATGATCCGCGAAACGGACGGAACACGAAGGTTGGAATCACGATCCTGCTCACGGACGGTAGATGCCGCCGTACCAACGGCAAGTGCGGCAGAAACCCCGGTGAAATCGAAAAGAACGAGCATCGCCACAATCAGCCCCCAAACAAGGGAGGCCGACCGCATTACTCGGCTCGTATTGGTCTTGGTATTCATGACAGTACCTCGCCTGTCTTAGTGAATGAAAGTGAGCCGCGTTTCGGCTACTCGGTTTCCTGGATCAGTCGGCCCAGGATTTTCGTGGGCGAACGGTGCTTGCTAATTCAGCACGCTCTCGCTCGGATTCGGTCATGTCAGGATTGCCGCCGCCCCCATCAAACTCAGGAATCTCAAACCGCTGCTCGGTCTTTCTTCCTGCGTTCTTGCCGCCAGCCGCATACGCCTTAACCACAGCGGCCTTGAGGGCGGCAACGGTTGGCGAATCGGACTTGTCGGGCTTGATCGTGCTGATCCGGCCCGACTCAACGGCTTTCACAACAGCATCCACGCCAGATTTGGTCTGCTCAAACGCCATGCCGTTGTAGATCACATCAAATGCGTCCTTCGGAAATTTGCCGGTCTGCAGGTCGCCACGCGCGATGGAGCGAAACTTGGACGCAAGAACGTCTGCCTGGTCATCATCCAACCCGTACTTCTGCACGGTAGCCGCGAGTGCTTTGTGGGCCTGGTCCGCGATGGATTTCAGCAGGTCATTCTTCTCAGAATCTGCCTGCTCAGAACGCTTGCGCTCCGCGTCTGCCAACTTTCGCTCCGAAACCCAGTCCGCGTACCCCTCCGGGTCCAGGTCGGGGTCGGGAGCCTCGACAAGACTGGAAAACGCTTCGGATGCGGCAAAACGAGAGTCCTTGCCCGCCTGCCGCATTTCAAGGTAGGACTTCAGGGCAGCGTCACCTTCAACGAGGTCGTTGAACAGAGACAGAGCCTTGTGGCTGTCTGCCATGAGCGAAATGTGGGTGCGAAGATCATCAATGGTTTCCACCACCGCGCCCTCCGGGAGCAAGTCCGTCAGGTCCGGTATTGCCGTGGTATCCCTACCCTCCTCGCCGGCATCGTCGCCAGATTCGTCAGCGGGGGACTCATCCTGCGGATCACCGCCTTCGTCATGCTCGATGCCCATTTCCTCCTGTCGCGCGGCTACGCGCTTTTGAAGCGAATCCGGATCGGCTTCGTCGTACTGATCCATCAGCGCGTCAAACTCGTCCGATGCCCCGCCGTAGGACGGCTCATCGTCAAAGAAGGACTCATTGCCCTCTGCGCCCTGGTCATCGGGTGGCGTGAAAAGGGGTCCAATCATGCTGAAAAAGCGTTTCATTGTGTCTGTGCCTGTTGTGGTTGTGCCATAAACGCACCCATTCCACCTTCATCGCCCGTTCCCTGCAAAAGCGCAAGTAGGGTTTCGGCTTGCGGGTGCTGCGATGCCTTGAGGTATACCGCAAGGGCTTGTGGTCCAGGGGGGCCAAAGAATCCGTTGTTGAGGAAGTTCTGCAGGTCGCCCTCCCAAAGTTGGCGGTAAACCGTTGTGTCGGTTACGTCACCGATTGCCACGTCGAAATCCATTCCGACAATGCGCGACGGGTCAAAAACCCTGCTACCACCACCCTCCGGAGAGTACATCCGTTTCTCCGTGAACGATTGGAGGATCAACTGTATCTCCTTTCTGTCCTTGCGGCGTAGCGTCTCGAAATACGTTTGCATGAACGGAAGGACGCTCAGGGACGATTGGAGAACCTGCTGCTGGTAAAGTGTTGCCGGGGTTCCAGAGTCGGGCTTCTCGCCAAGAGACGCGCCCTGGACACCGGAGGTCTGTCGAATTGAGTCCACCATGACGGATAGCATTTCCGTCCATCCCGGCTGGATCCCGCGCCCCTGCAACTGCTTGATTGCACTGTCAAACGATGTTCTCCCCTTCTTGAGAGACAGAACGCCCCTGGGGTCGTTGTACTCCGATGCCACATCGTCAGCAGACAGGCCGGATTGTTCCAGCACATCGTCATCGAGAACAAGAAGCCCCTGGCCGCCGGACGAAAGTTGCGCGTCGATATGGACGAGGATGCGATTGACCCACCGTTGCATATCGCGGACCATGTTCATGATCCCCCAAGTCTCGCCGTCTACAAGAAGCGCAAGCCCTGGGGTGTATGGGTGTTCCTGGTGACGATATGGTGACTCCCCCGCTTTCAGCACATCGCCAAACGGGGTCAGGAAGAAGTAGTGGAACACAGGCTCATACCTGGGTTCGTCCAACTCCATGATCGGGGCAGACGGGAATCCTGGATACATTCCCGCGTCATAGTCTGCTCTGCGCTTGTTCTGTATGCGACTGATCTGTGCGTCAGAAAGGCTCGTCTGCCCGAACCCTTCCGGCATATGCTCAAAGAGCGGGTCAAAACCACGCCGGGTCCACTTGTACACAGGTTTCCAAATCTCAACAACCCGGCAGAGGTTGGGACTCATGGGAGAGAGGAAGGACAGCCCGGAGTGCGCGTCGAAATCGAATACGTCAGAGTGCATCTGGTCATCATCGCGCCTGCTCTCGTACAGGTCGCGGATTCTTGCAACATCCGACTTGTTCTTGGCAAAACGCGCAATAACGTCCTCGATGGGAACGTCATGAATCTCCCCGATAATCCGCAGCCCATTGAACCGACGGTCCTTTATGTCCCGGTTGAAGAACAGGCGCATTACATCAACAACAGAGTCCTTCACCTCATGCCTGTTCAGCCGCGCGTCCCAAACGATAGTTGACTTAAAGGCTGCTGCTCCGGCAGATACGTGTTCCCGGAAGTTATCAGCCTCGATCATTTCCGAATCGTTGTACCGGCGAACGGCCCTCCTGGCAAGGTTTATCATTTCAACAGCATCGGAATCGTCGGCCTCAACCGCGTAAGCCAGCCGCCCAGACTTGTTCTGGCGAAACTGCCCCTCGACATTGTTGATGATGTTTCCAGCAAGGTTCATCACAACCGGAACGCGGCCCTGCCCCTCCAAATACTCCTTCTCGCTCTGCTCCTGTCCGGTATCCGCATTGCGAACCGTATCCTGCCAATGATACCCGCGCGTCAGGTCACGAGCCTCGATCCTGTTCCTCCGGTACGACTCACCCTGGGAGTATGCGTTGGCCCCCTGCTCGATCAGGGTCCACCCAATACGCCGCGCTTCGTCACCGTCCAGTTTCCCGGCAATGAGAAGTTCGATGCGCTCAGAAAGCGACAGATCCCGTTCTGTGTGTGTCGAAATCATAGAAAACAAAAGGCGCGACCTCACATTTCGTGAAGCCGCGCCCTTGCAGCCGTGTGGCTATGCCGATTTGGTCACATGGACCGCAAACGGAGTATGCCGTTCGCATGATGCATTATACGGATCGGGTCCGTTGATATTCGCTAACCTCTCCTCGCTTTTGCGCCCCCCTGAAAATCCTTCACCAAAACAACCCCGTCGTCTCGCAGCTCGGCAATCAATATGTCTCCCTTTTGGCCCGCCCGGACAAGCCTCTCAAAAGCGTTTGCCCCCTGGAAGCGGGCCTCTTTTGCTGCATCGTCAACAGCCTCCTTCTTCTTGAGCATCTGTTCTTTCAGCATCATATTCCCGAAACCATCCCTCCTGATTTTCTGATACGGGCCGCCGCCTCGCGGTACGTGGGCAATGGCTCCTTGAAGTGCAGAAACATGGCTATTGCTCTTGCGATCACGCGGTCATCCTTCAGTACCCTGTCTCCCCGCTTGGATCTCGATGTGGACCCCATCGACCCGTCCTCATGGTGCAGGTAGGTGTCATATTCATTGCAGGCTTCAAAGCACCGCTCTATCAGCCCGCCGTCTGCCGGAAGCCCCTCGGCTTGATTGTGGGCCTCGCGCAGCCCCCGCTTCAACTGGTCAATAGCCTCGCCCTTTGTTGCGGGGTTCATGTGGAAGCCCAACTTGTCGGTCATCTTCTGCTCTGACGCATCGTACACCTCGCGTATATACAGGTTGGCGTAGTGTTCGGAGAGCGTGTCCAGGATTGTGAGCGAACCATCATACCGGGTTTCGTTGTCCTCGATCAGACTGTTCACCTCCACGGCAAGAAGTGCATCGTCGTACCATGCCGCGACCCTTGCTATCTGCCACGCAAACAAGTCTTTGTCCAGGTGTCCGTGCCACTCCGCGACAACTTCTGGAAAGCCGCCAAAAAGAATGGGGGCGCGATCAATTACCGTCCCGTCGTGGTAGTCTGCCCCCTCCCATGTACCGGGTCCAATATCAACCCCGATTATGAACCGATTGCTGATACGAAGGCTCTTTAGGAGGCCACCGTAGTCATCATCAGGCTTTCTCCAAACGGACAGCGGACCCCTGGGGGCAGGCTCAAAGGCAATGTTTCTGAGTGCGCCAGCCCCCGTTTCCGCTTCTGACACCAGGTTGCCAATGAGCGATGGTGCGCGGCACGTTTTCTTTGCCGTAAGAACGTGCGGAATCGGAAATACGCGCTTCCCACCCGTCTGAAACGCCTCGTCTGCCGTGGACGGGAACTCCTCCATGAGTCGCCACAGGTCAATGTACGCCTCTTTTGTTGATTGGTGCAGATACCAGTTTATCTGCTCGAGCGTTGCGCCCAACTCCCACAGGGTTTCGGCATACTCAACGCCAGGGGGGAACTCCGACCATGATGCCACGAACTCATCCACCCCGGACTCGATGGGCCTTGCATACTGCGGATCATCAATCCACGACACGAAAAGGAAGTCGTAGGCCAATTTCCCCGCCCGCGCCCGGTCGCAAATCGCCTTGAAGTAAGTCCCGGTGGATGCCTGGGCCGTAGACTCAACAATCTGAACCGTTCCGGGCTGATCGACCATCATGGCCCCCACGTTCTGAAACACGCGCTCTGCGGACACGACATTGTTTGAGGGCCACTTCCCAACTTCAAACAGGTGTACGAACTGGGCCGGCCTTCCAGATGGTGCGTTCGGCTTCTCAACCGTCCCGATGGAAACCAGGCAGTCTCTTTCCAGGATCTTCTTTGTTGTACCCCCGCTGTCATAGTTGACCAGGTGAAGCCCACACCCCTCTCGGATCACATCGTACCTGTTTCGCACATCGTCTGCACCGTCCTTGTTCAGCCCAACGAACCAGGAATCCCGACCCTTCCACAACTCGATCTGATGCCACGCAATGTAGGTGAACGAAACGGTTGTACACCCCCATTGTCGGTGCTTCAGGACCGTGATACGAACGGGTTTCCTGGCCTCGCGCTGTGCCTCCATCCTTGCAACATAGATGCGCTGCGGCCTGTTGAGGATGAATGGCACAATCTCCCCCTTCTTCGTTCTGATCCTTGCCTTCATGACGCACCAGAACTCAAAGTCGTACTGATACCTGACCTCGTTGAACTTGGACTCTGCTGTTTTGGTGTCGTATCCGTTCTTCCTGGCCCACTCGGACAGCCCATCCCTCTGCACATCTTGAACAACGGGGCACTCCTCGATCATTTTTTGGGGAATGTACACGCAGTCCGTGACCGTGCCAGTTGGCATCACGGTCGAAAACCCAAGCGGGATCCTCACGCGATCAATGTGCGACCCGATACCCACGTATGGATCGTACTTGCTGTGCAATTCCGCGTTGCGCCGCTCGTTTTCTGCTATGCGTTCCCTGATCTTCAAATGGTCTGACCGGGCCAGCCGTGCCGACCCGGCGAGAAGTGCGTCGGCATTTCATTGTTGATGACCCTGACCACCTTTTGCCCGGTATCCGGACACCTTTCAAGTTTCTTGTCCGTAATCCGCTGCTTCACCTGGAAGGTGCTTCCATCTTCGCGCTTGTAGGTGTAGGTAATCATGAGAACAGGAGTTTGAAGAACAAGGAAACCGGCCCCTGGACAAACTCTCTCATTTCATCCCGAACCGAATACACGTTGACCGCAACAACAATCAGTATTGTCCATGCCGTCAGCCGCGCAAGCCACAACTTGCCCTTGAAAACCAGAAACAGGGCGGTTTTCATCCTCTCGACAAGCGGCTCCTCAAGCGTTTCTGCCACGCTTGCCGCGATTAGAGCGTCCTGAACCTGCCGCGCTTTGCGCTTCATCTGCTTGATCCGCTTTCCGCTCATGGTCTATTCTCCCCTTTGTAAATGGATTTTCCTCTTGTCCACCCTCGATGGAGGTGGGTTGCCCAAACAGGAGTTGGGCCTTGTCCGTGGCAATCGCCGCAGACAACATCAGTTGCCGCAAGTCGGCCTTCTCAATCTTTGCCGGTGTCACGCCACCAAGAATGTCGTGCGTGAGGGATCGGAACATGGTCGCAATCCGCATACCGTCCTCAATGGCCTCCTCAATGGTCAGGGTGTCCACGTTCTCCCCATCCATCCACTTCTCGATAGCCCGCTGAGACACCTTCTCCCCGTACATTTCGAGGATTTGTTCGGCAGCGTACTTGGCGGCAGCGGCCTTTGATCGCCTGCCGCCCTGCATGGCAAACCGGGAAAGCGTGATTGCGCTCGATTTCAATTTGTCAGGAACCCTCCTACTCATCGAAGGCATCCTCCGTTTTCTTCCTGAGTGCTGGCAATATGACTTCGTTGAATCGGGTCTGCATCATTTCAAACGGGTACTCGTTCTTGTCCGCATTTTCTGCCGACACCGATCTGTTTTCTCGGCTTACCGGCTTCCCTGGCGTGTACGGCTTCGGCGGGGCAATCTTGTCGTACTGCGCCCGGTGGTTTCTCACGGCTTCCGGACCAGCGCTCGCCGCGTCCAGGGCCGTCTTTGCGATCCGTCGCTGCAGAATTGTCAGCTCGCGCACCCTGTCATTGTCTGTTTCCTGATTTCGGAAGAACGACACAAGCGAAAGTGCGTCGGCGGCATCCTCAAGCATGAGCCTCCTGGCCCTTTCATCCGGCTTTTCTGGATTCGCGTCACTCGCAGAGCGAACCCTCGCTTCGCCCAGGGCATCGTAGAGGTCATCAATCGCTTTTGATCTGCTCGATGTGCCCGCCTTGCCGCCCCTGGCGAACTGACGACCGACAACGTAGAGGTCTGCCGGCTCCTGCTCCCTTTCAACACGGTCGCCCCTTGGGTTCATGAGGTCGTACAAGTCCATCACATCCCGACCGATCCCGGCGAATACGCCATAGATCGCGTGTTCGATGCGTAGCGGGCTGACACCAAATATCCGTCCCAACTCAACCGCAAGGCCAGCCGTGTACGGCGTGAACTGTTCCTCCGGGGGTTTTCTTTGGAGAGACAACGGCACGATTGGTCGGTCCCAAAAGTCCCTCCAATTCCTTCCCTGCTCCCAAATAACCTGTGCCGGGACCGGAAGCCCAAGCGGGTTCATCATTTCGGACAGGTGCGACATTGCATCCATGACGGTTTCCGGGTTCTCCCGGTATGCCGAATCAAAGATCGCCTCTGGAATCGTGAAGAACGCACCACCCCATTCGTGCTGACGCGGGACCATTATCACTTCATCGCCCATCGGGAAGAAGTAGTACGTGTACTTGAGGTCCGGATCAAGGTCTTTGTACCACTCCTCATCCTTGCGCTCCCACCAATACAGTATCGCCGCAATCGCGTAAACAAGTCTTGCGGTCGCCGCCCGCTTCGGATTCGTCTTGAATGAGCGAACAAACGCCCTTTGACCACCAATCGTCGCTGTGACAAACGGGACCACCTGGTTGATTACCTGCATGATGCGGCCTTGCGACGTGAAATCCGTTGTCACCCGCTTCGATCCAAGTTTCGCCTTGAACATCAAGTCCTCGTCAATCGGATCGCCGGGTCGCCAGCCCGCTTCATCAAGGATCAGGCGCAATTCTGTGATCCGGTTTGCCGTTTCCGGGATTTGGAGTATGTCACGAAGAAAGTCCACCCAATTACGCGGGTCGATGATGCGAACCGCCTTACCCTCGAAAAGCCGCCGTGCCGCCCGTTTCTGTGCCCGAACATCCTGCCCGGAGAACTGAGCCATTTCCAGACCCCATCCATAGAACAGGTTGTAGTACGGGTACTTGGATCGGTCGCGGCCCATCTGGACCATGAAACCTTCTGCAAACGACCGTGCCAATGCGCCAAGCATCTTGACCGGCCCCGCTTTGGTGATGCTCTGCGAGAACAAGGTTGGCGTATCTCGCTCTGGGTTCGTGAGAAGGGCAAACGCTGGCTGCAGTCCAGTCGCCCCAAGCCGGAATGTGCGGGCAAACGTGCCGAGCGTAAGATCGAGCGACCAATGCAGACGGGTTGGATCAAGTGCGCCCAGGGCTTCCATGAGGCTCTTGTCCATCCAATACCACTTCACACCTTCATCTGTCGGCATTGCAACGTATGAACCATCCGGCGTGTTGAAGTTTGGCATCCAGAACGTCAACTTCTCCTGCAATGCAGGATTGTCGCGCAATGCGGTTTCGATTGCTTCCGGATTCTCGTCCAGGGCATCAATAACCTCGTTCGGTATGGCATCGAGCAGGGCAATCGGATCGAAGCCAATTTCTTCCAGCTGCGCGAGAACATCCGTGACAGACACCTGGACAGGAAGCCTCGTTCTGGGGATCTGCTCAACAAGGCCACCCAGGTCTTGTGCCTTTTCGTAGAGACGCACAATCGAGTTGACGATCTGGCGTTCGTGCGTTTTTCGGACAACAAGTGCGGCCTTTGCAATCATGGACGTAAACGGATCCTGGATGCGCCGTCCGGACCCCTTCAGGCGTTGCAATGGGTCGCCGCCCATCTTGGACCGACTGGCCCGCCGTGCCGCATCGTCCATTTCCTCAAACACGCGCTTGAGCGGAATGTAGTTGCCAACGTCTCCGGAGAATGTGGTTTCAGACAGGCTTCCACCAAATACGGGATCAGCGTACTCGAGCACCCGCTGGTTCCATGCGTACACACGCTCTGCGGCAAGCCGGAACTCAGGAGAATCCAGTTTCTCGAAAACAAACTTGGCATCCTCGTATGAAATGCCTGGGTTTCTTGGTTCGCGTTCTTTCCGCTTGCCGTCCGCATCGGGATTCGTGACACCCTCCCACAACGCCATTGCCCTACGCGCATACAGGTATGCCGTGAACTCCCACCTGGCCTTACGGGTCTTGGGAATTGTCTCCAGCGCAGCCTCCAGGGATTCCCCGGTCGTGTTGCCGTTTATGTCCTTCGTCCCGAACCGGACCATGAACTCGGCAACAGCATCGTGCGTTTTCTGGTGCGCCTCGGCAATGATGAACGGATCCTCTCCGGAGGCAAGCGGTCGGCCCAATGACTTCTCTGCCTCTTTGGACAGGCGGTAAAGGGGCTGCATACCCGTTGTGACCTCTTTCGCCACAAAATCCATTGCACGACGAAGGAATCCGGTGCCGAAAATGCGCTTTACCCGGTCAATCGCCCTGTCTGTTCCCTCGATGTGTCGCGTAACGCGCTTGACGGCTCCCTGCTTCTGGTACTGGACCGTCAGTTTTCTCGCCGTTTCGAGCCGCGCAGCCACCTTAGGGTTTTCTTGCAGGAAAACGGTAGTGAACCACCGATGCAGGTTCGGGGCAACTTCTTGTGGCCTGCCCTCTTTCGCCCCGATAAGATACCGGATGTATTCTGCCCATCCCTCGCGCTTGTATCCACCGTTGGGCTTTCTGTCGCCATATAGGGCTTTCCCCATTTCAAGCAGCTCGGCCCGCATTTCCTTTGTGAACCCGTTGCTGTTATTGAACGGCGACCCTTCAAGCCACCCGTAAACGGCTTTCTCGAGAGCGTGGCCCATTTCGTGCGTTGCCGTAATCAGGTCAAGCGCATCCTGTGTCCGAATCACGCCCTCGCGCGTCTTGAAGAAACCGTGGGAGCGTTTACCGCCTGGACCCATCTTCCCATGACGGAAGGGCACATGAAGGCCAGCAGCACGAACAACGGCGGCAAGAGCATCCATTACCTCAAGAGCAGACACCCCGCGGGATCCGGTGCTGTCCTCCATTTCTATTTCGGCTTTGTACGCATCCCTCGATGTGCCGTATTCGGCCCCAGGCTCAAAGAGAATGAGCTGAGTTTGCGGGTTGAAGTCTCCGTTGTTTCCAGTAGCGGACTTCACCTGGGCTGGATCAAATACAACTACCTCAAAAAACGTCCCTTCCTTTGTTGCGTTGCCCCTTGATACGATGACTCCATCGTGACCCTTCTCCTTTACGTAATCCGTGAACGCTCTCGGACCCCCGTACTGGTCCGTGTAGTTCATTTGGTCATTGATGGACAGTCCTTTTATGTCCACGTAGAATGGGTTTTGAATTGCCGCATAAAGCGGCATGACGTTTCTCCCTCCCCCTCTGTCTCCCTGAAATCCCGAACCCCATTCTGGTGCGGCATACGAAGAAGCCATGTCCGGGCTACCCGTCAAATAGAATCCATACCCAAACCAACCCTTGTCTCGCCGCCTTGATGCGCCATGCTTGAATGTGTCGAAGTTCTCGACTGTGCCGTGATACAGAACGGCGGGGCTACCATCCCTGCCCACCACCTTCGACTCGCCAAACCACTCCTTGAACCTTTCGGTTTTGGTGACTCCTGGGTGCGGCTCCGCAACGCGAACAATGTTTGTCTTTACAGAGTCCTCGCTGTCCGGGTTAACACCATCGGCGCGGTACGACCAACCAGACATTGCCACCGCATCGAGTATGCTGTGATCCCTTATGAGCGATGCTACCGAATCATAGTTTACAGGTCCGGACCCATCGGGTTCAGGAACACCAACAACTATCGCATCCGGAGCCCCCATCGTTCTTTTTAAAGATCGAATGTATGCGCGAAACCGCGCACCCATATCAAGAAACTGCATAGGAACCGTTGTAATTCCCACAACATCACCCCTTGACCCACGCAGAACAATGGCAACCGTTTTGCTCCCAATGTGCGCCGCCTCTGCTTTCAAATCGGTTGCAATTCCCTCCACATCAGCAGTACCATAAATCTGCCGCCCAATCAAACCATGTGGCGATGCTGGCTCCCATGCAGAGGCGTCAACTCGGTTTTCTGGCTGGATGTGGTGCCGGGTGTAATAATCATCGGGATTCATGTCACCGGATAGATAACGCATACCCGTCAGCGGGTCCGTAATCATCCTCAAGCGCGAAACCAATTCGGGCCGAATTATTGCAGCCCAAGATGAGTCAATTACGATGTGACCAAGAAACCCAGGCACATTACTTGAAACATGATGTGTCAATGCAATATCCGGCCTGCTTGGTGCTGGCCTGCCGGATGGGTGGTTATGTATCAGGTAGTACCCGTCTCCTCCGTGCGATGTAACAACGTGGCGCACAAAGCCATCGGGTGTCCCGATTGTCTCTTTGTCAAAATTGACGTAGTTCGGAGATCGTGACGAGAAGGCCACGTGACCAACAACAACGCCGTCCTTCACAACGACAACGCGCATTGTCTCCACGCGGGGATCTCTGTAAATCTGCGCCAGGTCTGCCAAATCTTCCGGGGTAGATGCCTTCTTTCCGATAATGAGCGAAGTGCCGTACTCAATGATTTCGTCCGCTATGGCCTTCGCCAGCCGAACATGACCCTTTGGCTCTACCTCCTTGTTTCCAACCCGTCGCTTCGGATTTTTCTGGTCCTTTCGGCTCGTTGCAAATAGATCGCGCTTGACCTCAAAATCCGTCCTGAACAACTCTATCTGTGTCATTGACGGCTTGAGCGTTCCCTGTCTGCCGGATAGTTCACGAACAGATGGAGAAGTGAAATACCCTTCATCCCCCTCCATGACTATCGTGTTGTCGGCACCGTTCAGCAGCTCGTTGATACGTTTCGTAGGATCACCGTCATAGAAGGACCACACTTTCTTTGGTCGGTAAAACCTGCCACCTGCTGCCCTGAGAACATCCTTGAATGGGTATGTATCCCCGCTCACCTCCCAAACGTCCTTACCGTTTACGGTGGTGGTCTTTGTCACGGTCATTCCAGACATTGCGATTGAGCCGCCCTTTTCTACCGCCTCTACGCGAGCCATGACCGGGATACGATCCGGAACGCCCATATCCTGAATCCGGGAAAAGAAATCTTCGATCGAGTCTGCGCTGATAGTTGAAGGCGAACGACTGACAGAGTTGGCGCGGTCTGACCTGTCTGTATCAAGATGCTTGTCGATGATGACCAGGTGCGTCATAACCTTCGTTCCTGCCCGCTCAAACGTCACGGACGGAAGCAAAACCTTCCAGGTGATGACCGCGCCGTTCGACTCGTCGGAATCCACCCACTTGTCCACCCTGCGGTCCATTGATGGGCCACCAGGAACGATTGCTATGATTCTGCCGCCGTCACGAAGGTGCTTGTACGCTTTGGCAACGTGTTCCATTGCCGTTTTTCCACCCTTTCCAAAGGGGGGGTTCATCAGGATTGCGTCAAACTTGTTTCCACCCACATGAAGTTCCTCAAACCGGATCATGCGGTGATTTCCCTCGGCGTTGATCGACAGTTCGCTACCAAGCGCATACGAAGGCTCAACCAGGGTGTTGTTGGTTGTCGCGGGAAGGAAGCGCGCAATGGCCCCATGACCCGCTGACGGCTCAAGAACATCGTCGTTCGGTTGCAGTCCGGCCCACTCGACCATCTTGTACCCAAGCGGCTCCGGCGTGGCGTAGTAATCAATCCCTTCGGCTGATTTGGTACGAGCATCCCGCTTCTTCCTCATGTAGTACAGGGTGCGGGCGCGGTCAAACTCGGACGTTTCCACAACCGAAGAATCGAGATCCTTCCCGCCCACGCCCTGATCCACATTCGGGTCTACCGCCTCTGCCCCCAGATAACCCTCCTTGAACGCCACTTCCAGCCCCCTCGCAAGATTCCCCATTGCAAGGTTTTCGGCTGTTCCTGTGCGCGGCCCCGTTTTGTCGGAGTAAATGTATCGCTCAAAGTTCAGCCCCAGGACGGGGTACTCAAATATCGCGTCTGACGCACTACCCCAACGATAGGCGCGGCCCTCTGTTTGGGTTGCGTCGGTCGGCCTGACGGGAAGCCCAAGTTGCATCACAACGCGCTGCGAGTCTCCCTTCTTGTCGTGCAGGGATATTCCCTCCTTCCCCGCCTCGACCTGCACTACGATGATTTTGGCATTTCCGCTGTTGAATTCGGATACATTCTGCCTCCGGTCGCGCTTAGAAACCTTGCCGTTGAACAGCAGGACATTTTCTTCTCCGAACGCCTGGGTGATGGTGTCGATGACATTGGAGTGGCCCTGAATATCAAGGTTCGCCAAGTCCGGACGCTCCTCCTTGAACATCTGATACTCCTCCATAACATCCGTGTCAGCGTCTTTCGGATGGAATGGATGCTCTGGTCGGCCCTTGTTGTAACCGTGGAACACGATGACCTGGCGACCCAACTCAAGGTGCTTGGAAATCCGGTCTACTGCTGCCTCTGCCTTGATCCCCTCCAAAAGCCTTGCCATGCTGAGGAAAGTCCAGCGTTTCTTCCGCAGGTTCTCCGCAAGTTTGCCGTACTTATCCCGCCCCTCTCCTGAGACAAGAAACTCAATCCCCTCGTCAATCTTGACACCAATACCACCGGGCACCTTCACGAAGTCGCGGCTGTAATCTCGGTCAATTTCCAGTTTCCGGGTACTTGCAACCCCATCCCGGACCCAACGCTCAAACAACTCGCGCTCAAGCAACGCCTGGTCAACCCCGGACTCCGGCCTTGTCAGTTTCCCGTAGCGCATCCGATAGCCCAGGTTGGCCTGCAGGTACGCATCGAGCCCGGATGACGAATTGTATCCCCCGTCATCCTCTTTGTCGGCGCGGAACAGATACCCCTCGGCATAGGTGATGCTTCCGTGATACCCAAATGGGGTTGCGGACAGAAACACAACCTTTGTGTGATCGGAAATGTTTTCCGCATCGCGGGCAAGTTCTTCCTCCCGCGCCTTCATTTCGGAACGGATCTCCCATGCCCGCTCACTTTGCTGGTCGTGCAGACCATCCAACTCCTCTCGCAGCCGAACGCTTTTTGCATCACTCTTGACGATCTTCTGGATAGCCCAATCCGGGTGCGCCGTGGTAATGAAGTGCTGTGCTGTTCCGGAGTTGAGGTTGCCGTTCTGCCCCTGGTTCAGTTTGTGGGACTCGTCGTACAGAACAAGGTCAAAGCCCTCTTTCTCAATCTCTTTGTTCTGACGGAAGTTCGCGTAGGTGGTTATGATTGCGCCCTGTGGGAGCCTCGATGTGGTGTCCTCCACGCGAGATATGTCCAGGTTCAGCATTTTGCCGTCCTGAATCCAATCCTCCACCTTCTTGTCCGTTGGGACCACGATCAGGATTCGACCAAGCCCGCGCATCGAGTATCGCTTGGCGATTCCCAGCCCGGTGAACGTCTTTCCTGTGCCCGTTGCGTTCGTGAACAGAAAGCCCTTGCCGCCACCCTCGAAACGCGTTTCTGCTTTCAGTACGTCCTCCTGCTGCTCAGGAAGAAGCATCGGAACGGTTTCGGCAATGTTGGCTGCGTCAGCCGGAACAACGCCCCGCCCTTCTGCTTCCTGCTGCGCTCTCAGGCGGCTTTCGATTCCCGATGATGTTTCATCGCTCTTTGCAGCGTCCGTATCGCTTCGGGTGACAATAACGCCCCCCTCAGTTCCTCCACTTGTTCTTCGGACAACAGGTGCTCTCTCCGCATCGTCAAAAATAGATTGCTGGGCTCCTGAATCGGAATCGTTGCCGCTTCCTGTGGTGTCACTACTGGCTGCACCGCCGAATAGGTCCGTATCGACACCTGTGCTTCCAGGAACGCCGACACCGCTCTCCGGCTGTATCCCATCCTCCGCAGGTAGTACGCCTGTCTGTCTATCACTACCGCCAACTCCTCCTCCGGCAGCATCATCGCTTCCTTCATTTCGACCGGAAGGTTCTTCGCCATTTGCGCGATCCGCTTCCATGTCGCGTCCGATACGTGCGTCATTGTCTTGCTCGGTTTGTGTATCCGGGTCATCCATCTTGACCGCCATTGCGATCATATCTGCATCACCGGACTGTGCATAGAAGGTCTTGGCCTGAATCCACGCCCCGCGCAGGTACGGCCTGATCTTCTCGCCCATCATGCGGATAGCATCATCGGCATACTTGCGAAACTTGAAATACCCCAACTCCGCGTACTTAGCGGCAATCCGGGCTGCGTCAGCGGCAATCTGTGGATCGAATCCGGCAGACAATTTGCCGCCGTGCTTGTCTCCGAAGTCTTTCCAGAGCGAATCGAGTTCTGATTGGGCCTTGTCGATCTTTTTGGATTGTGCATCCTCTTGGTCCATCACCCTGGTAAGAACACTCCTGGCTTCATCAAGGCGTTGCTCGACAATCTGTCTTGCCCTGCTGATAGCCCCAAGCTCACGAGATGACTTAATCTGCTTGGTGTCGTAACCAAGTTTCTTGTTCATCTTTCTGGCAATACCATCAAGTTTGTCCCATTCGGCCTGCCAAAACTCAACCTGCTTTCTTGCTTGCTCTTTGCTCGGATTGGCAGAATCAATCTTTGGCGATTTGACTCTCTTTACGTCTTTTCGACGTACCGCTATGCGCCCCCTACTGTTTGGGTCGTACTTGGTCGTTCCGAAAAAGCGGTAAATATCATCTGGGATGATGTCAATGCTTGTATCACCGATCCATTGATCGCCCCACGCTGTTCCTGTGTACGTTTCGCCGTCAACGACAAACGAGAGGCGATCCCCCAAGACAATACCGCCTTCAACAGGGCCTCTTTTTGCTTGGCTTTTCCGTTTTATCCGCTCCTGCTCGGCCTCGTCTTTTGCAATCTGCGCTCTCCACGCCCCGTAGTACACCCCGGCGAATAATCTTCTCTGCTGCGTGACGGTTTCTTCTGACAAGCCCGCCGCACCGGATGTTTGCTCAAGTAGTTCCATCTCGCGCCTTGCGTGTTTTGGGACACCCTCGGACCTCTTGTTTGACACCCAGGAAATGATTTGCGTCACCTCATTGTGCGACAGGCCGCGCCCGTCTTTGCCGGGCTTTTTCTGCGCTGGCATTTTAGATAGACCCTTTGCATAGGTCGCTCCATGCTTCACCTTCAATGGTGGTAGCGAGCTTGGGTCACTTGTGTACTGGACCCAACGCTGGTTGCCAGCCAGGTCTTTGTCCGGATAGCGCTGATCCGTGTAGTTGATTACATCCGGGGCGTTGGGATCAATCGTTGTCGGGTCTACGGACAGCTTCGACAGCCATTTCTTGACCTTGTTGGCTTTCGTTCTTCCGGTGCTGGTATCGTCTGCATACCGATCAACGTCTTGTAGCATCTGGCTTACTGCCGCATTGAACGCCTCGGCTTCCGTGTCAAACTCTCCACGAACAGGACCACTCCACGAAACCACGCTGGAATCGTGATACCACATCCACTTTCCATCTGCCCCTTGAACCGTCTGAATTGCCATGAGCGGTGCGCCACGCCATGACTTCGGCCCCGGCAACCCTACTGATCGACCCCTGGCAATGATGATCTGATTTTTCAGTTCATCAAATCTCTTTTTGTGCCGACCATCTTTGGTGTCATCTTCTCTTGCCCTTCTCGCTTCCGACTCCATCAATGGGTGCTGGCCTATTCCCTTCTCCTGCATTTCGTAGTACAGGGAAGGAACAGCAAACTCGCCGGAATCATCGGCTGCTACTTCGTCAGCTTCCGTATCGCTCGGTCTGCTTTCTTCTTCTGGTCCGGATTGGCCTTCAACTTCACTTTCAAGAGCCTCCGTAAAAGATTCGACCCGCTTGCGGGTTGCTTCCGATTGCCCTTCGGCTTTCTGGATTGATTCATCATCGACACCTGCTTTGCGGAGTGCTTCCGCGTCGTTTTTGATGCTGTTGTCATTGATCGGAGCCGGGTCAATCGCGCCGAATAGGCCAGATTGTGTGTTTTTTACCTCCCTCGTGGCTCGTCCCGCCTCCTGCTTTATTCGGATCAGGTTGGCTTGCGCTGCCTTGATCGCGTCGTTGTACGGCATCAATGCCCTTACAACGTCTGCGTCCGTCAGGTCTGACGATTCCTCTTTCTGCTTATTGAAATCGTTCTGCTTGCTGTTCCTCTGCTCAATAGCATCTTGCAGATCTTTTTCTGCCCCGCGAACCTGTCTGTCTATCTCAATCTCCTGCAGGGACTTTGATGCTATTCTGTCCAGGTTCAACCGTTCCGGGATCTGGCCGAACGTTGACACGCGCTCGATGTGGCCCCGGACGAAATCGACAAACCCGGCCTGTGTACGTGCGTTGTCGCGCTGCTTGTACACCGCTTTCAGGTAGTCCCAAATCTCATTTTCCTGTGACTTAGACAGACCGGGAACGGAACCCATGACCTCGCCAACCCACTTCGCCATGACCGAAGCATCCGTGCCTTCTCCGGACGTGTTCGCACGGAATTGACGGACTGCCGCCAACGCCTTTCCTTCCGGGTTCAGGTAGGAGTATGCAATGACGGTCGGAGCGTTTTTGCCGTACAGGGATTCGGCCTCCTCCTTGATCTCCTTCTTCGTCTTGCCCTGCTCACGCAGACCACGGATATACACAGCCCGCTCGTAGTCCTCCAGCTGCGTTGCCTTGTCGTTGTCGGTCGCGGCAAGCCTTCGGGCTTCATCCTCGCTCACCTCTGCAACCTTCGCCTGAATGTTTGTTGCGCCCCTGCGCTTCATTCCTTCCAGGCGGGAGTGACCACCAAGAACAATCAGGTTTCCTGTATCCGGATCCTTCCAGAGCAGGATTGGGTCAAACTTGGCAGGATCGTACTCGGTTGCGACCTTCTTTGCCGTCTCCTCGCTGAACAACGCCTCGCGCGGCTGGAATCTGCCCTCGTCAGTCTGGATGCTTGCAATCGGTACGTTCCGAACAGGGAGCGTTTCTGGGTCCGTGTCCGCACCGCTTGTCAGCTCGTCCCTATTGGAATCCCCGGATACTGCTTGATCGCTGGATGCCGCTTGGTTGTTGGGTCCATCGCCCACTTCCTGTCCTGGCGAATCAATGCCACCCGTCTGCTGTCCTCTATCCGGAACCGGAGTCTCTGCTTTCGCAGTTTTCGGCACGACTGAATCAGCCTTCTCTGATTTGGCCCCACGCGCCTTGTCAATTCCATCTCGGATTGCCTGTATCGTTTGCTTCGGATTTGAATAGAGCGACTTCTTGAACATCGCAAAATCGCCCGTACCCATCCCCTGCGCGATAGATGTGCTTGCAAGCCATTCGCCCGTTATGTCTCCCCGCTCGGCTTTTATTTCAATTCTATCAAGTTCGAGATCGGCCTCATCGGGATCAATCTTCCTCCCCACGATAGAAGATGGCAGGGTTATTCTACCGATATACGTCAAAAGCCCCCGCCTTCCACCTATGTCTTTTCCGGGATCATCACTCAGTTTGCCCCCATTCGCATCCTCGGGTGACATTATGGGAGTCGGGGGCTCTTCTTCGATCGAAACATCCACCCCACCATTGATGACCTGTTGGGTTGAGGAAACTCCCTCCCTATCAGTTCTTCCCTGAACAGGTACAGCGCCTCCTTCCGTCTGCGGTGATACTCCATAAGTGCCTTGCGGCTGATCGGGCGGGGTGATTCCATCAGGCTTTGCGGGCTTCGCCCCCACGGGGGCTTCGGTATCATCGTTGTTCTTTCGTCGTTCGATCTCCTGCTCGAAAGCGCGGATCTCCTCCGGTGTAAATACGTCTCTTGCGTTCTCTACCGCATCTTCCAGTTCCTCCGTGCTGATATTCTTGGCGTACTCGGACGGATCCTCGGAATCGGGCTCGCTCGCCCTGCGGGCAATCTCGTCGCGGATCATCTGGATCTGCTCATCTGTCGCCTGACCGGATGCGGCAACACGTTCCAGGGTGCCGGAATCGTACTGTGCCATTTCCTCGACAAACTCCTGCCGCTGCTCATCCGTCATGACGGGCTGAACGTCGATCAGTTCAGAATCGCCCTGCTGTACGCCCTCGGCATCCTCATCACCACCAACATCGCCTCTGACCACAGGGCCAACCGCTGCGCCCTCGTCCTGCTCTGTGCCAGATGGTTGATCCGGGTCATCAGTTCCCGTCTGTGTATCGCTCTCTGCCCCTTGCCGGGACCGGGTATTGATAGAGTGTTTTCCCGGTAGAAGTTGGGTAAGTGTTGCAACGATTCCTCCAACTGCGCCACCGATTCCTCCTTGCTCTGCGACCCCTTCCGTGATTTCAACTTCGGGGTTCTGGTCCTGGCGGGCAATGTTCGCAATGATCGCCTGAAACGTCTCTTGTGACATTTCCTCAAGAGTACCCAGGGCAACCGAAACCGCCTTGCGCTTGGCCTCCGGTAGTTTGTTCAGCCTACGAACCATTGGCTCAAGAAGATCGCTTGCCACGGCCCTCTTGATAGCCAGCTGACCACCTCGCGCCAACATTGCCTCTGCCGGGATGGACTCAAGTAGGCCGCCCATCATGTTCAGCACAGCGTCATTCACCAACTGCGGGTCTGTTGCGCCCTCAGACTTTGCCGCCTTCACACCACTTGCGCCCATTGCCGACGATCCTGTTCCAAGACCAAGTAGCGGGTTGATTGCAGCCATTGTACCAAACGCACCAACCGAACCCACGCCCTGCATGATCTGTCCGCGAACGCTGTTGGCGTAGTCCTGCGGGATTTCAGGCGCAAACTGCCGCACAAACTGCGCCGCCCCCGCTGTTGGGGATTCTCCGGACGCTGTTTGGGCAATCATTTCACGCGCATCGCGCTCCTTGCCGGCGACAATCCCGCTGCGCTTTGCGCGAAGGTTCGGGTTGTTGCCCGATGGCGTTGCCCCGGCAGACACGGCCTGTATTGTTTTCCACAACTGCGGAAAGCCTTCTACCGCGTCAGCATAGATACCGAACCACCCCCGCATGATCGCCTTGGCATCGACCGATTCAGCCAGATTACCAGGCGGCGGGGCAGGAACCGTAGTGGGTAGCGGGCGAGGGGAAGCGGGGTCGCCCGTCTGTACGGTTTCCTGAATGTGGTCCGGTGTTTCGGCTACCGATGGAGGGGGGATGACGGTAGCCGGAGATTCTTGTCCCTTGACGGATGCAGAGGCAATGCGGGACCGGGCCTGTGCAACAAGATCACTTTCCTGTTGCGGCTTTTCCTGGTCGCCTGACAGCGGACGTATGCCCGTCACAACGCCACGCTTTCTCAGCCGCTCCCTTGCTTCTCTGATTGGGTCTTTGGGTTCCAATTACTGCCCCCCACCAATCGCGTTGTCTACTGCCTCCAAAAATCCTGTCGCCTCGGCATCGTTGATGTACCCACCATCGAGCCAAGAGATAATGAGTTGGTCGATCTGCTCTCTCTGTGCTTCTCCGGAAAGAACAAGCGGAACCATCGACTCTAGAATCTGCGGGAAACTACCCCGCGCCGTCTGCCGCTTACGCTCTGCATCCTCGGCAGGGTCTACCTGGTCATCGCCCGGTGCTTCCTTTGCCCGCACCCGGTCGCCCAACTCGCGGATCAGCTCACGTCGCTCCTTGCGTAGAGCGTTCAACTCCTGCTGTGTCAATCCCTCAAAAACACCCGCCGCATTGACGGAACCTACCCCCTGGGCGATCTGCGCCTCGATGTTTTCCAGGTCATCGTTCAGAGCGTCCACGTAGGCCGCATCTACATCATCGGACGGCTTGCGGCCTGTACCCTCTCGGCTGTACCTGCCCGCCAGGGCTTTCTCCTTGCCGATCTGAGCGTCAATCCGGTCAAGTTCCTTTTGGAGTTTGTCCAGTTCAAATTGCTGTACGGCCTCGTCATACTCGGAAAGCGGCTGGTTCGCCTCCAACTCCATCTTGTACCGCTCCAACTCCTTCTTGCGCTCATGGTCGGCTTGCGCCCGCACTTCTTCTTCTTCCCGCTCGATCTGGTCTGCGACCACGCCCATTTCCTCCACCATCAATTCGTGCTGACGCAACGCGTCCGCTTCACGAATGGCAAGGGCGATTTCCTGCTCCTGCTCTGATCGTGCCCGCTCAAGTTCTTTCAGGTTGGACACGTTGCGCCCCGCACCCTGGGCCAGCCCCGCGCCAGCCGCACCAAGATCGCCATCGGGAAACATCAGGGCCAACATTGCGCCGACTCCCGCCGCCACCTGGTTTCCACGTATACCGCGCTTGCTGCCCCGATCCGACCCCGCCGCGTTTCTCCGTGCGTTGGGATCCAGCTCGACGGCATACTCCGGCATCAGGAAGTCGGGGGCATCAGGAGTTGGCATCACCTGTGGCAGGAGTGCCGTGATCTTTTCCCCGTCCCGAATATCATCAACGAGAAAAGACATGGTTTACGCCCCAAATGCCATTGCGCCCGATTGCAGCGCACCGGAAATCATCTGTGCCCGACGAGCTGCCCGCTGGTCTGCAGATTGAACCATGCCGCCGGCAAGCACATTGAGACTGTTGTTGCTGTTCATCACGCCAGCATCAGCCTGGGCAAGTTGGGCCAATCGGTTCTGCTCGGAATCGAGCATCAGGCGACGAAGGAAATCAGCCCGCGTCATTGCCATGTTGTTCCCCTGTGCCAGAGCCACCTCTGAGCCTGTCCCACCGTAACGAGCTGCCACCCGGTCGTTACGGCGACCCTGCTGGAGCATCATGTTTTTAAGCACACCCTGTCCGGCCCGGAATACATCGGTGTCGGTTGCCGACTGATTCAGCAGGTTGTTGCGGCGTTGCTCAAAGCCAGTACGAATCTCCTTCGTATCGTGGCGGGCAAACTTCATCGCGTTGTCTGCCTTCTTCTTGTCCTTGCTGTTCCCGAATAGGCCCATTTTACTGTGCGAACGAGTATTCGCTTTTGTGGGAGTTCAGGACTCAATGTAACGCACCAAACCGTTGATCTTCGCAAACCCTAACCCGTCATGCCGTGCGTTCTGCCGCCTCCATTTGTTCGATCTTGTCACGCATGATTGCCAGCCCACGAAGGGAGCGGATCACCAATGCGATTGCGGCAATGGGTATGGCGTAGGTGAGGATGGTCATGGCTTGCGCTGCTCACGAATGACACCCACAACCCTTTCGGTGCTTGACACCAGGATGAGTGCCAATCCGGCGGCGTACACCTCATGGTAGATACACATGAACGCCAGGATGATTGATGCCAGGTAAAACCTTTCTGATCGGTTTGCTGCTGATATGAAGTCGCGGAAGTTCATGGCCTGTCTATTGGACCCGATTCATTTCCCATCCCCACATGAATGTTTCGTATCGGTCGTTCTGCTCCGTCAACTCAAGGAGGTATACCGATAGCATATCATTCATCTTGCGGACAATCATGTGCCGGGTGAATGGGTACTTGTATCGCGTGAACGCATCCAGAGCTCGTAGCGTGGCTGGACCAATGATCCCGTCCACATCGAGGTCATCATACAGAACGGCCTTCTTGTTGAACGAGTTGAGAATCCTTTGTAGCCACTTGCCGGCTGTTCGGGGTCCGCACAATACCGCGCTATCGAATAATTCCTGGGCCAACTCTTGGCTGTACGCCTCTGCAATCCGGGTCAGGCCAAGAACGCGCCAGAACTCCTCATACAGAATGTAGAGCTGGTCCCATGTGGTGAGGGTTTTCATTTCCCCCTCGTGCCCGTGCTTCCGCGCCAACGCCTCGGTCACGCCGCGCATGGTTTCGCCGCCTGGGTCATCCGGATTGTCAGCGTGACCACCTTCGTACCCCGCCGTCACCTTTGCGGCAGCGAGGTACGAGGATGGGTATTCGCTTTCCGTCTTGGGAGAGGGGATCATCCGTTTTCCTCTCCATCCATTGCCAGGACGCGATCCTTCGCGCCCCGGAACAAGGCGATTGCAGCCTCAATCAGAAACTCCGCAACCTCATTGGAAACCAGCTTGATCGGAACCAACTTGAGGAGCCACCGGAGCCTACGAGACTTCACCTTCTCGATGAGCTGGGGCCAGTTTTCCAGCACCCACTCGACGGCTGTGTCAATGTGCCGATCCTTTTGTTCTTCCAAAAGGTCTGCTGCCCCGCTTGTGATCTTGTCAAACACTTCCGACTCGGCAATCCGATCCGTTACGCTCTGATCTTTGTCGGGGCTTGTTGGGGTGATGCTATCATGTGACATGGGGTTTCCTCCTATCATTTTGCGTTTAGCAGGATAAGTAATCCGTCCTGCGCTATGACGAACCAGAGTAACGCTACCGCAAAGCAAACGGCAACTATGTATGCGACATTTTTGGCCTTCAAAAACACCTCGATCAGCGGGACAATGCTTGTCTCAACAAGACTGCCGCCCCTGGATTGGATAAGGTCGCGCAACAAGGAAACGTCAGCCTTCAATCCCCCAACCTTTTCTACCAAAATCAGGTCGTTTTTCTTGGTTTCCTGAACATCAGCATCCAAAGCCTTCATTTCCGCATCGAGGCGAATGACTATGCGCTCAATCCTGTCCATCACCTTCGCCTCCCTGGTGAACCTTGTCGATTAGCGCCTGAATCTCCGGATCACCGATCGCCCGCAAAGCCTGCTTCAAAGCCACAATCGTCTCTCTTAGTTGCCTGTTCTCCTCAACAAGTGGCGACTCAGGAACTATGACCGCCATAACAGACCTGGTTCTTCTTTCTGGGTCCGCATACACGCTTAGGCCACCAGGCACATACACATCGCGCATACTGTTGATCCAGCGCTTTTTGCCTATAAAGTAGTGGTCTATATCCCCACTCTTTATCCCCACAAATCCGGTCGCATCATCAAAAACATCATCCGGATGCGTCAGCTCAACAAAATCAGCGGGCTTTGATAGTATTTCTGATTCTGATAGGCCAAGAAACCGGGCAAATGCTCGGTTGCACCGAACAACAGTGCCATGTTCGGACACTATTGCCCTGGGAAATGGAGACAGGTTGAACTCTGACTCTGCCAAAATCGCAAGGTCATCATCTACCTTTTTTTGTCCCGAAAAAAACATCTTTTCCTGTCCTGTTTGGCCCAAACCAAATATAGGTGTGCGATCAGTTGATATTCGATTGTGGCTATATGTACCGGGTTTCGATTTCGGATTCGTCGAAGATGCCGTGCAACATCCAAGCGCATTTCCCTTGCGGGCCTCGAACAAATGGCTCGAATTGAATCCCTTCCACGTTCCACGTCTCTGATTCGGGCGGGTACTTGGTGGTGTCGAGGGCAAGTTTATCCTGATCGGGCCGCACATCGCCGTCGAACCTCTTTGTATACTCGCGCATCTTGCCGAACACAATTACCCCGAACCGATCTCCCTCATCCAGTTCACCATACGGGACTCGTTGCAGTTTCACTATGCGTATCAGTTTCATCGCTCGTTCTCCACGCTTGAATACCAGATGGTCGCGCATAGAATAAATATCCACACTCCATCAGGACGGCCTAATGCAACCAGAATCCCGGCGGCTATCAGCCACATCCAAGCCGCTATGCGTCTCGTTGTGTTATTCATCTTCATCCTCGCTCGTTGTGTGATTGAATGCGGATCAGGCGTGGGGTGTTAGTCATGGTCCGTGTACCGAGAAATATAGGATCTGATATTTTCAATCAGGAATGCGTCAGGATGTGCCCACCCGTATTCCGTTTCGTTTGGAATGCCATTGTCAGATAGCCACTTGTGGTATTTCCCAAGATGATCTAAGTCATTCCTTCCTGTTTGTTTATCAAGGTATTTCCCAAGCGACAGGTGGTCGTCAAGGCAGACCAAACAGCGATCATTGGTGCAATATGGGTGCGTTAGTTTCGGCAGGTCTTTCATCCCTCTCCCTCCGTGTTTGTGTGTGATTGGAATGGTGGCTGGGCGGGAAGCCTGAAGCGGTAGTGTGATGCCAACAGGTCAACAATGCGACCTCTGTACCGCTTGGCGAAATTGTATTCTGCCCACCAGCAGTTCGATGTTGTGAGGCCGTCCATGACCCTCAGGGTTGCCCTGAGTTGCCGTGTTGTCATGGATTCCAACCTGTTTTCGAGTTGGAAAAACGGTAGGTGACAAAGCGGCGTGACCCACTTGTTTTTTCTTCGTAGGAAGTTTCGGTCTGCTTTGCTCATCCCTTTTCCGTGTTGATGTTTTCACCCTGTTCGGATTGGAGGGCGGTCAACAGGTCCCGAAGATCGTCCTGCGTGAGAACGACACACGGATCGCCGGATTCGTCCTGTTTCCACTCCATTCGATCCATCAACCTCTCCACATCCACACCGCCCCGCGTGGAGAGGGCGCGATTGTCAGCGCCATCTTCGCAATCGCATATTGTCCCGTGACCATCTATCATGCCGTCTCCGTGGCATTTCTGGCATTCCTCCCCCACCTGTGACGGTTCCTCCTGTGGAGTGATGGGCACGCCCGTTTCTCTCAGCATCTCCTTGCACGCCTCTGTTGTGTAAGCCGCATGTGGATCTTCTTCGTGCCATGTTGCGCCGATGCCGCCGCATTCTGAGCAGCCCATCCCAACGGTCATTCCGAAGATGTCGCTGTGACCTCCGGCTAAAACAGATCCGTACTCCCCTATTTCAAGGCACCCGCTACACGGCAGCCACATACCACCCTCAGACCACTCAATTGCCTCCTCGACCTGCCGCCTCATGGTCATACCCCAACCAGCGGAATGTTTGGCGGCCTCCCCCACCTGTGGGGCGGCAGGTAATGCGGCGCGGATAGTTTCTATCGGCTCAATGCCCCTGCCCATCCATTCCGAATAGGCTTTAAGCACCAATTCATGCCACTCATCGTCAGTCAATCCCATCAAGTCATTGCCCACCTGTGGGGCGGGGCGAGTGGCAAGGGCTTCTCGTGCTTTGGCAGCAAGTTCAGCAATATCATTGAAGATTGGATCATACTCTGTGGCACAAAGGTTTTCGATCTGTGCCATCAACCCGTCTGGGCTTTTCCAATCAATCCCGGTCGTTTTCTGTTCACTCATCGTGGCTGTCTCCGGTTGGGGTGGATAGTTCAAATCGGCAGCGGTATGTCTGAAATTCTCCGCTAGATAAGTGATGCCAATAGTATTCAAAACACTTCTGGCACTCCCACACCCATACAGCCTGATCTTCGGTTGACCCATCTATGTATTTGTGTGAGTGCTTGGCGATGCCAATCGGACCAGATTTGTCATTCCATCTATCATGGTTGCAATGGGGGCAAGTGAATACGCCAGCCGCGTACTTTCCACGCTTGTGCGTCCTGAACTTCTTTGGGACAAGTCCGAACGGGAGGGGGAGTGAACTGCCCCAGTTTCTTGAAAACACGGGAACTGCTTTCATCATTATTCTCCGTCTACATCCATTGGGAAACGGGGCAATGGAATCATTACTGTATCTGCTGGGATCACGTTGATCTGTCCACGCTCATCGTACCATTGCCTGTCGGGGCTGATTGCTACTGGCTCCTGCTGCTCGGTGTACCAGAACCAACAACGGGGGCGCGGATCGGCCTTTAGCAACCCCCCCGCTGTATGGTCACGCTTCTCCCCCAACTCATCGCGGAGGATGGAAAGGATAGTCTCCATTGCTCCTGTTGGGAACATGAAGTTTTTTTTCCTTAGCCGCTTCTCAATCCGTTCAAGTAGTTCACTCATGGTCGTTGTCCTCGTTCATACCCAATAGTATTTTTGGCACCTACGGCATCGTAGGCGGTCTGTACCGTATTCCTTTTTGTCGAAAATGTAGATGTGCCCAAATACCGCGCACAATAGGTGTCTTACCCTCATCCTTCCGCGTCCTCCGAATCTGTGTCGTGGTTGATAGCGGCGAGTGCGTCATCTACCTTCAAGTAATTCCCGTCCCACACCATCTTTGACATACCCGCGAATTGCATCCCCGAATGGGTAAACAGTTCGGGCTTGTACCTATCCAACCCCTCCACCCGCTCCGCAATCTTGCGGCTGTTTATGGCAGTAACTTGTTGTGCAAGCCCCTCCACGAATAGTTCGGGTACCGTGTCGAGATTCACGGCTTCTCGCGCCATATTGAATCCATGTAGGTACTCGGTAATCTCCGGCTCTTTCATCCAGTCAGTTTTCATCAGTCTTTGCCTCCTGTTCGCCCCGAATAACAACTTCGTATGCCATTCCGTCCGGGCGGTCATCATCGCCGCCGCAATAGAACGACAACCCGTTAGACTCAGCAAGATTGCCAACTGTTATCTCACACCATGTCCAACAATCCTCGTTCCCGGTGTCCTGTTCTCGCATCATCTGCAAGAAGGACTCTCCCACTTCGACCAGTGCTTTTTTGTACCTGGTTGTCAGATTGATTTCAATGTCGTCGTATTGTGCTTTCATCTCAGCACCCTCCGTTTAATCCGTTTCAGTTTCAGCACCGCCCAAGCCTTCACGCGCCAAATAAGCGCAGCCTGTTCGGGCGTGGTTTGTGGCTCTCCTGATAGAGCCGATTCGATATGGTCCAGGTTGGGGCGGGTCATCCTCTCACCTTTTCTAGTTTGTGCTCCTGTCTCATATCCGGTTCGGTAGTTCCAAGCGTGAGCCGCTTACGTGAAGGTGTAGGCACGCGGCAATCTCCCGCGTGAGTGAAGTGCCGTGTTTCTTCTGAAACTGGATGTGCCCTATCTGATGCAATTCCATATGGTGAACGTGGCACAATGGAATTGCCGTGTAGTCACTCGGCTTAACCCCGGTGTAGTGCCTCCCGGCGTGGTGCGCTTCCGCTTTCGATCCGCAGATGCAGCACGGTAGCCCCCGCACAAAGTCCAGATATTTCTTGTCGCGTGGTATCATCCCTCCCCCTGTTCGGATTGGAGGGCGGCAGAAAGTCTTGGGAATTGTTCTATCGCTTCATCTTTTGACCATCCAAACATCTGTTCTGAATCACGCAGAAATGCTTGCATAATCCTCTCTACATCCACACCGACCCGCGTGGAGAGGGCGCGGCGAACGGCCTCGCGTATCATGTATTCAGCATCTTCGCAGTAAACGACCGGGGCTTCCAGGGATTTTGCTAACCGCACGAGTTGTTTGTCTGCTGCCATTCGGGGCATTTCAGCTTCTATAAACTCGTCTACCCAATCCTCTCCCATCTGGGGGGCGGGGCGGGCTGCTTTCCGCATTTCATCAATCTCAAATTGTACCGCCTGAAGGAATGGAAACGATGCTGTCCCGTCATGCTTTGCGGCCTCTCTGAGCCTGCTGAATAATGCCTCTGCGCCCGAGATCATTTCGGTTGTGTATGTTTTCTTTTCCATGTTCGTGTCAGTCATCGTCGGTAACTACCTCCAGTTTTATGTCGTGAGGAAACCACGCCCATTTCCAGTACCCGCCACTTCCAACCCAAAGGATTTTGATGCAATCCATCTTTTGAGCGTTTGGGCACTTCCAGACATCAGAATCATGGACCAGTACAATTTGCTTTCGTGTTGACGTTTGCCCGTCCCTGTCGTGTGATGGATGAGTGCTGTGGATCTGTGTTCCGCGTGGAATCACAACCCTTTTGTTTTTGAAATCACTCATCGTCGGCTGGTGTTTGGGTTGGGGTTGGGGTAAGTCGGTTGTTTTTTGCAACGCATCTTGGGCAGTTGGCATGGCCGTCTCTCCTGTTTGTCAGCACGAACCAATCCTCCGTGATACTCTTGCCGCAAAAGGTGTGTGCCCCGTACTCGTTGTAGTGGACCAATGCTATGTCGCTTGGCTTTCCTGCTTTCTTCCCAACGAAGGAGACTGTATAGAGTGGTCTGACCATCATCGCCCCTCCCCCTCGTTGGTTGGTTCACCGGATAGGAGGGCTACAATCTTTTCTTCCGCTTTGCACATGGCCTGAAAAACCCGCTTTGCGTCAAGAGTTTTCCCCTCCTTGATCTTGATTGGCATAAAAGAAAACGCTTCGAGCATGGCCCCCTCAATCTGAACCTCCGTAACCCGCCTGGACGAATCGGGACGGGATTCCTGCTCACCGATGAGGGCGAGAACATCAACGAGCGGGATCATCTTCGTACCCTTGTAGAATGTCCCGGTCAATTCGTATTGGTCTTGAAGCCGTTCCTCCGTTATCCCACCGGAGCGGGATAGGGCGATCTCGACAACCGAATCGCAGAAGTGGTTGAAGTCTCCCGGATACACCTTCGCGTAAATACCCTTCGGGTGGAAGTGCTTTTTCAGCGCAGGCTCGTTCTTCCAATCAATCCATGTTCCTTCCTGTCCCATGACTACCTCGCAAAGTTGGTTTGAATCTGATCATCCTGACTTCCAGTTCGGGCTTGTAATCCTGAATACCGTGCGGCGAGACACGCTGTACTTCCCCGCGAGCTCGGGCACGGACTGACCTCGTTTCCTATCGCGCCTCATAGCAAGGCACTCTGCAAGTGTCAGGTTTTTCGGTCCGCGTCGATCATGCAGCCGCCGTATCACGTCGAATCGATCAAACGTGACGGACTCGCCGGCATAGGAGGCCACCAGATCCCCATCTGCCGTGATGCTCAGTTCAATCCTTCTCATGCTACGTTCACCGTAATTGAAATCTCTTGGGCCGGGGGAGCAATGGCGAAACATGAGCCCTCCCCACGATCAGCAGCCCTCGGCTTGAGTTTCGCATCGATGCGGTCTGCCGCACCCCGGTATACCAGGTCCGACTCGTATAGACTCTCAAACATCTTGACCGAACCATAGACGGTGCTACGATCTCGGCCACCAAGACATTTTCCCACACGCCGATGGCCCCACGATGTCATGTATTCGCAAAGGAACCATGTAGCCATGTGTCGCGCTTCCGAAACCGTGGCGCTCCGGTCCCGTCCTTTGATCTCCGAAACGAGTACCCCCGTCTCCAATTCGATCTCGAGCAAAATCTCGTCGCTTGTCATATCAGCCTCACCGCCTTATGTGCTCGGACTGGTTCTTCTTGAACCTGGCAAGCACCGTAGGTAGGATGCGGCATATTTTTCTGTACCGCCCCTCGCCCTCGATGACCATTGCAATAACAACCCTGGCACGAACAACCGGGTCGCCGGAATCATAGTCTGAAATGAGATCATCGAAACTGCGCCCCACCTCGTAGTCATCTACGAGAGAGGGAAGCCCTGTTGCGGTTGCGGACTTCTCTATGAATACAAAAAGCCGATCTTGTGTCCCGTTGCGTAGTTGTACATCGTACCCCAATCGCATGAACCCATGATCGGCTTCGTCGAACCGCTCAACCTGCTCCTGTGCTTCCTTCTTGACCCGCTGCCACCTGGCGCGGGCGCGTTTACCCTCTCTTGTGAGAACGTCTATTTCGTCGAGTATCATAATCCTGTCCATGTTTTTACAATCGGCAACACATAGTACAAATCGGGCTCCAGCGGATCAAGGAACACACCTATTCGACCGGATCAATTCATAAACGGATCTTTTCGCCTCTGTGTATCCGGGCTCCATCCAGGGCTGAACACCGGGAATGGGACACTTTTTTACTGCTCCCAATTCCATCATGGCATCAGATAGGACCATCCCCGCTATTTCGTGGAAGATCATGGACGAAAGCCTTTCCGCAGGGTTGCCGGAGACAACATCACGAAATGGATCCCCCGTAACCAGGGACACGCACCTTGCAATCCGGATCAGCTCGTCTTTCATTTTATTACCGGGTCGCTTGTTTTCCATGACTCCCCATCGGTGGAAATGGTAAGCCGTGTGTCCAATGCGTGAAGCACGGGCGCGGTGTATGTGCGGAGTAGGGGGTTGCTTTCGCAGCGGTCAGAGTTCTTTGTGGCGTTGCTCCATGCGGTGTAAGAAACCCCTGGGAATGAATTGCTGATGCGTGATACTGTCCAGCCGTAATACTCGCTGAAAAAATGCGCCATTGACAGCCTGGTAACTTTCCCAAGAAACGGATGGGCGGTCCCTGCTGCAGAGTGCGTAAGTAGTCCCAGTTCATTTGTGGCTATTGTCGCAGCCATTATTGCGGCCTCTGAGTCTCTTTCTGTGGGAGTTGCTGCAGGGACTACCCGACTCATCCATGCACCACGAAACCCTATCTGCCGGACGCTTTCTGCACTTGCGGAAACCAACCTTCGGAATGTGGGCGCATCATGGGACATTCCCTCAATAGACGTTCGGGATAACCTGGACGAGTAGTTGGTCATGCCTGCTTCCAGAGCAGACTCTATCTCCTGATGGGTAACAAAAAGGTGGGACTGCACAAAAAGAATGATCGCGCCCTGGATATACGCTCCGTCAGTACCCTCTGTCAGTATTGATTTTTGCTCATCCGGATCAACACCCAGGAGGCGCGAAAACTCATCTATGAGACGAATAATCATGGTGGACAAGCCAAGATCACGCCCGCCGCCCATCATGATCTTTACACGCTCCATCGCAATCCTGTACTCATGTGACATTGCGAGATACGTGCTATGGACCCCGGTGTAATAGGACAAGGTTTTAACACCCAGGCGGCGGCACACATGAGACTCGGACTGCGGATACATCTTTGAGGCAAGGTACACCAACATGGACCTTGCCTGGCTCTCATTCGGCCTCTTTAGGTTCGTGTTTGTGTAGTCTCTTTCAATCGAAAAAGCATCGCCCACAACACGAACAAGGTGATCCAGGTGCTTTGATTTCATTTGGTCATCCCTTCCAGTTAAACGGTTCATAATTGCTCAAGTCTCTTTCTGCCCTTTCAATGTCAACCTGCTTCTTGCAGTCATGGCACAATTCTGTGCCAGGTATTCCCTCTGGCCTCAATAGGCATCGGGAGCAGGTGGGCCTTCTACCGTTGCCGCGAGCGGGTTTTCCCCGATCCAGCCTTCGGTACATTTCCGAATTATCAGAATCCCTCGACTCAATCATGGCTATTCCGGTGGGCTATATTCGTCTTTTCGTGCGCTCGTATTGGACTTGGGGGATAACGATTCGTCAATCGCATCCTTGCACCTCAAACAGACGCGGAATGGTGGCACAGCCTCATTCTCTTTGCACCTATGACACTTCTTCCTTGCCGCCCGCGCCGCACCGCTTCCAGACGAACGCTCCCGCTTGTACCTGTCAAGCATCTTCGCCACGCTCGTTTTCTTCCACCCCTCCTCCATCCAGGCACAGACCACAGCATCCCACACAGACAGGCTATGAACAGACTTCTCGATCATATCCTGGTAATGCCCCGGAGGAATCCACCCGGTACGCGCGATGAAAACAGAAACAGCCGACACCTTTTCTTCTTTATTAGAATCAGACATAGAGAGAGAGTAAGAGGATTCGCCCACTTCTCGCTCTATTTTCGATTCATTCTCGCTCACGATAATACGTTTCTGCTCCTTTTGGGCGGTTTTTTCCTCTTGGTATTTCCTGTCCCTTGTGCGCTTCTTTTTGATCTTCGTGAACGACGTTTCCCACTCCCGTCGCATCTTTGGCGACTCAAAACGGACCCTGTTTCCGTCCCTTGAAATGTGCCCTATACCAGCGGATTCCATTTCATCCACAATGCGCTCCATCTGCTCGATGGAATCCGCTCCTATCATCCTTGACAACTGTGCCGGTGTACCCTCGAGCATACCAGCACCATCACCTTCGACCCACATCAGGTCCACTATCTTGTTCCATGCCCCAAACGCCTCCAGGGACAAGCACCCCGGACCCTTGACGGACAGCCACTTTGCGGGGTATCTCGCCATGAAGTCGATCCTGATAGGCTCTATCGGTCTACCCGCCATTGCTTACACCGGATCAGATATGGAGAAAGAGGTCATGCGATCTGGCGGGTCATCGAAGTTGATGCCAAGAACAAGCACGGCCTCGTCGTTCTTTACAGCCTCCACGTAGTAGAAAAACTCCGTCGAATCGAGCCTTGTTGTCGATGGTTCGTGCGTGATTGATACACCCATTACCACCTCCGCTTCAACGCTTAGGTATTTCTCCTTGAAATACTTGTGCAGCCCCTTTTGTGAGTAGGCGTACCCCGCCTCTGCCATTGCCGCCTGTATGGTCTTTATGACGTACCAGTAGTACTTGTTTGCGTCACTTGACCGCTTTGGCTTTCCGATTTGCAAGCGAACATTGCTGTCCGCGTACATGGCTATTTGTCGATCAAAAGCCTCCTGCTTCGTCCTGGATAGCCTACCGTCCGGCGTGACGTAACAAACCCAATCAATCTTCTTTGGCATGATCCCCCCGGTGGACAGACGTTTCATACTCCTTGCCGCCACCAATCAGCCGCTCTTGAGTGAGAAGCCCCCGGATTCGCTCTCCTGAGTCGAGCATGGCCCTCACTTGTTCCATTGCATCGTCACCAATGTTCGGAACAAGGCTGATTACAGGGAATCTCCGGGCCTTCAGTCCCTGCCCCTTCACGATCTCCACGTTCAGGTCGAACGGGATCCGCATGACCGTTCCTGCAGATTCAAGAACCTGGTCGAAGGTGTCCCTGATTGCAGGAACGGATGACCGCTCACCCTTCGTGGAAAGGTGCCACACAGCCGCCACGTCTCGTATGGCTGGTATGATGAAGCGAAGGTCCAGAACCACGTACCACGGCTTCCCGGCTTTCTCTGCGGCCTGTTTCATCCATGCTTCCGGATCAGTCGGCGTGAACGGCTCGAAAGAGTCCGTATGCGATGACCACGCCTCAAACTGGACACCATCACCACGCGCCACAAGCCCATCCTTTGATCGCAACTCCAATCGCTCCGAACACGAAAACGATGGATCGTCGCTTGCAAACGTGATTGTGAGCTGGCTCGTCTTTTCCGGAAAGGCGCGATCAAAATGGGCGGCGTACCGCCCGGTTGCGATGAAGTGATCCAGCGCTTCCGGGCGGCTCTTTCCACCACCAATGGGAACCTGCCTCCCAATCTTTATTTTCCCGGCAACCGGGAGAGGCCCAAGTGACTTGGGTTTGTTGCGGACGATACGGCTCATTCCCCCACCTCCACATCCTCCTCGTCTACACGGTCGGACTCCGGCTCCATGATGATTTCCCGCGCATCCTTGAACGTGTAGCATGATGACAGGTCGCTGTCAAGATCGAGCAAACCAGACACAACCAGTCGCTTTGACGGCTCCTGGGGAAACCGCTTCTCGTCCAACGAAAGGATTTCCGGAATAAGGTCGGCCTGCTTGGAATCCGTCTGATCTTTGAATGTCAGTTTCGGAGTGGTTTTCCAATCGGTCGGGGCAATGTTGCCAACCACCTCTGCCGGCAGGTCGGGGAAGTTTGCATCCCACATCCTTTTGTAAAGGTGGAGTTGCAATTCATGGGCCTCATAGAACCCCTTCCGGCTGGACTTGTAATCCAGAATGGTAACGGGTCGAATGGTTTTCTTGACCTCCCTGGGCTGACCCTTTCGCGCCCCACTTTTGTACGGGTTGTCATGGTCGAGCGCATCCACCTGAACATCCATGCGACACACCAGGTCAAGCGCACCCGCCGTACCATCTTCCTCGTTACACAGGCACACCTCCACCGCAAGCGGAGTCACGTTGCGTTCCTGCATGAAAGCGGCAATCGAGAGAACATCCTGCCTTGTTGCCGAAACCCACTCGTCGAAGTCTGCCCGCAGGGTCGGGCTGATACCGCGAATCTCGTCTGACACACGATCAGGAATCGAGTCCAGATCGAAGCGGCGGTTGATTACCACCTCGGCAAACAGTTTGTGCGTGAATGTGCCAAACGCGGCGCGTTCGTCCCGCTGGCGAATCGAGTCTTGACCCTCGCGCATCATGAACTCCTTGATGCCGAACGGGGTGGGCAGGTTCGCGGAACCCTTCGTGGTCACGCTTCGGAAAAAGCGGTCAATGTCCGGTCGGTAGTAGTACCTGTCGCCTCCATCCACGCGGTAGAGGATGTACGGGGGCAATCGGAGTGCATCAGTATCGAAAAACTCCGGAATGACAATTTGTGATGAGATATGGTCCATGATGAATCGGCTTTTGTTATCGTGGAGTGATTATGCGAACAACCCCACCCTGGGGCGGTCGCGTGAAAATGTCCATCGGGTAGTCCATGCCCGGTTCGTCCGGTTCGGACTGACTCACGCAGTCCTGGCAGTCGTCTTGGGACCGGATCGCGCAGTCCTGGCACTCTCCGTCCTCGTTCAGATCGGATTCGTACCAATACGCTCCGTGGCAGGTGGAGCAGATCACGGTGGGTTCATCCGGTGCGAGTGGTCCGCGTCCGTGTGCGGGGTAGCCGATACTGTTCATTTCGGTGCCCTTTTTACGTCCACATATATGATCTCGTCGGTGTCGCGAGGGTCTTTCCAGTTGACCCATTTTGTCAAAGCCTCCTTTGCCTCATCAAGGCTTCTGTGGCTCCATGAGTATGGGTATTCGTAAGCAACTATTGGGACGGTGTCGCAACGCTCACCGTGCTTCCCAACAACGTGAGTCACAAAGCCAAACAGGAACCACATCCAAGACCCCTCAACCCAATACCGCCCCGACACGTCCTTTTTGATTCTCCACTTCATCCCTGCCCCTCCCTGATTCGGTCTGCAATGGCGAGGATGGTGCCGTTATCGACGGTTGCCCATTGTTTCGATCCTAACGTGACAGATCCATCGTTGAACAGGACAGGATCACCGTCCCACATAATCGGCTCCGGCTCATCCGGCATATCCTCAATCACGGCAAGCATGAAGGAGCGGAGGGAGGTGTGGCGGCTAGTAGTTGCCCGCCCGTCTCGAAGTTTGTGCGGACCCCAAGACCCATCCTCCCAAGTGACAACACAGTCGTGCCAAGGCTGAATAACCCTGTCGCACCCGACAGCCACATCCTTGTACCTCTCAGTCGATTCCAGAAACAACAATGCCCTCCTCAGTTGCTCCTTGTCATCCGACACAAATGCGATTGATTTCATGCTGCCACCTCCTCCTTTTCGCCACCCGGATTTGACACCCAATAGTAGTGCGATCCGATCACAACAAGGTCGTATCCCCAATCGGGCCGATCTGCGTGTGGATCGGACTGGTCCGCACACCTGCGACACCGGATGGTTTTCTCTTTCGCCACGCTACTCACCGGACGGTGGTATACGGGGCGCGGACAAGGACGCTGAAACATACTCTGGCACCTGCTCTACTTGATGTTCGTATTGCCGAACCCGAACACCACACGATACAGCCCTGCCCCTCTCGATCGTGAGTATAGCAACAAGTACGCCCAGGAAAAGACCACACAGAAACGCCACGACGATTTCTGGATATGTCGTTGCGAACAAGTAAGCGGTCCTGCCTATGGATATGACTGTTTGCACAGAAGGCTGCATTGTGACTGTGGGTTCGGCTCCCGAGACAATAATACGCAATGTCAACACACGCAGTCAATACCCGATGTTATATCGGCTAAATAAACCACAACAATCTTGGGTTAAGGCACAACAATGTTGGGTTTTTCAATTTTCAAAGTTTTTCAATCGGAATGAAAAACCTGGTTTTCCAACATGGACAACTTAGAAATCTGGATTTCTTGCCTTTTCGCATCAAAGTGTCTATGGGCATAGACACTCGCGCGTCGGTATTTGTCTATGGGCGTGTCGGTTTTCCAGCAAATCGTGCTACCGTGTTCCAGCCAGGGTCCGGATGGGTCCGAGCCACAAAAAAAGGGGGCGACCGAAGCCGCCCCCTTCCGAGTTTTGCCGTGTTGGGCCTAATCAGATCGGGTCGTTGTTGTCCAGGGCAATGAACACTTGCACCGTGAGATCGAGACTTCCGGTTGGCAGCACGGAAATATCAGGCTCACACAGAACGCGCAGGTAGTCGCCCTTGTTGACCTTGACCTCCCAATCGTTCCACCACGTAGCGACGTTCTGCACATTCACATCGAGCTGCTTACCAAAGATGGTCAACTCGATGGTTCCCGCCGAGATCGCCGCGTTTAGGTGCGCCGAAATGCCGCGAAGGTATCCGTCCCTGGGCATATAGAACTCATAGATGGAACTGTCTCCACACTTCATGAACGTGGACCCGCCTGCGGCAAGGTTCAGCTCGTAGAACTGGACCTGCATCGGCTCGTAGTCCAGGCTCTTGATGTTCACCCGGTTGGCATGATAGGCGATTGCCGTTGGACTTCCACCGACGTAAGCATTGTACTTGACCAGTTTTGTGCTGCCGCCGATGCCGTCATAGTAGTTGTTGGAGAAACCAATGTTCTTGATCCTTCCACTATCCGTTGGCGACTCCGCATCATCGGTTGTGATGATCTCGACAGGTTCAACCGAACTGTTGCGGTGGAACATCTTGTTTCCGGTTATCGAGACGGCAGATGCCGCGTACTCGATCCGAATGATTCTGGCATGGGTGTACGAAGTGAATCCGCTTGTTACCTCGAAGCCGTTTCCCGTGATTGACACACCCTCGCAGCCATACGTGTATGATGCTCCGGAATAGAGCGGCTGATTGGAAAGCGTGATCATGGAGCGTTGAATGTCGTTCTGTACAGCAGCAAGCGTGTCGAACTTGTTGCCGTTGATCGAAATACCCGCAACGCCAACGCACCGAACCATGTCCACGGAAGTTGCCCCGGAGTACGTTCCGGCAATCAGGCATCCAGACAGGTCGAATCCAAAAGCGTCCTCAACGTAAATCTGATACCCTGATGAGTTGTCGCGGTAGATGCCTGATGACACCTGGCATCCATACTGCATTTCCTTGAGATACACACCACCCCAATTCAACTGCACCTCGCAATTCTGGACCTGAACCCGGTAGTCGTGGTCACAGAAAATGCCGAACTTGTTGGTCCCGGTGAAGCCGCGAATCACACAGTCTTTAATCGTGATCCAGTTTTGATAGGCATTGTCGGAGTAGATGCCGTGTCCGGAGTTGGCATTACCCGTCAGGTACAGGTTTTCAAAACTGATGGTGCAATCTTTCGACGCGAACTCAAACAGGTTCTGCCCCGTTGCGTTTGTCGTGCGGATCTTCGTTGCCGCACCGCCGCCGCGCACCTTGATCCACTTGATCCCGGACGGAATTGTGATCTTGGACGAAACAATGTACTCGCTTGATGGAGCCGGGAATACAACGGTGAAAGACTGATTCCCACCCAAAGCCGTGAAGGTGTTCTGGACAGCATCATGGTCATCCGTCGATCCATCACCGGTTGCACCAAACCATTGAACCGGGATTTCCGCTTCTGCCCCACCTGCAAGCGTAATGCTGCCGCCAGCTGACAGGTCGAAAATCTTGTAGTTGCCCGCCTGGACAGCCCCATTGATAGCGATGGTAACGCCAG
>Ga0209578_10000575_pt1 | contig 43624 bp, 45 predicted proteins | sample tdAd472_FD_187127 | JGI IMG/M metagenome (GOLD analysis project Ga0209578, IMG submission 187127) | Marine sediment microbial communities from the Atlantic coast under amendment with organic carbon and nitrate - tdAd47.2 (SPAdes)... | ecosystem: Environmental > Aquatic > Marine > Coastal >...
CGATTTTGGCGCGTGAACCGGGGTCGCGGGCGACCGATTTGATTTCGATAATTCCGTCGTAAATTTCCGGAACTTCCTGGGCGAACAGTTTCGCCATGAATTGCGGATGGGTCCGGGAGAGGAAAATCTGAGGGCCGCGCGGTTCGGGGCGGACGTCCATGATATAGGCCCGCAGGCGTTCGCCGTTGGAGAAGTGCTCGCGCGGAATGGCTTCGTCGCGGCGCAGAATGGCTTCGGCCCGTCCGAGATCGATCAGCACGTTGCCGAATTCGACCCGCTTGATCAGGCCGTTGACCATTTCGCCGGTCCGGTCTTTGTACTCGTTGAATTGACGTTCACGTTCGGCGTCGCGGACTTTCTGGACGATGACCTGCTTGGCGGTCTGCGCGGCGATCCGGCCGAAATCGATCGGCGGCAGCGGATCGATGATGAACTCGCCAAGCTCAATGCCCGGTTTGATCTTTTGGGCCACTTTCAAAGGCAATTGAGTGACTTCGTCCTCAACTTCCTCGACCACTTCCGTATAGCGGGCCAGCGTAATTTCTCCGGTGTCCCGGTTGATCGAGGCCCGGATATCGTGTTCGTGTCCGTATTTCGATCGGCCGGCTTTCTGGATGGCCTGTTCCATGGCTTCGAGCACTTGGTCGCGTTCAATTCCCTTGTCCCGCGCCACAGCGTCGGCGACTTGAAGGAGTTCGGGACGGGGAAGTCCGGTTGTTTCCATTGTCGTTCAGCCTTTTCGCTTAACCCAACAAATACTAAATGTCTTCTTCTTGACCGCCGCCGGCTTTCATGGCTTCGGCCAACAATTCATCGGTGAGCAACAACTTTGCCTTTAAAATATCGGCAAACGGGAGGTCGACGGTTTCGCCATCCACTTCCATTCTCACCATTTCGTCTTCAATGCCCAGGAGACGGCCCGAGAACCGTCTTTGGCCATCAATCGCCATTTTCATTTCGACCTTGGTTTCGTAGCCCGCATAGCGTTCGAAATCGCGCTGGCGGACCAAAGGCCGGTCGAGGCCTGGAGAACTGACTTCCAATGTATAGGCCCCGCTGATCGGGTCTTCCACATCGAGAATGGCTGAGACGGCCCGGCTGATATCGGCGCAATCGTCGACCGTCATCCCGGCTTCGTCATGGCGTTCAGCCATGATCTGGAGCGTCCGGCGCTCCTTACCTTGAATCACCACGCGCACTAAATCGTAGCCCATGTCGGTCAATGTCGGCTCAATCAGCCGTTCGATCTGTTCCAGTGCGCTCATGTCGTCCAAGAATAAAAAAAAGCGGGCCAAGGCCCACCTTCAGCAAATCAGCAGAAAATGTGCTGCTGTTATACCCCGATATCCAGAAAATTCAAGGAGTTTATTGAGCCGCCGTCCGGACGAAGGTCAGATAGGCGCTTCTGTCGCCGGCGAGCGATTTAATCTCGTAGCGGGTTTGCGGCCAGTCGTCCGGTCGAACCCGCCAATCATCGGCTTTTCGCGCCGTCCAGTGGAACCGTGGATCGTTGGTCAGGAGCTCAAGCGTCCAGGCGACATATCCCATGTGATCGCTGGCAAAACGCAACTCGGCTCCCTCCTTTAAAAGACGCGCATAGGCTTCAATGGTTTCCGAGTTGACGATACGCCGTTTGTTGTGACGTTTTTTCGGCCAAGGGTCGGCGAATAAAATGAACAGCCGGTCGAGGCAGGCGTCGGGTAAGGCGTCAAGCAGATCCCGCGCGTCGTCGTCGAAAATCCGCACATTGCTTGCCTTGTTGGTTTGCAGATGCCCCAGCAGACTGGCTACGCCGTTGAGGAACGGCTCACATCCGATCATCCCAACGTCCGGGTTGCGTTCGGCTTGCCAAGCGAGGTGTTCGCCGCCGCCAAAACCGATTTCCAGCCACAATTGTTTTTTAGGTGGAGAGAAGAGCGCCGCCGTGTCGACGAAGCCGGTTTGCGGGAGGGAAACACGCAAAGACGGCAGCACCTCGTCGACGAGGTGCTGCCGTCCTTTATGGAGTTTGTGCCCGGATCGGCGACCGTAGAAGTTACGGCGTGGCTTTTCCGGTGCAGTCATTCCGTCCTCTTAGAGTTCGCCTTTGAGAGCGTCGACCAGATCGGTGCGCTCCCAGGAGAAACCGCCATCGGCATCGGGTTTGCGGCCGAAGTGGCCGTAAGCCGCGGTCCGTGCGTAGATCGGACGGGAGAGACCGAGGTGTTCGCGAATGCCGCGCGGGCTCAGATCCATGACTTTCTGCAATGCTTCGGCCAGCTTGAGCTCGTCAACATTGCCGGTGCCGTGCGTGTCGACGTAAACCGACAAAGGCTTGGATACGCCAATTGCGTAGGCGAGCTGGATGGTGCAGCGGTCCGCGATGTCGGCAGCAACAACGTTTTTCGCCAGATAGCGTGCCGCATAGGCCGCCGAGCGGTCGACTTTCGTGGGGTCTTTGCCGGAGAATGCGCCGCCGCCGTGAGGCGCTGCGCCGCCGTAGGTGTCGACGATGATTTTGCGCCCGGTCAGGCCGGCGTCTCCATCAGGGCCGCCGATGACGAAACGCCCGGTCGGGTTGACGTAGAATTCTTCCTCCGGCGGCATCCAGCCTTCCGGCAGAACGTTTTCGACGAACGGACGGACGATTTCGCGGATTTCGTCTTGAGAGTAGGCCTCTTCGTGCTGGGTCGAAACCACGACCGAGGTGCAGGCCACCGGTTTGTGGTTTTCGTACTTGAGCGTCACCTGGCTTTTGCTGTCAGGCAACAGACCTTTCGCCGTTCCGGCATGCCGCGCCGCGGCCATGTCGCGCAGGATGGCGTGGGAGTAGGCGATTGGAGCGGGCATCAGTTCGTCGGTTTCCTTACAGGCGTAACCGAACATGATCCCCTGGTCGCCAGCCCCTTCGTCTTTATTGCCGGCGGCGTCGACGCCCATGGCGATATCGGCGGACTGGGCGTGGACGAAAATCTCGACGTCGGACTTTTCCCAATGGAAACCGTCTTGTTCGTATCCGATGTCCTTGACCGCCTCGCGGGCAAGCTGTTCCATCAATTCCTTGGTGACCGACGCGGGGCCTCGTACTTCGCCGGCCAAGATGATCTTGTTGGTCGTCGTCAGGGTTTCGACGGCAACCCGCGAAAGCGGGTCGGCACCCAGAAAAGCATCGACGATCGCATCGGAAATACGGTCGGAAACCTTGTCGGGGTGGCCTTCGGAAACCGATTCACTCGTAAAGACAAAATTGGAAAGAGACACTCGTGCCCTCCATCAGGTAGTTCGAAATCAGTTTTACCGGGAACGAGATGGGGTTTGTAAGCTTTCGCCGCTACCCCTGTCGCGCCCACTTAGCGCCGCTTTTTTACGTGGTGGCAAGCGGACGGAAATCCTTCCACGTCTCAAGCGGCAGACAACCCGCCGAAAGAGCGTTGCTCTTTTGGCAGGTCATCAAGAGTCCGTCAAGGTCTTTATGGTTCAAGAGCGAAAGGGAGTTAGTCGTCGCTAGGTGCGGAAAGAGACTTGGCCAATTCGAAAAACCGTTTGCGAACGGCGGGTTTCTGAATCCGGTAATAGGCCCGGACCAATTCCAGCGTTTCGCGTTTGGTCATCGGATCGCCGCCCTCGTTGACTTCCACATTGTCATTCGAACTGGCCGTATGGTGTTCGGTGAAATCCTCAAAGAAGTAGGAAATCGGAACATCAAGTACGCGGCTCAGGTCGTAGAGACGGCTCGAGCCGATGCGGTTGGCGCCGCGTTCGTATTTTTGGATTTGTTGAAAGGTCAGCCCGACGGCTTCGCCGAGCTTTTCCTGGCTGAGGCCGAGCAACGTCCGGCGTTGGCGAACCTTTCCGCCGACGTGGATATCAACCGGATGTGGTTTGCCCGGAATTCGGGGTTCAATGCGTATGTTTTTCACAACTCTGTCGCTTCTGTTTACTCGGTGGACAGGGGGGGTTCTTTTTTATGCAATTTATTTTCCCCGACCTACGTCGTTGTTTTTTAATATCTTTTATTGCCATACTTTGCTGATGGCGGGCTCAAAGATAGGACAAGCATAAGCTGGGGGTCAATCGATTTTGTGAATACCCCGGTATGCACGTTTAAGCTTGCCCAAGACGTTTCCTGTCTCGGCAATTCAACCCATAGGATAAAAGTAGGAAGAGGGCGCAAAGGATTAAAGGAATTGTTGTTCCCGTCCGGCTGAAAAGGGGCGGTGAGGCGAGCGGTTTGGGCAATGGTGCGTCGAGGATTCCGCTGACGCCAAGCGGCAGATGGGAGGTAATTCTGCCCTTTGAATCGATGATGGCCGAAATGCCGGTGTTGGCGGCTCTGACCAAGGGCAGCCCTTCTTCGACGGCGCGGAGCCGGGCCGAAGCAAAATGTTGGTAAGGCCCCGAACTTAAGCCGAACCAGCCGTCGTTGGTGACATTGAGAAGCCACTCCGGGCGGTTCCCCTGTTGAGCCACCTCGGTTGGGAATATGGCTTCGTAACAAATCAGCGGACTGAAGGAGGGAAGACCGGAAATCGAAAGGGTCGTCCGGGCTGGTCCCGGCGTAAAATCTGCACGTCCGGCCGTCAGTTTTTCTATGGGAAGGAAGGAGCGGAACGGAACGTATTCGCCGAACGGAACAAGATGCGACTTATCGTATTTTCCGACGATTGCGCCGGTCCCGTCGACGGCGACAACGCTGTTCCAGACTTTAAAGGATTCGGCTCCGGCTGGGGTGGCGGTGGGCGCGCCGGTCAGGATGGCGCCACCGTTGGCGACGGTGGCGGCCATCGCTTGCCGAATGTTGGTCTCGCGGTTGATAAAATAGGGAACCGCGGTTTCGGGCCATACGATATGGGTGGGGCGTTCGGCCGACTCAGTGCGGCTCATGTCGAGGAGGGTTCGGACATGGTGCGGGCGCAAATCGTTCCGCCATTTGTCGGCTTGGGCGATATTTGGTTGGACGATCCTCAGAAGAATCCCCGGTTGGTCGCCGGGGCCCGGTTGATCAAGTCGCCAAGTTCCCCAACTCCAGGAAAGAGCCAGAACGGCGACTGCCAAGACAAGAGGCATTTTGGCCGAAGGATTTTTCCACGCCAGTGCGGCCGGGGCCGCTGCCGCAAGCATTGTAATAAGGCTCAACCCGTAAACGCCGAAAAGAGCGGCCGGTTGGATCATCGCTTCGCTGAACGTCCAGACGGTGCCTATGAGGTTCCATGGAAACCCGGTTAAAATCCAACTCCGAAGCCATTCGCTTAAGACCCAGAATGCCGGAAAAGCGAAGCAAACGGCTAGGCCGCGCATGCTGAAAAGCCGGACGGCCAAAGCGGGCAGGCCAATAAACAGCGCCATGCCCGCAGCCAATCCGGTCACCGCAAACGGCGCCATCCAGCCGTGGCTTGCAATGTCGACAAGAAACGACAAGGAAACCCAATAAAGTCCAGCGGCAAAGTGCCCCAGCCCAAACCACCACCCGACGCCGAAGGCCTGGCGTTTGGTTGCGGCGGCCTCAATCGTCCAAACGACGATGGGCACCGTTAGGGGGAGAATGAAAATCCAGTGGAGCGGCGGGAGCGCCGCCGCCGAAGCCGCCCCGGCGACGGCAAGAACAAGGCGGGCTTTCCACGGGGAAAGAGCGGTGATCCGGTCTCTTAAGGCTGAGGCAAACCGCACGGCGCGTTCAACTGACCGAATCGAGTGACGGGAGTTTTTCCGCCCCGCGGATTTTCATGCGTTTGATGCGGCGGGGATCGGCATCGAGGATTTCAAACTCCAGGCCGACCGGATGAACGATCAGCTCTCCTCTGAGCGGCACCCGCCCGGCTAGGGCGAAAACGAGGCCGCCCAGGGTGTCGATGTCTTCAAACTCCGTACGGTCGACGAAAGGACCGGTGGCGCTTTCGAAAACCTCAAGGGCGACGCGGGCGTCGGCGACGTACGAACCGTCGGAAAGCGGAATGAGTTCGGGCTCAATATCCCTGTCGTGTTCGTCGGCGATTTCTCCGACGATTTCCTCGACCAGGTCTTCGATGGTGACCAAGCCGTCGGTGCCGCCGAACTCGTCGACGACGATCGCCATGTGAAGGCGGGTGACCCGCATTTCCAACAGAAGTTCAAGGACCCGCATGGATGGAGAAACGAACAGTAGCCGCCGGACAAGCGTTGAGAGCTTGGCCTTTGAATCGTCAAGATCAACCCCCAAAAGATCCTTGATATGAATTACGCCGATCATGTCGTCGAGGGTTTCGCGATATACGGGAAAGCGGGAGTGGCCCGCTTCCGACATAGCCTTAATGATTTCGGGAACAGGGGTTTCTTCCGATACGGCCATGATATCGGCGCTCGGCACCATGACGTCGTAAACGGTCCGGTCGCGGAGCCTGAGGATGTTGGCGAGAAGAATGCGCTCATCGTCATTGAGCGGGACCTCCGAGCCCTCACGTTCCTCAATCAACTCCTCTAAGGTTTCGCGGACCGAGCTCTCGCCGTTTTTCGGTTTGCCGCGCAGCCAGTCGAACAAGCCGCCGCCCACCGAGGGGGTTGATGATCCTTCTGTCCAATCGTCTGACGGGTCTGAGTCGTTGTCGTTCATTGTCCTAGCTTAAACATACGGGTCGTCGATATTCAGCACGGCCAGGATAGCCCTTTCTTCGGCTTCCATAATTTCTGCTTCCGCATCTTCTTCGTGGTCGTACCCCAGAAGATGCAACATACCATGAACCACTAAATGACTTAAATGATCGGCCGGAGACTTGGCGTCGTCCGCCGCTTCTTTCAACGTTGTTTCTAAAGCTAAAATAACGTCGCCCAACGGAATGGGCTCTCCCGGCGGGCGAAATGCCGGATCTTCGTCGTCTTGCGCGGCGAAGGACAAAACGTTGGTTGGTTTGTCTTTGCCCCGGTAATCCCGGTTGAGCGTTTGAACGAATTCGTCGTCGGCCAGAACAATGGCGGCCTCCGTCTCTTCGGTCCTTATGTCGTCTGCCGCTTTCGAAGCCAGGGCCGCGCCCGCAGCGCGGCGGACGACCCCTTCGGCATCTGGAATTTCCGCCCAACCATCCGCCTGAATGGTGACCGTGAGATCAGTCGTCATGGTCGTTTACACGGCGATGCGGCGGCACCTTGTTGCGTCCGTCGGGACCGACTTTTTCGTAGCGCGCACCGGCCTTGCGTTCTTTCTCGACGTTCTCGTAAGCACGGACGATGCGGGCGACCAGGGAGTGGCGGACCACGTCCTTATCGTTGAATTCGGTGATCGAAACCCCTTTGACGCCGTTAAGAATTTCGGTGGAATCGCGCAGGCCAGACCGGGTGCCGCTGGGCAGGTCGACCTGGGAAAGGTCGCCGGTGATGACCATGCAGGAGCCTTCGCCCAGACGGGTCAGAAACATCTTCATCTGAACGGCGGTGGTGTTCTGGGCTTCGTCTAAAATAACGAAGGCGTTGGACAATGTCCGTCCCCGCATGAAGGCGAGCGGCGCGACTTCAATCTCGCCGTTTTCCAGCCGCTTGGCGACTTGGTCGCCCGGCATCATGTCGTAGAGGGCGTCGTAAAGAGGACGCAAATAGGGGTCGACTTTTTCGCGCATGTCGCCGGGCAGGAAGCCCAATTGTTCGCCGGCCTCGACCGCCGGGCGCGACAGGATGATCCGGTCGACCTGACCGCTGATCAACCGCTCCACCGCCTTGGCGACGGCGAGATAGGTTTTGCCGGTCCCCGCCGGGCCGATCCCGAACACCAGATCGTTGTGGTCCATGGCCTTGAGGTATTCGGCCTGATTGGACGAGCGCGGCGTAATCCGCCGTTTGCGGGTTTCGATAACGATTTTGGCTGCTGCGTCCAGCGTGCCGTTGGCGTCGCCGTTCTCCCGTTCGCCCTGGGTGCCGAGTCGCACTGCGGCCTCCACTTCGGCCTTGCCGACATCCTGCTTTTTCTCCAGCCGCTCGTAGAGGCTGTTGAGAATGGCGCAGGCCGTCTCGACGGAGCGGGCGGTGCCGGTCACGGCAAGCAGGTTGCCGCGCGGGTCCAAGGAAACGCCGAGTTTGCTCTCGATCAGGGAAAGGTGGGAGTTGTGGGGGCCGTAAAGAGCCTGCAGAAGGCCGTTGTCGTCAAACTCCAGGCGGGCCGTTACGGATTCGGTGGCCGCTTTTTTCGGGGCCGCGGCGGAGGCCCCTTTCGTCGCGCTCAAGCGCACGCCCTCGTCATGTCTTTTTGCTCTCCTTCGACAAGTTGACCAGACAGGCTGTTAGGATAACCCGCCGTGATCTTTAAGTCGACAATCCGTCCCATTAAAGTTTCGGGTGCGGTGACATGAACCGGCTGCATATAGGGGCTGCGGCCGACCAATTGCCCTTCGTCCCGGCCGATCCTGTCGAGAAGCACCGGCATGACCTTGCCGACGCAGGACCGGTTGAAGTCGATTTGGATATCGTTCAACTGCGTTTGCAGGGTCTCCAGGCGTTGGGCTTTCACCGATTCGTCGATTTGGTAGTCCATGGTGGCCGCCGGGGTGCCGGGGCGCGGACTGTATTTGAATGAGTATGCCTGGACGAAACGGACGTCGCGCACCAGATCGAGGGTGTCTTGGAAATCGCGGTCGTTCTCGCCCGGGAAACCGACGATGAAGTCGGACGACAGAATGAGGTCGGGCCGGGCGGCTTTCAGCGCGGCCACGGTTTCAAGGTATTCGGCGCGGCTGTGACGGCGGTTCATCGCCGCTAGAATCCGGTCCGATCCGCTTTGCACCGGCAGGTGCAGGAACGGCATGAGTTTGGGAATGTCGCGGTGAGCCGCGATCAGCGCCTCGTCGACGTCCGCCGGATGGGACGTGGTGTAGCGAATGCGCTCGACGCCTTCGATGTCGGCAACCTCGGCGATCAGTTCGCCAAGCGAAAGAATGGACTCCTGCGCCGATCTGCCGTGATAGGCGTTGACGTTTTGGCCGATCAGGGTGATTTCGCGTACGCCTTTGCTGGCCAGCCCTTTCGCCTCTTTGACGATATTGGCGACGGGGCGGGAATATTCGGCGCCGCGGGTGTAGGGGACCACGCAGAAGGTGCAAAACTTGTCGCAGCCTTCCTGAACAGACAGAAAGGCGGCGTAGCCTTCATGGGCGGTGGGTTCGGGCAAATGGTCGAACTTGGCCTCGGCGGGAAAATCGATGTCGAGGACGCCGCGCCGACCGCTTTTATCGGCCGCCCTCGTCGCCTGGGCGACCATTTCGGGCAGCCGGTGATAGGTCTGCGGGCCGAACACCATGTCGACGTAAGGGGCGCGGCGCATGATTTCTTCGCCTTCGGCCTGGGCGACGCAGCCGGCGACGGCCAAAATGGTTTCCGATCCCTTTTGGGTGCGGGCGTCTTTCAGGTGTTTCAGGCGGCCCAGTTCCGAGAATACCTTTTCGGCGGCCTTTTCGCGAATATGGCAGGTGTTGAGGATGACCATATCGGCCTCTTCAACCGCCTCGGTCATTGCATAGCCCAACGGCGCTAGGACGTCGGTCATCCGACCGGAGTCGTAGACGTTCATCTGACAGCCGTATGTTTTAATGAAAAGCTTTTTGCTCACGCCGCTCACCGCCATAGGTGCATTGGGCCCTGGCCCGAAGTGGCCGTTCCATACTGCGAGGGTGGCGTCCGAGTCAAGAAAACGCTCTATTCCGGCTTTATCGGTTTGCCGAAGAGCTCCAAACGGTGGCCGACGAGCTTGTATCCGTACTTCTCGGCGATTTTGGCCTGCAGGGCTTCGATTTCTTCGTCGTGAAACTCAATGATTTTGCCGGATTGTACGTCGATCAGGTGATCGTGGTGGTCTTCGGACGCCTCTTCATAGCGGGCGCGCCCGTCGCCGAAATCAAGGCGCTCCAGGATGCTGGCTTCTTCGAACAGCCGTACGGTCCGGTAAACGGTGGCGATGCTGATGCGCGGGTCGACCTTGCTGGCGCGGCGGTAGACTTCCTCAACATCGGGATGGTCCTTGGCGTCCGAGAGCACACGGGCGATGACCCGGCGCTGTTCGGTCATCTTCATCCCCTTTTCAACGCAAAGCTGTTCAATGCGCGATATCGACGGCATGGCTTCCCCGATCAGTATTTTCTAATACGCGATTACAAATCAGTTTCAAATTTAAAGAAGGCCCGCCTAATCCGTCAAGCAGATGAAACGGAAAAAGGGAGCCGGAGCTCCCTTTTGTCAAATAGTTAGGCGCATTCCGCCTTATTTGCGTTTCTTGCCCGACTTGGTGCCGAGGCCGATTTTCTTGGCTAGGCTGCTGCGGTGGGCTGCGTAGTTGGGGGCGACCATGGGATAGTCGGCAGGCAGCCCCCAGCGCTCGCGGTATTCGTCAGGCGTCATGTCGTAAGCGGTCTTAAGATGGCGCTTGAGCATCTTCAATTTCTTGCCGTCTTCCAGGCAAATGATGTAATCAGGCGTTACCGACTTGCGGACGGAAACGGCCGGCTGCGGGCGCTCGGCTTCCGGTTCGTCCTGGCCGAGGCCGGAAAGGGTGCCGTAGACTTCCTTGATCAATTGCGGAAGGTCGGAAACGGCGACTGTATTGTTGGAAACGTGAGCCGCGACAACCTCCGCCGTCAACTCGAGTATTTCGGTTTTGTCGATTTGTTCTGACATTTAACTGGTAACCCCCGAATAAGACAATTAATAGGGTTATAGATTACAGAAACAACTCGCGCAACGACTGTTGAGCAAGAAAAAGAGAAGACTATGAAAGAATCGGATTCTGATTTTTCACTTGATATTACAGACCAGGTCTGCCCGATGACCTTCGTCAAGACAAAGCTGATGCTCGAAAAACTGGGTCCGGGGCAAACATTGGCCGTGCGATTACAAGGGGTCGAGCCACTAAAAAACGTTCCGCGCAACGCCAAGGACCATGGGTACGAGATCGTTTACTTGGAGCCGGAAGATCCGCAAGGTCCCGAGGACGGCATTCACCTGTTGGTTTTAAAGAAGAACGATTAAAGCGCCTTTTTGAAAAGCCGGGCATCGACCCGACTTCCGTTCGGCCTTTCGTAATACTTTGGACGCCGCCCGACCTCCTCAAAGCCCTTCTGAAGATAAAATTCGACCGCGCCGGGGTTGTCCTCGGCCACCTCGAGAAACAGGGTCGCGGCCTTCTTCTCGGCCGCTTCGGCGATTCCCGCATCAAGCAGGCGGCTGGCGATGCCGCCCCGCCGCTTTGACGGGTCGGTTCCGACGATCAGGATTTCCGCTTCGTCGGCGGCGCAGCGCAGAACGATGTATCCCACCGGCAAGTCCGCTTCAACGGCGAGAAAACCGAAAGTGCCGGGTGTGGTGAGCAGATCGTGAAACGCCTTGGCGCTCCAATCGGTGGGAAAACAACGGCCATGCAGCGCTTCCAGAATCTGCGCATGAACCGGTTCGACGGGGTCGATTCTGACGGTCACGGGCGGAGCTTTCCGCCGTTTTTGGGAATGGTCGCATCGGGCGGGCGGATGTAGAGCGGTGCGGGCGGCTCGCCGTTCTTGCTGGGCTCGGTTTTCGCCGCCAAGGCAGCGACGATTTCAGCCTCCGGCAAACCGTGGCCGCTGGCGATTGTCGCTTGTCCGTCAAATACCGATGCGACCGTCTTGGCATGGTCTCCGGCGATGACCAACGGGCCGTTACCGGTGAGCCCCGGCAGTTTTTCCGGCATGACCGCGATGGGATCGGTGAGCGGTGATAGATCGGGGCCGAACAGTTGCGCATAGACGTCGGCCCGTTTGGCGTCGAGCACCACCAATAGATTTTTGTCTTGCCGTTCCTCTAGAACGACGGCGTAGGCGACGGCTTCCAAGGTGGTGACGCCGACCAGAGGCTTGTTGGCCGCCAGGGCCAGTCCTCGCGCCGTCGATAAGCCGATCCGTAGGCCGGTAAAGGCGCCGGGGCCGATGGTCACGGCCAGCCGGTCCAGGCTGTCCCAGGTGGCTTGCGCGTCGTCGAGCACTTCGCCGATCAACGGCACCAGCCGTTCGGCTTGCCCGCGCATCATGGCTTCGAACTTGGACGCGACGATGCGGCCGTCCTCCCAAAGGGCGGCAGAGCAGGCGTTGGTCGCCGTATCCATGGCGAGAAGACGCACCGTGCAGGTCCTCGTTAAATGAATGACTAACGTTCGCAGGGATATATTGCATTTTACCGGCAAGCACAAAGAGAGATCGCGCAAAAGAGGATGGGATGGACCTGATCGAAATTACCGAGCAAACCCACGGCGTCACCCTGGAGATCGCCTACGCCACGGCGGACAATTTCACCGGCCAGCCGGTTTATGCCCGCCCGGCCTGCTATCTGCACAAAGAGGCGGAAACCAAGCTGCGGCGGGCCGTCGAGTTGGCCAAAGAGCTGGGCTACGGGATCAAAATCTTCGATGCCTTCCGTCCTGCCGAAGCCCAATGGGCATTGTGGAACCATACGCCGGACGGCGACTTCTTGGCCGACCCCCGGCGCGGCTCACCCCATTCGCGGGGGATTGCCGTCGACTTGACCCTGACCGACCAACAAGGCGATGAGCTGCCCATGGGGACGCCGTTCGACGCCTTTACGCCGCTCTCCCACCACGGCAACACCGAGCATCCGGCCGAGGTGCAAAAGAACCGGGCCGTCCTGCTTGGCCTGATGACCGCTGCCGGATGGGATTGCTACATGAAAGAATGGTGGCACTACCAACTCTTTCACCCCCGCGCCTACCCGCTGATCAGCGATATCGATCTGGATGTGGGGATGATGGGATAATTGGTCGCCAAGGCTGGTAGATCGCTAATACCCCCTCCGGCTCCCCCTAAAAGGGGGAGAGGGCTGATGGTGGGTGATGGTCCCTCCCCTTCCGGGGGAGGCTGGGCGGAGTAAAACCTATGCTAGCTCCAGCACTTTCTTGATCGTCGCTTCCGCGCCGTCGGCAATTTGGCCGATGTTGGCTTCCAGCATGTAGCAGGGCGTGGTGACCAGCTTATGGGCCGCGTCGTAAACGATTTCGCCGTGATCGGTGGTTTGGTGGGTGCAGCCCATGGCCTCGATGGCTTTCGCGACGTCTTGGTTCTGGCCGATGGTCATGGTGCCGGAGCCCAGGATTTTCGCCATGACGGCAGGCGAAATACACAGTGCGCCGATCGGCTTCTTGGCGGCGACGAATTCTTTGACCACACGTTCGACATCCTTGTTGACGGTGCAGTCCGCGCCGTCGAAGGCGAAGGTCGAGAGGTTTTTGGCTGCCCCAAACCCGCCGGGGAAAACCAGAGCGTCGGCGTCGTTGGCGGTAAGTTCGCTCAACGGTTTAATCTCGCCGCGGGCGATGCGCGAAGCTTCCGTCAGCACGTTGCGGGTCTCGCCGGTTTCCTCACCGGTCATGTGGTTGATGACGTGGGCTTGGTCTATATCGGGCGCATAGCATTGGTAAGAAGCCCCCTGGCGGTGGATTGCCAGCAGCGTCAGGACGGATTCGTGAATCTCGGCGCCGTCGTAGACGCCGCACCCCGAAAGAACCACAGCAACTTTTTTCGACATGGTTTTGCCTCCCTTCCAATCTCGTTCAGTTGTTAGTTGATATTTAAGAGGAGGGGCCGTATCCATGGCAAGACCCAAAAAGGAGGGGGCTCCCGTGGACGTTAAATCGAAGAACATCACCAAGGTCGAAACCCGTGTGCCGGTCGATGAGCGCTGGCGGCGCAACAAACACCGTGGCGGGGTTTTGTGGTTCACCGGATTGTCCGGGTCGGGCAAAAGCACCTTGGCGATTGCTCTGGAACGTCATCTTTTCGAGCGGGGCATGCACGTTTACGTGCTCGACGGCGACAACGTACGGGCGCGGTTGAACCGGGATCTGGGCTTTTCGCCGGAAGACCGGGAGGAAAACATCCGCCGGATCGGCGAAGTGGCGGCGTTGTTTGCCGAGGCGGGCTTTTTGGTCATCAGCGCGTTTATTTCGCCCTACCGGGCCGACCGACGCCTAGCCCGCATGGCGGCGGGAGAATTTTTCAGCGAAGTTTTCATCGATGCGGACCTTGCGACCTGCGAACGCCGCGATCCCAAGGGGCTTTATAAAAAGGCCCGCGCCGGAGAAATTCCCGAGTTTACCGGTATCTCGGCCCCCTACGAAACACCCGAAACCGCCGAGGTCTCCGTCGATACGGCGAAGCATTCGGTTGAAGAATGCATTGAGCAACTTACCGAGTACGTAGAGAAAACTTACGTTCTTTAGGGGGTCGCCGATTCGGGTTTTCCCCAGGGTGTGGCGTCAAATCAGAGTCCTCCGGCAAGCACCGGAGGATTTTTTTTGCCTAACGGGGCGGTCGGTTTTACGAAATCGTTCTGATCTTGATCTAAGTCAAGTCATTGAACGGATGGGGTTTCATCTGATTGTGCGCCGCAGCAATGTAAAATTAGCAAAACTGAATATGTAATAATTTGAGTTCTCTCCGTAAATATCTGTATTGACAGAGACTTATGGGTTTTGGTTACATCTGTAATTATTAAATAGACCCTAGTTTTTATGTGGGTACTGAAAAAATTTTGCGCTGCTGAGGGAGGGTTTCTTTCGGTGGCGGCGAAGTGTTTAACGCGAGTTCCGCTTCGGGGAGGCAACGATGGAAACCAATTCCGCGACCACGGTCGGGCACGATCATGGCGGCCACGCTCACCATTGGGAGGTCAGCGCCGCACCATTGATTTTGGTGGCCGGTATTTTCTTTATGGTGCCGATGGCCTTTTCGGCCTGGTTCGTCTACAGCAGCCCGCTTCTGACGGCGGTTTTCGCCGGAATTGGCACGCCGCTGACCCTGTGGGGCGTTGCCAAGTGGGTCTACGAAGGCTTGACGGAGAAACCCCTGGTGGCCGGTTTGGCGGGCATCGGCCTGCCGATCTTCATCGTTTCGGAAATTTTCATCTTCCTCGGCCTGTTCGCCACCTATTGGACCATGCGGCTTAGCGCCGACGTCTGGCCGCCCGAGGGAACGCCCGAAATCGGCTGGGTGCTGCCGGTGATCATGACGGTCATTCTGGTGTCGTCCTCGATTACCATCCACGTGGCGGAAGAAAAGTTCGACCACGACGATCAGGCCGGTTTCAGAAAATGGCTGATCCTGTCGATTGTCTTGGGCGCCGTCTTCTTGGGATGCACCCTTTGGGAATACAACCATCTGGCCCATATGGACTTCATCCCCAGCACCAACGCTTTCTCGTCGGCGTTCTTCTCGATCACCGGGTTCCACGCCTCGCACGTTTTCGTCGGCCTGGGCGCCTTCGTCGCGGTTCTGATTCCGGCCTATAAAGGGCTGACCAACCGGACGCTTCTGACCTCGGTGTCGGTCTATTGGCACTTCGTCGATATCGTCTGGTTCTTCGTCGTTTCGCAGATTTACTTCTGGTAGGCGCTGGAGCGTTGGGAACGATGATCGTCCGGCGGGTTAAATTTTGGGTTTTGGCGGCGACGCTTGCGTTGATCGGCGCGAGCGCGGCCCAGGCGCAATACTTCCGGCCGTCGGAAAGCGATATCGATCCCAAAACCTTCGAGGTCGATCAGAAGAAAATCATGGGCGTCAAAGTGCCCGCCGGGATGAAACTGACCGACCTTAACGGGAACCCGATGAAGCTGGGCGATATGCTCGGCCAGCCGTTGATCCTCGTTTTGTCCTACTACACCTGCGACGGCAGCTGTTCGGTGATCAACCAGGATCTGCTCGATCTGCTGATGTTGCTCCGCGACTCGGAGCGGGTCAAAAGCGGCCAGGATTATAAGGTGCTGACCCTTTCGTTCGACCGTAACGACACCGTAGATACGCTGGGAGCTTTCCGCACCAAGCTACGGATGCCAAACGATCTGGCGAAGGATTGGACGTTTGGCTTGGCGGCCGATTTTGAAGAGTTGAAATCCCTGGCCCATAGTTTGGATTACCGATTTTTCTGGTCGCCGCCCGACCGCACCTTCTTCCACCCGGGGGCGTTTTTCTTCCTGACGCCCGAAGGCCGGGTTTCGCGGGTGCTTTACGCGCTGGCCAACGAGGCCAAAGACGTCGAGTTGGCGGTGCTGGACGCCAAGCAAAGCCAGATGAAGGCCAAGGACATCATCAATTTCGCGGTCAGCCTTTGCTACAGCTACAACTACAAAGAAGGCCGCTACACCTACAACATTCCACTCTTTGTTGCTGTCGGTTCGCTCACTTTGGGCGTGTCGGCGTTGACCGGCTCGCTGTTCGTTTTCAAGCGTCGCCGCAAGAAAATCATGAAGGGGAGCTCATGACTGGTTTGAGAACGTTGATGGCCGGTTTCGTTGGCGTTATCGCCTCGGGAACGGCCTGGGCCCAGGAGGAAGGATACAATCCTGCCCCCGGCTGGGATCATCTGTGGAACGAAATCCTTATCGATATCACGGTGATCGGCGTGGTGTTCGGCGCGGTCGCCATCTACATGCTGTTCAAATTTAAGGCTAAGAACCCGGACGATGTCGGCAAGGGGCCGAAGCTTTCGAAAGCCCAGGCGATCAGCTGGGCCTTGATCCCCGCCGCGGTTTTCATGGCCGACGACTTCTTCCTTTCCGCTAAGGGCTGGGATTTATGGAACGTCTACCGCAACCCGCCGGAAGACGCCATGGAAGTCAAGGTGACGGCCTATCAGTGGTATTGGGAATTCACCTACGAAAACGGCATCACCACGGAAGAGCTTGTCGTTCCCGCCGGAAAGCCGGTGGTTCTGCGGATGTCTTCCGAAGACGTTATTCACTCCTTCTACATCCCCAAATACCGGGTCAAGGAAGACGTCATGCCGGGCCGGGTGACCTATGTGTGGTTCCGGCCCGAGGAGGGTGAAGCGATTGCGACCTGCACCGAATACTGCGGTTTGGCCCATGCCAATATGCCGGTCACTGTGGTCGGGAAGAGCCAGGCGGACTACGACGCCTGGATGGTTGAACAACAAGCGTCGGCGGCTCCTGTGGCTGCGGCATCGGCCAGCTGACCGGGGAGGCGAGAAACATTATGACAGCGCAAACCGCTACCGCCGAAACCACGGGTTTCAATTGGAAAGAATGGGTCTTCACCACCGACCATAAACGGATTGGCGTTCTTTATTTGATCGGCTCCATGGCCGCTTTCGTCGTCGCCGGGATCATGGCTCTGTTGATCCGCATCGAACAATCGACCGTCGGTCCGACCATCACCGACGACCCGGCGCAATACAACACCTGGCTCTATTTCCACGGCGCGGCGATGATTTTGGCCTTTCTCATTCCGGGGCTGACCGGGTTCGCCGCCAACTATTTTCTGCCCTTAATGATCGGGGCGAAGGATGTGGCCTTCCCGCGGATCAATGCGTTTTCCATCTGGCTGTTTTATGCGGCCATCGTTTTGGCGCTTCTGACCTTCGTCATTCCCGATAGCCCCGATGTCATGTGGACCGGCTATCCGCCGTACTCGGTGACCACCACCGGCAATACGGCGTTTTACGTGTTTACCGTGCACCTGTTGGGTTTCTCCTCCATTTTGGGGGCGGTCAACTTCCTGATTACGGTTATCTATATGCGCGCTCCCGGTATGGGGTGGAACCAACTCAACGTGTTCGTCTGGACGACGGTCGCGGCCTTCGCCATTCAGTTGGTGTTCATTCCGGTCTTGGCGGCCGCTGTTACGATGTTGTTGTTCGACAAGTACCTGGGAACCCACTTCTTCGACGCGGCGGCGGGCGGCGACGTGCTGCTCTATCAGAACCTGTTCTGGTTCTATTCGCACCCGGCGGTTTACGTGATCTTCCTCCCGGCGGTGGGCATCCTGTTCGAGGTCTTCGCCTCGATGGGCAAAAACCGCATTTTCAACTACAAGGCTTGCGTCTACGGCGGAATTTGCGGCATCTGCCTGATTACCGGCGAGGTCTGGGTCCACCACCTTTACGTGGCGGGCATGCCGGACTGGCTGCGCATCGGCCAGATGGTCACCACCTTGCTGATTTCGGTGCCTGTGGGGCTGATCGTGTTGTCCATGTGGGGCACCCTGTGGCGCGCCTCAATCACCTACAACGTCGCCATGCTCTATGCCGCCTCCTGTTTGTTCCTGGTTCTGCTGGGCGGCTTGACGGGGATTCCGCTGGCCTTGACGGCGGTGACGATCCATTTGTCGGAAACCTCCTTCGTGCACGCCCACTTCCACTTCATCATGGCGTTGTTCTCGGCCTTCGCCTTGTTCGCCGGGATTTACTACTGGTTCCCGAAAATGACCGGACGGACCGCCGATGGGCCTTTGGCGGTGTTCGGCTTCTGGGCCAACACCATCGGCGTCAACGTGACCTTCTGGCCGTTGTTTATCGTCGGCGTGGAAGGGATGCCCCGGCGCTATTGGGATTATGAAATGTTCCCGCAGTTCGAGCCCTATCATCAGGTGGCGACGGTCGGGGCGATGATCATCGCGGTCGGTATGACGGCGACGATCCTCAACTGGATCATCAGCGCCGTTCGCGGGCCGAAGGCTGGCGAAAATCCCTGGAAGTCGAAGTCTTTGGAATGGACCCATTGTCCGAGCCCGCCGGGCCCGGGGAATTTCCCGCAAGACGTTGTCCTGCCGGAAGGCTGGACGCCCTACGACTACGACAAGAAATAGCCGGTGTGGAACGGGAGTGTAAGGGCTCCCGTTCCTCCCTCCTTACCAAAACAGGGGATTATTCATGGCTCAAAACAACCAAACCATCGACCTCAGCGGTGCGCCGGACAAGCTGCCGACCGGTAAGGGACCGTGGTTGATCGCCGGCGGATTATTGATTTTTGCTGTTTCCATGTATTTCGGGCTGATCTACAAAGTGAGCCACTTCGGCCCCTAGGGCCGGATCGTTTTAGGGGGAGTCGCTTTTCTCCGATCTCACCTAAAGCGTGAATCCGCCCCTATCTGAACGGAAAATGCAAAAATGGACGTCACCCCCCTCCCGCATCTGAACGCCGTCCTCAATTCCATCGCGACGGTATTGATTTTGTATGCTTTTTATAAGATCAAACTGGGGGAACGGGAAAAGCATAAAAAAGCGATGCTGGCGGCCACTGTCGTCTCGGCAGTCTTTTTGATCAGCTACCTTACCTACCACGCCGTGGCTCCGATCTTCGTTTTCCAGGGTGAAGGTTTTGTGAAGGTCTTCTACTATTTCATCCTGATCAGCCATGTCATCTTGGCCGCTGTCGTGCCGTTTTTGGTGGTTTATGTGATTTGGCGGGCGCTCAAAGGCGAGTTTGAGAAACATAAGCCGGTTGCCAAATGGGCGGCGCCCATCTGGATTTACGTCTCATTCACCGGCGTTATCGTCTATCTGATGCTCTACCACTTCCATCCAAACCTACCGGCCTAAACAAAAAAATCCCCGGACGCTCGTGGGGAACGTCCGGGAAGGCTCAGGTTGGGTCTTGCCAGGTTTTTTGAGGGGGTTCGTTTTCCTCGTAGTGGCTTTGTTGGTTAGGCTGCCAAGTTGCCGCGCCATTCCGGGTAGAGGCGGTCGGCGTCGCTGGGGAAGCTTTCAAAAGCGCCCGCCAGTTCCGGGTGATCTTTGGCGTAGGTGACCAGATCGATGCCCTGGCTCCAGGCTTCGTAGGCTTGGCGCAGGGATTTGGCCCCGGCCATGCCGCCGTCTTTGTGGCCGAAAGCGCCGCCGCCGGAGGTCTGGATGATGTTGGCGTGGCCCAGGTTGTCGAAGAAGCCGGGCAAACGGAGCGCGTTCATGCCGCCCGAGATGATCGGGGTCGTGGCTTTCATGCCCTGCCAGGATTGTTTGAAGTAAGGTCCGTCGGCGGTGTCGCGCTCCAGCATGAAGGCGATGGCCTTGTCCGCCGCATCGCCTTCCATTTTGCCGAAGCCCATGGTGCCGGTGTGAATACCGGAGGCGCCGGACAGGCGGGACATCTTGCAGTGAACGAAGGCCGTGTAGCCGCGCATGGATTGTGGCGAGGTGACCGCGCCGTGACCGGCCCGGTGATAGTGCAGGAACTGGTTGGGGAAGTTCCGCCGCGCCGTGGTGATCGCGGTCGGGCCGGCGACGTAACCGTCGACCAAGAAGGCCACGTGGTCGGCGTCGGGGCCGAAGGTTTCAAGGATATAGTTGCCGCGGGCGATCATTTCCGCCGGGTCGTCGGCGGTGATGTTGGCCGAGAACAATTTCGGTTGTCCGGTTTCGTCTTGAGCCCGTTTCATGGCGTCGGCGACCAGGGCGATGGTTTCCTTCAACGGAGCGAAAACCTGGTTGCCTTGCGGTTCGTCGTTCTTGATGAAGTCGCCGCCCAGCCAAAACTCGTAGCAGGCGTCGGCGAAGGGTTGCGGGCGCAGGCCGAGTTTCGGCTTGATGATCGTGCCGACCACCATGCCGCCGTCTTTTTGCGGCCGTCCGAGAACGCGCCACATGTTTTCGATGTTCATCGACGGGCCGTCGAACTGACGCAGGTAGGCGGGCGGCATATAGAAATCGTGCATTTTGGAATATTCAACGTCACCCATGCCTTGGTTGTTGCCGATGCAAAGGGTGAGGAAAGAGGCCAGCATGGCGCGGCCGTCGATGATGTTGCGGTCGAACAGATCGACCGGATAGGCGATTTTCATCAACTCTTTCGCTTCATCGATCTCATAGACCAAGGCGTCGACACCGCGGGTGAAGTCGTCGGTGGTGGAAACCTCGACGTTGGTGCCCGTGGAGGATTCCGCAGCGAAGTGAGCGGCCGTCTCGAGATAGCCGTAGCCCGCCTTGGGCTTCATGATATAGGCGCAAAGCACATGCTTGCCGCCTGCAATCAGGTCTTGCTCTTTCAACGTTAGATCTGCGTAGCGTGCCGACTGGTCCATAACCTCGTCTCCGTCAAACTATCAAAATTTCGTTCCGCTTCGGTGCGGTGGTGGAGAAAAGCTAACAGGCGGAATGGATAATTAGAAATTTATAATATGAGAGATTGGTATAAGGTTTTACTTATTTATTGCCTGCGCCGCCGCCGCAAAGGCGGCCCTTTGATCGCCTTGTCGATAAGTTCGTCTCCCCGGTCGACAAGAAACTTGATGAAGGCCTCGGCGACGGGAAGCAGGCGCTTGCCTTCACGGGTGACGGCAAACCATTCCCGCATGACCGGCGTATCGGCAACGTCCATCACCTCGATCCGGCCGACCGCGACCTCCAGCCCGACTGTGTGAGCCGAAATAAAGCTCACCCCCATTCCCGCCATCACGCCTTGCTTGATGGTTTCGTTGCTGGTCATCTCGAAAACCTTGCTTGGCGTGACCCCGTTTTCATGCAGCAGTTCTTCCATCAAAGTCCTTGTTCCTGAACCTTTTTCGCGTAGCAAAAAGGCTTGCCCGTCGAGTTCGCTCAAGGTGATTTTTTTGCCGATCAACGGATGGGATGGATTGGCGATAAAGATCATCGGATGCGGCGCAAAAGGAACGGCGTTGACGCTAATACTGGTCGGCGGCCGACCCATGATCGCCAAGTCGACGGCGTTGTCGGCGAGCAGCGAGAGAATCTGCTGCCGGTTGCCGACGGTCAGGCTGAGGTCAATCCCCGGAAAGCCGGTTTCAAAGGCCGAAAGGATGGTCGGCGCCACGTACTTGGCCGTGCTGATAACGCCGATGCGGAGTTTCCCGGCGGCCTCGCCGCGCAGCGCCGCCATGGCTTCATCGGCGTTCTCCACAGCGCTCAGAACGGTGCGGACGTGATCGAGCAACGTTTCGCCCGCTTCGGTGAGATAAACCTTGCGTCCAACCTGTTCAAACAAGGGAAGCCGGGTGAGGCCCTCTAACTGTTTGATTTGTAATGAAACGGCAGGCTGGGTCAGGTTGAGCTCCTGAGCGGCGCGCGAGAAGCTCAGGTGCCGGGAAACGGCCTCGAAGACCTGCATTTGGCGGAGGGTGGCGTGTCGCATGATGCTTCCAAAAAATTCAATTACATAAGTAATAGCAAATATCTGTTAGAAGTTAAATTAATTATCTTTATATTAGCAAAGTTAATAATATTCGTTTTCCCTTATGGATAAAAACCGGACGGAGAACCATGCTGCATCTCAATCGCACGACGCTCGCCCAGTATCTCATCGAGGAATGCCAGGATAAGGACGGCGGGTCCGACTTGGTCGCCCTTTTGCTCGGCGTGGCGCAGGCCTGCAAAATGATTTCCCGAACGGTCGCCATGGGCGCGCTTGGCGGCGCGACCGGCAAACTGGACAGCACCAATGTCCAGGGTGAGGTTCAGGCCAAACTGGACGTGATCAGCGATGAAATCTTCCGGGCGCGTACCGAATTCGGCGGGTACGTCGCCGGTTTGGCCTCCGAGGAGATGGACGATCCCTATCCGGTGCCGCCCAATTTCGAACGGGGCCAGTACCTGCTTCTCTACGATCCCCTGGATGGGTCGTCCAACATCGACGTCAACGTTTCCGTCGGCAGCATCTTCTCGGTTTTGAACGCGCCGCGTCCCGGCGAGGAAGTGGCGACGGAAGATTTCCTTCAGACCGGCAGTAAGCAAGTGGCCGCCGGATACGCCATTTACGGGCCTTCAACCAAAATGGTCTTAACCCTCGGCAACGGCGTCAACGGATTTACGCTCGATCCGGTTCTTGGGAATTTCGTTCTGACCCATCCGGATATCAAAATCCCCGAAACCACCCAGGAATTCGCCATCAACGCCTCCAACAGCCGGTTCTGGGAGCCGCCTGTCACCCGCTATGTGGAAGAGTGCATGGCGGGCAAAACCGGTCCACGCGGCAAGGATTTCAATATGCGCTGGGTGGCGTCTTTGGTGGCGGAAGCGCATCGCATTTTCACCCGTGGCGGAGTTTTCCTCTATCCGCGCGATAACAAACAGCCGCCGAAACCGGGCCGCTTGCGGCTGCTTTATGAAGCCTCGCCCATGGCGTTCCTGATCGAGCAGGCGGGCGGCATGGCCTCGACCGGCCATGGCCGCATTCTGGAGGTCGAGCCGACGGAACTCCACCAGCGGGTGCCGTTTATTTTCGGGTCGAAGGAAGAAGTGGCGCGGATCGAAGAATATCACCAGTCAACGCCCGACGACGATTTCAAGAACCCACTGTTCAACACCCGCGGCCTGTTCCGCGACGCCAGCTGAGAAAAACGAAGGCAAGGGAAGGAGCAATAACAATGTCGGCAAAGCATCCGATCATCGCCATAACCGGGTCGTCCGGTGCGGGGACCAGCTCGGTCACCACGACTTTCAAAGAAATTTTCCGGCGCGAAGGTGTTGAAGCCGCGGTGATCGAGGGCGACAGCTTCCACCGTTACGACCGTGCCGAAATGAAAGCGCAAATGGCCGATGCGCCGCCGCATTTCAGCCATTTCGGCCCGGAAGCCAATATCCTCGGCGAGTTGGAAGGGCTGTTCAAAACCTATTCGGAAACCGGCTCCGGCAAGAGCCGGAAGTATCTCCATAACGAGGAAGAAGCCGCGCCTTACAAGCAAAAACCCGGGACCTTTACGCCCTGGGAAGATTTGCCGGAAAGCGACATGCTGTTTTACGAAGGGCTGCACGGGGCCGTGGTGACCGAGGATGTCAATGTGGCTCAGTACCCGGACCTTAAAATCGGCGTGGTGCCGGTGATCAATCTGGAATGGATTCAAAAGCTGACCCGCGACAAGTCGGCGCGCGGCTACTCGACCGAAGCGGTGACAGATACGATTTTGCGCCGGATGCACGACTACGTGCACTACATCACGCCGCAGTTCACCCAAACCCATGTCAACTTCCAACGGGTGCCGACGGTCGATACCTCAAACCCGTTTATCGCCCGCTATATCCCTTCGCCGGATGAAAGTTTGCTGGTGATCCGTTTTGCCAATCCGAAGGGGATCGATTTCCCCTATCTGCTGAGCATGCTGCATGATTCCTTTATGTCGCGGCCTAACACGATCGTTGTGCCGGGCGGTAAAATGGAATTGGCCATGCAGTTGATCTTTACCCCGTTCATCTGGAAACTGATGGACCGCCGTAAAAAGGCGTTGGGCCTTTAAGAGGGTGCCGTGGTCAAGGCGATTTTGTTCGATGTGGACGGCACGCTGGCCGAAACCGAGGAGGTGCACCGGCGCGCCTTCAATGAAGTCTTCGCCGAAGAAGGTCTTGATTGGCGGTGGAGCCGGCACCTATATGGCAAGCTCTTAGCCGTTACCGGCGGCAAGGAGCGCATGCGTCATTTCATGGAGGCTTATGCGCCGGGCGAACGGTTGCCGCACGACAAGATCGCGGCGCTCCACAAAAAGAAGACGGCGCGTTACGTCGAGCTTATCGGGTCCGGTGAGATCGAATTGCGTCCCGGCGTTTTCAACTTGATCCACGAGGCCAGAGAGGCGGGGCTTAAACTCGCCATCGTCACGACGACCAGCCTGCCAAACGTCACGGCGCTCATCGGCGGCACACTAGGCCCGGCGGCGATGAAAATGTTCAGCGTGGTGGCGGCGGGCGATGTCGTTCCGGCCAAAAAACCGGCCCCTGACATTTACCTAAAAGCATTGGACGATTTGAAGTTGCCTGGAAGTGAATGCCTTGCCATTGAAGACTCTGAGAACGGGCTAAAGGCCGCTTTGGCCGCAGGGGTTCCCACCGTGGTGACGGTCAGCGCCTATACGGACGGTCAGGATTTTTCAGGCGCGCTGACGGTTCTCAACTCATTGGATGGCGTCGACCTGGACTGGGTAAAAGGCCGCCTTGCCGCGTAAGCCGTTTCGGCAGCCGTTTTATCATTAATCTTGCGTTAGGCTGGTCTTAGACTTACCTAGCCAATATGACGATAAACGTTATGGTAGTCTTTCGGCGCGTGATACGTGGCTGTGTTTTTGCCCTGTTCGCTCTACAGACGTCTTGGGCTCTGGCGGCGGAGGACATCCCCTTTTTAACCTATCACGATGCGCCGCCGTTTATCATCGATAGCGAAACGGAGAAGGGCCTGACCTACGATCTAGCCCGGTGGTTGTCGAAAAACTCCGGTGGGAAATATCGTTTCATTGTCGGCATCGTTCCCAGAAAGCGGTTAGACGCGATGTTAGGGCAACCCCGTCCTATCGTGGTTCCCTGGGTAATTTCTGAATGGTTCGAAGATGTCTGGATACAAAATCAATATTGGTCGGCGCCGGTTTTGGAGGATCGAAACGTCCTGGTTTCACGCTCCGGCAATTTCTTTGAATATACAGGCCCGGACTCGTTATCCGGTAAAGTCGTTTCGGGTCTTAGGGGAGGAACCTGGGTTGGGCTGGATGAATTGGTCGAAGCTGGCAAAATCCGCCGCATCGACGCGCCCAACTACTTTCTGGCGATTAAGTTGGTGCTAACCGGGCGCGCCGATGTTGCATTGGTGCCTGAGCCGGTCGCAAAGTATTTTTTGGTGAAGGAAAAAATCAAAGGCGCGCTCCATTTCTCTGAAAAGCCTCATAGCAGTTACATGCGGCGTATACTGGTAAGTGAACGGATAGATGTTTTTCAGTATCTTGAGACACAAGTTCCCAAAATGCTTAACGACGCTGATTGGCGAATGGCGATTGCCAAAATTGGGCTTTGACGGCTGGACTTGATCACATCCCATTGACCGGCGGGCGCTGGGGGTTTAAGCACTTTCCTCCATGATATACGCCGACTTTTCATCGGTCCTGATCAAGGACAGCGCCAAGGCCGAACTCAGGGGTTGGGCCGGGCTCGCCATCGGTTCCCTTGCGGTCGCCGGAATCTTCGCCATTCTCATCGCCGTGTCGCGTATTCCCGGTATTGAAAAGCTTGGCATCTGGCCGCTGGATTTCTTCCAAAAGGGCCTGATCATCCATGTGATCTTCTCCTTCGTCGTATGGTTCATGGCGGTGATGGGCGGTTTGTGGCACCTGGCGACCTTGAAAATGGCCAACGGCGCGCCGCGCGCCGAACCCTTGGGACGCGGCGGGGTTGCGATGGGCTGGCTGTCGATGATCTTCCTGTTCGCTCCGGCGTTGATGGACCGCTCGGCGCCCTCTTTGAACAACTACCTGCCGATTATCATCGACCCGCTTTATTACGGTGGGTTGGCGACGCTCGGGGCGGGGCTATTGCTCAGCGCCGTGCGGTTGTTCCTCAATGTCGGCCGTTATCCGGAAAAACTCGACGGTTTTGCCTGGGCGGGGATCGCTTCGGCGGTCATCTATATTTTGGCCCTCGTCAGTTTTTTGAATGCTTTTGTCCTGATGCCGGGCGCTGAAGTGGATGAAGCCTATAACGAATATCTCTTCTGGGGCGGCGGGCATATTCTTCAGTTCGCCAACACGACGCTGTTGATCGCCGCCTGGGGCATTCTCGGCGCTTTGGCTTTCGGCAAAGCGCTGGTCAGCGACCGGGTGATGAAAACGGCGGTCATTCTCTTGATGTTATTCGCACTGATCGGTCCGGCTTTCTACACCACCTACGAGGCCCTTTCCTTCGAGCAGCGTCAGGCCTTTACCGACCTGCAATACGGGCTGGGGCCCTCGGCGCTTTTGATGGCTTTGGCGACCTTGTTCGGTATGGTTCAGGCGAAGGGGCAAGGCGGTCTTCCGTGGAAAGAACCGGCCTTTCTCTGTCTCGTTCTGTCTGCCCTGGTGTTTGGCCTTGGTGGGATTTTCGGCTTTTTCGTCGATGGCGCGGACACCCGCACACCGTCCCACTACCACGCAATGATCGGCGGCGTCGGTTTGGCCTATATGGGGCTGTTCTACGCTTTGTTCCTGCCGCTGCTGAAGCGCGATCTCAACCGGGGGCGGGCGCTTTATTGGCAGATCTATCTCTACGCCTTCGGTCAGGTGCTCCAGTGTATCGGGCTTTATATTGCGGGAAGCGACGGGACGGCCCGCAAGGCCGCCGGCGCCGAGCAGGGTTTGACCCTGATCGGCAAGGTCGGTATGGGCCTGAACGGTTTGGGCGGGCTGACCGCGGTAATCGGTGGAGCCATGTTCATTTGGGTCTGCGCCGCCGCCCTTTTACGTAAAAAACAACTTGAACAACCGGCCTAGCGGCTAAATCTAAGATTCCGGGACGCGAAACTATTTTACTCAAAAGCGCGTATTTCTTGATATAAGTAAATACCGCTGCCCTGCGAGTGGAGTATTTTAGTCCCTCAATATGGGCAAAAGTGGGGACTTTTTTCCAAAATGGCTGACGGATTGAGCAAACCCGTGGAAAGCATCAAGACCGGGGAAAAACCTGTAGAAGGTGCTGAAGCGTTGGCGCGCCGCGCGCCAATCAAGGATTACGCGTTGCTGCTGAAGCCGCGGGTGATGTCGCTTGTCGTCTTTACCGGTTGGGTCGGCCTCTACATGGCCCCGGGGTCCATCGATTTCTGGACCGGCCTGATTGCCGTTCTGTGTATCGCCGTCGGCGCGGGCGCGTCGGGGGCGATTAACATGTGGTACGACCGCGATATCGACGAACGCATGGAGCGGACCATCAACCGTCCCATCCCGTCGGGCCGCATGGCCCCGTCGCACGCTTTGTGGGTCGGTATTCCGTTAGCCGTCCTGTCGGTCGTCGTGATGACCTACTTCGTCAACGCCATGTCGGGCGCGCTGTTGGCGCTGACCATCGCCTATTACGTTTTCCTCTACACCATGTGGCTGAAACGCCGCACGCCGCAAAACATCGTCATCGGCGGCGGTTCGGGCGCTTTCCCGCCGGTGATCGGCTGGGCGGCGGTCACCGGCGACGTGGCGCTCGGTTCCGTGGTGTTGTTCATGATCATCTTCATGTGGACGCCGCCGCACTTCTGGGCCTTGGCCCTGTTCCGCTGTAAGGACTATGCCGACGCGGGCGTGCCCATGCTCCCCGTTGTCGCGGGCGAGAAGGAAACCAAGAAGCAGATTCTCATCTATACCGTGCTGCTGGCTCCCGTCGTCATGATGCCGACCTTTATCGGCATGGCGAGTTGGTACTACTTCGGGGCGGCTGCCGTGCTCAGTGGGCTTTTCATCATGCATGCCATCCGCGTGATGCAGGATTACCCGAAAGCGCCGAGGAAGATGTTCTTCTTCTCGCTGATCCACCTGTTCCTGGTGTTCCTCACCCTGCTGCTGGACCGCACGGCGTTTTTGCTGTTCAGCTAGGTTAGAGGCACTTATAAAGAAGAGCGTCATGCCCGGACTTGATCCGGACATCCACGTCTTTTAGTGACGTGGTGGGTTCAAAGTCGTGGGTACCCGCATTCGCGGGCACGACGGGTTTTCTTTCCTTCCCCCGTTTCTCATTCCCTGCTAGTCCTTTTTGCATGACAGAAAAAGCGCGCGTTCCTTTCGGGTTCACCATCCTCGTGGTTTTCGGCTTCGTTGCCTTGTTCGGCTTGGGCAGTTGGCAGCTCTCGGCTCATTTTTGGCAGCGCGAGGTGGCGGACATCAGGGCCTCGCGCCTCGATCAACCGCCGGTCCCGTTGGCCGGCGATATGGGGATGCGGTTGGAGTACGTGTTTACCGTTGTCGAGGCGAGAGGCGTTTTTCGTCATGACCTGGAGCGGGTGGTCCGCCTGCAATCCTTCGATGACGAGCCGGGCCTTCATGTGGTGACTCCCCTGGAGTTGGACGACGGAAGCACTCTTTTCATCGACCGGGGCTGGGTGCCTTACCAGCGCGATCTGCCCGAGGCCAAACCGGTCGGCGAGGTTGCCGTCGTCGGCGCTCTCAAACCGCCGGGTTTGCGGGGATTGTTCAAGCCGCGCAACGATCCGGCGGGTGGGACGTGGTATGCCATCGATCCCAAGGCCATGGGCCGCGCCTTGAACCTGGAGCGGGTACGCCCCTATTTTTTAGAGGAAGGGCCGGTCACCGAAAAGCGCCTGCCGCGGCCCGGCTATGCGCCCTATGTGCCCGATGACACTAACCTTTATTTCGCCATCGGCTGGTTCGTTATGGCGGCGGGTATGGTTCTGATTTGGTTTGAGCGGGCCCGCAAAGCGCGCAAAGAAGCACAAGGAACGACCTCATGAGTCTTGCTGCCTATCACGATCTGCAACGCATATTCAAACGCCTCGAAGCGGTGCGCGAGGCCCACGGCATGCTCCATTGGGACATGTCGGTCATTATGCCGCCGGGCGGCGCGGAAAGCCGGGGCGAGCAGTTGGCGGCGCTGGCCGCCGTCGCCCATGGGCAACTGACGTCGGCGCGGGTCGGCGAGCTGATCGACGAGGCGGAACGGGATGATGCGCTTAACGATTGGCAGGCGGCCAACCTCAAACAGATGAAGCGGCAATGGCGTTCGGAAACGGCGATTGGTGAGGAGTTGGTCGAAAAACTGACTCTGGCCTGTGCGTCCTGCGAGGCCGCTTGGCGGTTGGCGCGCGCCGAGTCCGATTTCAAAAGCCTGCTGCCCAAGTTCATTGAAGTGCTGACGCTGACCCGCGAAGTGGCCCAAGCCAAGGCCGAGGCGCTCGGGTGTTCGCCTTACGACGCGTTGTTGCGGCAATACGAACCGGACGGGAATTCGGCGGCTATCGATGGGCTGTTCGACGATCTGGCGAAGTTTCTTCCAGGGTTCACGGAAGAGGTCCTGGCCTTCCAGGCAACGCTGCCACCCATTCAAAAGCCGGAAGGGCCCTTCCCCGTGCATGCCCAGGAAAACCTGGGCCGCCGGTTGATGAGCGCCTTGGGGTTCGATTTCTCCCGCGGGCGATTGGACGTCAGCCTGCATCCGTTCTGCGGCGGTACGCCCGACGACGTGCGGATCACCACCCGTTACGAAGAAGACGACTTCACCTCGGCGCTGATGGGCGTTTTGCACGAAACCGGCCATGCGCTCTACGAGTTGGGTCTGCCCAGGAAGTGGCGCTATCAGCCGGTCGGTTCGGCCATGGGCATGAGTTTCCACGAAAGCCAGTCTCTGCTGATCGAGATGCAGACCTGCCGGTCGTTCGAGTTTTTGGAGTTCGCCGAGCCGCTGATCAAGGATGCCTTCAGGGGCGAGGGTCCGGCCTGGGAGGCGGATAATCTCTACCGGCTCTATACCCACGTTGAAAAAGACTTCATCCGGGTCGACGCCGATGAAGTGACCTATCCGGCCCATGTCATCCTGCGCTACCGCTTGGAAAAAGCCTTGGTGACGGGCGACCTAGACCCCGTCGACCTACCCGGCGCCTGGAACGAGGGTATGAAATCTCTGCTGGGCATCACGCCGCCCAACGACCGGATGGGCTGCTTGCAGGATATCCACTGGTACGACGGAGCGATCGGTTATTTCCCCACCTACACCCTGGGGGCCATGACCGCGGCGCAATTGTTCGACGCGGCCAAACGGGCCAACCCGGACATCCCGGAAAGCATCTCACAGGGGGACTTTGCGCCCCTGGTCACCTGGCTGCGCGACAACGTTCACAGCCAAGGCAGCCGCTGGTCCGGCGATGAGTTGCTGACCAACGCAACCGGCCAACCGCTCAACGCGGATATTTTCAAGGCGCATTTGAAACGGCGGTATTTGGGGGCTTCCTAAAACAACACCGTCACCAGCAGCGGGATCAACACTGCCGTGGCGATGCCGTTGAGGCCCATAGCGAGACCAGCAAAGGCTCCCGCCACCTCGCTGGCCTGAAGAGCCGCCGCCGTGCCGATGCCGTGGGAGGCGACGCCGATGGCGAGGCCGCGCGCCCGCATATCCTTGACCCGCACCAGATTGAGCACGATCCGCCCGAACACCGCGCCGATGATCCCGGTGAGGATGACCAGCACCGCAGTCAGCGACGGCAGACCGCCGATTTTTTCGGTGATCCCCATGGCGATGGGGGTGGTGACCGATTTGGGCGCGAGGGACAGGAGGGTTTGCTCGGAGCCGTCGAGCAGCCAGGCGATGCCGATGGCGCTGACCGCCGCCGTCACCGAGCCGCACAGCAGCGCCGTGACCAGCGCGCCGAAGGTTTTTTTGACCTGATGGAACTGATTGTAGAGCGGAATCGCCAAGGCGACCGTGGCCGGGCCGAGCAGGAAGTGGACGAACTGCGCGCCGTCGAAATAGGTCTCATAAGGCGTATCCGTCGCCCAAAGCAGCGCGACGATGGCGGCGACGGCGATCAGCACCGGGTTGACCAGGGGATTGCGGCCCGATTTTTTGAACAGCCAGGAACCGGCGAGATAGGCGGCCAGGGTAACGGTCAGCCCAAGCAAGGGCGAGGCCGAGAGATAGACCCATATTTCGGTGAAGTCCTTGGTCATGTCTCGTCGGTTTCCTCATTCGGCATCAGCCATTTCATGACCAGCGCGGTGACGGCAATGGTCAAAAGAGTGGAGCCGACCAGCGCCGCCGTGATGGCGGGCCATTCTTCGGCAACCAAATGGGCATGCAGCAAAACGCCGACGCCCGCCGGGACGAAAAGTAGGGAAAGATGCGACAGGAGTCCCTGTCCGGTGGTCTGCAGATCAGCGGGAACCGATCCTTTGACGGCCAAGGCCAAAAACAGCAGCACCATGCCGATGACCGGACCCGGAACGGGCAGGCCGAAGGCCACCGAGACGACTTCGCCGATCAGCTGAAAAACGAGGAGGGCGGTAAGGGCTGCGAGCATGGTTCAGTATACCAAACAAAACGAAATAAGGCGGTAAGCGGTCTTCTTGCCAGATGTCAATGGGCCGATAAGCGAAAGAAGTCTAGTTATTGGTGTTCTCCTTCGCAATAATGCACTCGAATCGGTCTGTGTTGGAAGGGGGCGGATGGATAGATGGCTAAGGGCGTTTTTGGGCCAAGAAACATAAGAATTTTGGGGTTGTCGATTGCCGTTATCACCCTATTCAGCGGTCAAGCGGTTGCCGACTTCGAGAAGGGGCAACGAGCTTTTTCGGCGGGAGATGTCGCAACCGCACTCGAAGAGTGGAAAAGTGCTGGATATGGCGGAGATGCCAGGGCTCTTTATAAGTTGGGCAAGCTCTATGAAGATGGCGTTGGAGTACCGCAAGTCTATGTGCGGGCTCACTACTATTTCAATTTGGCGGCAGCAAAAGGAAATGCGGCGGCGAGAGACGCCCGCAATAGGATAGCCCGGCAAATGACTCTGGAGGAACTGGCAGAGGCCCGGTCTTTAGCCTCGGCGGGGCTCCCTAAGATTAGACCGGCCAGCGGAAGTGAGACTCAAAAATCCAGCACTGAAAACTTTGATGGCAAATGGCGCTGGTCAATCGATTGGATGGCGAGTGCTTGTGTTGGCATGAGAACGGAGCAAATGGTGGTTAAAGACAACACGTTCACCACAATGGTCACGCATCCGGCGGACTCTCAACTTGGTTGGACAACGGGTAAAATCGACCGTTCCGGCAAAACCTCGTTTTTTACCGCGGGGCAATATATCGGAATCCAATTCGACGGGAAATTTGTCGGCGACACAGCTGCCGGCGTTACTGTTGGCAACGGCGAAGACTCCTGCCATGGGACGTGGAAAGCAGAGAAAATAAATTAGGGTTGGCCCAAGGTTATGGAAGATGGTCGATACTAAACCCGATGCTTGCCTCCCGGCCATCCCCCGTATAGTCTGTGCCGCCTTGATTTAAGCCGATTTGCGAGGGGTTTCCTTGAAGTACGTCAGCACGCGCGGCAAAGCGCCGGTTTTGAGTTTCGATGATGTTTTGTTGACGGGGTTGGCCCGCGACGGCGGCTTGTATTTGCCGGAAGCCTGGCCGCAGTTTTCGGCCAATCAAATCCGCGCCATGCAAGGCAAGAGTTATGTCGAGGTGGCGCGTGAAGTGATGACCCCGTTCGTTTCGGACGTGATCCCCGAAGCGGATTTTGCCGAGATCGTCGAAAAGGCTTACGCCCGGTTCGAACACCCGGCCATCGCGCCGATGAAACAATTGGATGGCAATCTGTGGCTGATGGAGTTGTTCCATGGGCCGACGCTGGCGTTCAAGGACTATGCCCTGCAACTGGTCGGCCACCTGTTCGACTACGTGCTGACCAAGCGCGGCGAGAAGGTGACCATCGTTGGGGCGACCTCGGGCGATACCGGCTCGGCGGCCATTGAAGCCTGCCGCGACCGCGATGCCATCGAGGTGTTCATCCTCCATCCGGAAGGCCGGGTGTCGGAGGTGCAGCGCCGCCAGATGACGACGGTTCTGTCGTCTAATATCCATAACATCGCGTTGAAAGGCACCTTCGACGATTGCCAGGATGCGGTGAAGGCGATGTTCAACGATTTGGAGTTCCGCGACGCCTACAAGCTGGGTGCGGTCAACTCGATCAACTGGGCGCGGATCATGGCCCAGATCGTCTACTATTTCTACGCTGCCACGCGGATTGGAAGTCCGGACCGAACCGTGCGGTTCTCCGTGCCGACCGGCAACTTCGGCAATGTGTTCGCTGGCTACGCGGCCCGCAAGATGGGATTGCCGATCGAGAAATTTATCGTCGGGTCGAACCGCAACGATATCCTGACCCGCTATTTCGAAACCGGCACCATGACGATGGACTCGGTTGAACCCTCGTTGAGCCCGAGCATGGATATCCAAATTTCGTCCAACTTCGAGCGCTTGCTGGCCGACGTCTACAAGGGCGAAGAATCGGCGCTAACCCAGGCGATGGCCGAGTTCCGCGATACCGGATCGGTCAATTTCGGCGATGGCCGCTGGAAACAAATCGTCGAGTTGTTCGAGGGACACCGTTTGACCGACGAAATGACGTTGCAAAAAATCAAACGGGCCTATGCGCGAACCGGCGAACTGCTGGACCCGCATAGCATCATCGGCGTTGTCGCGGCCCGTATGGCTGGCGCGTCAGAAACCGCGACCATAGCTTTGGCGACCGCCCATCCGGCCAAGTTCCCCGACGCGGTCGAACGGGCGACCGGCGTGCGCCCTGGCCTGCCCCCGCACATGAGCGGTCTGTTCGACCGCGAAGAGCGTTTCGAGGTAATTTCCAATGACTTGGACGCCGTGAAGGCCCATATCTCTTCCAAAGTCGACGGTTAACGAAAAGAAAGCTGCTTGAATGACCCTTCAGACGACAACCCTTAAAAACGGTCTACGGATTGTCACCGACCGGATGGATACGGTTGAAACCGCGTCGATAGGATGCTGGGTGGACGTCGGGACTCGCAACGAGTCGCCGGACGTTAACGGCGTGTCGCATCTGCTCGAACACATGGCGTTCAAAGGGACGCGCCGACGTTCGGCCCAGGCGATCGCCGAGGAAATCGAAGCCGTGGGCGGGCATTTGAACGCCTATACCTCGCGGGAAAATACCGCTTACTACGCCAAGGTGTTGAAAGAAGACGTCGGTCTGGCGATGGATATCATCGGCGATATCCTGCAGCACTCGACCTTGGACGATGCCGAACTCAAGCGCGAGCGCGCGGTGGTTTTGCAGGAAATTAATCAGGCCAACGATACGCCGGAAGACGTCATTTTCGACCGGTTCCAAGCGGTGGCCTTCCCCGATCAGGCCATCGGACGGCCGGTTTTGGGCGAGGCGGACCTCGTCGGTTCCATGCCGCGCGAAACCCTGATGGGCTATATGAAACGGCACTACGCGTCCTCGCGGATCGTGCTATCCGCAGCCGGACGCGTTGACCACGATGAAATCGTTAGATTGGCGGAAAAGACCTTCACCGAGCTGCCGAGCGAGCCCGCGGACGTGTTCGAGCCGCTCAACTACATCGGTGGCGACGAGCGCAAGAGCAAAGAGCTCGAACAGGTCCAGTTGATTATGGGGTTCGAGGGGCTGTCCTACGACGACCCGGACTTCTACGCCGCGGCGATTTTCTCGGCTCTGTTCGGCGGCGGCATGTCGTCGCGCTTGTTCCAGGAGATCCGGGAAAAGCGCGGGCTGGTCTATTCTGTCTACTCGTTCAATTCCTGCTACATCGACGGCGGCGTTTTCGGTATCTACGCCGGTACGGGCCGGGAGGAAACGGCCGAATTGTTGCCGGTTCTGTGCGACGAAATCGTCAAAATCCGCCAAGACGTTACCGAAGAAGAAATTCAGCGGGCGCGCAGCCAGATCAAGGCGAGTATTTTGATGTCGTTGGAAAGTACCGCCTCGCGGTGCGAACAGCATGCCCGGCAGTTGTTGGTGTTCGGGCGCACCCTATCGACCGAAGAGGTGGTCGCGAAGGTCGAAGCCGTGGACCGGGAGGCGGTTCTGCGGGTGGCCCGCCGTCTTACCACGGGTAAGCCGACGCTCACCGCATTGGGGCCGGTCGAGAAAGTGCCGTCGTCCGATGAGTTGGCCGCGAAGCTGAATTAGAGCGTTTCCCGATTATTCTGGATCAGCTATGCCCGGCTTCCACGGAGAGCAGGGTGAGGTCGATGCCGAGTTTTTCGATTGCCTTGTCCCATTTTTGCTCAAGCTGGGTGTCGAACACCAAGGACTCGTCGGCTTCGACGGTCAGCCAGCCGTTGGCCAGCATTTCGTCGTCCAATTGGCCGGGCGACCAGCCGGCGTATCCCAGGGTCAGCAGACAATGGTCGGGGCCGCGGCCTTCCGCGATGGCCTTGAGGATATCGATTGTCGCCGTTAACGAGACGTGGTCGTCGATGGGTAGCGTCGAATCTTGAAGATAGTCCGATGTGTGAAGGACGAAGCCGCGTCCCGCTTCCACCGGCCCGCCGAATTGAACCTGGATGCTGTCGGCGTCCGGGGTGTGGGGAATATTGAGCTGTTCGAGCATTTCGGGAAAGGTCAGCGCATCCATCGCCCGGTTGATTACCAAGCCCATGGCCCCTTCCTCGCTATGAGCGCAGATATAGACTACGGTCTTGGCGAAATTAGGGTCTTCCAGCCCCGGCATGGCGACGAGCAGTTGCCCGGTAAGGTATTGAGCGCTTTGATTTCCCATGGTTAACTCCTGAAAGTCAGTTTACACCTTTCGGTCTTTCCGGACCAGAAGGTTTGACCCCGGTCATGGATTGCCGTCTGGCAAAAAGCGCAGGATGGCCCGTTCCGCACGGCTTTCACGGATGATCAAAATCCCGAGAGTCCAAACGATCTTTTTTTTGCCAGATTTAAAAATTAGGTATTCTTCCGCAATTGAAAAAATGCCCCTGGAGCCGTCTTGTCGAGTTTTAAGAGCAAACTTATTGCCGGTTTGATCCTTTTGTTGGCCGTTGCCGCGCCGCCCTCCGTTTGGGCGGCTTCCAGCGCTTGGGACGGCGGGGAGTTCAGCAAGGTGCGCCTGGTCTCGGCCATCGACGGAACCGGCTCGGGTTCGGTGCCCATGGGGCTGCATTTCGAGCTGACGAAGGATTGGAAAATCTACTGGCGCTCGCCCGGTGACGCCGGATATCCCCCCAATCTGGATTGGAGCGCGGCGAAAAACCTCAAAGACGCCAAGATGGACTGGCCCGCGCCCGAGCGGTTCAGCGTTCTCGGCCTGGAAACCATGGGTTACAAGCATGAGGTGGTCTATCCGTTGACGGTGACCGTGGCCGATCCTCAGCAGCCCTTGGAAGCCAATTTAGCGATAGACTACCTTGCCTGCAGCGAAATTTGCGTTCCGGTTCAAGCGAATGTTGCGCTGAAAATCGAACCGGGTGCTGGCGGCCCGTCCGCCGAAGCGCAATTGATCAACAAGTACGCTTCGAAAGTGCCGAAGGTTCAAACGTCCGGGGACCCGGTTTTGGGCCTTTCGCTGATCAAGGCGGCGTTAAAACCGGCGGCGGAAGGCGAAAAACGCGCGACCCTTTTCCTTGAGGCGGCGGCCGATACGGGGTTTGCCAAGCCGGATGTGTTCGTTGAGGGGCCCGAGGACGCCATTTTCCTGCCGCCAAAAATAACGCCGTCGCAGGACGGCAAGACGCTCACCGTTTCGGTGCCGGCCGATTTGCAATTTTTTAAAAAACCTCTGGTCGGTGAAGCCGTGACGGTTACCCTGATCGATGGGGGCCGGGGGATCGAGCGGACTCTCAAGGTCGCCAAGGCCGATCCAACGATGAGCGTACCCGCCGAAATCCCGGCGGTGCCGACCAGCGAAAACGGTTTCGGCACGATCCTTCTCCTCGCCGTTCTGGGCGGGTTAATTCTCAACCTGATGCCCTGCGTGCTGCCGGTTTTGTCGATCAAGCTGCTTGGCGTGGTCAAGCATGGCGGCGGCGACGGACGGCAGGTGCGGTTGAGCTTTATCGCGTCGGCTTTGGGGATTGTGTCCTCGTTCCTGGTGTTGGCGGGGGCCCTCATCGTCTTGAAAAATGCCGGCATGTCGGTGGGGTGGGGTATTCAGTTCCAGCAGTCCTGGTTCCTCATCGCCATGACTTTGATGGTCACCTTCTTCGCCGCCAATCTGTGGGGCTTCTTTGAAATCGGCCTGCCGCGTTGGGTCGCCGACATGGGCGAACATTCGAGCCATGTTCACGGCTTGGGCGGCCATTTCCTGACCGGGGTGTTGGCCACCTTGCTGTCCACCCCTTGTTCGGCGCCGTTTTTAGGGACCGCCGTCGGCTTCGCCCTGTCGCGTGGTCCGGTCGATATTTTGGCGGTGTTCGCCGCCCTCGGTATTGGTTTGGCGATCCCTTACTTGCTGGTCGCTTTGGTGCCCAGTCTGGCGACCCGCCTGCCCAAACCCGGTCCTTGGATGGGCGTTTTGAAAAAGGTTCTGGGTTTCGCCCTGGCCGCCACGGGTATTTGGCTGTTGACGGTGCTGGAAACCCAAATGGGATACGACGGCGCAACCGGCGTGGCCGTTTCCATGCTGATTTTGTTGGCGGCCCTTTATGGCCGGGCCAAGGTGGGGCCGGTAAGGAAACGGTTGATTACCGGTTTCGCCATTGCGGTTTCGGTTGCCGCCTTCGTTTTGCCCGCCCAGTTTTTGCCGCCGCCCAAGGAAACAAAAGCCTACGACGCAGCCTCCTATTGGGTTCCCTTCGATCCTGCCGCCATCGGACGCCATGTGGCCGAGGGCAAGACCGTTTTCGTCGATGTGACCGCCGATTGGTGCATTACCTGTAAGGTCAATAAGCGGGTGGCGCTCGGCAACGACGAGGTGTCCGGTCTGCTGAGCGGCAACTCAATTATCGCCATGCAGGCCGACTGGACCAAGCCAAGCGACGAAATCGCCGCCTATCTGGCCTCGTTTGGGCGCTACGGCATTCCGTTCAATGCGGTTTATAGTCCGGTCAATCCGAAAGGCGTCGCCCTTCCCGAACTTTTAACGCCTGGGCTGGTCAAAGACGCGCTGACAAATGGCGCAAAGGGCTAAAACAGACCCTTTTTGCAAATTTTTATAAGTTAAGCCCTTGCATTTGCAACCTCTCCCCCCTAGCTCAGAGTCCGTAGGCTGCGCCTAAATCCACGGGAGCGGTCGTTTATCCATTTAAATCTTTTCAAAAGAAGAGGGGAGTTTCCATGACCGTCAAAGTAGGCGATAGCATTCCTTCCGTAACCGTAACCGCGCTTGGCGCCGATGGCCCCGGCCCGCTTGATACGGTCGATGTTTTTAAAGGCAAAACGGTCGCGCTGTTCGGTGTGCCCGGCGCCTTTACCCCGACCTGTTCGGCGCAGCACCTGCCGGGCTTTATCGCCAAGGCTGAAGAACTGAAAGCCAAGGGCGTCGATGAAATCGTCTGCATGTCGGTCAACGACATGTTCGTCATGAAATCCTGGGCCGAAGCGCAGAACGTCGGCGACAAAGTCACCATGCTGCCCGACGGCAACGCCGCCTTCACCAAGGCCTTGGGGCTTGAGTTCGACGCCTCCGGGTTCGGTATGGCGACCCGTTGTCAGCGGTTCTCGTTGCTGGCCGAAGACGGCAAGGTCAAGGCGATCAACATCGAAGAGCCGGGCGCTTTCGAAGTCTCCGACGCCGATACGCTTCTCGGCCAGATTTAAGTAAAGAGTGCAAACCCTGGGCGCAGCCGTGCCCGGGGTTTCATTTTATAGATTTTCGATCCCCGCCCGGGCCAATTCGTCGGCGCGTTCGTTCTCCGGGTGCCCGGCGTGGCCCTTGACCCATTCCCAGCGGATTTCATGATCCTTTAGGGCGGCGTCCAGGCGTTGCCAGAGATCGGCGTTTTTCACCGGTTTTTTGTTGGCCGTGCGCCAGCCGTTTTTCTTCCAGTTATAAATCCATTTGGTGATGCCGTCGCGCACGTAGGTGCTGTCGGTCGTCAGTACCACCGGGACGGGCCGTTTTAACGACTCCAGCGCGGCGATGGCGGCCATGAGCTCCATGCGGTTGTTGGTGGTTTCCGGCTCGCCGCCCGAAAGTTCCTTTTCCACGCCGTTCCAGCGCAAGACAGCGCCCCACCCGCCGGGGCCCGGATTGCCCGAACAGGCGCCGTCGGTGAAAATTTCCACCACTTGTTTGCTGGCCGTCATGGATGCTCCTGAGACTGCGAATCGCTAAAGTGCGATCGTATTAGGTTGGCACATTTTAGGTGTCAACCTAATCCGTGAATCGCCCTTTCAAACATTCGTAGGAGCGGATTCACGCTTTAGTCGGGATCACTTATAAAGTGATTCCGCCTAAAACGATCCGGCCCTGGTGGAGCTGTGGCCTCAGCCAGCCTGTGCGTCAACCGCGGCCTGCGCCATTTCGGGCGGCTCGGCGATCCATTGGGCAATGAGCGGTGAGAGTTGGTCGAAGGGACGGTAGCCCTGGGTCAATCCGCGCAGGATTTCGCCGTCGCGGAGCACCAATGTCGGAAATCCCTGGACGCCCAATTGCTGGCTGACCTGGAAATCCACCTTGGTTTGGTTGCCGATCTCGGGGGTGTCCCACGCCGCTTTGAATTCTGCGGCCATAAAGCCGAAGGGTTCCGCCAGTTGGCCGAGGACGTCGCCGTCGGTGACGTCCTGGTTCTTGGCGTAAAAGGCTTCGTGGATCGCTTCGAAATAGTCGAGGGTCGCCACCGGTTTGAGAGTGCGCATGGTAACCACGGCCCGGCAGGCCGGTTCGGTGTCGTAGACGAAGCCGTCTCTTTCGAAAAAGCCGAAATCGAACGGCTGTCCGGTGGCTTTCTGCACTTCCTGCCAATGATGGCGGATCGAATCCTTGGATTTGTCGTCCATGGGCTTAGTGTTTCCGGCGCGCAGGCCGCCGACGATGGCGGTGACCGGGACTTGATCGCCATACGCCTCGGAAATGGCCTTGAGTTCCGGGGAGAAACCCCAGCACCAGGAACACATGGGATCGCCGAAGAAATAGATTTCCTTGGGCGGATGGTTTTCTGCGTTTCCAATCATGCCTTAAAGATAGGGCGTTTCGCCTGCTTTACCAGCAAGTTTCCGATGGGCAAGCAGCTGATTCCAACATTCCAACGGGTCTTTGCGCCAGGTAATCGGGCCATCGGGGGTGTTGCGCCAGTCATAAAGACGGGTGGCGAAAAACCGCATGGCCGCCGCCCGGCAGAGCAGCGGCAGGGCGGCATTTTCGGTGTCGGTTAGGGGGCGGACGGCTTCATATCCCTGCTTGAGAGAGCGGGCCTTTTTAAGATTGAAGTCTCCGTCTTTTTCGAAGCACCAGGCATTGAGGCAGATGGCTAGATCGTAAGCCAGGAGGTCGTTGCAGGCGAAGGTGAAATCAAGCAAGCCCACGATCTTTCCATCTTCAAAGAACACATTGTCGGGGAAGAGATCGGCGTGGATGACGCCGGAAGGGAGGTCATCCGGCCATTGGGTTTCAAGTTCTTCAAGCTCATCAAGCATGGCGGCGGCTAGGCCGGGTTTCAGCTCTTCAGCCGTCTGCCTTGAAGCTTCAAGCAAGGAGCGCCAGTGTCTGACCGATAACCCGTTCGCCCGGAATTGTTCCAAGGTTGCGGTTGCCAGATGAAACCGGGCGAGAACGGCTCCCAGTGTGCGGCAATGATCGGCGGTGACGGTTTTCGGCCAGTCCCCAGGTAGAAAGGGAAACAGGGCGGTGGGGCGGCCATTGAGGTTAAACAGCGTTGCGCCCGATTTATCGGCAATGGGGGCCGGACAGGGAACGCCGTTTTTATCGAGATGCGCCATGAGGGCGAGAAAAAACGGCAGATCGTTTTCCGCAACCCGGCGCTCGAAAAGGGTGAGGACGAATGTGCCGGTGGTGGTTTTAACCCGGTAGTTGGTGTTTTCGATGCCTTGTTTGATGCCGCTGAACGCGACCAGTTCTCCGGCTTCGAACCGGCCCAGAAAATGGGCGAGTTCGGATCGGGAGACCTCCGTGTAAACGGCCATCAGCTGGCGAGTTCGGCGGGCAGTTTGAAGCGGGTTCGTTCTTCGGTCACCGTGTCGAATTCGATCCGGACCGTAAAATGCTCCCGGCAGGCGTCGATGACTTCTTCGACAAGGATCTCGGGAGCCGATGCCCCGGCTGAAAGGCCCAAATGCTCAACGTCGTCGAAAGCCGTCCAATCGATATCGGAGGCGCGCTGGACCAGCATGGATTTTTTACAGCCGTTGCGCGAGGCGACTTCAACGAGGCGCTTTGAGTTGGAGGAATTGGGTGCGCCCAACACCATGATCATGTCGCATTTTTCGGCGATGGATTTCACGGCGTTTTGCCGGTTGGTCGTGGCGTAGCAGATGTCGTCTTTGCCGGGAGCTTGAATTTGCGGCAGGCGCTCTTTCAAGGCGGCGACGATCCCAGCGGTGTCGTCGACCGACAGCGTGGTTTGGGTGACGTAGCCGCAGGGCGTTCCTTCGGGTAAATCAATCGTCTGCGCTTGGGCTTCGTTTTCGATCAGGATGACCTCGCCGTCCGGCAGTTGCCCCATGGTGCCGACGACTTCGGGGTGTCCGGCGTGGCCGATCAAGATGATCCGGTTGCCTTCCCGGTAATGCCGTTCGGCTTCCCGGTGGACTTTTGAAACCAAGGGGCAGGTCGCGTCGATATGGGTGAGGCCGCGCGCGGCTGCTTTGGCCGGAACGCTTTTCGGCACGCCGTGAGCCGAAAAAATCACCGGTACGCCGTCGGGCACTTCGTCGAGCGTATCGACGAAGACGGCCCCTTTGTCGCGCAGGCCGTCGACGACATATTTGTTGTGAACGATTTCGTGCCTGACATAAACCGGCGCGCCAAATTTGATCAGGGCTTCCTCGACGATCTGAATGGCCCTGTCGACGCCGGCGCAGAAGCCCCTGGGGGCGGCCAGATGAATGGTAAGAACACGCTCGTTTTTCATGGGGGTTAATTGAGTGTTGATGGGTGTTTATGTCAAGGAAAAGCGCTATCATCTTGCGCAAACGAACCAATCGGAACCTCATGCGTAACCTTTTCCGGCATCTCTTTCTCGGCTTGGCGCTTCTGTCTTTCATCAAGACGGGGTTGGCTGCTCCGGTCGAGGTTCCGGTCATGCCGCCGCCCGATATGCTTGTCTTGCCGCTCAACAAGACGGTTCTTCGCATCCAAAAAGCCTTGCAGGAAACCGGCGACTACCAGGGCGTCCTGGACGGCCGGATGAGCCCGGCCTTGGAACAGGCCATCCGCGCCTTTGAAAAGAAGAACCGGCTGAAAGTCACCGGCAAACCGACCGAAGACCTCGCCCGGCAGATTGAAACAAGAGGCAATGTCAGGCAACTGCTGGGCCGGTTGAAGGAGGTGCGCGAGCGGGAATTGGAGGCCGCCCGGCAAGCTCTGCTGTCCAGTCCTTTGACGAAACACCTGGTGGATGCCCCGGAGCGGGAAAAGGCCGATCCGTTGCGCAATACGGATGTCTGTTTCGGAAACCCGACGGCCAAGTGCCTGTTGGATGAGGCCGCGGAAAACGCCAAAGCGGTGACGGACGAGGAACAAAGGGATTGGGCCTTAAGTGAAATCCTGACCGCACAAGCGCGGGCCGGTCTGATGGACGACGCCATGGCGACCGCCGAGCGCATTTCCGATCTTCGGTTGATCGTTGTCGCGCTTCGCAAGATGGCCGGAGCGCGAGCGCAGGCGGGCCGGTTCGGCGAAGCGTTCGATGCGGTCGAGGTGATCCCAGACCCAAGGCAAAAACTGGAAGCGGTGCTGTCCATTATGGAAGCGGGAGCCCTGCGTGAAGCCAAAGGGCGCGTGGTTGGGCCGGGCATGGAGGCCTTGATCGAAAAGGCGGTCGTTGCGCTGCAAGCCGAGCCCGCTCCTTTTGAAAAGCTTCGGGCATGGGCGCGAATCTCCACCGTTCAGGCCGGACGGGGAGACCGGGAAGGAGCGGAGGCATCGATTGTACGTATTGCCGAATTGGTGGCGGCCAACGGTTTCGACCGCGAACGCGACGAGGCCTTGCGTTTGCTGGCGACGGCATACGCCCAATTGGGCCGGATTGGCGAGGCGCGGGCGGTTTTGCAAGAGTCCGGCGATAAGGATGCAACGCCCGTTCTGGTCGCCGCCAGCCGCGCCCTGTTGGAGGAAGGAACTCCAAGTCGGGCCTATGATGCGGCGGCGGGCATTACAGCCGTGCGTTACCGCTCCGTTGCCTTGAGCCGGATTGCGGTGACTCAATGGCGTTCGGGAGACGCCGAAGCGGCTCGCGCCACGTTGGACGAAGCGCTTGAAGCGGCTGAAAAAATTGAATTTTCCTTCGCTAAATCTTTCGCCCACTCAAGAATCGTCGACGCCCTGGCGCAGGTTGGGCGATACGATGAGGCGATTGAAGGGATTAAGAAAATCGACGATAGCGGCTTAAAAGCGCGCGCCCTTTGGGCGATTGCCGCACTGCAGCGCAAGGCGGGCGATCAAGCCGGGCGCGAAAAAACCGCGGATTTGGCCTGGGAGGCGAGCGACGCCATCGCCAGTACGTTGAGCCGCTGTTGGATGTTCGCCGATCTTGCGGAAGAGGAAGCCCTGGCGAACCACCCCCGCGACGCC
>Ga0209578_10000581_pt1 | contig 43241 bp, 40 predicted proteins | sample tdAd472_FD_187127 | JGI IMG/M metagenome (GOLD analysis project Ga0209578, IMG submission 187127) | Marine sediment microbial communities from the Atlantic coast under amendment with organic carbon and nitrate - tdAd47.2 (SPAdes)... | ecosystem: Environmental > Aquatic > Marine > Coastal >...
GTGAGCCGCCTTGACCGTCCCACTACCCAAATTGAGAGGGGAGCAGACGATCTTCTCCACGCCGAGCGCAGCAAAGCCGATGGCAGCGCCCACAATGTCGACGATCGCGTCTACCGCCCCGACTTCGTGGAAATGGACTTTTTCGATCGAAACGCCGTGGATGGCAGCCTCCGCCTCGCCCAGCCGACGGAAGATCCTCTTGGCACGATCTTGGATCTCCGCCGAAAGGTCGGACTCGTCGATGATCTTCTCGATCGTCGAGAGGTGGCGGTGCGCGTGATCGTGATCGACCTTTACCTGGAAATCCGTACCGGTGATCCCGCGGCGAATGCATTTCTCCGCGCTCAGCGTGACCCCGTCGACGCGCAGTTTGACGATCTCCGCGCGCAAGTAATCCGCGTCGAGGCCCGCATCCAGCATGGCGCCGAGCAGCATGTCGCCGGCGATGCCGGAGTAACAGTCGAGGTAGGCGATCTTCATGGCACCAATCTTCTAGCCTTCGTCCATCATGCCATGTGGTATTCACCGGCTGGAACGGGACGGAGTCCCTGGGGCGAGCCCTCGCCTGATCCAGCGGACGCTCCGCCATGGCCCGCTCCCGTTACAATCAGGAGCGGTGCGCGCTTCCATTCTGCTACTCCTCGCCGCAACGGCCCTTTCGGCAGGTCCGCGAACCATCGTTTTCGTAGGCCCGGACCAAGCCCTGCGAGGGGCCGCCCAGCGCGGCATGTACGAGGCGGAGCAACAGGCCAAGTTCCTGGGCATCGAATACCGCTGGGTCTTCGTCAACGACGCGAAAGAAGCGCAAGAGCATCAAGACGCTGACGCCGTCATCGCGACCATCGAGACGGAGGAAGTCGCCGCGGCACTGCCGGGCGCCGCCGTATTCAACGTCACCGATCGCGACGACAAGCTGCGCACCCGCTGCCGCCGGAACCTCTTCCACGTAGCGCCGTCCTGGACGATGCTCTCCGCCGCGAAGAAACAGTGGAAGGAGTCCGAGCCGGACGACCACGCCATTGAGGCCCATGCCTGGCATCCCCGATTCGTGAAGTTCGCCGGTCGAGAACTCAACAATCGTTGGCGCAACAGCGTTGGCCGGGAGATGACGGACGACGACTGGGCCGTCTGGGCCGCCTACCGCTTGGTCGCCGACGCCGTCGCCCAAAACGCCGAGGCCACGCCCGTGGAGCTGATCACCTACTTCCGCGAGGAGATGGAGTTCGACGGCCAGAAGGGGGCCTACATGACTTTCCGCGAAACAGGCCAACTGCGCCAGCCTTTGCTCGTGACCGTCGCGGGCAGACTTGCCGGCGAGGCTCCGGTTCGCGGCGTAGCGGCTTCAGACGATCTAGATTCGCTCGGAGCCCAGGAGTGTCGACCATGAAGCGCCTCGCGTTCCTACTCGCAGCAACCGCCCTCATCTGTATGGGTCGAGAGCCCACCGGACGCCTGTTCGTCACCAATGAGGGCGACGACTCCGTGTCCGTCATCAGCGCCAAGACCGGCGAGTTAGAGACGACGATCGACATCGGCGGCCGACCGCGCGGAATCGGCTTTTCACCCGACCGCACGAAGGTCTACGTCGCGCTGGGAGACGCCAATGCGATCGGCGTCATCGATACCCAGACGCTTGAGATCCTCCGCAAGATTCCGGCCGGATCCGACCCGGAAGCCTTCGACGTCCACCCTAACGGCCATATTTACTTGTCGAACGAAGACGACGGGTTGGCGTCGGTCCTCGACCCGGAAACCGGAAAAATCATCGCGGAGGTCGAAGTCGGTATCGAGCCGGAAGGCGTGGCCGTCTCCCCGGATGGCAAGAGCGTCTACGTGACCTCTGAGTCGACCAACATGGTCCACGTCATCTCGATTCCCGAGCATGAGGTCACGGCCAATATTTTGGTGGGCGCTCGCCCGCGGGAGGTCGCCTTCTCAGCCGACGGCCAGTTTGGCTACGTGACCTGCGAGGTCGGCGGCGAAATCGTGAAGTTCAACCTCGCGACCAACAAGATCGCGGCCCGCAAGAAACTGCGACGGGAAATCCGTCTGGTCAAGCCCAAGGGGGTCCGCCTCGGACCCTCCGGCGAGAAGCTCTGGATCTCCACCGGACGCGGTAATGCTGTTGCGGTACTCGACGCGGATACCCTCGAGCTGGAAGCAACCATCCCCGTCGGCGTACGCGTCTGGGGCATGGCGTTTTCCCAGGACGGCAAGCGGCTCTACGTCAGCAACGGGATCAGCAGTAACCTCTCCGAGATCGACGTCGAAGCCCGGAAAGAGATCCGAAAAATTCCAACGGGGGATATGCCGTGGGGCGTCGTGCTGGACGACTAATCGCGCTCGCAGTCCTTTCCTGCATCGTCCTGGCGGCCGGGCCGACGCCGGAAGAGGCACTGGGCTGGAAGCTCTTCTTTGATCCGTTGCTCTCGCGCACCGGCGAGTTCTCGTGTGCAACCTGCCACGATCCGGAGAAGGGCTACGAGGACGGCGAAGCGCTGGGCAAGGGTGTTCACGGCGACGTGCTGGGCCGCAACACGCCCACCGTCGTCAATCTGGCGGAGGCGGAGTTCTTCTTCTGGGACGGCCGCGCCTCATCGCTCGAAGAGCAGGCCAAGGGCCCCATCGAGAATCCGCTTGAGATGGACCTGAAGTTGGACGAAGCGGTACGGCTCGTACGCGACCAAGAACACTATCGGCGAGCATTCGCCCGCATCGGCAAGCCCGTCACGGAAAATTCGATCGTTGAGGCGATCGCCGCATTCGAGCGAAAGCTCGTCACCGGCGAGACGGTCTTTGACCGCTGGATCCAAGGCGACCGGCAGGCGCTGAACGAACAACAAGAACGCGGCCGACTGATCTTCTTTACGAAGGGCGACTGCGCCCTGTGCCACAACGGCCTACACCTGGCGGACGGCGATTTTCACAACGTCTCGACAGGCTCCGCGGAGGATCTGGGGCGCTCGGAGATCGACGGCGACGACTACTATCGCGGCGCCTTCAAGACGCCCGCCCTACGCAACTGGAAAGGCCGCGAGCCGTTCATGCATGACGGGCGCTTCGCGACGCTGCGCGACGTCATCGCCCACTATTCATCCCCTGCGGCCAACGAGATCGGCCAGAGCGAAATCGATCCGCGCAACTTCACCGACTTCGAGGTCGACGACCTCGTCGCCTTTATGGAGACGCTGAACGGCTCCTGGCCCGACCTGGCGCCGTTCGAGCAGGCCTGGGCGGAGTTGAACGCCCGATGAGCCGGCCCCGAGTGAGGGTGGAGAACCTGGCCAAGCGTTATCCGTCCGGCGCCGGGGTGCTCACGGTCTTCGAAGGCGTTACGCTCGACTTCGCGCCGGGAGAAAGCGTCGCGCTGGTCGGCGCATCGGGCGCGGGCAAATCGACGCTGCTGCATTTGATCGGCGCACTCGATTCGCCTAGTAGCGGTGAAGTCTTCTTCGAGGGCGAGAGTCTCTCCGGACGTCCGGACCGAGACCTGGCCGCCTACCGCAACCTCTCCGTCGGATACGTCTGGCAGAGCTACCATCTGCTGCCGGAATTCACTGCGCTTGAGAACGTCCAGATGCCTCTTCTCATCGCCGGCGGCGATCGCAAGCAGACCGAAGACCCGGCGCGGCGCTGGATCGGACGGATGGGGCTGGGCGAGAGGGCGACTCACCAGGCAGGCGAGCTCTCCGGGGGCGAACAACAACGCGTCGCCATCGCGCGCGCTCTCGTCCGCGACCCCAAGCTGCTGCTGGCCGACGAGCCCACCGGAAACCTCGACCGCAAGACCGGCGAAACCATCGTCGAGCAGATGCTGGCCCTACCCGCGGCAGAGGGAATCACGGTCATCGTGGCCACCCACAGCATGGACTTCGCACGCCGTTGCGACCGGATCTACCGCATCGAGAATCAAACCGCCGTACAGGAATAGAATTGTCATAGGGGCGATCGGGCGATAGTATGGTCGCCAAACCGATGCCCATCTCACGGAGAGCTTTCATGAACACGACCACGGCTGCGCTGGCGACGACGATGCTCGCAGCCAAAGCGAGCGCCTACGACCTGGATGAGATTGAGCGCCGCCTCGCCCCCGGCAAGGGTATCGGCGGAGTCTCCAAGGCGGACCTGCCTACGCCCGCCCTGATCGTCGATCTCGATGCACTCGACGGCAACATCGCTCGCATGGCCGAGCACGCCAAGAGTGCGGGCGTCGACCTGCGCCCGCATGCAAAAACGCACAAGACGCCCGAAATCGCCAAACGGCAACTGGCCGCCGGCGCACTCGGAGTCTGCGCGGCGACGATTCGTGAGGCGGAGGCCCTGGAAGCCGCCGGTATCGGCGGACTGCTGATCACGGGCGAACTCGTCGGGCCCAACAAGATCGCTCGCCTCGTCCGCCTCACGCGCAAGGCCCCGGACACCATGACCGTGGTCGACAACGCCGCGCACGCCGAGCAATTGAGCGAAGCCGCCGTCGCCTCCAACGTCCAACTCAACGTCATGATCGACGTCGATCCCATCGGGCGACGCACGGGGATCGCGCCCGGCCCCGGCGCAGTCGCACTCGGCAAGACCGTCGACCAGCTCGACGGCCTGCGCCTACGCGGCGTCCACGGCTATTCCGGATATTCCTCGCACGTGACTGGTTTCGCTGAACGCACCGAGCACTCGACCCGTTACATGACTCCCGTCCTCGAGTCATTCGAGGGCATGCGCAAGGCGGGCCTCCCTGCCGAGATCATGTCCGGCGCCTCCACCGGCACCTACAACATCGATTCTCAGTTCGATCCGATGACGGAACTTCAGGTCGGCTCCTACGTCTTTATGGACGTCGACTACCGGCGCATCGGCGGACGCTCGGGCGACGTCTACACCGACTTCGCCCCCGCTCTCACCGTGCTCGCCACGGTGATGAGCAAGAACTACAACGACATCGCCACCCTCGACGCGGGGCTCAAGGCCTTCGCAACGGATCGCAAATTCGGCCCTGAACCCCTTCTGGAAGGCGTCGAATACGCGTACTTCGGCGACGAGCACGGCAAGCTGATTCTTGAGAACGCCGCGAAAGAGGTCAAACTCGGCGACAAGGTCGAGCTGATCGTGCCCCATTGCGACCCCAACGCCAACCTCTACGACCGCATCTACGCCTGCCGAGGCGATCAAGTCGTCGAGGTCTGGACGGTCGCCGCGCGCGGTCATGTCTAAGTCGGCGCCGAACGCGTCAAAGCCGGTCCGTATCGATGCGCTCTTGGCTGAACGCGGCCTCGCCGATTCGCGTGAGAAAGCGCAGGCGCTGATCTTGGCCGGTCAGGTTCTCGCAAACGAGCAGAAGATCGAGAAGCCCGGTCGCAAAGTTGCACCCGACGCCGAGATCCGGCTGCTAGGTCAGCCCGCCAAGTTCGTGAGTCGTGCAGGCTTCAAGTTAGAGGGTGCGCTGGACGCCTTTTCGATCAAAGTCGCGGGCCAGACCTGCCTCGATATCGGCTCTTCGACCGGCGGTTTCACCGATTGCTTGCTCCAGCGAGGGGCCGATAAGGTCTACGCAGTGGACGCAGGGACCAATCAATTGCACTGGCGTATCCGCCAGGACCCGCGCGTCGTCGTGCGAGAAAAGGTCAACGCTCGCTACTTGAGCGCCGAAAACGTTCCCGAATCGTGCGACTTCGCCTGCTGTGACGTCAGCTTTATCTCTGTTACCCTGATCCTCCCCGCCGTCGCTCCGTTCCTGGCGGCCCAAGCCCAAATCGTCACGCTCGTGAAACCGCAATTCGAGGCCGGAAGAGGCCAAGTCGGCAAAGGTGGAATTGTGCGTGACGAGGCGGTACGACGGGCGGCCGTCGAGCGGGTGCGCGAAGCGATCACAGCGATCGGTTTCGGTCGCATTGAGGGAATCGAAAGCCCCATTCGCGGTGCGGAAGGCAATCGCGAATTCTTGCTGTGGGGCTCAGACTTACGGCGCTCGGAAAGATCAACCACATGATCCAACAAGTCGGCATCGTCTCCAAACCCGGGCGTCGCGATCTACCGCGGCTGCTCAACGATCTGCTGCCCTGGCTCGAAGCCCGGGGCATCGGCGCTCATGTGGACCACGTCACGGCTGAATACCTCGTGCGCACCGACGGCTTCGACCGCGCCAAGCCGCCCGCAGACCTCGACCTGATGATCGCTCTCGGCGGAGACGGGACCCTGTTGAGCGTCGCCCGCGGCGTGGGCAAGAGCGAGACGCCGCTGCTCGCGGTGAATCTGGGCGGACTCGGCTTCATGATGTCGACCGGCCCGGAGGAGATCTTCGAGGCGCTCCAGGCCGTCGTGGACGGCAGCTACGACACCCAGGAGCGAACGGTCCTGCTCGCCACGGTGACCCGTCAGTCGGGAGGCCCGCCGACCTCCTACTTCGGACTCAACGACATCGTCGTCAACAAGTCGGCCATCGCGCGGCTTCTCCAGCTCGACGCCAAGATCGGCGAAGAACTGATGTGCTCCTATCGAGCGGACGGCCTCATCATCTCTACGCCCACCGGCTCCACGGCCTACTCGCTGGCGGCGGGCGGCCCCATCCTGCATCCAGCGGTCGACGGCATCTGCATCACGCCCATCTGCCCGCACACGCTCACCGATCGCCCGGTCGTGGTCCCCGAGTCCTCGCACATTGAGATCCTCTTCCAAGGCGGAGACGACACGACCTACCTGACGGTCGACGGCCAAATCGGCACCGGACTACGCGTCGGGGATCGGATTGAGATCCAGCGCGCCCCCCACTCCGTCCGCATCGTGCAGACTGAAGCGCCGCGCTTCTTCGACGTCCTACGCACAAAGATGCACTGGGGCGGGCTCTAGCGAGCAAAATCATCGACAAACGCTAGGGCCATGTCTCACCATGAGTTCGTAGCCCTCGCGTGCTTGTAGATCGAGGAGCCGGACCGATCCATGCTGAAATTCGTCCCGCTGATCCGCAAGAGCCTCCTCAGGAACCTGCGTCGCTCGATCCTGACGACGGCGAGCATCGCGATGTCCCTCTTCCTGCTGGGCATCCTCTTTGCCGTTTACGCGTCGTTCTTCCATGCTGAGGTCTCCGACGAGCAGGCCCGTCGTCTGATTACTCGCCACAAGGTCTCGCTTACCCAGTCGATGCCCGCTTACTACCAGCAGAAGATCGGCGAGATCGAAGGCGTGGAGCAGGTCATCGGCCAGAACTGGTTCGGCGGCGTCTACAAAGACAACAAGCCTTCGGAGTTCTTCCCGCGTTTCGCCGTCGACCCCGAACAGATCTTCAACGTCTACAGCGAATTCAAGGTCCCACAGGACCAGCGGGAGGCTTTCGTCAGCGACCGTCAAGGCCTTGCGGTCGGATCCACCACCGCTGAGCGGGTCGGTCTCAAGCTCGGCGACCGCATCACCATCAAGGGGGATATTTATCCCAACGATCTCGAACTAACCATACGAGCCGTCTTCTCCGGCCCGGGCGACGACACGACCTTCTTCCACCGCAAGTACCTCGACGAAGGTCTCCCGAAGGAGTTCGCCGACAACGTGGGCTTCTACGCGATTCTCGTCAACGATGCGGCCGAGGCTCAACAAGTAGCCGCCCGGGTGGACGACTCTTTCCGCAATTCCCCCGTACCCACGAAAACCGAGACCGAGTCGGCGTTCCAACTCGCATTCGCCAACCAGATGGGCAATATCAAGCTCTTCCTGCTGGCCATCTCTGGCGCGATCGTATTCACCATCATGCTCGTCTCGGCCAACACCATGGCCATGTCGGTCCGCGAGCGCATCCGCGAAGTTGGCGTGCTCAAGACGCTCGGCTTCACCTCCACCGGCGTACTTGGCTTGATCCTCAGCGAGGCACTACTGCTGTCCTTGCTTGGCGGCGGGCTCGGCGTCGCTGCAGCCTGGAGTCTTGGCGGCATCGCGAAGACGTTTCTCCAAGGCTCCTTCGCCGCCTTCACAATGCCCTGGTGGGGCGTGCCGATTTTCTTGGGCGTGGCTGTCACGATTGGCCTCGTCAGCTCGATCTTCCCCGCCGTCTCGGCTTCGCATAGACAGATTTCGGAGGCGCTGCGCCACACCGGCTAGCCGCAAAGACAGACCATGGCGATTCCGATTAGCTACAACCTACGGAACTTGAAGGTGCGCCTGACGACGACCGTCATGACGGCGCTCGGCGTCGCATTGACGGTCGCCGTCCTGCTCGGCATCTTCGCCCTCGTCGACGGCCTAGGCGGGGCTCTGGCCGTGACCGGGCATCCACTGAACGTGATGGCGATGCGCCAGGGCTCCTCGGCAGAACTGGTCAGTGCCGTCAGCCGCGAACAGTTCGACGTCATCGAGTTCCTGCCCGGCATCGAACAGCACGAGGGCGAGCCCATGGTTTCGCACGAGGTCGTCTCCGTCGTCGCCCTGCCCCTCAAGACCGACCCCGGCAACCCGGAGACCGAGGGCAACGTCAACATTCGCGGCATCTCCCCCATGGGCCGCTACCTTCGCGACAACCTGAAAATTGTCGACGGCCGCTGGTTTGAGACCGGCAAGCGCGAGGCAATCGTCGGCAAAGGAACCTACGGCATTCGCGCTAACACCGAAATCGGAGACACGATCAGCTTCGGCCGCGGCGACTGGGAGGTCGTGGGCATCTTCGACGGCGGCCGCTCAGCTTACAACTCAGAAGTCTGGGTCGACGGCAACCTCGCCACCGAAGAACTCGGCCGCCAGGGCTTCCGTAGCTCCGTGCTGATTCGCGCCGTCGACGCAGCGGCCGCCCAAGCCATCCAGAACCGCGTCGAGGACGACCAGCGCTTGACGTTGGAAGGCCGCACTGAACGTGACTACTACGAATCGCAGATGAGCTCCGGTGATTCGGTGCGGTTGCTTGGCATGTTCGTCGCCGTGATCATGGCCCTAGGCAGCTCGTTCGCCGCCATGAACACCATGTATACCGCCGTCGCGCGCCGCGCCAAGGAGATCGGTACCCTCCGCTTGCTCGGCTTCTCGCGCGGCAGCATCATGGTCAGCTTTGTCCTGGAGTCGCTCTTCCTTTCCCTGCTCGGCGGCGCGATCGGCGTTCTGCTCGTGCTGCCGCTCAACGGCGTACAGAGCCGCATCGGCAACCAGCTCACGTTTTCTGAGACCACGTTCTCCTTTGAAGTCACGCCGGAGAGCATGATGATGGGACTTGCCTTCGCAGCCGTCCTTGGAGTGATCGGCGGCCTGCTCCCCGCCCGGTTAGCGGCCCGCACCACCATCCTCAACTCACTACGGGGAGCCTAGCGCCCGAATCCCCTATTGCCTGAACCCAATGTCGGACAACCCACAATCGAAGCTCTCTAGCTTGAAGATCGACCGGTCGCAACGACGCCGCGACCAGGGTTCGACCTGGTCCAAGTGGTGGATCATCCTCGGCATCCTGCTCTTCATCGGCTTCGGCGCCTGGCGGATCTTCTTCGCCGCCCCTGCCGCCGCCGAGGTCTCTGTGATGCGCGTACGTGTGGAGACCTCCGGGGCCTCCGGCTCAGCCGTCGTACTCAACGCCGCCGGATACGTCGTACCCGCGCACAAGATCGAGGTCGCCTCCAAGCTCTCCGGCCGCGTCGAGTGGATCGGCGTCGAGAAAGGCGACCGAGTCAAGCAAGGCCAAGTCCTGGTTCGGTTGGAAGACGACGAGTTCCAAGCCCGCGTCCGTCAATCGAAAGGCAACCTCGCCGCCCTCCAAGCCCGCCTGGCGGAACTCGAGGCCGGCTCGCGCCCCGAGGAGGTTCAGCGCGCCCAAGCCCAACTGGAAGAAGCCCGCGCCGACCTCGAAGAGCAACGCCTGGACCTGGGCCGCACCAAGGAGCTGGCCGCCGCCGGAGTCGTCGCCGCCCAAGACCTCGACCGCAACCAAGCGCGCTACGACGCCCAGTCCTCGCGCGTCGCCTCTCTCGAACGCGCCTTCGAACTCGTCCGCATCGGGCCCCGCGCCGAGCAAATCGACGCCGTCCGCGGCCAAGTCCAGCAGGCCCTCGGGCAGCTCGAGTACGACCAAACCATGCTGGCCTCCACGTTGATCCGCGCTCCCGTCACCGGTACCATCCTCGAACGCAACGTCGAGATCGGCGAATTCGTCACCACCAGCTTCGTCGGCGAACGCGGCGCCAAAGGCTACGTCGTCTCGCTCGCCGACCTCGACGACATTCAGGTCGAACTCGACATCAGCCAGGACGATTTTTCCAAGCTCCGAATGGGCACGAAAGGCGTCGTCACCACCGACGCTTTCCGAGACCGCGAGTACGAGGGCGAGATCGTTGAGATCTCTCCGGAAGCCGATCGCCAGAAGGCGACCGTACAAGTCAAGGTCCAGATCCTGAATCCGGACGAACTGCTGCGCCCAGAGATGAACGCCAACGTCGCCTTCCTCTCCGACGAGAAGCCGTCTCCCGGCAACCAGCAACCAGCGGGAGGCGCCATTCGCATTCCGGCCTCGGCCATCCGCAACGGCCAGGTATTCCTGTTCGTCGACGGTCAGGCGATCGCCCGCCAAGTCGAAGCTCGCCGCACCGGCTCGAGCGAAGCCGAGATCTCCTCGGGCCTCACCGGCGGCGAGGACCTCATCGTCGACCCGCCCGAAGACCTCGCCGACGGCGCCGCGGTCGTCCGCAAGGCCCCCTAGTTCGAGAGCCCCGAATCCCGGAAAACGCCATGTCTGAAGCCGCCAACACCGCCGTACCCGCCGTCGAGCTGCTCTCGCTCACCAAAGAGTTTCGCCGCGACGACTTCGTGGTCACCGCACTCAACGAGGTCAATCTCAAGATTCCACAAGGTGAATTCTTTTGCCTCATGGGCCCCTCGGGCTCGGGCAAGTCGACCATGCTGCACCTCATCGCCGGCATCGACCTACCCACCGGCGGCGAGATCCAGGTGCTGGGCTCAGACGTCACGCGCCTGTCGGACAAAGACAAAGCCGCTTGGCGATCGGAGAACGTCGGCTACGTCTTCCAAACCTTCAATCTTCTCCCCGTCCTAACGGCGATGGAGAACGTGGAACTCCCCCTGTTGCTCACCAGCCTCAGCAAGAAGGAGCGCCTAGAGCGGGCGCAGATCGCACTGGAGGCGGTCGGTCTAGGCGATCGGCTCGACCACTACCCGCGCCAGCTCTCGGGCGGCCAGGAGCAGCGTGTCGCCATCGCCCGCGCCATCGTCACCGACCCGGCGATTCTGCTCGCCGACGAGCCCACCGGAGACCTCGACGCCGCCTCCGCCAAGCAGATCCTTGAGATCTTGACCGAACTCAACCAGGTGCACGGCAAGACCGTCGTCATGGTCACCCACGATCCGGCCGCCGCCAAGTACGCCCACGTCACCCGGTACCTAGAGAAAGGCGACATGCTCCAACCCGGCGTCATGCCGGAAGTCTAGACCCAAGGAGCGGCTTGTGGCGCGGACTTCAGTCCGCAAAGGGACTTCAGTCCCGCCCCCGGGCCACTTGCGGAGCAACAGCAATCTCTCTCTCGCGCCGGTGCAACGCCGTCTGCCCGCGCACGACGGAGTAGAAGGCCCGACGCCTCCTCCCCAGCACCGCATCATGATATTCGTGAGCCCGGTCGAGGTTGCGAGCGGCCATGCGATCTCGGCGAGGGGCATCCCGGCAGACCTCGGCGATCCTTGAGGCCAAGGCCTCGGGCTCGTCCGGCGGCGCCAAGTCCTCCTCACACAGCAGCTCCGGAATGCCGCCCACCGTCGACGAAATCGCCGGCAGACCGCGCGCCATCGCCTCCAGCAGCGCTCGCGGCGCTCCCTCTTGGCGCGAAGGCAAGACAAACAAGTCCGCCTCGTCCAACAGCTCCCGGACCGCGGCCCCGCTCGGCGCCGCTCCGTGGAAACGCACCACCCTCCCGAGCAGCAGATCCCGCACCCGATTCTCCAGGAACGGACGACAGCGACCGTCTCCAACCAGCGTCAACCGGATCTCCAGCCCCTCGTCCAAACACTGACGGACGGCGGTCAGCAGAGTATCTTGCCCCTTGTAGAGATGCTCCATCGAGCCCACTGAAATCAGCTTCGTCGCCGCCGGGGGTGCTGTGGGCGGTGAGGAAACGAACGCCTCGTCGCGCAACTCCACGCTGGAGTAGTGCGTCGTCGGAGCGTGGGCTGCGGGTGGGTAACGACGCTGTAGAGCGTGCTCGGTCACGTACGCCGTAGCTGAGGCGTACCGACACTGCCGCGCCATCTCCCGCGTCTGCAGATAGCGGAAGACGGGCCGAAGCGGGTGACGAAACGCCCCGGGCGCCATCGCGTCCCACGGATCGCCCACCACCTCGGCCGCATAGGCGCGCCCCTGGCCTGCAAGCCGGGCGGCGACCAGAGAAGCCACCTGCGACGGGATCCGCAGGATGACGGCGTCCTCCGGGTCCAGCGCGCACGTAATCGCCGCCGCCAGACCGACCCGTCTGCGCAGGTACTCCCACGGCCCGTGATAGTCGGGGACGCCCCGGAACTCGACGCCCTCGCCGTCGGCCGCCAAGGCCCCGGCCCGCGCCTGCCGGACCGTCGCCACTCGCGCGACCACTCGCACCGCATCGAACCCGTCCAGGTAGCGCGTAAAGAAGCTGTAGGGAAACGGACCTTGCGTCCACACCCTCCCGTCCGGGGTCCGCTCGAATCGATGCTCCAGGACGACGGCGACCCGCATTCAGAATCCTCGGTAGCCCGCAATCAGCGCGCGATCATCGAGCGGCGACTCCGCCCGACGTCCCAAGAAGTAGAACGAGGACGCCCCCAAGTAGGCTCCCCGTCGAGTAACGAGGAACCGGTCCAAGTACTTGAGCCAGAACGCCGTCAGACGGGCCGCCAGGGTCGCGGCCTGCTTCCCCCGCGTGCCGGACGCGAAACCCGCCAAGAACGCCTGCCAGCTCCAAGCCAGGGCCATCCCAGGGCCGCATGACGGCCCGGAGTCGACCTCGCTGAACCAGCGGAACAGCCGTCGATGTCCCAGGTGGGTGTAACGCGTGAAGTCATAAGCGCCGGCGTGGACCTGCTGCATGAACGGCGTCTCCGCGTATACCCATCCGCCCGGGCGCAGCACCCGCCGAATCTCGCCGACGGCCCGCACCGGGTCCAGCACGTGCTCCAGCACGGCCTGCACGACAACGGCGTCGAAGCTGCCGTCCTCAAACGGAATCTCATGGACGTCGGCCAACAGATGCGTACGATCGGAAGGCAGTACGTCGGTCTCGACCCAGTCGATCGAATCATTCGTCAGGGCGTCGTACAGTCCCGCGCCCACCGCCGCGCCTCCCACCACGAGGACGCGCGGTCGCTCGGCCAAGCTCGAGACGGCTTCCAGCAGGCGCCGGTAGTTGCGTCGCGACACTGGATTTCCGCTGAGCGACGGAAGGCGCCGAGCGAGCGCTGAAGGCTGCGGGGCCTCCGGAGCGCTCGCGCCGAACAGGCTGCGCTCGGCGTCGATCAAGCAAGGCACCGAGCGGCAATCGGAATAAACGTTCCCGCACTCGCCGAGGCAACGATACGCCTCGGCTTCGCGCCGGACCGGAGCGGCGCACCGTGGGCAGCGCAACCCGGCCAACCCGCCTTCGGCGGAGAAACTGGGGGCGCTTGGGTCGATCGTCGCGGAGGGCGGCATCCAGAGCATCCATCGGCGCCGGGCCGTCGCCGGTTTAGCTCGACGCTGCTAGTCGGTTCGCACGTCCCGCGCCCAATCCCGGTTAGCCTCGTACCAAGCCACGGTGCGCTCCAGCCCTTCGTCGAGCGAGACCTGCGGTCGCCAATCCAGCAAGTCGCTTGCGACGGAGATGTTCGCCCACGTTCCGCGGACGTCGGCGCGATGAAACTCCCGCCATTCGATCTCGGCCTTGCGGCCCAACCGCGCCTCAATCCGGTGCAGCACGTCGATCAGTTCATAGGGGCCGTCCGACCCCAGATTGATCAGGGCGTGTCCGACCGGCCGGAGCCCGGCCACCACGCCGCGCGCAATGTCGTCGACGTAGGTGAAGTCGCGTGACTGCCTGCCGTCGCCGAAAATCGTGACTGGCCGTCCCTCGGCGACCCACTGGATAAAACGAAAGATGCTCATGTCCGGCCGTCCCGCAGGACCGTACACCGTAAAGAATCGAAACACGGTGACGTCGATGCCGGTGAGGTGGTGGTAGGAGTGGCACAGCGCCTCCGCAGCGCCTTTAGAGGCCGCGTACGGCGACAGCGGACGGCTGGAATCAGCGGTCTCCACATAGGGGACTTCGTTGTGCGCCCCGTATAGGCTGGATGTCGAAGCCAGAACGAACTTGGGCGTCTCGTACTGCTTGGCCAACTCCAGCAGGTTCAGCGTGCCGGTCACGTTGGTCTCGACGTAGACCCACGGGTTCTCCACCGACTGCCGCACGCCGGCGCGAGCCGCCAGATTGATCACGCCGTCAAAGCCGTTGTGGTCGGCGAACACTTGACCCAGCGCCTCCCGGTCGGCGATATCGGCCCGCACCAACTCAAACCCGTCGAGCGCCTCAAGCTCCTTCAATCGAAAGTGCTTGAGCGCCGGGTCGTAGGCGTCGTTCAGCGTATCGACGCCAACCACCTGATCACCGCGCTCAACCAGCAGTCGCGAAACACGAGAAGCGATGAACCCGGCGGCGCCGGTGACCAGATAACGAGCCATAGTGCTTGCCAAGTTCTCTTACAGACGAACGATCTTCGGGTCGTCGATGCCGCGCGTGGCGTTGCGCGCATCCACCAGCAACCGGCTGCGCTCCGTCAACTCGCGATAATCGACGTCGGAATGGTCGGTGACGACAACGACGACATCGGCGCGCTCAGCCGACTCAAGCAGCGGCTGCGACTCCCAACGCCTCGCCTCTACAAAAATCGTCGACGCGTGGGAATCGCTGTAGGTCACGCGAGCGCCCAGCTGCTCCAGAAGTAGGAGCACGTCGAGCGCGGGCGACTCGCGCAAGTCGGCGACATCCCGCTTGTAGGCCACGCCGACCAAGTGGACGTGCGAGCCCTTCACGGCTTTCTCCTCCTGATTGAGCGCCGCCTGAATCTTGCTGACGACAAATCGCGGCATCGCCCCGTTGATCTCCGCCGCCAGCTCAATAAACCGCGGCGAATAGCCCGCTTGCTTGGTCTTCCAAGAAAGGTAATGCGGGTCCACCGGGATGCAATGGCCGCCCAGGCCAGGTCCGGGATAGAACGGCAGGAAGCCGAACGGTTTCGTCGCCGCCGCCTCGATCACCTCCCAGACGTCGATCCCCATGTGCCCGCACATGACCGCCATCTCGTTCGCGAGGCCGATGTTGATCATGCGGAACGTGTTCTCAAGCAGCTTCACCATCTCGGCGGCCCGCGTATTGCTCACCGGCACGACCGTCTCGAAGACCAATCCATAGAACGCAACGCCAAGCTTCGTTGAATCCGAATCGGTTCCACCGATCACTTTCGGAATATTTGCGGTGCGGTGCTCCGGATTGCCCGGGTCCACGCGCTCAGGCGAAAAGCACAGAAAGAGATCTCGTCCGACCGATCGCCCGTTCGCTTCCAAAGCGGGCCCCACCGCCTCGTCCGTCGCCCCCGGGTAGGTGGTCGATTCCAGAATCACCAGCGATTCAGGCCGCAGCCGTTTGGCCAGCGTCTCGGCGGCCTCTAACACGTAGCTGAGGTCGGGGTCCTTCGTCTTACGCAGCGGGGTCGGAACGCAGATGCTGATCAGTTCGCACTCGGCCAGCGCGTCCGGATCGGTGGTGGGCCGGATTCGACCGTCGCCAATCATGCTCGCCAGCAGGTCGGCGTCGACATCGGGAACGTAGCACTCGCCGCGCTGCAGCGCTTCAATCTTCTCCAGCGAGTTGTCGAGGGCGACGACCTGAAAGCCGACTCGCGCGATCTCCACCGCCAGAGGCAGACCCACATATCCGAGGCCGACAACAGCCGCGCGAGCCTGTCGACCTTCGATCCGGCGGAGCAAACGGTCCGCTGAGCTACTGGAAATCGGCTCGGAACTCATCGAGCAGGAACGGGCCCCTCATCGCGGCCCATCATAGCGCCCGCACGAACGCTGCGTCGTGGTTCTCCGGCCGTCCCGTCGTCCAAGCGGTTCCGTGTGGCCGCAAGATCGCCTGCACGTCAGCCGGCAAATCCGGATCGACCTCGGCCTGAAGAGCCTCCAGGTTCTGGCTCAACTCTTCCCGGGTACGGATTCCAACCAGCGTCGAAGCCACATCGGCATGATCGAGTGCGAAGCGCATGGCGACGACCGCTAGGCTCGCACCGCGTTCTCGACAAAGCGCGCCGGCTCGGCGTGCCGCCAAGAGCAGTTCCGGGTCGCCCGGGTGCCAGCTAGGAGGTCCGCCGTCGGTCAGAGCGCCCAATAGGAGAGGAGATGCGTTGATCAGGCCAATCCCGCGCTCGCGGCACAGCGGGGCCAGCCTCGCGTCAATGTCTTGGATCGCCAGGTTGTACCGAGCGTAGGTCAACACGACGTCCACGGGAAACGCTTCCGCTAGATCGGCCAGCAACTCGAGTTGCAAACCGGTAACGCCGATCGCTCGGGCTTTTCCCGACTCCTTGATGCGGGCCAAAGCGGGCAACGTCTCGTAAAGAATCTGGTCTCGATCTCCAAACTCAACGTCGTGGAGGTGCAACACGTCGACGTAGTCCGTACGCAGGCGCCCCAGCGATTCGTCGATGCTGCGGGTGATTCGCTCGGCGGAGAAGTCGAAATCCTCCTGACCGTAACGCCCGCATTTCGTCGCAACCACGGCTCGATCGCGGCGGCCTTCGAGAGCCTCGCCGAGGCGCTTTTCCGAAAGCGTGCGGCCATAGAACGGGGACGTATCAAAGAAATTCACCCCGCGATCCAGGGCTTCATGTACGGCGCGTGCGCCCTCGCCTACATCGATCGGCCCGAACTCCTCCCCCAGAGGCGACGCGCCAAAGCCCAGTGGGGACACCTCGATGCCGGTATTGCCAAGTGGACTCATTGTTAACGTGAACAGCCTAGCGCAATTAGCCTCATTGCGTGGCGATTTCACACAATTCCTGCAACAAACGATCGACCTCTTGTGCGGTGTTATAGTGCGCCAATCCGATCCGAACCATGCCCCCGGAATCCTCAACGCCGAGCCGTTCGCTGAGATTGAGGGCGTAATAGTTTCCATCCCAGACGAACAGGCCCTTGTCTCCCAACCGGCGCGCGATCTCAACCGGAGAGACGTCGGCGAGTCGAATGGAGACCGTCGGCGTCCGTTGGTTCAAGCTCTCTGATTCCCGCAGACCGTAGAAGCTCAGCCCCTGAATCGCCAACAGACCGGCCGACAGCCTTCCAAACAGCTCGTACTCATAGGCCTGCGTCGCCCGCATCGCAGCTTGCAGCTTGGATCGACGGTCGCCCTCGCCGCCGCAACGCTCGCCGAGCTCCGCCAGATAGTCGATGGCCGCCGTGACCCCTGCCATCGCCTCGTGGTTTTGTGTGCCGGTCTCCCAGCGGTCAGGCAGGGTGTCCTCTGCGGGGCGCACCTTGTAGGCATGCAGCCGCTCCAGCAACTCCGCTCGTCCGTAGAGAATCCCTTGATGCGGACCGAAGAACTTGTAGGAGGAGCAAGCTAGGAAATCGCAGCCAATCTCGCGCACGTCGATCGGTCCATGCGGCGCATAGTGGACCGCGTCCACAAACGACCACGCGCCGGCGTCCCGGGCCGCCTGGGCAATCCGCCGCACGTCGTTCACCGACCCCACCGCGTTCGAGGCGTAGCCCACGGCGACAACCCGCGTCTTGGGCCCAATCAAGGCGAGCAGTTCGTCGGTGTCGAGGGTGCACGTCTCGCGATCAAACTCGGCCACCCGAATCACGACCCCGAGCTCCTCCAACGCCTTCCAGGGCGCGAAATTGGCGTCGTGATCCAAAGCGGTCAGCACGATCTCGTCCCCCGACGCCAGCTCGCGCCCAATCGAACGGCTGAGCGCGAAGGTCAAGCTCGTCATGTTTGCTCCGAACACGACTTCGCGCGCCTCGCACCCCAGCAAGTCGGCTGCCGCTTGATGAGCCTCGGCCAGCACGTCGTCCGACCTCCGGCTCGTCGCGAACTGCCCGTGCGTATTCGAGTTGGAACGCGTCAGGTAGTCGCCGATCGCATCAATCACTCGTTGCGGGACCTGCGTTCCGCCCGGTCCGTCAAAGTACGCCGCCCGATAGCCGTTGACCTCCAGCTTGAGCGCGGGAAACTGCCCGCGTATCCAGTCCAAGTCCGTCTCGTGCATCGACTTGTCATTATCTGTCGATTCGATCTTTCTTGTCTCCGCCCAAAAGCTGTGATATCAATAAGAACGCCCGCCCGTCCACGCGTCTGATACGCTCCGTGAGCGTAGGATGACGATTTCGCTGGTCATACCCCATTGGAATCGACGTGAGTTGCTCGAAGCCGCTCTCGCCGCCCTGGCCGAGTTAGAGGCTCCCCGAGGAACCACAGTCGAAACGATCGTGGTCGACAACGCTTCGACCGACGGTTCGCAGGAGTGCGCCCAGAATGCGGGTGCCCGGGTGATTCGACTCGACAGCAACCAAGGGGTGTCCAAAGCGCTCAATACCGGCATCCGTTCAGCTCGCGGCCAGTACGTAGCGCTGCTCAACAACGACGTGGAACTCGACTCCAAATGGCTGATTCGGCTGCACCAAGCGCTCCAAGAGTCCGACGCTTGGTTCGCGACCGGCAAGACGCTCCGTCTCTCTGACCGCACTCGAATCGACGGAGCGGGAGACGCCGTATGCCGCGGCGGCACGTCGTGGAGACTCGGATCGGGCCGCCAGGACGGGCCGCCGTTCGACAGCCCGCGCAGCACCTACTTTCCTTCGGCGACCGCCGCTTTGTTCCGGCGCGATTTCTTCGAGAAGGTCGGTTTCTTTGAAGAGTCCTTCTTCGCCTACCTGGAGGACGTCGATCTGGGACTGCGAGCGGGCATCGACGACCTCTCAGGCGTCTACGTGCCTGAGGCCGTCGCTTACCATGCCGGCAGCGAGACCACCGGCCAATGGAGCGAAGCGATGGTGCGCTGGATGACCGCTCACCAGCTGCTCCTGCTGGCCAAGTTCTACTCCGGCCGATTGCTGCTGCGCTTCGCTCGCCCCATCCTCGTCGCACATCTGTTGTGGGCGGGCATGGCCGTCTCGCGCGGGCGCTCCCGCGCCTGGTGGGCCGGGATTCGCGACGCCTTCAGTCGCGCTCGCGAATTGCGTGCGCAGGGCGCCGACTTGCGCCGACGCAGCGGCCGTCTGCCCGCCGTCTTGCGCCGCGCTGAGGCCGAAATCATGACCTTTCAGCGCTCCACCGGTTTCGACGGCTACTGGAAGTGGTACGGCCGACTGGCCTGGCCTCCGGCGGAGAAGCGCGCATGACGAAGAATCGCGACCTCGGCGCCGTCATCGTCACCTACAACTCCGCAGAGTTCGTCGGGCGTTGTCTGCGTTCGATCGAGAACCTCTCGCAAGTCGTCGTGGTCGACAACGCTTCGACCGACGGCACCTGTGCCATCGTCGCCGAGGCGGCGCCCGACGCGGTCCTCCTGCGCAACGAGGTCAACCGCGGATTCGCCGCCGCGGTCAACCAGGGAGTACGCACGCTCTCGACCCCCTTGCTGCTCGTGTTGAACCCCGACGCCGAGTTGGTCGAGCCCCTGACGACCGACCACCCGCTTCTCGCTCGCGCCCGCAGAGCGGACGCCGGGGTCGTCGGCGGCAAGTTGACCGACGCCGACGGCTCGTTCCAGCAGGGTTTCGCCGTCCGCGGCTTTCCGACTCCCTGGACCCTCGCCGCCGAGACCTTGCTGATCAACCGGATCTGGCCGTCCAACCCCGTCAACCGGCGCTACCGCCGACCGGACTTCGACCCCGATCGCGCCCAACCTTGCGAGCAGCCGGCGGGCGCATTGCTCGCTTTTCGGCGGGAAGTCTACGAGCGTTCCGGCGGCTTTGACGAACGTTTTTTTCCGCTCTGGTTTGAAGACGCGGACTTTTGCTGGAGCGTGCGCGATGCCGGGTTTCAAAACTTCTATGAGCCCGCGGCCGTCGCGCGTCACCACGGCGCTCACTCTCTCAAGAGCTTGTCGCTGCGGAGGCGTCAAGCGGCCTGGTATGGTAGTCTTTTGCGCTTTACTGAGAAGCGATTCTCCCCGCGTACGGCGGTTTGGATGCGACCGGTCGTCGCTCTGGGCCTTATCGCGAGGGCAATCGCAAGCGGTGAGAGGCGACAAGGACGAGCCTACCTGGCGGCGTTGCGAGAGGTTTGGGGAGCACCCTTGAGCGGCAAACACACAGGAACTCGTCCGGAGGGCACTCCCGCAGCCTGACGGCGTTTAGCATTCGATGAGCGACACACCCCTCGTCTCGGTCACAGTCGTGACCTTCAATAGCGGCCGATTCATTCGCCGGTGCCTGGACTCTGTCCTTGAGCAGCGTCACCCGCGGCTGGAAGTCATCGTGATCGACAATGCGTCGACCGACGGCACGACCGACATCCTCGAGCGCTTCGAGGATCGTTGCCGCGTGGTTTACAACGAAGAGAACATCGGCTTCGCCGGCGCGCAAAACCAAGCGATCGGCCTCTCGACCGGGAAGTGGGTCCTGACCCTCAACCCGGACGTCATGCTGTTGCCCGACTTCGTCTCGTCCCTCATGGAGACTGCGGAACTCGACCCCGAAGTAGGGACTCTCTGCGGAAAGCTGTTGATGGTCGACGCCTCGTTTGAAATTCCCAACCAGCGCGTCGTCGACTCCACCGGCATGTACTTCACGCCCATGCTGCGGCACTTCGACCGCGGCTGCTTGGAAGCCTACAACGGCCACTATCACGACCACGAGTACGTCTTCGGGGCCACGGCCGCGGCCGCCTGCTACCGACGCACCATGATCGACGACATCTCCGTCGACGGCGAATTTTTCGACGCGGACTTCTTCACCTACCGTGAAGACGCCGACGTCGCTTGGCGCGCCCAGCTCTTCGGCTGGAAGTGCGCCTACGATCCCATCGCCTGCGGCTACCACGTCCGCAAGTTGCGTCCGGGCATGCGCCGGTTCCTGTCGGCGGACATCAACATGCACTCGGTCAAGAATCGCTTCTTGATGCGGCTCAAGAACATTACGCCGGGATTATACTTGCGGCACGCGCTTCCGATCACCTTTCGGGACGTCGGCATCCTGGCCTATTGCCTGGCTATCGAGCACTCCTCGCTGAAGGCGTTCTACCTGTTCGCACGCGACTTCAAGAAGACGCTGGAGAAGCGCCGCATCATCCAGTCGCGCAAGCGCGTGGACGACTCCTACATGGCCAGGTGGTTCCGTTTCGGTCCGGTCACCATGCCGCTCAAAGTGCCTCAGGAGAGAGCGGAGCAGGCCGCAAAGGAAAAGGCGCTGGCGGCACAGGTTTCCAAGAACTGACCCGTTGAAGATCGCTCTGCTCGGCACCCGCGGCATCCCCGCCAACTACGGCGGCTTTGAGACCTTCGCCGAGGAACTCTCCACCCGCCTAGTCGAACGCGGCCACCAAGTCTCCGTCTACTGCCGGACCAACAACGTCGAAACCCGGGATGAATCCTACCGCCGGGTCCAACTCGTCCATCTGCCCACCGCCGCGCACAAGTATCTCGATACCCTCGCACACACGGCGCTTTCGACTCTCCACCTCCTTTTCCGTCGCGCGGACGTCGCACTCTACTGCAACGGCGCCAACGCGGTGTTCACTCTTGCACCGCGATTGACCGGCATCCCCGTCGCGCTCAATGTCGACGGGCTGGAACGCAATCGCAAGAAGTGGAACGCTCTCGCGCGCGCTTGGTATCTCGTCTCCGAGCGGCTCTCCACCTGGTTCCCGAACGCCGTCGTCACCGACGCCCGGGTCATTGAGCAGTACTACCGAGAGCACTACGATTTCCAGTCGCGCATGATCGCTTACGGCGCCGACCTAGGCCGCGTCGAAACGCGCGAGTCGCTCGACCGGTTGGAGTTGGAGCCGGGCGGTTACTTTCTCTACGTCAGCCGCATGGAGCCGGAGAACAACGCGCTGCTGACCGTACAAGCCTTCGAGCGCTCCAACTCGACCAAGAAACTCGTCATGGTCGGCGACGCTCCCTATGCCGCCGACTACATCTCGAAAGTCCGTGCGACCCAAGACCCGCGCATCCTATTTCCCGGTGCGATCTACGGCCAGGGCTATCGTGAGCTCCAGTCCCACTGCGCCGCGTATATCCATGCCACGGAAGTCGGCGGCACCCACCCAGCCCTGATTGAGGCCATGGGCCGCGGCGCCGTCACGTTGTATCTGGAGACGCCTGAAAACGAAGAGGTTGCCGGTCGCTGCGGGCTCGGGTTCACCAAGGACCCGGACGTGCTGGCCGAGCGGATCAACGAGGTCTCCGCCGCTGCGCCGGAACACCTGGAGGCCTGGTCGGCCGAGGCCGCCTCCGAAGCCGCCGAACGCTACGACTGGGAACGCATCGTCGACCAGTACGAGGACCTGTTTCGCTCCATCTGCCGCTAGTGCGACTGGTAGCATCAGGGAATCGACTTGAGCGAACGGCTGAAGCACGACAACCCCTTCTTTATCATCGGATCCGGGCGTTGCGGATCGACGCTGCTGCGGCTGATCCTGGACGGTCATTCGCGAATCGTCATGCCCCCCGAGACCTGGTTCCTTCTCGACTGGACCCGTCGATTCGATGCGACCGCCCTACTCACCAAATCAGAAGTCGAGGAAATCATCGATCTGACGACGAATCACTGTCGCTGGCCGGAATTTGAAATCAACGCAGTCGAGTTTCAAGCGCAAGCTCGGGCCGTGCAACAGCCGACGCTGCGCTCGCTCGCCGACCTGGTCTTCGACGAGTTTCGGCGGCGGGAAGGTTGCACCCGCTGGGGAGAGAAGACGCCTCGGTACTTCCGCATCATTCCTGAATTGGCCAAGATCTTCCCCGACGCCCGGTTCATTCACCTCGTCCGCGATGGGCGCGATGTCGCCAAATCGTTCTATGACCGGAAGTGGTTGGACGGCTGCCTGCACCGAAACACCGCTGAGTGGATGAAAGCCACTGACGCCGTCCTGCGCGACTCCTCGCAGTTGGGCGACAACAGATTCCTAGAGGTCCGCTATGAGGACCTGGTTCTAGAGACCGAAGCGACGATCGGTCGCATCTGTGATTTCCTAGGTGAAGAAATCGAGCCCGCAATGCTCTCCTGGGAGGGCGCGGTAGCCGACAAGGTCCCGAGCCATGAGTTGCACATCCACGGGAAGCTCCACCGCCAACCGGAGCCCGCGGACGTAGGTCGTTGGAAACGAGAACTGACGCCGTTCCAGGTCGCTTGCGTGGAAGCCTATATTGGCGACCGCCTCGTCGATTTTGGTTACGAGCGCGCCACATCGCTAGACCCTCTGTCGGCGGCCGCGCTGCGCGCCTACTGCGCCACCGCGCTCGCCGGCGCCGACTTTGCGAGCCGTGTGCTCAACAGTGTTGGAAGCAGGCTGTTGGGCGCGCGCCAAGACCTAGTCTCGCGAGCCTCTTCAAAGCGCTGAGCCACAGCTAGCGCGTACCTAGGGTCCGCCGATCGACTCAGCGTGAATGCGGCGAGCGATCTCCAGGACCGACTCGGCGGGCGGCTCCATTTGGCGGACGATGCGGCCCGGGTTCCCGGCAATAACGGCAAACGCCGGCACGTCCTTGGTCACGACAGCGTTGCGCGCCACGATCGCGCCGTCGCCGATCGTCACCCCCTTGAGGATGGTCGTGTTTTCACCGATCCAAACGCCGTCGCCGATGCGAACCGGGGCCGAGTCAGCAAGTTCCCAACCGTTGCCGAGTCCGGGATAGCCGGGCCCCTCAGGCGCCGTACGGATCCGATGACGCACCCAGTTCTCAACCCCGAGAGCGTGGGTATTGTTGTCGGTGATCATCGAGCCTGGCGCAATTCCCGTGTACGATCCCACGGTAAGCTCCGTCAGGCATTGCAGGGTCCCCCGGACGACGGAGTAGTCTCCAATTGAAAGGTTGCCGGAGGCCTTGCAGATCAACTCCCCGACGACGTTGACATGAGAGCCGATCCGAATCCGCTTCGGATCACCGGACTCGTTGAGAATCGCCGCCCTCGGGTCAACCGCGAAGCCCTCGCCAATCTCGGCAAGAGATCGAAAGCGGTTCTCCAGCTCCCGGTGTTGACGGTTGCGGTAGCTCCGACTGAGAAGTTTGAGAATGCCGATCATTGTCCTAGGCCCTGCGCGATCGGAGCGACTCTAGCATCATCCCTCGTTCCGCGCGCGTCAGCAACAACAGGAAGACGCAACCCCAAGTCAGCAGTACGCAGACGCCGTTCGCGGCCACAAACGAGCCCCAACCCTGGACCGGTAGAACTTCTTCGAGGTAGTAGGCGCACCCTAAGAAGGGGAGCGCCGAGAGCGCCGGCGCCGCGGCGGCTCGAACAAAGTACGCCCACGGAGACAGCTCCAGTAGTCGACACAAGTACAGCGCCAGCGAGGCCGCCACCAACAAGAGCGGAATCGTCGTGCCCCAGGCGATGCCCTGCAGCCCCATGCTCGGCGCAAGAGAAACGCTGAGTCCCACGTTCACGACAGCGCCCGCCAGCATCAACACAGAAGGCGCGCGCATCTTCGCGAGCCCCATCAAGATGGGAAATCCCACGCCTCTTTGGACCAGGAAGAACGCATAGCCGAGCGCCAGCACGGCCAGCGCCTGCCCGGAGCTTGTCCGGTAGTCTTCGCCCATCCAAAGAGCGATGAAGTCGTCGCCGTAGACCCACAAAGCCGTACAGGTGGGTACGCTGACGAAGGCGATCAACCGGCTGTAAAGCAAGTACTGGCCGGAGACGCCCTGATGGTCTCCGCGCGCCGCTGACGCCGTAACGCGCGGCATGAGGGCGGCCGAGAACCCGACGACAAACTGCATGAGGTAGGTCAGGATGTTGTTCGCGATGCCGAAAGGCACGATCGACGAGACCGTAAGCACGGCGGCGATCACGATGGCGTCGGTATTGAAGTTCAGTCTCCCCGCCACGTCGAGCAGCATCGCCATCGAGCTGAAGCGCATGACTTCCGCGAATCCGCTGCGGTCGAAGCTCCCGGTACCCGGGCGAATCAGAGGATACTTGCGTCGGAGGTAGAGGAAGGAGGCGACAATCTGCAAGGCGGTAACGGCGAGAATGATGCCCGCCACCCAGACCAGCCCATCTTCGAAACGTACCAGCAGCAGCGTCGCGCCCGTTCGCAGAATGACGCCCAGGTTGCGAATCACGTTTAGAGAAACAAAGTTCTGTTGGGCATGGAAGACGCCCTCGAGCAGAGTCCCGAGCAAGCGTAGGGCGAGCTCCGCCGTGGCCACCAGAAGCGCTACGCGACCAGCGCCGATGAACGCCGGCGGCACCTCGAACAGCTCATCGAGAAAGATCGTAAGAAGGCCGCCGACCAACAGCGCCACAAGGTCGATGCCCAGATAAAAAATCAGATTGGAACGAAGGACCGTGTTGACCTGTTCATACTCCTCTCGGGCCAGGTGGCGCGAAAGAAAACGAACATTCGCCAAAGGCATACCGAGCTGCAAGAGCGTGAAGTACCCGGTAATAGAGCTGATCAGCAGCCAAACGCCGTACTGCTCGTCGCCGAGCGTATGGACGAGGAAGGGGAAAAGGATGAACGCCGCAACAGCCGAGATCAGGATGTAAGACCAATTGGCGATGACGTCTTTCAGCATGGCAAGGGCCTTAGGTCGCTACGATTGACAGGGGGCGGCTAGCGGCGAACAACCGTGGAGGCGGCGCCGCGCGCCTCGGCGATCGCCGGACATCCGGCGGCGATCCGCCGGTAGCATTCGGCGAACGCCTCGGGGCCGCTGCCGTAAGGATCTTCGATGACCGGATCGGCGTCGGAAGTGAGCGCTCCCCAATAGTACGTCTTCGCTAGTGCATCGGGAAAAGACGCGGTCATCCGCCGCCGGTTGTCTTCGTCGAAAATAAAGACGACGTCGGCCCAGTCGACGTCTTCGCGCCGCAGAAGCCGCGATCGGTGGGAGGAGAGATCCAGGCCGGACTCGGCGGCCGCACGCTGGGCCTCGCCGGGCGAGAGTCGCCCTTCACGTTCGATGAAACCGGCCGAGAGAACCTCCTCAAAAGTTCCGTGCGCGGACGCTGCACGTTCGGCGAACGGACTTCGGCAGATGTTGCCGAAACAGACGAACAAGGCGCGCCGAGCCGGAACCGCTGCCTGAATCGCACGGCGTCTCGCGGCGTCGCGCCGAGGGCCAAAGCTCCGCACCGCCCGCCCCGCTCGTTTCCCCGCCCCCGCTGCCAAAGAACCCGCCATTTCACGGATCTCCGCCCAAGCCGGCCTCATGTCGTCCCATGCAATCGTGTCGCTCCGCTCGCGCAGCCGAAGCACGTTTCCGAACGTCTGCCCCAACACCTTCGACAACGGCTGCGTGGCCAAGGTTGGGTCAGAAGAGTCAGCCCTCAAGTTTGCCAGCTGCCATTGTAGATTCTCGCGCCAAGCCCGGCTATGGACGCCCTCTCGATACGCCCGCGGGGCCGGCTCGTCGCCGTGGACAAGCAACCGATAGAGCGCCAGCGGAAAGTCCACCCCGCATCCAACCGCCAGCGGCAGCGACCCCCAGAATCTCGGGTTCACCTCAATTAGCACCCATTCTCCCGTCTGGTGATTGACCTTGAACTCGACCATCGCCACGCCGGTATATCCGAGAGGACCCAGCAAAGCCAGAGCCGCCTCGCGCAGTTCCGGGTCGACCGCCACGCTCTTTCGGTAGGAGCTCCCTCCGCCGTGGAGCGGCTCATTGACCCGCTCGTGCTGAAACTCCAGCAGCGGTCGGCCGTCCTTGAGCAGCAACTCAACGCCGACGCCCACGCCGAGAAAATTCCTCTGCGCCGCCACCGCTCCGTCGGCCAAGAACGTAGGCAGGACCCTCGCCAGCTCCTCTCGCGTGAACGCCTTCGTCACCAGCCGCCGCGCGTTCGGATTCGCGGGATTGTAGGAAGAATCCGGCTTCAGCACGATCGGAAGACCCAATTCGCTGATCAACTCGTCGACGTCCGGCATCGAACGCAACACGCGCTCCTCCGGCACTTTCACTTTCGTCTTGCGAGCCAGCTCCGCGGTTCGCACCTTGTCCATAAAGATGTCGAAGCACTCGTCCGGAATCGTATAGAGCCTCGCCGCGCCCTCAAGCCGGCTTCGGCTCTTCTGCAACGCCGCCGTCGAGGTATCGTTGATCGGGATCACCAAGTCGAAACGCTCTCGCTGCAGCAGCTCCAACAGGGGATCGATTCGTCCGTTCTCCTCGCGGTACGAAGGGATATCGTGACACGGGCCCGCGTACCGGGACGCGAGCGCCAGGTTCTCCGGCCGGTGCCAGGCGAAGTGCGCTTCTATCCCACCGCGGCCCAAACTACGCGTCACGGCCAGAGAAGCCCGGTAGTCCACCGCGCCCAGCAGCAGGGCCTTTCCTGCATGCGCTCCTACGCTCACAACACTCGTCTCAAGCGACCCGCGGCAAGCAGCCGAAATCGCCAGTAGGCCTCATCATGACGAGGCGGCAAGACGAACCGCCGTACGTCGAACGGATCGATGGCGTCCGGATAGTTCCCGCCCGAGTAGAACGAAAAACCGACGGTATACCCCGCTCTTCGAGCCGCTCGCGGCGTCGCCTCGTTAAAGCAGTTCTCCTTTCCAAACGGGTAAGCGACCGTGCGCACGCTCTGGCCTGAAAACTCCTCGATCGCCCGCTTGGAGTCCCGCAACTCTTTGAACTGCTCGTCCTCGCTCAGCGTGGAAAGCATCCGATGGGAATACGTATGCGAGCCCAAGCTCATCCCCGCCCGAACCATCTCTGTCGCCTCGGCCTGGTTGAGATAGAGACGCTCCTCAGCTTCAGCCGGGGGCTCGACCCCGCATGCCTCGCTCAGCTCCTCCAGCAGCCGGGGCGAGTCTTGTTCGCCGGCTTGGTAATAGAGAAGGAGGATCTGCCCGACGGAAAGTTCCCGGTTCGCGACCAAGTCGAACGTCCGCTCCACCGGGTACCGCAGCGTGATCTGGTCCCGTTGTGCGCGTCGCACCATGTAACCGGCTCGATCCCAATCCGACAGTACCCGCGACCCGATCAACGTCGGAGCCAGAAAGAACGTCGCGGTCAATCCGTGCGACTGAAATATCGGAAACGCGATCTCGTAGTTGTCGATGTAGCCGTCGTCGAAGGTGAACAGGACATGAGTTCGACTCATTCGCTCCGGATGTAGGATCAACTCCTCGGCTTCATCCAGTCCCACCACCGGATAGCGCTTCTTGACCGCCGCTAGTTGCGTATCCAGCTCTTCGACGGTAGCGCCGAACACCCCTCGATCGTAAGGGCAGGCCTCGGGATCGCCCACGCGGTGATGATTGACTACCAGCAGGCAAGGCGGACCGGGCAGCGCTTCCATCAGCGCCGTGATTCCCAGTACGCGGCCCAGCGTGGCCGCACGTTCACGCCGCCCGCGCCCGTCCATCTTCGTAGTATACGCGGCCCTCGCCGATCACCCGATGCCTCGCCCGACCGACGCCTATTGACGTTATAATTCGCGGGCAATGCGCTTCCTCGTGCTCCTGTTCGCCGCCGTCCTCGCCTCCGCCGCTGACCGGCCCAACATCGTGTTCATCATGGTGGACGATCTCGGTCCGGAGTGGATCTCCTCCTACGGCGGCGAAGGGATCGAGACGCCCAACGTCGATAAGCTCGCTCAGCAAGGCCTCAGCTTCGACAACGCCTACTCAATGCCGCAGTGCACGCCCACTCGGGCGACGCTGCTGACCGGCCAGTACCCGTTTCGTCATGGTTGGGTCAACCATTGGGACGTGCCCCGCTGGGGCGCCGGAGGCCACTTCGACCCCAATCAAAACTTCTCCTTCGCCCGTGAGCTGAAGAAAGTCGGCTACGTGAACGGGATCGCCGGCAAGTGGCAAATCAACGACTTTCGCGTTCAACCCAACGCTTTGCGCGATCACGGCTTCGACGAGTGGTCGATGTGGACCGGCTACGAGTCGCGCAACCCGCCCTCCGCCGAGCGCTATTGGGAACCCTACATCTACTCCCATGAGCACCCCTCGAAGACCTATCAGGGCCGCTTTGGGCCCGACGTCTACAACGACTTCACTCTCGAGTTCCTGGAGCGAAATCACGAAAAACCCTTCATGCTCTACTACCCCATGGTCCTGACCCACGGACCGCTCGTCCACACGCCGCACGAGCCGTTTGCCGACGACAAATACGAGATGCACCGCGCCATGGTTCGATACACCGACTTTCTCGTAGGCAAACTCGTCAAGAAACTGGACGACCTCGGGGTCCGGGACAAGACCTACGTCATCTTCACAACCGACAACGGCACCTCGGGCGGCATCTCCGGACGCCTCTCCGGGCGGGCGGTTCGCGGCGGCAAAGCGAAGCTGACCGAGAACGGCCCGCGTCAGCCGTTTATCGTCACCGGACCGGGCGTCGCCCCCGGGACGCGCACCGACGCCCTCACCGACTTCAGCGACCTCATGCCGACCTTCGTCGCCCTCGCCGGCGCTCAACTGCCTGAAGGTCAACAAATCGACGGGCACTCGCTCGTCGACGTCTTCCACGGCAAGGACCGCGAAGGCCCCCGCGATTGGATTCTGGCGATGGGCCACGGACCGGCCCGGCTCGACGACAAGGGCGTCCGCCCGGTCGTCGACTACGCCAATCGCGTCGTGCGCGACAAGCGCTACAAGGTCCATGTGATCGACGGCAAAGTCGCCCGCCTGCACGACCTCGCCGACGACCCAGCCGAGGAGCGCAATCTGATCTACAGCGAGACTCCGGAAGATCGCGCAGCCTTGGCAAAGCTAAGCGCCGTCGTCGCTGGATTCCCCCGCAAGGACGGGCGGCCTCGCTATGATCCGACGCCGGCTCAGCCGTGGGACATCACCCGTCAAGAACTTGAGGCAAAGCATTGAGCGCCAAGCTGTACGCGGGGACTTCCGGTTTCGCCTATCCGGCCTGGAAGCCGTCCTTCTACCCCGACAAGACGCCTCAACGCCTGTTCCTGAACCACTACGGAACGCGCCTCAACTCGGTCGAGATCAACTACACGTTCCGCCGAACGGCGAAGCCGGAAACGTTCGAGAAATGGGTCTCCCAAACCCCCGACGGCTTTCTGTTCAGCGTCAAAGCCCACCAACGCATCACGCACTTCAAACGCCTCAAGGAAGAAGCCGACGAACCCACGGACTTCTTCCTCAACTCGCTCACGCCCCTGCGCGAGGCAGGCCGCCTAGGCGTCGTTCTCTTCCAGCTCCCGCCCAACCTCAAGAAGGATTTTGCACGTCTTGAGCGGTTTCTCGGCCGTCTGCCGGAAGGCCTCCGCTACGCCTTCGAGTTCCGCAATGAAAGCTGGCTTGAAGACGACGTGTTCAAGCTGCTCCAATCCCGCAACGTCTGCCTCTGTCAAGCCGAGTCCGACGTCCTCGAGGCCCCCAAGGTCGCCACCGCTGATTTCGTCTACCTCCGTCTACGCAAGACCGAGTACGCCGAGCAAGACCGCGACGAAATCTGGGCCGGAGCCGCTCCGATCCTCGCCGACGGCCGGTCCGTCTTCCTGTACTTCAAGCACGAAGACACTCCCGAGGGAGCCCTCTACGCAGAGGACATGCTCCGTCGCTCAACTTCCACTTAGCAGAATCCGCGCGTCTTGGACGATATGTCCTACGTGCTCGACATCTTGTTCAAGAAGATCATGGATAGGAGGCCCGCGGGCGCGTCCCCTGCCCCAGTCCTCGTTCCCCCGCCTCCTGAACCGGCACAGGAACGAGAGAGCCCTCGCCTGCCCGAGACCGGGACCGTCCAGCTGGAATGGTTGGATGAGAACGATCAGTATCGGCGCCTAGAGGCCAAGGTGCATGACCGCTCGCGCTGCGGCATCGCGCTCAGCGTCGAGAGGGGACTCAATATCGGCTGGCCGGTCGTCATCGCCCACGGCGGCACAATCTACCGTGGGGTCGTGCGTCACTGCCGCCGAGGCGAAAACGACTGGCGGGTAGGCTTTCAAGTCGTCGAGGATGAGCAGCGCCGGGACGACCGCTATCCCTTTGAGTGCGCCGCCGAGATCTCTTGGCAAGCTGACGGCGAAACCAAGAGGATCCCTTGTTCCATTCACGACGCCAACAGCGGCGGCGTACAGATCGAATCCGAGTCCGAGCTCCCGGAGAACGCTACAGCTTGCCTCTACTACGACGGCTGGAGGCGCTTCGGTTCCGTAGCCTGGTCCCGCCGAAAGCGTCAAGCGTGCCGCAGCGGCATCCACTTCACCGGCGTCCCCATTTCCGACCGTAGTGTCGATTACGACGGTTAGCTAACGCGGCGCCAAGCTAGAGACCGCCTCCAGCTTCCGCGCCAGCTCCTCAGCGTCCGTGACCGGCTGATCGCACACAAAGTTCCGGCACAGATAGGCCGTGGGTGCGCCTTCCATCGTCGATCGGTTCTCAAACAGCGGCCCCGGCAAGTCGGCGTCTTCAGCGGTCGCCGCCGTCAACAAGTTCGGTACGTATCTCTTTCTCGCCTCCGCCAACAACTCGTCGGCAGGCAGGCCCACAATTACCAGTTCAGTCAGTCCGTCGACCAACGCAGTCGCATTCGCCAGCAAACGTTCCGCCTGGAACGGCTGCTGCACCGCCGTCGCTCCGAACAGCAACAGAATCTCCTCCGCCGAGGCGTGAAAGTCGGATCGGCCCAACAACGCAGCCAATCTCGGCAACGCCCCCGCCATCACGGAGTTCGCCGACGGCACGGCTCCGTCCACTGCCGTCTTGCTGCGCACCAGCAACTCTTCGTGGTCGTCCGCCGTGAAAAAATACCCGCCCGTCGCCGAGTCCCAATAGTGCTGCTGGAGCGTGTCGGCCAACTGCTCGGCCTGCTTCACTCGGCCGAAGTCGCCGGTCGCCTGGTAGAGCTCCAACAGCCCTTCAATCAGGTACGCGTAGTCGCTCGAGTAGGCTGTCAAGCGCGCCTCTCCCTTCCCCGAAGCGGCTAGAAGTCGCCCGTCGGCAACCATGTGATCGAGCACGAAGTCCGCCGCCGTCTCCGCCGCCCGCACATAGCGCGCTTCCGAGAACACAGACCCGACTTTCGCAAGCGCGCCGATCATCAGTCCGTTCCAACCCGAGAGAATCTTGTCGTCGAGACCCGGACGAGTCCGCTTGCCGCGCACCTCCAGCAGCTTAGCCCGCGCCTGGGCCATCAGAGTCTCCACATCCTCAATCGACATCTGCTCAATCTGGGCAATCGTCTCCAAAGGACGTACCTCTTGCAGAATATTCTTGGCGCCCGCGGGGACGTGGTCGTCGCCCGGGTGCAGCCAGTTGCCGTATTCGGTGACGTCGTAGTGCGAGCAAAACAGCTTCGCCGTTCGCTCGTCGCCCAACACCTGCTCAATCTCATCCTTGGTCCAGATGTAGAAGAGCCCCTCCAGCCCCTCCGAATCCGCGTCCTCGGACGAATAGAAGCCGCCCTCCGGACTGGTCAGGTCGCGCAAGACGTAGTCGCAGATCCCACGCGCCCGGTCTTCAAACTTCTTCTTCAGATGGGACCTCTCCGTGGCCTGCCAACCCTCGGCGTAGATCCCAGCCACCAGGGCTTGGTCGTACAGCATCTTTTCAAAGTGCGGTACCAGCCATTTGGGATCGGTCGAGTATCGATGTAAGCCGCCGCCCAGGTGATCGTAGATCCCGCCGTCCGCCATCTTCTCGAGCGTCAATTCGACCACCGAGAGAAACGCCGGCGACCCGCCGCGTGCATGCTCCCGCAGAAACAGGTCCATCGCCTGCGCGGGAGGAAACTTGTTCGAACCCGAACTGATCCCGCCCAACGTGCGGTCGAACGCGCGCAGGACGCCCTCGGCGCCGTTGCGGATCTTCTCCGCCGTCACCGCCTCGCCGGGCGAACCGGCGTCGTGGTGCTGGCGAATGACCTCAACCACCTTGTCCGCATCCTGGAGCAGCGCATCCGGGTCCTGCGCCCAGCGCTTCTCAATCGCCGCCAAGATCGTCCGAAACCCAGGGCGGCCGTGCATATCGTCTCTTGGGAAATACGTTCCCGCAAAGATCGGACGCAGGTCCGGCGCGAGAAACACGCTCATCGGCCACCCGCCGTGTCCGCCGGAAAACACCATCGTCGCCGTCATGTAGATCTCGTCGAGATCCGGACGTTCCTCACGATCCACTTTCACCGGGACAAACCCCTTGTTCAGCACCTCCGCCAATTCCGGGTCCTCAAACGACTCGTGCTCCATCACGTGGCACCAGTGGCAGGCCGCATAGCCGATCGAAAGAAAAATCGGCTTGTTCTCGGTTCGAGCCTTCTCCAGCGCAGCGGCCCCCCAAGGCATCCAATCCACGGGGTTGTTCTGGTGCTGCAGCAGATAGGGACTCGTCTCGTGCGCTAGTGCGTTCGGCATGAATGCGCAGGATAGCAGTGCGTCAACCTTCGCTTGCCGCGAAGCGGATTGGTAGACTTTGCGTCGATGAAAGCATTGGGAAATTGTTCGATCGCTGCAGCTGTCTTCTGTATCTCCGGACTGGTTGCCGGTCAGCCGCCTGCTCCTCCCGACGGCTGGACAGACAGTTTCGTGATGGTGAACGGAATCCGGATGCACTACTGGCGGACGGGCGGCCAGAAGCCCGCTCTGGTCCTCTCACATGGATCGTCGGACGACGGGTTGTGCTGGACGGTCGTGGCCAAGGAATTGTCCGGCGAATACGACGTGATCATGCCGGACGCCAGGGGTCATGGACTTTCCGATCCACCGACGGACCAGGATTCCGCCGACGCGCAAGCGGAGGACCTAGCCGCGTTGATCCGGGCGCTGGGGCTGGAGAACCCGATCGTCATCGGGCACTCGATGGGATCCTCGTCCACGGCTTGGTTCGCGGCCAAGTATCCGGAGACGCCCAGGGCCGTGGTCCTGGAAGACCCCGGACTAGCGCCGCGAACGTGGCGTTCCGGCGCAACGACGAGTCCGGAAGCAGCGATGAAGCGGGCTCGTGCGCAGATTCTCGAGCGCAATCAAGCGAGCTACGACGACCTCGTCGCGCAGTGCATAGAAGACTACCCAAGCTGGGGGCTCCAGGAGTGCCGGGTCTGGGCGCCCTCCAAGCGATTGCACCATCCGAACAATGCCTTTCGCTACGGACCCGGCCGACAACGACCGCCGATGTCCGAGCTGCTCTCGAAGATCTCGGTCCCTACGTTGATCCTCAAGGCGGATGACGACGCGGAGACTCGCAAAGCGAACGAAGAGGTCGCCAAGGCCTTGAAGTACGGCCGGCTCGTCCACATCGACGGGGCCGGGCACAACGTCCGTCGCGAACAGAAGGACAGCTTCCTTCGGGAACTTCGGACCTTCTTGGCGAAACTCGATCGATGAGCCCGACGCCGTTCTTGCCCTTTAGATCGCCTGAAAAACCGCCCAGTAGCCGCGAAACACGACCTCGCGCGAACGCCCCTCAAACACCTCCTCGACGCTCCGCGCGCACCAGGCTCGCACCTCGTCGAACGCGGCGTCGCCTCGACCGATCGCAGCCGTCACATTGATCTCCGTCATCATGTAGTCGACGTAGAATCCCCACTCCAGCTCCAGCGGAATCGCGAAGGACTCTTCATGCCGCAACTGCAGGTCGAGGGCTTCAGCCGCGATCGCGCCCGGCGTCAGCTCTCGCCACGGCGGAAACGGAAACCGCTGCTCGAACTCCATCCACCAGGAGGCCAGTCGTTCAGAATCGGAAAATTCCCGACCCGGCCCAAAATCGTAGATCCAGACCAACCCGTTCGGCCGAAGCACGCGCGCAGCCTCGCGACTGAACGCCGCCAGATCCACCTGGTTCAGAGATCCCGCTGCGGTGATCAGATCGAAGGCGCCGCCGGCGAACGACAGAGCTTCGGTACGCCCGGCGGCGAATCCGGCCTCCGGGGCGACGCCCCCGGCAACCGCTGCCATGGCAAACTCCGGCTCCATCCCCACCACGTCCTCGGCCACGGCTGCCAGCGGCGCGGTGGAAAGACCGGAACCGCAACCGAGGTCCAAGGCTCGATCAAACCGACGTCACGTGGCGATTCACAACCTCTCCACAATCAGGGGATGCAGCTTCGGTCGGGCATGCGCATACCCCGCCGCTTGCGCAGCGCCCCCAAAGAGTCCGTCGGAGAGACCGCCGGGGTCGCTCACTAGACTTCGTCCGGCACGACGTAGGGCTCGCGGTAGTCGCGCCGCAGCAATGCGTTCGCCTCCTCGCTCGAGGTGAAGCGCTCCGTCTTCGGATCAAACTCCAACTCCCCGCCCACGCGGTAGGCGATATTGCCCAAGTGGCACAACGCCGTCGAGAGGACCGTCTCGCGGATTTCCGCATTCAGCTTGGACCGATCACGACTCCGTACCGCCTCCGCAAAGTTCTGATAATGATTCACGTTCGGCAGCGGCTCCACCCGCGCTTCGGGCTTCTCGTTGCGTCCAAGCGTCACGTCGAAATCGCCGTTGGCGTGGATGTGCATGTGCCCCTTCGTACCAAAGAAGTCCCAGAACATCTTCTCGTTGGTGTAGAGGTTGCGGATCTCCCCGATGATCGCCGACCCGTCTGCGTACTCCCAGCGCACGTTCTGCGTGTTGGGAGTCTCGGCCTGGTCCTTGTAGCCCCAACGTCCGCCCCACGAGGCGATCTTCGAAGGCAGTCCCTGGTCGACCGCCCAGCGCGAGATATCCACCAAGTGAATGCCGTTGTTGCCCATCTCTCCGTTGCCGAAGTCCCAGAACCAGTGCCAGTTGTAGTGCACCAGATTCGCGTGATAGGGCTGCTCGGGGGCCGGTCCCAGCCACAGGTCCCAGTTCAGCCAGTTCGGCGGGTCTTCATGCGGTTTGAAGCCGATCGAGTCGCGCTCGCGAGGGAAGATCCACTTGGAGAGGTAGAGATCACCGATCACCCCGTCATGGATCATCTCGACCGCCCGCCGGAACTTACCATCCGAGCGGCGCTGTGTGCCGCCCTGCACCATACGGCCGTACTTGCGGGAGGCGGCGATTAGTTGCTGTCCCTCAAAAATATTGTGCGAGACCGGCTTCTCGCAGTAAACGTCCTTCCCCGCCTGCATCGCCCAGATTGCGGTCAGGGCGTGCCAATGGTTGGTCGTCGCTACCAGCACTGCATCGATGTTCTTGTCGTCAAAGACGACGCGCATGTCCGCCGTCGTCTTGGGCGTGTTGCCCTTGTTCTGCTTCACCCACCCGGCCGCCTCTTCGGCTCGGTTGCCGTCCGGGTCCACCACGGCGGCAATCTCTACGAAATCGATCTCGGAGAACTGCCGCATCAACTGGTTGCCGCGCCCCCCCAAACCGATAATCGCGATCCGCACGGGATCATCAGCGGCGGCGGCGGACGAGGCCAGGGCGGCGGTGCCGGCGGCGGACAGGACGAATCGGCGTCGGTTCATGCGACCGACTGTAGCAAAAGCGCGGGAGCCGCTAAAAGGCGACGCCGAACGTGCTCACCAGGCCGTAGTCGTTGCGCAGGACGCCGTCTCGCGGGGGCTCGGAATCATAGCGATCGAAAAGGCTCACATTCCAAGTGAATCCCGCGACCAGAGGGATACGTGCGGAGGAGTCGTACTCGACCCGGTACCGCCCGGTCTGCACGAGATTCGGGTGGGCGGTCAGGCGGGTTGATAGCTTGACGCCCCACAATCGAGTCGTCGACGCTTCAAATCCCAGCAAGCCCTCGCCGGTCGAATTGCGCGGAATCATCTCGCCTTCGCCGTTGCGGAACTGCTCGTTGGTCAGCGTCGCTCCGCCCAACAGGTCGAATTCCGTATCGCGCGACTTCACCACCTTCCAGCCGAACCCGCCGCCGAACCGCGACCGAAGATCCAACTTCTGCCGATCATTCCGCTCAAACCCCGTCACTCCGAACGCAAACGCGCGCGCACTCAGGAATCGATCGTATCGCGCGTTCAACGCATGCCGACTCGTCGCCTCCGCCCCTTCTTGTTCGGCCAAGATCGACGTCAGATCGGCCTGCAACTTGTAGTTCTCTCGGCGATAGTCGGCCTCCCCGCTAATCGAAGTCTGCGTTTGCTCGGAATTCCCGCGCGTAAACGAATACCCAAGACCGCCCGAGCCGTCGAGAGTGCGCCAAAACCCGGGGGGATCATCGCCCGGCTCCAGACGCACCATGGAAATCACTTCAACGCTCTGCAGCGGGCGCTCGACGTCCTCTTCCACCACGGCAACCTCTTCGCTGTCGCGACGCATCTCCCCGCGATAGAGCTTCCCCGTCTCAGCCTCAATCTGATAACGGCCGTCGGACTCGATCCCGGTCACCTTCTCCCAGGCGATCTGGATCGTTCCGGCATACTCCGTCCTCAGGTGCAGCTTGCCTTTCTCCACCTTGGCGATTGTTCCATTCAGTTCGTCGCCGTTATCGACGGTTACCGTATCGCCCGACGCAAGCGCCGAAAACGACAGCAAAAGGGCAGGGATCAACGCACGTCTTATCGCCAAGCGATTCTCCTTCAACAAAACTGAAAGACCGGCTTCTCAGCCGAGGTGCGGGAGGGAATGAAGTACGACGCGTCCGAGCTCAAGACGGTTGCGAATCCGCTGTCGACTTCCCTTCGAGTGTAGCGTTTCCAGTACCCGTTTTAGGAACCGCCGGCCTCTAGCCTGACGAAGTAGTCCCGCGCGGAGCGCATCACGTGAGGCGAAAGAATCAAGGCCGAAGTCATCGTCGGGATCGCCATGAGCGCAACATCCCGTCCGTCAGGTTGATCACGGCGTCAATCGTCACGACCGCTCCAAAGAGGATGGTCGAAATGTAGAAGTAGTTGTACCAGTAGCCACGCTCAGCGCCGATCAAGAAACTCAGCGACTTCACGCCGTAGTAGGAGAACGAGAACATCGTCGAAATCGCAAAAAAGAACACGCACACCACCAGCAGATAGGGCCCGATTCCCGGCAGCGTATCCGCGATCGATTCCGCCGTGAGAGTCACTCCGTTCGCGTCCGAGGTGCGCCAGGCATCCGAACTCAGGATGATCATCGCCGTCGCGGTGCAAACAATCAACGTATCGATCAGCGGTCCGAGCATCGCCACCAGCCCCTCTCGAACAGGCTCCTTCGTGCGCGCCGCCCCGTGCGCCAGCGCCTCCGTCCCGATTCCGGCTTCGTTCGAAAACGCTGAACGCCGGATGCCTGTGGTGATCACATGAAAGACCGCGCCCCCGGCAACCGCCTCGCCGGTAAATGCGTCCCGCACAATCAGCGCCAGGTACGACGGAATCTCCGGCAGATGCGACGCCAACACCCACACCGCCATGGCTACGTAGAGCGCAACCATCGTCGGCACGATCCTTGATGTCGCCAGGCCGATCCTCTGCACTCCGCCGACGACGACCGCCGTCACCAGCAGCGCGACCGCAATGCCCATCGCCAAGTTGAAACGGAAAGCATCCGCCCCCGACTCCAAGTAGCCGTTCGGAATCAGCACGACGTCGCGGACCACTTGAACCAGCTGATTCGTCTGGAAGATCGGCAACACGCCGAACATTGCGCAGAAGGCAAACAGCGCGCCCAGCGGACGATACTTCTCGCCCAACCCCGTAACGACGACGTACATCGGCCCGCCTTGAACACGGCCCCGGCTGTCCGCACCCCGAAACAGCACCGCCAGAGTACAGGTGAAGAACTTCGTCGCAATTCCGAGGAACGCTCCGAGCCACATCCAGAAGACCGCCCCCGGACCGCCCATATGAATCGCGACCGCAACCCCGCCAATGTTCCCCAGCCCAATCGTCCCCGCAAGCGCGCTCGACAACGCCCGAAAATGAGACAGATCTCCTTCCGCGTCCGGGTCCTCGTGCTTGCCGCGCAACAGCGCGACCGCGTGAAAGAAGTAGCGGAAGGGCAGGAACCGAGAGTAGGCAAAGAAATAGACGCCCCCGCCCAGCAACAAGATCAGCAGCCAAGGCCCCCAGGCGTAACGCGCGAATGCGGCAAGAATGACGTCGAGTTTTTCCACGCGTGAAGAGCCAGGATAGCGAGAGCAAGAGTCGATATGCTGGGAGCTGCGGAATGCTCTACACCGACGGGTTCGTTTTCGTGCACATGCCCAAGACCGGAGGCACGTTCGTTACCCACTCAGTATTCGAAATCTACGGCGCCGACTACCCGCGGTTCTTGCACTGGAACTCGCGATATCGTTGGCGAGCGCGCTTCCAGGGAGGCGTCTTGGCGCATTCGCCGAAGTACGGCGGACTCCTTCACGGCAAGCGCAAACACAGCAGCCGCAAAGAGTCGGATCACGATCAACGTCATAAGCCCGTGCTTGGGATCGTCCGCAATCCCTTCGACATGTTCGTCTCCCAGTACGAGTTCCGCTGGTGGACTCGCCCAGAGGCCGAGGCGTTCTTCCGGAGCCGAATCAACCTCGATCGCGAGTTTCCGCGCTTCCCGAATCTGAGCTTCAGCGAGTACTTGGAGCTACGATCCAAGACGCACCTTCGCCAACGACAAGGAATCCTGGAGCGCGACCTACTTCGGTACTACTCGCGCGAGCCGGAGCGCGCCTACCAACTCGCGGCTGAAGGCAAGATGGACGCTGCGGCGCTCAAACGCGAACTCGACGGCGTACACTTGCTGCGCAACGAGAATCTAGCTTCTGAACTTCGTCAGTACCTGCTCGCCAACGGCTACCAGGCGGAGGACGTCGATTTCCTGATGCAGAAAGAAAGAGTGATCCCGGAGGGGCCGGGCAAAAGGAAAACGCGCGATTGGCGCAGCTACTATACGCCCGAACTCTTCGATCTCGTGCGACGCCAAGAGCGGCTATTCCTGGAACTGTTCCCCGAGTACGACACGAGCCTCGAACCGGGTTAGTCGTCGACCCCGAAATCGGCCACGATACGTCGCGCCAGGTAATTGTCGATGCGAGCATTCGACCGCGCCGCGTCAATCAACGCCGCCTTCAGCAGCTGGTCTCGGCGATTGCGCAGCGTCTCTCGCAAAATCTGCTGGACTCTCGGATCCGAAAAATCCCGCCGGCCCGCCGCCTCACGATCAATCAGCTGCAAAATACGGTACTGGCCGTCCGCCTCCACCACCGGCGAGATGTCTCCTGGCGAGAGCGCGGCCACCACCCTGCGCAGAGCAATATCCGCCTTGTCGAGCGAGGACTTCGGAATAAAGCCCAGGTCGCCGCCGTTGGGCGTCGTCACCGGATCCTCGGAATAGTTCTGGGCCAGAGTGGAAAACTCCTCCCCCTGAGCCAACCGCTCCGCGATCATTTCAATCTTCGCCGCGGCGGTCTCATCGTCTTCCGCGTCGTCGTTCAGCAGGTTTGGCGTCGGCGTTTCCGGAACGGGCGTGACGACGATCTGAGCCAGGTGCAGCTGCTCTTCAGCCAAGGTGAACGTTGCGGCGTTGTCCTCATATTGCTGCTGGAGCTCGGCCTCCGTAATCTTGATCTGCGCCGTAATTTGACGGTTGAAGAGCTTCTCTATCGTCTGAGTGCGTCGGATCTCCGTCCGCAAATCCTCCAGCGTCATCGCTCGGTCGCGTAGAGACGCCTCAAATTCGGCCTCGTCCGTAAACGGCGCGCGATAGTCTTCGAGCCGGGCGTCGACTTCGGCCTCCACCGCCATCAGTCCCAAATCTTCGGCCTTCTGCAACAGCAGTTGCCGATCGATCAACTCGCGCAGCAAGTTCAGGCGAATCATCTGCGCCTGATCCTGACTGGGGGCCGTTTCGTTCTCCGAGACCTGGCTTTGGAAGTAGCGGTCAAGCTCCTCGTTGCTGATCTTGTAGCCGTTCACCACCGCGGCCACAGACTGGTCTCCCACCGAGTTGCAGGCGGCGACGACGATCAGCAGGAGAGCCGGCAAGATGCGCATGACTAAGTGGCCTAACTAAAAAAGGAGGCGGAGCCTTACAGCTGCCGCCTCCCCATTTTCGCAGACTGGCTGCGACGTTTCTCTTATTCGGCTGCTGCTGGAGCTTCCGCGGCTTCCGCCTGCTCCTGCTGCTGCCGGATACGCTCTTCGCGGCGTTTGCGGCGTTCCTCGGAAGTCCGCTTCACCTCGGCGCCCAGCAGCTCGATAATCGCCGACTCGGCTCCGTCGCCCTTGCGAATCCCCTTGCGCATGATGCGTGTGTATCCGCCCGGGCGATCCGAAAAGCGCGGTCCGACTTTGTCAAACAGCTTCTGAACCGCTTCCGGCGTCTGCACGAAGGCGGCCGCCTGACGGCGCGTATGCAGCGTATCCCGCTTGGCCAACGTGATCATCTTCTCAATTGTGGGGCGCAAGGCTTTCGCCTTCGTCACCGTCGTGACGATGCGCTCCTCCATGATCAAACTGGTCGTCAGACCACGCAACAGTGCGCGGCGACCCGAGGGATCGCGCTTGAGTTTAAAACCGCCTTTTCTATGACGCATCGTGTCTGTTCCTTCCTGGTTCGGGGTAGCCGCGTCGGCTACTCGGCCGGCGATTCGGTCGGGATCAGGCGGCCTTGCTCGTCAAAGCGCATGCCCAATCCAAGACCCATCGATTCCAGGATCTCCTTGATTTCGTTCAACGACTTGCGGCCGAAGTTCTTCGTCTTCAGCATGTCCGCCTCGGACCGTACAACCAGGTCGCCGATCGTTTGGATGTTGGCGTTCTTCAAGCAGTTGTAAGAACGCACCGAGAGCTCGAGCTCCTCCACCGAGCGGTTCAAATGCTCGTTGAAAAGATCGCCCGCGACGTCTTCGACCTTCTCCTCGGCCGCCGTCTCTTCCTCGAAGTTGATGAAGATCCCCATGTGATCCTTGATCAACTTCGCCGCAAGCCCAATCGCGTCCTGAGGAGTCACCGCGCCGTTGGTGTGAACCTCCAGGCCCAGCTTGTCGTAGTCGGTCATCTGCCCCAAACGTGACTGATCGACCGTGTAGTTGACCTTGCGAACGGGAGAGTGGACGGCGTCGATCGGAATGTACCCGAGCGCCAAATCCTCGTCGAAGTTCGACTCGGCCGAGACGTAGCCTCGACCCAACTTCACGCGCATCTCGATGTCGAGCAACCCGCCCTCGGAGACCGTCGCGATATAGACGTCGGGATCCAGGATCTCAACCTCCGAGTCCGCTTCGATCTGCCGTGAGTAGACTTCACCCGCTTCCGTAGCGCGCAGACGGATCGTCCGGGCGCTGTCGGAGTGCAGCTTCAACGGAATCTGCTTGAGATTGAGAATGATGTCCGTCGCATCCTCGGTCACGCCGGGAATCGGCGAAAACTCATGCGAGATTCCGTCGATCTTGACCGCCGTGATCGCAGCGCCCTCAATGGAGCTCAACAGCGCGCGGCGCAGCGAGTTTCCGATCGTCGTGCCGAATCCCCGCTCAAATGGCTGCGCGGTAAAGTGGCCGTACGTGTCGGTCAGCGAGTCGGGTTCGACCGCCAAGCGCTTGGGTTTCTGAAATCCTTTCCACATGTGACGTACCTGCTTCCTCTTCCGCTGTTTGCGCCGCACCCTTCCGGGTGCGTCCATGCGCGTTGGTTACCGCGAGTAAAGTTCAATGATCAACTGCGCGTTGATCTGCGTTTGTGCGACGTCCTCGGCGGTCGGCGTACCAATCACCTTGCCGCGCAGCGTCTGCGCGTCGGACTCCAGCCATGAAGGCGTCATGCTCAAAGGCGGCTGTTCAATCGCCTGCTGAATTCCGCCGTGCGTGCGGCTCTTCTCGGCCACCTCGATGATGTCGCCCGGCTCGACTTGCGCCGATGGGATGTCCACCTTGCGGCCGTTAACGAGGACGTGCCCGTGGTTGACGATCTGACGGGCCATCCGGCGGCTCATCGCAAAACCAAGACGGAAAACGACGTTGTCCAACCGCTGCTCAAGCAGCGAGATCAGGTTGTCGCCCATCACGCCCCGCATCCGCGAGGCCCGCTTATAGTAACCGCGGAATTGCCGCTCCAACACGTCGTACATGAAGCGCGCCCGTTGCTTCTCTTGAAGCTGCGTGCCGTAGCCCGACATCTTGCGCGGACGACGCGACTTCGACTGCGGTCCCGGAGGGTAGGGACGCCGGTCGAGCTTGCGCTCCGACTTCGGATCGAGAGCCATGCCCAAACGGCGCGACCTGCGCAGAATCGGTCCTCTGTTTCTTGCCATCGTATGGATCCTCTTCCCTGCTCTC
>Ga0209578_10000583_pt1 | contig 43077 bp, 44 predicted proteins | sample tdAd472_FD_187127 | JGI IMG/M metagenome (GOLD analysis project Ga0209578, IMG submission 187127) | Marine sediment microbial communities from the Atlantic coast under amendment with organic carbon and nitrate - tdAd47.2 (SPAdes)... | ecosystem: Environmental > Aquatic > Marine > Coastal >...
TACGACGTGGTCATGTGAATCGGCACGGCAACCGCGTTGGTGTCGTCCTTGCGGTAGCCGGCGTGCAGCGCCAGCGTTTCCGGGTGCATTTTGCTCTCGTCCATGATGTTTCCTCCGCTCCGGGTTTTCGGTTGCGCGGATCATTCTGCGCCGCGCCACCGATGTCAACGTTAGCGCTGAATACCGTAGCGTTTGTAGACCCTTTAAAGCTGCGATGCGCGCGTTCGTGAGGGTATCAATTGAATTTCTGCAGGGAAGAGGTGCGGTTTTTCGCATCTTTTGCCAAAGCCGCAGTGCCGTCATCCTGTACTTGATTCAGGATCCATAGAGGTGGCTGCTTCACAACAAACATGGGCCCTGAATCGAGTTCAGGGCGACGGGTTTGTATTGGGTGTGCCAAAAGCCTCATGCGGTAGCGCGTGAACAACACCCTTTGACCTGAAAATCCGCTCATGCTAAGTTTACGTTAACGTAAAGGGAAGGTTTGGCGATTGCACGGGTCTCGAACCCGGCGCGGTTTCCGGCTACACTCCTTGCATCGTTTCTTGGGAGAGAACACCATGCCAGACGACGGCAAACAGACCGCCGAGCGTACATCGCCGGCGACGGTTGCGGACAAGGCTTACACGCCGAAAAATCCGGTCCGCTTCGTGACCGCGGCGAGCCTGTTCGACGGCCACGACGCCTCGATCAACATCATGCGCCGCATCCTGCAAGCGGGCGGAGCCGAGGTCATTCACCTGGGCCACAACCGCTCCGTTGCCGAAGTCGTCAACGCTGCCATTCAGGAAGACGCGCAGGGGATTGCGCTGTCGTCGTATCAGGGCGGGCATGTCGAATATTTCAAGTATATGGTCGACCTGCTGAAAGAAGCGGGCCGTGACGACATCAAGGTGTTCGGCGGCGGCGGCGGTGTCATCGTCGGCGCCGAGATCAAGGAACTGCACGACTATGGCGTGACGCGCATCTTCTCGCCCGAAGACGGCCAGCAGATGGGGCTGCAGGGCATGATCCAGCATATGATCGAGGTCTGCGATTTCGACCCGACCGAAGATCTGCCGAAGGGGCTCGGCAATCTGGCCAAGGCCGACCACAAGGACCTGGCGCGCATCATTTCCGCCATCGAGTTGGGCAAGTTCCCGGACGCCGATCTGGAAAAGCTGCGCGAACTCGCGGCCAAGAACGACACGGCCCCCGTGCTCGGCATCACCGGCACCGGCGGCGCGGGCAAATCGTCACTGACCGACGAGCTGATCCGCCGTTTCCGGCTGTATTCGGACGAGCCGAACATCGCCGTCATCGCCATCGACCCGACGCGCCGCAAGACCAAGGGCGCGCTGCTCGGCGACCGAATTCGCATGAATGCCATCGACGCGCCGAACCTGTATTTCCGTTCCGTCGCCACGCGCGGCTCCAAGACCGAAGTGCCGGACTATCTGCCGGACATCATCACCGCGGCCAAGGCCGCCGGTTTCGATATGGTCGTCGTCGAAACGCCGGGCATCGGGCAGGGCGACGGTGCCATCGTCGATCTGGCCGACGTGTCGCTGTACGTGATGACGCCGGAATTCGGCGCGCAGAGCCAGCTCGAAAAAATCGACATGCTCGACTACGCCGATTGTGTCGCCATCAACAAGATGGACCGCAAGGGCGCGCTCGACGCGGTGCGCGATGTCCGCAAGCAGGTGCAGCGCAACCGCGAAGCCTTCGGCACGTCGCCCGAAGACATGCCGGTGTTCGGCTGCATGGCGTCCAAGTTTGCCGATCCGGGCATCACCGCACTGTATCAGGAATTACTGACGGTCTTCGCCGACAAGGGCTTCAACGCCCCTGCATGCACCATCGAGCCGGTGAAAACCCGCGTTTCCGAACCCGGCCAGACCATCGTGCCGCCGGAACGCGCGCGATACCTGTCGGAAATTTCCGAGACCGTCCGCGACTACCACAAAATCATCGACACGCAATCCAAGCTCGCCCGCGAACGTCAGCAACTGCGCGAAAGCAAACGCATGCTCGAAGATGCCGGTGCCAAATCGCCGGACGACCTCGACAAGTTGATTGCCGCGCGCGACGACGAAATGGACCCGCGCGCCAAGAAGCTGATCGAAATCTGGCCGACCGTGGTCGAGAGCTATTCCGGCGACGAGTACGTCGTGAAAATCCGCGACAAGGAAGTGCGCTACAACCTCAAGCGCTCGACGCTTTCCGGCAATCGCATCTCGCGCGTTGCACTGCCGAAATACGAAGACGAGGGCGAACTGCTGAAATTCCTGCTCAAGGAAAACCTGCCCGGCAGCTTCCCGTACACTGCCGGTGTGTTCGCCTTCAAACGTGAGGGCGAGGACCCGACACGCATGTTCGCGGGTGAGGGCGATCCGTTCCGCACCAACGCCAGATTCAAGTTCCTGTCCAAGGATTCCGACGCCAAGCGGCTATCGACCGCGTTCGACAGCGTCACGCTGTACGGCTTCGATCCCGCCGAACGCCCCGACATATACGGCAAGGTCGGCAACTCGGGCGTGTCCATCGCGACGCTCGACGACATGAAGGCGCTGTATGACGGCTTCGATCTGTGCAGCCCGTCGACATCGGTTTCAATGACCATCAACGGCCCGGCGCCGACCATCCTTGCCATGTTCATGAACACCGCCATGGACCAACAGATCGCCAAGTTCGAAGAAGACAACGGCCGCGCGCCGACCGACGAGGAAATCGAAAAGATTAAGGCGTGGACGCTGGAAACCGTGCGCGGCACCGTGCAGGCGGACATCCTGAAAGAAGATCAGGGCCAGAACACCTGCATCTTCTCGACCGAATTCGCATTGAAGATGATGGCCGATATCCAGTCGTATTTCGTGCATCACAAGGTGCGGAATTTCTATTCCGTATCGATCTCCGGCTATCACATCGCCGAAGCCGGCGCGAACCCGATTTCGCAATTGGCCTTTACGCTCGCCAACGGCTTTACGTTCGTCGAAGCGTATCTGGCCCGCGGCATGGACATCGACGATTTCGCGCCGAACCTGTCGTTCTTCTTCTCCAACGGCATGGACCCGGAATACACCGTCATGGGCCGGGTCGCGCGGCGCATCTGGGCCAGCGCCATGCGCTTCAAATACGGCGCCAACGAACGCTCGCAAAAGCTCAAGTACCACATTCAGACGTCGGGCCGTTCGCTGCATGCGCAGGAAATGGACTTCAACGACATCCGCACGACGTTGCAGGCGCTGATCGCGATCTACGACAACTGCAATTCGCTGCACACCAACGCCTATGACGAAGCGATCACGACGCCGACCGAAGAAAGTCTGCGCCGCGCCATCGCCATTCAGATGATCATCAACAAGGAATGGGGTCTGGCGAAGAACGAAAACCCGACGCAGGGCGCATTCATCACCGACGAGCTGACCGATCTGGTCGAGGAAGCGGTGCTTGCGGAATTCGACCGCATTACCGAACGCGGCGGCGTGCTGGGCGCCATGGAAACCGGCTATCAGCGCGGCAAGATTCAGGAAGAGAGCATTCACTACGAAACGCTCAAGCATACCGGCGAACTGCCGATCATCGGCGTGAATACGTATCGCAATCCGAACCCGCCGGAAGACAAGGAAATCGAACTACGCCGCTCGACCGAGGAAGAAAAGCAGAGCCAGATCACGCGGCTTCGCGACTTCCAGAAACGCAACGAAAGTGCGGCATCAGACATGATCAAACGCCTGCAGCATGCCGCAACCAACGACGAGAACGTGTTCGCGGTGCTGATGGACGCGGTCCGCGTCTGCTCGCTCGGCCAGATCACCGACGCGCTCTTCGAAGCCGGTGGCAAGTACAGGCGGAATATGTGACGGTTCCCCACGAACCCGTCATCCTGAACTTGATTCAGGATCCATGCTTTTGAGCATTGATGATTCCTGATTTCATGGACCCTGAATCAAGTTCAGGGCGACGAAAAGCAGGAGCTACCCAAGCAATTGTCATCCCCGCAAATGCGGGGACCCATTTCTCACGACGTTGCTAACTGTGCCATGGGTCCCGGATCGCTGCCGCCCGTTGCCGGATTAAAATCCGGACGGCCACCGCGTCCGGGATGACGTATTGGGATTGGGTTATTTCCATCCCCCGAAATCCCCATATACTTGAACGCATGAAACCCGAAGACGTACAGTTGCGCGAGGTGCTGTTCGAGTTCCACCATGTGGGCAGCTACGTGCGCGTGATTGCTGTCGATCCGTACAGCAATGTCGAGATCACCATGGTCGGCGACCCGCAGGCCGGCGAAAAGGCTTTGAAGGCCGCCGCCATGCGCAAACTGAAATACGTCATCGCGAAGAAAGCCAACGAACGGGGCGACGGATCCATCGTCGTCTGAAACCACTGCAAACGAGGAAATGTCACCGATGAAGATGCGCGGCGCCGTATTGTACGAACAGGGTCTGCCGAGACCTTACAGCCAGTCCAACCCGTTGAAGATCGAAATGCTGGATCTCGAAGGTCCGCAGCGCAACGAGGTGCTGGTGGAAATTCGCGCCGCTGGACTATGCCATTCCGACATGTCGACGATCGAAGGCATCCGCGCCCGTCCGATCCCGACGGTGCTGGGTCACGAAGCGGCGGGGATCGTCCGCGAGGTCGGCCCCGGCGTCACCGACCTCAAGGAAGGCGACCACGTGGTCTGTGTCTTCGTCATGAGTTGCGGCGAATGCTACGAATGCACGCACGGCACGCCGCACCTTTGCGGCGCCAGCTTCGACAGCAAGATGAAGGGTGAGCTGGTCGGCGGCGGCCGGCGGCTCAGCGTCAACGGCAAGCCGGTCAACCACGCGGCCGGGATTTCATGCTTTGCCGAGTACGCGGTGCTTGACCGCTCGTCGCTGGTGAAACTGCCCGACGACATCACGTTCGAGGACGCCGCGCTGTTCGGTTGCGCGGTCATCACCGGCGTCGGCGCCGTCACCAACACGGCGAAGGCTCAGCCGGGCCAGCCGGTCGCCGTGTTCGGGCTGGGCGGGGTCGGCCTGTCCGCCGTCATGGGTGCGGCGCTGGCGGGGGCGGAGCCCATCGTCGCGGTCGACCTGAACGAAGAGAAAATGGCGCTGGCCAAAACGCTCGGCGCGCACTTCACCGTCAATGCGTCGGAAGGCACGGAACGCACCGCCGAAGCGATCAAGGAAGTGACCGGCGGCGGCGTTATGCATGCGATTGAATTGTCCGGCACCGTCAAGGGCATGGATGCGGCCTATGCATCGCTGCGGTCCGGCGGCACGGTCACGGTTGCCGGGTTGACGCCCGCCGACGCCGTGTTCGAGTTGAAGCCGTACATGCTGACGGCCAAGGAATTCAAGATTCAGGGCTGCTACATGGGTTCATGCTCGCCGCCCGAGGACATGCCGCGCTTCGTCGACTATTACCGCAACGGCAAGCTGCCGGTCGACAAGCTGCGCACCGGCGAATTGGGGCTGGAAGGCATCAACGAAGGCTTCGAGAACCTCGCCGCCGGGACCGCGATCCGGCAGATCTTGAAACCGCACGGGCAATAAGGTTTACCGTCTCCCTGTCCCTCTCCCTGGGGAGAGGGTGGCGCGTGTCCCGGACGAAGTCCGGGGCAGGCGTTGGGTGAGGGGAGTTGCTTAGTTACACTCCGGCTTTGCCAGAACCTCGACCCGGCGCGGGGTAAGATTAAGCGTAAAGTCGCCGAAATCCTGGATCATCCGTTCGGCAATGCCGTCTTCGCGGTAATCGACCTCAAGTTCGAAATCCGGCATATCGGCCATGCCGAGCAGCGGGAAATACGCCATACGTACGCGCCACACATTCATATCCCGCGTCGTGTCGGAGGTCGTGCTGGCTTCGACCAGCACCGGATTTTTTGCAGGCGCGCGCGCGTGATCCCGGGTGCCCGCCGCGACGATACCGTCATGAACGGGGCCGACAACCACAGCATTAACCTCATACGGGTTATCGATGCTGGCGCCATCGAACACGACTTGTTTAAACGGCGCACCGGTTTTCCGGACATGCGCCAGGAGCCGGACCAGATGTTCCGCCGGGAACAGGGTGCCGGACGGCAGGTCGACGGAATACAGCTCGTCGTCATCGAACGAGGCAACACCGCCGTCGGCATCCTTGCCGGCCTCGCCGGCGAACGCTTCCTGTACCTCGCCATCGCGGCGGTGATCGACGGTATACGTCAGCAGCGTGCCGTCATAGCTTTCGAAGCTGTTGAAGGTCCATGTGCTTTCGACGACCTCAAGCGCGCCGCCGGAGCCGTAATGCAGACGCATGGCGACCCGGGTTTCGACCTCCCAGCCGTCGCATTGCGGCTCGAAGCGATAGAACATGGTGCCGCTGGCATCGTTGACGTCGGAGCCTTGCGTCGTCGTGCCGAGTTCCATCCGGTAAAGTGCTCGATGCGGCGTAAAGGCATTCTGCGCAGAGGGGCCCACGGCCGCCGCAGTAGCGCCGTTTGCGCACATCGCCAATCCCAGCGCCATCAAGGCACCCGGCAGATATGACGGACGGCGGGGCATCAAATTTTTACGGCCAATTTAACGGCCTCCCAGGTCGCGATGCAGTCGTTGCCGCATCAAGGGCCGAATCTTAGCGCGCTTTTTCCGCCGCTGTCTATCTTCTGTCCGGCCTGAACACCCTGCAGATTGCGCCGAAGCGGCAAATTTTGCCGGGTAAAAAACCGCCCGGAAAGCCGTTAACGATTGATAAACCATTGATTTCGATAGCGCCTTCGGCTGGCACGGCAATTGCTCCCCTTATTTGAAATAATGGGAGCCTTTCATGCGGATTGATCAGCCGCCACAACCGCTCGATATCACCCGGCTCAAGGTCGGGCCGCCGATACGCGAGCAAAAAACGGACAATACCGCCCGCGACACCACGGACGATGCCGCCAATAAACATGCCGGTGGCCGCAGCCGAGCGCTCGTCGCCTACCGGGACGGGACCGCCGCCGCGACAGCCGAGGCCAAGGCCGAAGCGCGGGCCCGCGCCGAAGGTGTGCACGCGGCTCTGGAGGCACGCAAGGTCGAACGGCTGGCCCCGCCGGCGGACGGTGCCAACGTCCCGGACGTACGGCACATGACACCGCGCGAGATGCAGGACTACAGCCAGAACCTTTACGCCGCCGGGGTTATCGCATTCGAGGATTACGAGGCGCTGGCTTTCCAACCCGACCTGCATCCCGATTTCGGGCGCACCATCGGCGCACTGACAGGCGAGACGGCACAGCCCGACCGGCCGCGCGACTACATCAGCCAATGGGCCGACAGGGTCGAGTATACCCAGCGCTACTATCCGCAGAATTCCAACGAAGTCCGTCAGGCGCACCGCATTCACGAAGCGCTCAAGGCGTTCCCGCGGCGCACCGATATCTTCGTCTGAAAAACGCCCGACGGCCCAGCCTATCCCGACCGTAAAAACACCGCCCCGAAACGTAGCGACATGTTGGCACGCGTGCGCTAGATATGGTATGAACCCCTAACTTCACGAAGGGTACCCGCCCGGACGCCCGGATGTGGGCGTTCTTGGTGGATCAGTCCGAACAAACGGGAATAGCGAACAGATGGCTGGAAAAACCGTGGCAATCGCCAGCGATCACGCCGGTGTCAATCTGAAGACGACGCTGAAAACCGATCTGGAGGCGGACGGTTACGACGTTCTGGACCTCGGCACGAACGGTCCGGAAAGCGTCGACTATCCCGATTTCGGCTTTGCGCTTGCCGAGGCTATTGCCGACGGCAGGGCGGAAAAGGGTGTTCTGGTATGCGGCTCAGGCATCGGGATTTCCATCGCCGCCAATCGCAACCCCGCCGTCCGCGCCGCCGTCGTCACCAATGCGCTGACGGCACGGCTGGCACGCCAACACAACGATGCCAACGTGGTCTGTTTCGGAGAACGATTGGTCGGTTCCGAAGTCGCGCGCGACGCCATGAAGGTCTTTCTTGAAACCGAATTCGAGGGCGGACGCCACGCTCGGCGTGTCGACAAGCTCTCGCAAGCACAGAACTGAATAAACCGGAAAGAACAATTGCCAATGTCCAGCAATACCGCCAACGCCGAATACCCCAGCGACTTTCACCAGCGCTTCTTCAATCAGCCGCTTTCCGAGCGCGACCCCGATCTCTTCGCGTCGATCACCGATGAACTTGCCCGCCAGCAAGACCAGATTGAGCTGATCGCGTCGGAAAACATCGTCTCGCGCGCCGTCATGGAAGCCCAGGGCGGCATCATGACCAACAAATACGCCGAAGGGTATCCGGGCCGCCGTTATTATGGCGGCTGCGAGTTCGTCGACGTCGCCGAAAGCCTCGCCATCGAGCGTGCCAAGAAGCTGTTCGACTGCACCTTCGTCAACGTCCAGCCGCATTCCGGCGCACAGGCCAACGGCGCCGTGTTCATGGCGCTTTTGCAGCCGGGCGATACCATCCTCGGTATGTCACTGGCCGCCGGCGGCCACCTGACGCACGGCGCACCGCCGGCGCAGTCGGGCAAATGGTTCAACGCCATCCAGTACGGGGTGCGCCCCGACGACCATCTGGTCGATTTCGAACAGGTCGAAAAGCTGGCCAAGGAACACAAGCCGAAGCTGATCATCTGCGGCGGCTCCGCGTATCCGCGGACACTCGACTTCAAGCGCTTCCGTGAAATTGCCGACAGCGTCGGCGCGCTTTTGATGGTCGACATGGCGCACTTCGCCGGTCTGGTCGCAGCGGGCGTGCACCCGTCGCCGCTGCCGATCGCCGACATCGTGACGACGACCACGCACAAGACGCTGCGTGGGCCGCGCGGCGGCATGATCCTGTCGAATAACGAGGACATCGGCAAAAAGATCAATTCCGCCGTGTTCCCGGGTCTGCAGGGCGGCCCGCTGATGCATGTCATCGCTGCCAAGGCCGTCGCCTTCGGCGAGGCGCTGACGCCGGAATTCATCAGCTATTCGAAAGCGGTCGCGGAAAACGCCAAGATCCTCGCGGCGACGCTCAAGGAGCGCGGTTTCGACATCGTATCGGGCGGCACCGACACGCACCTGATGCTGGTCGATCTTCGGCCCAAGGACGTCAAGGGTAACGCGGCGGAAGTCAGCCTCGAACACGCCGCCATGACCTGCAACAAGAACGGCATCCCGTTCGATCCGGAAAAGCCGATGGTGACGTCGGGGATCCGGCTCGGCACACCGGCGGCGACGACGCGCGGCTTCGGCCCCGAGGAGTTCCGCAAGGTCGGCAATCTGATCGGTGACGTGCTCGAAGCGCTCGCCAAATCCAATGGGGACAACTCTGCCGCAGAAGCTGCGGCGCGCGAGGAAGTGAAGGCACTGTGCCAGCGCTTCCCGATTTATACGGACGTCTGACGGCGGCCATTACAGGGGGGTTAAGATATGCGGTGCCCGTTTTGTGGAAATGACGACTCTCAGGTCAAGGACTCGCGTCCGACCGACGACAACGCGGCGATCCGCCGCCGGCGCTTCTGCCCGGCGTGCGGCGCGCGCTGGACGACGTTCGAGCGGGTGCAGCTCCGCGAACTGACCGTGGTCAAGAAAGACGGCGAGAAATCGCCGTTCGACCGGGACAAGCTGGCGCGCTCGCTTTCCATCGCATTGCGCAAACGCCCGGTGCCGGAAGACCGCATCGACCGCATCGTCAACTCGATCCAGCGCCGGTTGGAAACGCTGGGCGAGTCTGAAATCCCGACCAAGGTGGTCGGCGAGATGGTCATGGAGAACCTGCGTGAGCTCGATCAGGTGGCCTATGTCCGCTTTGCCTCCGTTTACAGAAACTTCCGCGAAGCCAAAGATTTCGAGGAATTTGTTGAACAGATAGGTGACGGAAACGACGATTAAATTCGCCACCGCTGACCGGGCACACATGCGCCGCGCGCTCGGTCTTGCCCGGCGCGGTCTGGGCCGTGTCGCGCCGAACCCGGCCGTCGGCTGCGTACTGGTCCGCAACGATCAAGGAACATCATCGTCAGGACGTATCGTCGGTACCGGATGGACCCAGCCCGGCGGGCGTCCACATGCGGAAACTGAAGCCATTCGTCAGGCGGGTGACCTTGCCCGGGGCGCGCATGCCTATGTGACGCTCGAACCCTGCAATCATCAGGGCCAGACCGGCCCCTGCACGGAGGCGCTGATCGCCGCTGGGGTCTCTGCTGTGACCGTCGCCACCGAAGACCCGGACCCGCGCGTCTCGGGCAGCGGTATTCAGCGTCTACAGGATGCCGGGATCGATGTGCGGACAGGGCTTTGCGCCGACGAGGCCCGCCGCCTCAATGCCGGTTTTATCAGCCGCGTGACGCAAAATCGCCCCTGGGTCACGATGAAGACCGCGACCACGATGGACGGCGCCATTGCGTCACGATCCGGCAAGAGCCAATGGATTACCGGCCCAGAGGCCCGCGCGCGCGGGCACATGCTGAGGGCCGAAAACGATGCGATCCTGACCGGCATCGGCACCGTGCGGGCCGACGACCCGGAACTGACGTGCCGCTTGCCGGGCATGACCGATCGCTCGCCGATCCGCGTCGTCGTCGATCCACGGCTGGAAATCGATATCGCGGGCAAGCTGTTCGATACGCTTGAGACCGCACCCTTGTGGCTGATGGCCGGTGAGGGCGTCAATCCAGAACGGATGTCGCAGATGAAAAGCGCGGGGGCGCGGGTCATCGACCTGGCGCCGCTTGCCGGGGGTCGAATTTCGCCGCTGGCGATCCTCGAAGCACTGGCCGGGCAGGGCATCACCCGCGTATTGCTGGAAGCGGGCAGCGCGCTCAGCGCATCGTTCATCGAGGCCGGGCTGGTCGATGAAATCGCCTGGTTCCGCGCCGCTGCAATCATGGGCGGCGATGGGCTGCCGGCGATTGCGCCGATGGCCGTCAACAGCCCGGAAAATGCACCGAAATTCCGGCATATCTCGACAATTGACCTTGATGGAGACGTGCTGGAGCGCTACCTCCGCCTTGGTAACAAGGACTAGGCACAAATGTTCACCGGCATTATCACCGACATCGGCACCGTGAAAGCAGTGACGCAAGGCGGCGACACACGCTTCGACATCGCGACACGCTATGACATGGCGGGCGTCGATATCGGCGCCTCCATCGCCTGTGCCGGGGTCTGCCTGACGGTGATCGAAAAGGGCGACGGCTGGTTTGCCGTACAGGCATCGGGTGAGACCCTCGACAAGACCACGCTCGGCGCGTGGCGCGAAGGCACGCGGATCAATCTGGAACGCGCGTTGAAAGTCGGCGACGAGCTTGGCGGGCACATCGTCAGCGGTCATGTCGACGGTGTTGCCGAGGTGATCTCGACGGAACCTGCCGGGGAATCGCTGAAAATCGTCTTTCGCGCGCCGGACGCGCTGGCCCGCTATATCGCCGCCAAAGGCTCGGTCACCATCGACGGGGTGTCGCTGACCGTGAACGACGTCGACGGGCAGGCGTTTTCGGTCAACATCATCCCGCACACGCAAAGCGAAACGACGCTTGGACAATTACAGTCCGCCGGACGTGTTAATCTGGAAATAGACGTACTCGCGCGCTATGTTGCGCGACTCAATGACGTGAATGGATAACTCTGTGTCAGCCAACCGAACTCCCTCTGTCGTCTCGAAACAGCAGGTCGCCCGTGCCACGGCCGATCCTGACAACTTTTTGTCGCCGATCGAGGACATCATCGAAGACGCACGCAACGGTCGCATGTTCATCATGGTCGACGACGAGGAACGCGAGAACGAGGGCGACCTCGTCGTCCCGGCACAGATGGCGACACCCGATGTCATCAACTTCATGGCCAAGTACGGACGCGGCTTGATTTGTCTGGCGCTGACGTCTGAACGGGTCAAGGAACTCGAACTGCCGGCCATGTCACGACGCAACGGCTCGCGGCACCAGACGGCCTTCACGGTCTCCATCGAAGCGCGTGAAGGCGTCACCACCGGTATTTCCGCGTCGGATCGCGCCCGAACCATCGCCGTCGCCACCGACCCGACCAAGGGCGCCGCCGACATTGCGTCGCCGGGCCACGTGTTTCCGCTGGAAGCGCGCGACGGCGGTTCGCTGGTGCGCGCCGGCCACACCGAGGCGGCGGTCGATCTGTCGCGTCTGGCCGGGTTGAACCCGTCCGGCGTGATCTGCGAAATCATGAACGAAGACGGCACCATGTCGCGGCTGCCCGATCTGGTGACGTTCGCGCAGTACCATGGCCTCAAGATCGGCACCATCGCCGATCTGATCGCATACCGGCTGAGAAACGACCGTGTCGTCGAAAAGACGGCGGAGATGGATTTCCAGAGCCGCTTCGGCGGCGACTGGAAAATGTGCGTCTACGTCAACAAGGTCGCCTATGCCGAGCACATCGCACTGGTCAAAGGCGATCTGACCGCAGACGGGCCTGTGCTAGTGCGTATGCATGCGCTGAACGTGCTCGACGATGTGCTGGGCGATGCCGCCAGCGGTAAAAGCGGCGAGTTGCAACAGGCCATGCGGATGATCGAGGAAGAAGGCCGCGGCATCGTCGTGCTAATCCGCGAGCCGTATCCGCGTTCACTTTCGGACCGGGTCCGCGCCCGGCTTGGCGAACCCGCCGAAGGCCAGCAGGAACTCCGCGATTACGGTGTTGGAGCGCAGATTTTGCTCGATCTCGCTGTGCAGGACATGGTTCTGCTGTCGAACACTAAACGTACCATCGTCGGCATTGACGGCTACGATCTGAACGTCGTCGAGCAGCGACCCATTCCGCCAGTCGGAGAATAACGCATGACCGCGCAAACGAATGCCAAGACCATTCTTGTGGTCGAAGCCCGCTACTATGAGAAAATCACCGACGACATGGTGCAGGGCGCAACGCCGGTGTTTGCCGAAGCCGGATACGAAATCGAACGGCTGCCGGTGACAGGTGTGTTCGAGGTGCCGGCGGCCTGCGAACTGGCCGTCCAGGCGGGCATCAAGGATCCGCACAAGAAATACGCCGGGATCATGGCGATGGGCTGCGTCATTCGCGGCGAAACGGATCATTACGATCATATCTGCCGAGAATCCAGCCGCGCGCTGATGGACATCACCACCAATCATCTGTTCCCGCTCGGCTTCGCGATCCTGACCTGCGAGAACATGCAACAGGCGGAAGTCCGCGCCGATCCGGCGCAAAAGAACAAGGGCGCCGAGGCGGCAAAAGCCGTGCTCCGCATGATCGAACTGCGTCGTCATTTCCGGGGCCGCGAAGATGGCTAAAAACTACGACCCGCGCCCCGCAGCGACCCGGCTGGCCGCCGTGCAGGCCGTCTATGAGATGGACATGATGGAAGCCCCGGCGGACGACGTTCTGGCGTCGTTTGCGGCCGAACGCTGGAAAGCCGCCGATGACGAGGTCGCCGAGGAAATGGCGCGTCCGAAGCCGGAGCTGCTGAAGGAACTGGTACGCGGCACGGCGTCGCGCGCGGCGGACATCGACGCAGCCTTGCACCCGGCCATGACCGGTGGGCGTAACGTCGGCGACATGGAACATATCGTGCAGGCGATCGTGCGCACTGCGACGTTTGAATTGCTGGCGCGCGCCAATGTCCCGGCAAAAACCCTGATCGGCGCTTACACCTCGCTTGCCGATGCTTTTTTCGACGAGAACGGCCAGCAGGTGAAACTGATCGCCGGTATCCTCAACACGGTTGCGCGTAACGTCCGCGCCGATGAATTCGCGCCCCCCGGCGAAACGGCCTGAAGTCTATCCGTTTCCCGTCACCCCGGCGAAAGTCCGGGACCAGCAGATAAAACGGGCGCTGGATTCCGGCGTTCCCCGGAATGACAATGCAAACAGGGCGGGGATTGGAGCAAACAAACGGATATGGCCGACGAATTCGACATCATCCACCGCTACTTCGCGCCGCTGACACGCGGCAACGAGGCGGCGCTCGACCTGACCGACGATGCAGCTGTGGTGGCGCAAACGACCGGGTTCGAGCATGTCGTGACGACGGATGCCATTGTCTCCGGCGTCCATTTCCTGATCGACGAAAGCCCGGAAAACATCGCCGCGCGCCTTTGTGCCAGTAATCTTTCCGATCTGGCGGCAATGGGGGCCGCGCCGGTCGGATTCACGCTGGCCGCCGCATGGCCGAAAGGTACCGAAGAACGTTTTATCGCCGCCTTTGCCGACGGGCTCGGACGATGGGTGGACGAATACGATTTTCCGCTTCTGGGCGGCGACACGGTGACAACGCCGGGTCCGATGATGTTCTCGCTAACGGCGATCGGCACTGTGGAAGCGGGCAAGGCGCTGAAACGCACAGGCGCGCAACCGGGCGACACGGTATACGTCAGCGGCACCATCGGCGATGGCGGTCTGGGACTTATGGCGGCAAAGGGCGAATTGTCGGGCTTATCGGACGCGCACCGCGATTTTCTCGCCGGTCGCTTTCGTTGCCCGACACCACGCATCGCGGCGGGCAGGGCGCTTATCGGCCGGGCCACGGCCTGCATCGATGTCTCCGACGGACTGGTACAGGATCTGGGACACATCTGCGAAGTATCCGCGGTATCGATGCGGATCGATGCCGCCGCGGTCCCACTGTCGGACGCGGCAAGGGCGGCGTTGGACGCCGATCCGGCGCTGCTGGAGACCGTTCTCGCCGGGGGCGACGACTATGAACTGGCATTCACAGCACATCAGACCCCGCCGCCCGGCGACGTGCCGCTGACGGCCATTGGCGAGGTCATCTCCGGAACAGGCGGCGTCAGCGTCGTCGATACGTCCGGTAATCCGGTAAAAATCGCGCACGGCGGATATAACCATTTCGCCGCCCAGCCACCGAAGGACGCACCGAAGGCTTGATGCATAGCCGACGCCGCCTATAGATTACCGTCACGCCACCCCGGGTGTCCGGGGACAGCGAATCCCCCATGTGTCCGTTACGGTCGTATGGGCATCTTTCAGGAAAGCCGGCATGAAAAAACTCTTCATCATCTTCGCCCTGGTCCTGCTTGTCGCCGGCGCAACCATTGGCGCCATGAAGTGGTTCGGGCTCGGCCCCTTCGAACAACCCGAGATGGCCGCCGATATGGAAAAGGCCAAAGAGATCGAGGCACCGCAGGCATTGTTTGTCGATGTCGAGCCGCTGCTGATCAATGTGGTGCAAGCCGGCGCCATTGCCACGACCATCCAGATGGAGGTCAAGCTGGAGTCCACGGGCAACGAAAATATCATTAAAATCAAGAGGATGCTTCCGACTTACAAGGATGCTTTCCTGAAGGATCTGCACGCCTTCGTGCCGCGTATGCTGAGCGAACTCGGCCGCCTCGACCTGCCGACATTGAAGGCGCGCCTACAGCTCGTTGCCGACCGCGTCGCCGGTGAAAAGGGTGTCGTGAACGGCGTTCTGATCCAATCCGTGCTGGATACGCCGCAGCAATAATCGAACGACCGCCGTCTGCGCGTACGATATTGAAACGACGCGGTTTCCGGGCATTTTCCGGCGGCGAAACCGCGTGTTGCTTTCTCCCGGACGTTCTGGCATTTTCCCCGCGCTTTTTGCACCGGTTACTTTTTCGCTTTGTTCGAGCCGGTACTCCGGCGGGCCTATGGCACGGTGTCGTAGCGTCCTTGTCCGTTGCATTTTTTACGAGGGGGAGGGGATGTCTTCCATTTACTATCTGGTTCTCGCTTGCGGCGTGTTGGCCCTGGTTTACGGCGCCTACGCAGTTCGCTCGGTTCTTTCGGCGCCTGCCGGTAACGAGCGTATGCAGGAAATTGCCGCCGCCATTCAGGAAGGTGCGGCTGCCTATCTCAACCGTCAGTACATGACCATCGCCGGCGTCGGCATCGTGGTCGGCCTGGCGTTGGGTGCGTTTCTCGGCATTCCTGTCGCGATCGGCTTCTTCATCGGCGCGATCCTGTCGGGCGTCGCCGGTTACATCGGCATGAACGTCTCGGTCCGCGCCAACGTGCGCACCACCGAAGCGTCCCGCACCAAGGGCCTCGAAGGCGGTCTCGACATCGCCTTCAAATCGGGCGCGGTCACGGGTATGCTGGTCGTCGGTCTCGCGCTGCTGGGTGTCGCCGGTTACTACATGGCGCTGCGCGGCATGTACGACCCGAACGATCCGACACAGATGCGTCACATTCTCGAAGCGCTCATCGCGCTCGGTTTCGGCGCTTCCCTGATCTCCATCTTTGCCCGTCTCGGCGGCGGTATCTTCACCAAGGGTGCGGACGTCGGTTCCGACCTCGTCGGTAAGATCGAAGCCGGCATCCCCGAAGACGATCCCCGCAACGCGGGCGTCATCGCCGATAACGTCGGCGACAACGTCGGTGACTGCGCCGGTATGGCGGCGGACCTGTTCGAAACCTATGCAGTGACGGTCGTTGCCACCATGCTGCTGGGCGCGATCTTCTTCACCGGCCCGGCCCAGGAACAGATGATGCTGTTCCCGCTGGTCATCGGTGGCGTCTGCATCATCGGCTCGGTTGCCGCGACGTGGTTCGTCAAGCTCGGCGCCAACAAGTCGATCATGGGTGCGCTCTACAAGGGCTTCATCGCTTCCGCGGTGATTTCCGCCATTCTGATCGGTGGTACGATTTCGTACCTCATCGGTTGGGGTACGGAATTCTCCATGAACGGTAAAACCATCACCGGTACCGATCTGTTCATCTGCGCCATCGTCGGCCTTGCCGTCACCGGCCTGATCGTCTGGATCACCGAGTACTACACGGGCGTCGATTACCGCCCGGTGAAGTCCGTGGCCGCCGCGTCCGAAACCGGTCACGGCACGAACATCATTCAGGGCCTTGCCGTTTCCATGGAAGCGACGGCGCTGCCGGTGATCGTGATCTCGGCTGGTATCATCGTGTCGTTCCTGTACGCAGGCCTGTTCGGCATCTCGATCGCGGCAACCACGATGCTGGCACTTGCCGGTATGGTTGTGGCGCTCGACGCCTTCGGTCCGGTCACCGACAACGCCGGTGGTATTGCCGAAATGGCCGACCTGCCGGAAGACGTGCGTAAGACCACCGACGCGCTCGATGCCGTCGGTAACACGACGAAAGCCGTTACCAAGGGCTACGCGATCGGTTCCGCCGGTCTCGCCGCGCTGGTGCTGTTCGCCGCGTTCACGTACGACCTCAAGTACTACTTCCCGAACGTCGACGTGACGTTCAGCCTGAAAGACCCGTATGTGGTCATCGGTCTGTTCATCGGCGGCATGCTGCCGTACCTGTTCGGTTCCATGGGCATGATGGCCGTCGGCCGTGCCGGTGGTGCCGTCGTCGTCGAAGTGCGCCGTCAGTTCAAGGAGCTGCCGGGCATCATGGAAGGCACGACCAAGCCGGAATACGGCAAATGCGTCGACATTCTGACGAAAGCCGCGATCAAGGAAATGATCCTGCCGTCGCTGTTGCCGTTGCTGGCGCCGTTCGTGATGTATTTCGTCATCAGTGCCGTTGCCGACCAGTCGTCGGCGTTTTCGGCGCTTGGTGCGATGCTTCTCGGTACCATCGTGACCGGTCTGTTCGTGGCGCTGTCCATGACCGCCGGCGGTGGTGCGTGGGATAACGCCAAGAAGTACATCGAAGACGGTAACCACGGCGGCAAGGGCTCTGACGCCCACCACGCTGCGGTGACCGGTGACACGGTCGGCGATCCGTACAAGGATACCGCCGGTCCGGCCGTCAACCCGATGATCAAGATCATCAACATCGTCGCGATCCTGCTGCTGGCCATTCTCGCCTAAGCGGACGCGTCTCGAACTGAAAAGGCCCCGGAGCAATCCGGGGCCTTTTTTTATTTGCTGTGATTGAATACCGAGCGACGGATGACCGTGGCGCTTATGCCTGCCTATTTCTGCCCGCCGAGCTTGCCGAACCGGTTCAGGTTCCCCATCAGCTGTTCGATCACCGTGAGATCTTTGCCAACCGTCGGCGTCGTACGCTCGACCGGCTCGACTTCGCGTGATGCCTCAAGACCATGCGCCTCGACCTCGGTGACGACACCTTTGTCATCGAAACTAATCAGCAAAACGCTGCGTTCGTTGACCTCGTGCTCGAGAAAAGCGACGGTTTCCGTCGTCTCGCCGATATAGAGCCAGGTTTCCTTGCCGAACATATTGATGCTCGACGGCGAGCCGAGCGAGCGTTCAACCTGATCCTTGGTCGTCTTGTTCGGGATGATGGCGGCAATGGCGTCGACATCGGGCATAGCACCGCGTTGCGCGACCTTCGGCGAACAAGCACCAAGGCTGACCACACCGGCGATAGCCACGGCGGCGATAAAAGACCTTGTTATCAAGGGGCCTCGCATCCTACATCATGCTCCCGTGGCGGTGCGAACAGTCGTGCACCGCGAGTGACTGGGTGAGGGCGACAGTGCCGCCGGACCCCGAAAATGTCAATGGATCGAAGGACAAGCAGTTCGGTGTTTTCGCTTAGATCACTGTTCAGGACGCCCCCGGAAACGCAAACCGCGCAGACATTGTACGCGGCGACGATCCATGCCGCGCGGCGGCCCGACTTCTATACCGCTCTGGGCGTTCCGGATACACCCGAGGGACGGTTCGAGATACTTGCGCTGATGGCTTTTCTGGTGCTCCGGCGGCTGAAAAGCGAAGACACTGCCAAGGATGTATCGCAGGCCTATTTCGACGTCATGTTCGACGACATCGATTCCAACCTGCGCGAGCTGGGGGTTGGCGATATCAGCGTCGGCAAGAAGGTGAAAAAGCTCGCCGAGAGCTTTTACGGCCGCATCAAGGCTTACGAAGAGGCGCTGGCTGCACCGGCAGACGATATGCTCGGCCATGCCCTGACGCGTTACCCATATCGGGGCGCAGAGCCTGCGCAAGCGCACATCACCACGCTGTCCGCTTACGTGCGCGACGCCGATGCCGATTTGGCAGCGCAGGACGTCGCGCGGCTGCTGGACGGGCACGTCACGTTCGCGCCGATCGACGTGCCGACGGAGGAGGGACGCACATGACCGACACACCGGAACTGCATCGCCCCATCCGGGTCGATGAATTGCCGTCAAAGGGCCGTGTGGTGGCCTTGCAGCCCAGCGCGAGCGAGCTGCGTGCGGTTGCCGAGCGACTCGGCCTCGTCGAACTCACGGCGTTGGAAGGCGATTTGCGGCTACAACCCGAGATGGGGCGCCAGTATTCATTGCGCGGCCCGATTCGCGCCGAAATCGTGCAAACCTGCGTCGTCACCGGCGATCCGCTGTCGGAAACACTGGAATTCGAGATCGACCGCAGCTTTGCCGAGGATGCCGATCCGATGGCCGGCCTGAACAACACGGATGAAGACACACTGACCGACCCCGATATCGACGAACCGGACCCGATAATCGACGGCAAAATCGATGTCGGCGAACAGGCCGTCGAGGAACTTGCGCTGAATATTCCGCCGTATCCGCGCGCACCGGACGCTGTTTTTGACGAGATAAAGACCGATCCGGGCGCCGATGAAGCGCGCCCAAACCCGTTCGCCGTCCTTTCATCCCTTAAAGACCAAATGGATTCAAAGGATTAGGCCTGTTTTCGGCGATTTCAAGATATCGCAGATAAATGCGTCACACGACTTGCAGCAACGGGCCAAATCCTCTAAGAAAGCGCGCTCGTTCGGATACGAGTAAACAAAGAGGACAAGAGATATGGCCGTTCCTAAGAAAAAGGTTTCGAAGTCGAAGCGTAACATGCGTCGTGCGCATCATGCGCTCGATGCGTCCAATCTCGTCGAATGCGCGAACTGCGGTGAGCTTTCCCGTCCGCACCACGTGTGCCAGTCTTGCGGTTCCTACAACGGCCGTGAAGTCGCCGCCGTCGAAGAACTCGCCTAACTGCCTTTTAAGCGGGCCGTCTGGCCCGTATGATGCGGGCCTGGGAGTAATCCGGGTTTTTCCGCTGTCGGGATGAGGCATTGACCACACGCTTGACCTTATCAATCGATGCCATGGGAGGCGACAATGCCCCCGAAATGGTTATCGACGGTGTCGAGACGGCCGCGCAGCAGAATCCGAATCTTCGGTTTCTGCTCTACGGCGATGAGACGCGTTTGAACGAGATGCTGGCGAGCCACCCTGCGGCGCTGGCGGCATCCGAAGTGCGCCATGCGCCCGACGTGATCGGCAGCGGCGACAAAGTGGCGACCGCGTTGCGCGCCGGCCGCCAATCCAGCATGCGCCTTGCGATCAATGCCGTCGGCGACGGCGAGGCCGATGCCGTGGTCTCGGCCGGCAACACCGGCGCGCTGATGGCCATGGCGAAATTCGTGTTGAAGACGCTGCCGGGCATCGACCGCCCGGCGATTGCGACGTATTTCCCGACCATGCGCAGCCAGACGGTGATGCTGGATCTCGGCGCCAACGTCGAGTGCGACGCCGATAACCTTCTGCAATTCGCTGTCATGGGCGAGGTTTTCGCCCGAAACGTTCTGGGCTGCGAACATCCGTCGGTCGGCATTCTCAATGTCGGCGCCGAGGACCTCAAAGGGAACCAGGAAGTGCGCGGCGCCGCAGAACTTCTGCAGCAAACGCATCTGCCGATCCATTTCCATGGCTTCGTCGAGGGCGACGATATCGCCAAGGGCACCGTTGACGTCATTGTCACCGACGGCTTTACCGGCAATGTCGCGTTGAAGACCGCCGAGGGTATGGCCTCGATGTTCGGCTATTTCCTGCGCAGCGCGCTGACGTCGTCGCTACTCGGCAAGCTGGGTGCGCTGATCGCGCGTCCGGCGCTTCTGCAGTTCAAGAAAAAGTTCGACCCCAGGCTCTATAACGGCGCGATGTTCGTCGGGCTGAACGGTATTTGCGTCAAAAGCCATGGCGGCACTGACGGGACCGGCTTCGCCAATGCCATCGGCGTTGCCGTCAATCTGGTGCGCAACAATTTCAACGAAGGCATCAAAGAAGACTGCGCCCAGCTTCTGGAAGACCGCGATGCGGCTATTCTCAGTGCCGAAGCGTCCGATGTCGACAAGCCAGAGGCAGCTGCAAGCTAACATGACAATTCGATCGGAAATTCTCGGCTGCGGCTCGTATCTGCCGGAACGCTGTGTGACCAACGACGAGCTCGCGAAAACCGTCGACACGTCGGACGAGTGGATCCGTTCCAGAAGCGGCATCGGACAACGTTACATCGCCGCCGACGGCGAGTTCACCTCCGATCTGGCCTTTCATGCCGCGACGCGCGCACTGGAACATGCCGGCATCGACGCGTCCGAACTGGATCTGCTGATCGTCGCCACGACAACGCCCGATAACACGTTCCCGTCCACCGCGGCCAAGGTGCAGCACCGGCTCGGCATGACCAACGGCGCGGCTTTCGACGTTCAGGCGGTCTGTTCCGGCTTCGTCTACGGCCTCGCGGTTGCGGACAACTTCATCCGTGTCGGACAGGCAAAAACAGTGCTGCTGATCGGTGCCGAAACGTTTTCGCGTATCCTCGACTGGTCCGACCGTTCGACATGCGTGCTGTTCGGTGACGGCGCCGGCGCCATCGTCATGCGGGCATCGGACGAAGAAGAAGGCGTCGGCGGCAACGGCAAGGGCCATAATTCCGGGCGCGGCGTGCTGTCGACACACATTCACTCCGACGGTTCGAACTACGACATTCTATACGTCGACGGCGGTCCCTCGACGACGCAAACGGTCGGTCACTTGCGTATGAACGGTCGCGAAGTATTCCGTCACGCCGTGACCAATCTGGCGTCCATCGTCGACGAGGCGCTGGAAGCCAACGGTCTGGAACGGTCCGACATCGACTGGCTGGTGCCGCACCAGGCCAACAAGCGCATCATCGATTCCACGGCGAAGAAACTCGGCATGAGCGAAGACCATGTCGTTCTCACCGTGGAAAAGCACGCCAACACCTCGGCGGCATCGATCCCGTTGGCACTGGACACCGCCGTCAAGGACGGCCGCATTCAGCGTGGCGACCTCGTATTGCTGGAAGCGATGGGCGGCGGTCTGACCTGGGGTGCCGGCCTGGTTCGCTGGTAACGCGCCTTCGGGCAATATTTTTTTCGCCGCGCGACACTGGAATCTGGCGTCCCACGCAATTTCTGGTGTCTTTCCAAGTCTGAAACTACAATCCTCGAAAATCGGCCATCCCTTTGATATTGACGGATTTCCCGGTCAGGGATAGGCTTCCGACAATGACAACAAGGGGGAGGCTGCGTTGCTATGACGGGCAAGACCGTAACGCGAGCTGATCTGGGCGAAGCCGTCTATCAAGAAATCGGGTTATCCCGCAACGAGTCCGCCGACCTTTTGGAAAGCGTGCTGGAATATATGGCCGACGCTTTGATCAAAGGAGAGACCGTCAAGGTCTCATCATTCGGTAGCTTCTCGGTCCGCGAAAAGGGCCAGCGCATTGGCCGTAACCCGAAGACCGGTGAAGAGGTGCCGATCCTGCCCCGCAAGGTGCTGGTGTTCCGCCCTTCGCAGGTTCTCAAAAGCCGGATCAACGAAATTCGCAAGCCGAGCGAAACCGCTGAACTTTAAGAAGATTTCCCATGAGCGATAGCGCTCCCGACGACCGCCACGCCGAAAAATCCGCCAGCGCTTTTCGCACCATCAGCGAGGTCGCAGCAGAACTCGATCTGCCACAGCACGTACTACGGTTCTGGGAAACCAAATTTCCCCAGGTGCGACCGATGAAACGTGGCGGCGGGCGGCGTTATTATCGTCCCGACGACATGCAACTTTTGCGGCGAATTCGCGATCTGTTGTACGTGGATGGCTATACCATCAAAGGTGTGCAGAAGCTTCTGCGCCAAAGCGGCAGTGTGCGGAATTTCGTTTCCGAAACCGAAGACCGTATTCCGCTGGGCGAGGGCGGAGAAAGCGCCACAACGGACGCACCTCCGCCGCCGCACAACTCCGAAACACCGTCAGGCGCCATCGCCGACGACCGTCTGCGTGCCGAACTCTCCGAGATCGTTGCCGACCTCAAGGGTCTTCATACGCAGCTCCTGCAAAGCACAAACTGACAACCTGTAGCGCGACGCCATTCACAAACGCACTCAGGTAATGAAGATGCGCAAAGAAGCCGTCGCTTTTTGTTGTATGGCGCGATAGCGGAGACTATAGTCCGCGCGCGCCGCCCCCCCCCCCACAATACAAGCTGGCGGCGCACACCGGTCGGGAAGTAGCTCAGCCTGGTAGAGCACTGTGCTGGGGGCGCAGGGGTCGCAGGTTCGAATCCTGTCTTCCCGACCATTCTTCCGATTTTCCAACGCGCGGGTGTTTCGTCCAGTCTCAGCCGCCTGTGCGCGACTGCCACGACAGGTAATGGCGCTTCAAAAACTGGTACACGTCGTCGAGCGACAGCACCAACATCGCATCACCGTTTTTGTCGGCAAACGGAAAACGGACTTTGTCGACCTGGCTAATGGTCCCGTCATTAAGGCGAACCTGAACACTGGACTTGAGCGGCAAACCGGATGCCAACGCCTCGTCCATCTCCTGGCGCACCAGATCGGCGTATAAGCGCGGCTCAAGTTCCGACAGCATCTTGTTGGTGTAGTCGATCTTCATCATCCCGGTTCGGCCGCTGCCCCAGAACAAGAAACGGTAATCCCCGGTTTCGGGATCGCGGACAGTGACGTTCGTGTAGGGAATCAGATTGGTGGGGAACGCCATCAAATGATCGATTTCCCATCGCGGCATCTCGTCCCCTTGTTTCAGGGCGTGCCACGTTTCCAACGATGAACGGAATATTTCCGAAACCTGGGTCGCGGATGTGATCACCTCGCAGTTATTCGTGGCGTCGATAATCTTCATCGTGTTGCTATTTTAAGCTGATTAATCGGGAACAAGCAGCTAATTCCTGCAACAGGGCAGAAAAGAGAATGGCCGGACCTTGCGGCCCGGCCAGAGTTTGTGCTCTTGAGGGAAGGGAGGATTCTGTGAAGAAATCCATCCTTACATGCACAAATATGACAGCCCGCGTTAAGCTCGCCTGTGACACACGTCACAGCGCTTCGTATTTTCTAAAATTTTTCCAGGTATTTTATTCAGGAACCGAGAAGGTGCACCGGCGGCCCGCCGTCGTCGTCGTGGGTGCCGCATGCAGCTTCCAACTCGTCCAGAATCGCCGGGACATCATCGAGAGTCATCCCAAGGATGAAGCGGCCGCCCGGCGCGAGTCGCACGGTCGGCCCCTTCGTGCACTGGGCCAGACACTTGATACGCTCGATCCTGATCGCGATACGGCGCGCCGTGACCCCGGCCTCGATGGCATCGGCAAGCGCTTCCGAGCCGCGCTGCGCACATGACGGTTGATCCCCGCGAAACCGTCTGTTGATGCAGATCAGCACGGAGTTAATCGACGGATCGGAAGTTGAGCGTTGGCCGGTCAGTCGTCGTCGTCCAGCAGAGGAGATGCGGCGGCGATACTTCGCCCGGTGTCGGTCAGGCGGCAGACCAGCCAGTCCGGCTTGATCGGGTTATTGAACCACGGTTCGGCCCAGCCGTGGCGGATGCAGCTTCGCACCGTCTGCTCGTTGACTTTCTGACCGATACGGTCGAACAGCGGCAGCTTGCCGCCGGCCTGTTCAAGACCGCGCTGCAGCCAGCGGAGTTGCGTTTCGTTGGGTTGCGGCGCGCGTTTAGCGTCGCCTTTTTCAGAAGCGGCGTCCGGATCGACCGAAACCGCCGTGCTGGCGTCCGCGTTGCTCATCTCTCCACCTCCTGCCAAGTGCGGCCATTAAGTCTGCGCCGTCATTCGCTTGGTCAGACAGCTATGGTACGTTAGTTTTCGCCAACGTCAAAGATGGAGATTGAAATGGCGGATCCGGTCATCCTGTACATCACGGTCCCGACGAAGGAAGAGGGGATCGCCATCGGCCGCGCGCTGGTCGAGGAAAACCTCGCCGCCTGCGCCAACGTCACCGACGGACTGACGTCGATCTTTCGCTGGGAAGGCGCGGTGCAGGAAGAGAGCGAGGCGCTGTTGATCGCCAAGACCGAGCGCGCGCTTGTCGATAGCGCCAGCGATCTGGTGAAGATGGAACATTCCTACGACTGCCCGTGCATCGTCGCCATTCCGATTGTCGGCGGCAATCAGCAGTTTATTGACTGGATAGAGGCAGAAACGTCAGCAGCGGCGGAAGGCGATAGCTGACATCCGCGCGAACGCGGCTAATCGAACTTCACACCGATCCGCTGCACGATCTGACGCGCGGCATCGGCGGAGTTGATACCCCCGGCGAAGCCTGCCTGGATCGCCTGCGACAGCGGCTTCAGCAATTTGACCTGCGTCTGGTCCGGCGGCTCGGCGGCACGCTTGCACAGCCGTTGCGCGACCGCGACCATCGCCTTGCAAAGCTCTGACACGTGATCGTACTTGGTATTGGAAAGCCGGCCGATCAGATCGCCATTCATTTCGATCAACATTTGCAGCCCGCCCAACGCGGCTTCGCTGACGCGCGGCTTGTTGTCGAGCATCGGCGCGATCCGGCCGACCAGCGCGGCGATTTCCGGCCCCATGTTTTCAAGGCGGCGGTTACGGACTTCGATCAGTGCATTGTCGATCGCACGTTCGATCTCGTGGAAGCTGACGTGCCCGCCGGTCGCCTTGGCATGTAGCGGGTTCGGCGGATCGATGGCACGCGATACGTCATCGCCCTTGCGCGCCGGCCCCAGGTATTCGTCGTTGACGATATAGGGTTTGCGCTTGTGAACCTGCAGATGAATACGGTCGAGCAGTGCCTTCGTCGAAACCGGCTTCATGACGACGTCGTCGGCGCCCGCGCTCATGATATCGCGCACCAGCGCCGGTGTCGGCTCGCCCAAAAGGATGATGATCGGCATAAACGGATTGTTGCCGATCTTGTTCTGGCGGATGTCGCGGATCAGGTCGGTGACCTTGCCGTCGGGGAATTCGGTGCCGCACAACAGCAGATCCGGCATCCGCGTCGTCACCGCATCGCGCACGCGCGAAAGTTCGGTCCCCAGCGTTACACCGGAAAAGCCGTTGTTGGACAGAATAGTGCGCACACCCTGACGCGCGTTGAGATCGGTATCGATCAGCAACACGTCAACCTCATGAAAAGTGTTTCTATGTATCATTCGACGCACATTTCCCCGGGGGACCTTGGCTCCCCAGACTGTTCTCCACCCCTAAGGCTGAAAATGTAAACCATCCCGCGATAGGGTCAACGAACCAATAAGATTCAATTTTCGGCAACCAACAGCACCGACGCCTCGGCGGCAATACCTTCGCCACGCCCCGTGAAGCCCAGCTTTTCGGTTGTCGTCGCTTTGACGGATATCCGCGCCGGGTCTATCCCGCCGATTTCGGCGACGCGCGCGCGCATGGCGTCACGGTGAGGCCCGATTTTCGGCTTCTCGCAGATGATCGTCAGATCGAGGTTTTCAATCTCGAAACCCCGCCCACGCATGCGCTCAAGGGCATACGTCAGAAACCTGTCCGATGGCGCGCCGCGCCATTGCTCATCACTCGGCGGAAAATGGCTGCCGATATCGCCGTCCGCCAGCGCGCCAAAAATGGCATCGCACAGTGCGTGCAACGCGACGTCGGCGTCTGAATGCCCGACCAGCGCCTGATCATGAGCGATGTCGATTCCGCACAGCGTCACATGATCGCCGGGGCCGAGCCGGTGCACGTCGTAACCGCTGCCGATCCGGAATGCGGGCCGCGATGCATCTTTCGCCATGATCTGCTCCATCCGTTCAAGATCGTCAGGGGTCGTCACCTTCAGATTGTCATCATCACCGGCAACCACCGAAACTTGGTGCCCGGCGGCTTCCATCACCGCTGCGTCGTCGGTCAGTTCTTGTCCCGCCACGGCGCGATGAGCCGACAGCAATGCATCGAAGCGGAAACCCTGCGGCGTCTGCGCGCGCCAAAGTCCGTCGCGCGGCACGGTGCTGTTGATCACGCCGTCATTGTCGGCGCGCTTCAAGGTGTCCACGACCTGCAGGGCAGGGATCGCTCCGGCATGATCATCGAGCGCCGCCAGCACGCGGTCGATCAGACCATGCGTCACCATGGGCCGCGCCGCGTCATGTACCAGAACCCGATCCGGCGCCATGGCGGACAGGGCCTCCAGTCCGTTGCGCACGGAATCCTGACGCGCCGCACCGCCGGCGACCGGCGCCATGTAATCGAGCCCCGAAAGCGCCTCGGCGACGATCTCCGCGTCATCGGGGTGAATGACCGGCAACACGGCATCAATTGCGGGATGCGATACGAAGGCATCGACGGCATGGCGGATCAGCGGCGCGCCCCGCACATACAGGAACTGCTTCGGCAACTCCGCCCCGAAGCGGTGGCCGCGACCGGCTGCAACGATGATGACCGCCGTTCCCGGCATGCCGTACTCCCTGTATTTCCGCCGTGTTTGCTCAATAATCCTTCAGGGCAAAGAGCTTTACCTGTCGCCGCGCGCATTGCCAAGCGCCCTGTTCAAGCTATTCCCTTGCCAAATCCCATGCTCGGCGCGAAGGTGCAGGCATGCAGACAGGCATTCTATTCGGATTGACCGCGATTGCCGCGCTGGTTCCGGCCGTGGCACTGACGTGGCGCACCAAATTCGCACGTAACGCGGCATTCTGGGCGATTATCGTGCTCGCCGGCATCGGCCCGGCAAGCGCCGTTGTGGCACGCTCGCAAGATGCCTGGCAGGCGGACTTCTCGACGTCGATATGGGTCACGATTGCAGCAACCATGGCCTTGTTCACGGTCTTCTCCGCATTGGTGCGTAATGTCTGGCAACTGGCGCCGTTGCTGAGCGCATACATGCTGGTTCTGGCACTGCTCGGTTTCGCATGGCAGCATGCGCCGACGGAACCGGTGCCCAGCGGCGACAATACCGGCCTTTTGATCCTGCATATCGGCTTCGCCGTCACGACGTACGGTCTGGCAACACTGGCCGCTGTCGCGGCATGGGCCGCGTTCTTGCAGGAACGCGCGCTGAAGCGCAAAGACCGCGCTCCGCTCGGCGGCGTTTTGCCGTCGATCACCGACTGCGACCGGCTGGTAATCCGCTTTCTCGGTATCGGCGAAGCGGTCCTCGGACTTGGCCTCGTAACGGGTATCGTCCTCAACGCGATCAACGGTTCCGCTTTACTGAGCGCCGATCACAAGACCGTCTTCACGGTGGCCGCGTTCGCTGCCATCGGCATCCTGCTTTTTGCCCAGGCAAAGCACGGTCTGCGCGGGCGCAAAGCCGCACGTATCGTGCTTTTGGCTTATTTACTGCTCACCCTGGGCTATCCCGGCGTCAAATTCGTCACCGACGTGTTGATGGGCTGACATAAACTCTTAAAAAACATTGCATCTGCAGGGAATTTGCCTAATTTGTGTGCAAATCTCGGAGGGGTGCTCGGTGGAAGATTTGAAGCCAATCAAAATTGGTCCGGTAGAGCTGGACGGGCAGGTGGTTCTGGCCCCCATGTCCGGTGTCACCGACATGCCGTTCCGACGTCTCGTCAAGCGTTGGGGCGTCGGCCTTGTCGTGTCCGAGATGATCGCGTCCAAGGCCATGGTGCATTCGGCGCGCAAGACCATGAAAATGGCCACGCATTGTGCCGAGGAACATCCGATGTCGGTGCAGCTTGCCGGCTGCGAGCCGGACGTCATGGCGGAAGCTGCGCGCCTCAACGAAGATCGCGGCGCGGCACTGATCGACATTAACATGGGCTGCCCGGTCAAGAAGGTCACCAACGGCGATGCCGGTTCGGCGCTGATGCGCGATCTGGTGCATGCCGGCAAGCTCCTTGACGCCACCGTCAAGGCCGTCAGCATCCCGGTCACCCTGAAAATGCGCACTGGCTGGGACGACAGCTCGCGCAACGCTCCGGAACTGGCGCGGATTGCCGAGGAAAGCGGCATTCAGGCGCTCGCCGTGCATGGCCGTACGCGCTGCCAGTTCTACAAGGGCCAGGCCGACTGGCGCTTCATCCGCGAGGTCAAGGAAACGGTCAAAATTCCGGTATTCGCCAACGGTGACATCAACACCCTGGACGATGCGCGCGAGGCCCTGGCCCAGTCGGGTGCCGACGGCGTGCTTATCGGGCGTGGCACCTATGGGCGTCCGTGGTTCCCGGCGCAGGTCCAACAGTTCCTGAACGACGGCTCCGTTGTCGACGACCCATCGCTGGACGAACAGATGGAAACCGTCCTCACGCATTACGATGACATCCTGACGCATTACGGCGTGAATGCCGGCGTGCGTATCGCCAGAAAGCATATCGGCTGGTATTCCAAAGGCTTACGTGACTCGGCTGATTTTCGTGCTCAGGTCAATCAGATGACCGAACCCGACGAAGTCCGTGCGCGGATCCGCGAATTCTACAGCGCCAATCTCGAACAGCTCGCGGCATAAGATGGCCGACAATACCGCGCTCGCCGACAAAACGTCCGTCTCCAGCGTTGATGCCGACGCGGTCCTGAACTCGCTGGCCAGCACCGTGATCGTCGTCGATGCCGAAAACGAGATCATCCGCGTCAATCAGGCGGCGGAACAGTTGTTCCGCGGCAGCGCCTCGTACCTGCAAGGACAGTCGCTCGACAATCTGGTCCCCGTCGACAGCCCGATCCGTGCACTTGTGACGCAGGCGCGCCGATTTCGCAGCGTCGTCGCCGAATACGACGTCACGCTGGAAAGCCCGCGCATCGGCTCGCACGCCGTCGACGTACAGGTGTCTTGTATCCCCGAAGACCCCGGCGCGGTGGCCATTGTCATTCAACTCCGCTCCATCGCCGAGAAGATCAACCACCAGCTCAACCACATGGGCGCAGCGCGTTCGGTGACCGCCATGGCGGCGATGCTGGCGCACGAGGTCAAGAACCCGCTCAGCGGCATTCGCGGCGCGGCGCAGCTTCTGGAGCAATCCGCCGACGAGGAAGACAAGAAACTGACCACGCTGATCTGCGACGAAGCCGATCGCATCGTCGGGCTGGTCGACCGCATGGAAGTGTTCTCCGACCGGGTGCCGCTGCAGCGCGAAGCCGTCAATATCCACAAGGTGCTGGACCGGGTTCAGCGGCTGGCGGAAACCGGCTTCGGCAAGCATGTCCGCTTTCACAACCAGTTCGACCCGTCGCTGCCGCCGGTATGGGGCAACCACGACCAACTGGTGCAGGTCTTTCTCAACCTGGTCAAGAACGCCGCCGAAGCCGTCGGCAGCGTCGGTGGCGAAATCACGCTCGGTTCGGCGTACAGCCAGGGCGTGCGGTTCGCGCTGCCGGGACTGGAAAACCGTGTGCATTTGCCGCTGACGGTCTGGGTCCGCGACAACGGCCCCGGTATTCCCGACGACATGAAGCGCTATATGTTCGACGCCTTCGTGACCTCCAAGCCGAAAGGCAGCGGTCTCGGTCTGGCACTGGTCGCCAAGATCATCGGCGATCATGGCGGCGTCATCGAATTCGACAGTATTCCGGGGCGTACGGTGTTCCGCGTCATGCTGCCGATGTTCAAGCCGGAAAACGAAGATAGGGAAGAAAATGTCTGAGAGTGCAACGATCCTCGTCGCCGACGATGACGACAGCATCCGCACCGTCGTGACGCAGGCGTTGTCGCGCGCGGGATATGAGGTCCGCTCAACCGGCAACGCATCGACGCTCTGGCAATGGGTCGAGAACGGCGACGGCGATCTGGTGATTACCGATGTCGTCATGCCGGACGAAAACGGTCTCGATCTGGTGCCGAAAATTCGCCGCATCCGACCGAACCTGCGGATCGTCGTGATGAGCGCGCAAAACACGCTGCTGACCGCCGTCAAAGCGACCGAGCGCGGGGCGTTCGAGTATCTGCCCAAGCCGTTCGACCTCAAGGAACTCGTCTCCGTCGTCAAGCGCGGGCTGGATGCGCGCTCGAAGGACAACGGGCTGGGCAACGCCCGCGCTTCCGAAGAACAAGTCGAGGAAGCGCTGCCGCTGATCGGACGCTCGCCGGCGATGCAGGAAATCTACCGCACGCTGGCGCGGTTGATGCCGACCGATCTCACAGTGATGATCACCGGAGAGTCCGGCACCGGCAAGGAGCTGGTCGCCCGCGCGCTGCACGATTACGGCAAACGCAAGGGCAAGCCGTTCGTCGCCGTCAACGTCGCGGCGATCCCGCGCGATCTGATCGAAAGCGAGTTGTTCGGCCACGAAAAGGGATCGTTCACCGGCGCCGTCAACCGTTCGACCGGGCGCTTCGAACAGGCCAACGGCGGCACACTGTTCCTCGACGAAATCGGCGATATGCCGATGGAAGCGCAGACCCGGCTTTTACGCGTCCTGCAGGAAGGTGAATACACCACCGTCGGCGGCCGCACCCCGATCAAGTCCAACGTCCGTGTCATCGCCGCCACGCACCATGATCTCAAACGCCTGATCCGGCGCGGACTGTTCCGCGAAGATTTGTATTTCAGGCTCAATGTCGTGCCGATCCGCCTGCCGCCGCTGCGCGAGCGGACCGAGGACATTCCAGAACTGGTGCGCCACTTCCTGGGCCGAGCCGCCAACGAAGGGCTGCCGTGGAAGATCATCGAGCCCGACGCGCTGGAATTGCTGCAGCAACATAACTGGCCCGGCAACGTGCGTGAGTTGGAGAACATGATGCAGCGTCTGGCCGCGCTGTACTCCGAGGAAGTGATCGACGCCGATATCATCGATACCGAACTGCACGACGGTCGCGGCCATACGGAACACGCCGTCACGCAGACAGGCGGTCTAGCCGACGCGGTCGATGCGCACATGAAAAGTTATTTCAGCGCGCATGACGGTGCCTTGCCGGCGGCCGGACTTTACGGCCGCGTACTGCGCGAGGTGGAACGCCCGCTGATCATGCAGACGTTGCAGGTGACTCGCGGTAATCAGGTCAAGGCATCCGAGGTTCTGGGCCTGAACCGTAATACCCTGCGCAAGAAAATCCGCGAACTCGGTATTCCGATCATCAAGGGGTCCGAATGACGGCCCAACCGGCAGTCCCGGTTCGCAGCTGGCTCTCCAATAGCAGCCTGCAACGCCGCTTCGCGTTTCTTTTGGCGATGGCGGCGGTCGCATCCGGGATCGCCACGGTTGCGCTGATGACCGATACCGCCGCGGTTCGCGACCGGGTCGACGAACTGCGCTGGCTTTTGGCGCTCGACGGCATACTGCTTCTTCTGCTCAGCATCGTCGTCGCCAAGCGCGTCGTCACCTTGTGGCTGGCGCGGCACCGGGGCCGGGCAGGGGCCGGGCTGCAGGGGCGTTTGGTCATGCTGTTCGCGCTGATCGCCGTCACCCCGGCGTTGCTGGTCGCGGTGTTTTCATATCTGTTTTTGAATTTCGGTCTCGAAGCGTGGTTCAACGACCGGGTCTCGGGCGCGCTTCGGGAATCCGTCGGCGTCACCGACGCGTACCTGAAGGAGCACCGCGAAAACATCGCCAATCAGGCGTATAGCGTCGCCTATGTGCTCAATCAGAACGCGCCGACACTGATCCGCAACCCGTGGGAATTCAATCGCATCCTGACGGCCAACGCGACATTGCGCGAACTGCCCGAAGCGGTTGTTATCGACCGGCTCGGTAACACGCTGGCGCGCTCGGAATTCGCGCTGTCGACGGTCATCGAGGAAATCCCGGGAACAGCCTTCGAAAAGGCCGACAAGGGCGAGGTCACGCTGCTTGGCTCCGAAAAAGTCGACAAGGTCCGCGCACTGGTCAAGCTCAACCGCTTCGTCGATGCCTATCTGCTGGTCGAACGCTTCGTCGATCCACGCGTGTTGCAGCACATCGCCGGAATCCGCCAGGCATTCGACGAATACAATCAACTCGAAGCGACACGCAGCGGTGTGCAGATCAGCTTTGTGCTGATCTATACCATTGCGGTGTTCATTCTGATTTTGGCGGCAATCTGGATCGGCATGACCGTTTCGGCGCAGCTGGCGGAACCGGTCAGTCACCTGATCGATGCCGCCGACAAGGTGTCGAAAGGCGATCTCGCTGCGCGCGTCGATGCGACCGACGCCAAGGACGAAATCGCCGTGCTTGGCCATGCCTTCAACAACATGACCGAGCGCATATATTCCCAGCAGCAAGGGTTGATCGCCGCCAACATCGAACTGGATGAGCGCCGCCATTTCACGGAAACCGTGCTGGCCGGGGTGTCTGCGGGTGTTGTCGGTCTCGACTCCGAGGCCCGGATCAACCTGCCGAACCGCTCCGCGTCCAATCTACTGGGCATGGATCTGGACCAGCATATCGGCGAGGCGCTGGCCGATGTGGTACCGGAGCTCAACGATCTTGTGCTGCAATCCAAGGCACGGCCGGACCGGCTGCAACAGGCAGAAATCTCGATCCGCCAAAAGACCGAGCAAAAGACATTTCTGGTCCGTGTCGTCGCCGAGCAGCTTGAAGGCAGTATCGTCGGCTACGTGGTCACGTTCGATGACGTAACGGAACTGTTGTCGGCGCAACGCAAGGCCGCGTGGGCGGATGTTGCGCGCCGCATCGCGCACGAGATCAAGAACCCGCTGACGCCGATCCAGCTTTCGGCGGAACGGCTGAACCGCAAATACCTGAAGGAAATCACCAGCGACAAGGAAACTTTCGAAAAGTGTACCGAGACAATCATCCGCCAGGTCGGCGATATCGGTCGCATGGTCGATGAATTCTCGTCGTTCGCACGGATGCCGCAGCCGGATATCAAATCCGAGAACCTGTCCGAGCTGTGCCGTCAGGCCGTGTTCCTTGAGCGCAATCGCGGCAACGGCATTTCATTCGAGCTGGATATCCCGGATGACGATGTCACCGTGCCGTGCGATGCCCGCCAGGTCGCCCGCGTGCTGACCAACGTGCTCAAGAACGGCGCCGAATCCATTCAAGGCGCGCGCGAGGAGGGGACAGAGGGCGTCGAAGGGGTCGTCTCGCTGAGCGTCGACGCCGACGCCGACAGCAACACCGTTAGCGTGACGATAAGCGACGATGGGCGGGGGCTTCCGGTCGAACAGCGCGACCGACTGACCGAACCCTATGTGACGACCCGTCAGAAGGGGACTGGACTTGGCCTTGCCATCGTGAAAAAGATCATGGAAGAGCATGGCGGCACGCTCGTTCTCGCTGATCGTGCACCGCGCGGCGCCAATGTGACATTGCGCTTCCCGAAACAAGAAGCCGGGAGCAACAATGACGCCGCACCGTCCACCGCGGCGTCTTCCGCAACCGCAAGCTGACAAAAATTACAGGACCGCTAAGCAACAAAGTCCGATGGCCAAAGAAATACTCATTGTTGACGACGAACGTGATATTCGCGAGCTGACGTCGGAAATTCTTCGCGACGAAGGTTTCGAAACCCGCGAGGCACACGATTCCACTTCTGCGCTGGCCGCCGTGAAGGCGCGCGAGCCGGGGCTGGTTTTGCTCGATATCTGGCTGCAGGGCAGCCCGCTCGACGGCATCGGCATTCTCAAGGAAATCAAGAACGCGTATCCCGAATTACCGGTGTTGATGATGAGCGGCCACGGCACCGTGGAAACCGCCGTACAGGCCATCAAGTTCGGTGCCTACGACTTCATCGAAAAACCGTTTACCGCGGATCGTCTGTTACTGCTGATCGAACGTGCCACCGAAGCGGCGCAGCTGCGCCGGGAAAACGCCGAATTGCGCACGCGTGCCGGAACGTCGCTCGATCTTTTGGGGAATTCCGCCGCGATCAAGGACATCCGCCAGGCTGTCGACCGTGCCGCGCCGACCAATTCGCGGATCATCATTTCCGGCCCGCCGGGCGCCGGCAAGGAAGTCATCGCGCGGCTGGTACATGCGCGGTCGCGCCGTGCCGAAGGCCCATTCTGCGTCGTCAATTGCGCGGCGATGCATCCGGACCGCATGGAAACCGAGCTGTTCGGCACCGAAGGCGGCGACACGTCCAGCCGCAAGGTCGGTATGTTCGAGCGCGCACACCAAGGCACGTTACTGCTTGATGAGATCGGCGACATGCCGCTGGAAACCCAGGGCAAGATCATCCGCGTGCTGCAGGAACAGATTTTCGAGCGTGTCGGCGGCAACGAACAAGTACAGGTCGACGTCCGCGTGATCGCCTCGACGACCAAGGATCTGACGGCGGAAATCAACGCCGGAAACCTGCGCGAAGATCTTTATTACCGGCTCAACGTGGTGCCGATCCACATCCCGGCGCTGGTTGAACGGCGCGACGACATTCCGGTCCTGGCGCGCCATTTCATGAACAATGCAGCCGGTGCGGCGGGCCAACCGTCACGGGAATTCACCGAGGACGCGCTGGCGGCACTGCAAACCTATGGCTGGCCGGGCAACGTGCGCGAACTCAGGAACGTCATCGAACGGCTGTTGATCATGGCGCCCGGCGATGCGACGCAACCGATTGCCGGGAACATGCTGCCGCCGGAAATCATGGGCAACGCGCCGTCGGTCGACGTCGAACGCAATGCCGAGATCATGTCGCTGCCGCTTCGCGATGCGCGCGAGATGTTCGAGCGCGAGTATCTGCTTGCCCAGGTCGAGCGGTTTGGGGGTAACATTTCACAGACCGCGCAGTTCGTCGGCATGGAACGCTCGGCGTTACACCGAAAGCTGAAATCTCTCGGTGTCCGCGGCCAGGATAAGCAGTAAGTTAAAAGCAGTAAGCTCTGACAAGATGACACTTCGTCCCAATTCAATGCAGGCAACGGTTCGGCCATGAAAATCATCGTATGCGGCGCAGGCAAGGTCGGCTCCAACATCGCCCGCCATCTGGCGCTGGAAAACCACGACGTGACCATCGTCGATCAGTCGGAAACGCTGGTCCGCCAGATTTCCGACGCCCACGACGTCAATGGCGTCGTCGGCCACGGCTCGCATCCGGATGTGCTGGAACGCGCCGGGATCGCCGACGCCGACCTGTTGATCGCCGTGACGCTGGCGGATGAAACCAACATGATCGCCTGTCAGGTCGCGCATTCTCTGTTCGGTGTGCCGACGAAGATCGCCCGCATTCGCCACCAGAGCTACCTGCAGCCGATGTGGGCGAACATGTTCTCGCGCGATCACATGCCGATCGACGTCATCATATCGCCGGAAATCGAGGTCGCCCGCGCCGTGACGCGCCGCCTCGAAGTGCCGGGTGCCTTCGAGATGATTCCGCTGGTCGACAACAAAGTGAAACTGCTTGGCGTGCGCTGCAATCCGGACTGCCCACTGGTCAATACGCCGCTCAGGCAGCTTTCGCAGCTTTTCCCCGACCTGAATATCGTCATCGTCGGCCTGATCCGCGACGGCAAACCGATCGTGCCGCGCGGCGAGGACCAGATGCACGCTGGCGACGAGGTGTATTTCGTCGTCGACAGCGACCAGATCGACCGCGCTATGGCGGCATTCGGCCACGAAGAACGCGAGGCCCGTTCCTTGCTGATCTTCGGCGGCGGCAACATCGGCATGTTCCTGGCCAAGGAACTGGAAGAGAACCACGACTGGGTGCGCGCCAAGATCATCGAACACAACAAGGAACGTGCCGAAGCCATTGCCGGCGAGTTGCAGAAAACCATCGTCATCAACGGCAGCGTCATCGATCAGGAAATTCTGGAAGAAGCCAATGTCGGCGGCACGGAAACCGTGGTCGCCGTCACCAACGACGACGAAACCAATATTCTCGCCAGCCTGCTGGCTAAGAAATTCGGCTGCCGCCGGGTCGTCACGCTGGTCAACAATTCGAGCTACGAGGACCTTGTCGGCTCCATCGGCATCGACGTGACGGTCAGCCCGCGAAACATAACGGTGTCGAAAATCCTGCAGCATGTGCGGCGTGGCCGCATCCATTCGGTACACACACTGCGCGAGGACTTCGGCGAGTTGATCGAGGCCGAAGCACTGCAAACGTCGGAACTTGTCGGCACGCCGCTGCGTGACGCCAAGCTGCCGCAGGGCGTGCTGATCGGCGCGATCGTGCGCGATGGCGCGACGATTTATCCGAGCGGCGGCACGGTGGTCGAAGCCGGCGACCGTGTCGTGCTGTTCGCCGCCGCCGACGTGATCCGCAAGGTCGAGAAAATGTTCTCGGTGCAGCTCGAGTATTTCTAATACTCTCGTCATCCCGGACGTTAGCCGAGCCCGCGAACCGCAGGCTTCCGGGCGTGAGGCTTATGATCCGGGCCCCATTCAAGTATTGGCACCATGCTGAAACATGGGTCCCGGATAACTGCCTTTCCTAACCAAATCATAGATTTGGCTGAAAGACGTTTCCGGGATGACGGTTTTTACTATCTTGATTTACCGCTGAATTGGTCACAGAAAACATCAATGACTGATTTCTCCAAACCCACAGCCCTGATCTTCGACTGGGATAACACGCTGGTCGATAGCTGGCCGGTGATCCATGACGCGCTGAACACCACGTACCGCACGTTCGGGCTGCCCGAATGGACGCTGGACCAGACCCGCGCCAACGTCCGGGAATCACTCCGCGACAGGTTCCCGAAGATATTCGGCGACGAATGGGAAGCGGCGGCGGACGTGTTTTACAAACGCTATGACGAAATTCACGTCGACGCCGTGAAACCGGCCGCAGGCGCCGTCGAGATGCTCGATGCGCTACGTGACGCGGGGCTCTATCTGGGCGTCGTTTCCAACAAGCGGGGCGACTATCTGCGCGCCGAGGCCGAACATCTCGGCTGGAACGGGCATTTTTCCGCGATTGTCGGCGCCACCGATGCGGAACGCGACAAACCGGACCCGGCCCCGGTGCACATGGCGCTTGCGCCCGGCAATCATGCGCCGGGACCGCACGTCTGGTTCGTCGGCGATGCCGATATCGATCTGAAATGCGCCATCGATACCGGCTGCATTCCGGTGCTGGTCCGCGCCGAAGCGCCCGAATCGGACGAGTTCGGCGCTCACCCGCCGGTCCATCATTTCGCGAACTGTCTACAGCTTTGCAATTTTCTACAGACGATGTAAGCTCCGTTGCTTGTCTGGAAAAATTCGCGCCAAAACGGCCGATAAAACCTATAAATCCGCCGCAATAGGCGGCTAAATACAGGGGGAATAAAAGAATGTCCGCGGATAAACCCCAAAATGTGCAGGACGTTTTTCTCAACTACATTCGCAAGAACAAGACGCCTGTTACCGTGTTTCTGGTCAACGGCGTCAAGCTTCAAGGCATCGTGACGTGGTTCGATAACTTCTCGGTGCTGCTGCGCCGCGACGGCCACACGCAGCTTGTCTACAAGCATGCCATTTCGACCATCATGCCATCGACGCCGGTGCAACTGTTCGAGCCCGAAAAGGACGACGCGGCCGAGGATGCGTGAGTAAGCAAGGCGCTGGCGGCGGCATAGATCGGCGTCCGCATCGCGAACGCTGCATCGTCGTGCATCCGGAAATCGGTGCCGACGCGGGTTTCGATCCGCAGGGCAGCCGTGAACGCGAGGCCCGGCTCGAAGAAGCCGTCGGCCTTGCCATGGCCATCGATCTCGATATCGCACACGCCGAAGCCTTCACCATCAAACGCCCCAAGCCCGCGACGCTGATCGGCGGCGGCGTGGTCGAGCGCATCTCGGACGTTCTGCATCGCCTGCATCATGACGACGAGGAAGCAGCGAAACCGGTGATCATCGTCGATGCGCAATTGACGCCGGTGCAACAACGCAACCTTGAACGTGCATGGGAATCCAAGGTCCTGGATCGGACCGGGCTGATCCTGGAGATTTTCGGCGCCCGTGCACGGACACGGGAAGGGCGGTTACAGGTCGAACTGGCGCAACTGACGTATCAGCTCGGGCGGCTGGTGCGGTCGTGGACGCACCTTGAACGCCAGCGCGGCGGTGTCGGCTTCATGGGCGGTCCCGGCGAAACCCAGATCGAGACCGACCGCCGGTTGATCCGCCAGCGCATCGACAGGCTGAAGAAGGACCTGGCCGATGTATCGCGGACCCGCGATCTGCACCGCGCCGCGCGGCGCCGCGTGCCGCACCCGGTGATCGCGCTCGTCGGCTACACGAACGCCGGAAAATCCACGCTTTTCAATCGCTTGACCGAGGCGGAAGTCGTCGCAAAGGACCAGCTTTTCGCAACTCTGGACCCGACCATGCGCGGGCTGAAACTGCCGAGCGGGCGCGACGCGATCATTTCCGACACCGTCGGCTTCGTCTCCAACCTGCCGCACGAACTGGTGCAGGCCTTCCATGCAACGCTGGAAGAAGTGATCGAGGCCGACGTCATCGTCCACGTCCGCGACGTCGCGCACCCCGACACCGAGGCGCAAAAATCCGACGTCTTGCAGGTCATGGCGGAATTGCACGTGGTCCCGGCCGAAGGTGCCGCCAACGACGACGATGCCGTCGCCCATGCCAAGCCGGTGATCGAGGCGCTGAACAAGATCGACCTTCTTGACGACGAACAGCGTGATTTCATCGCCAACCGGGCGCGCTTCGGCAATCAGTCGGCAGTGCCGATCTCGGCCATGACCGGGGCGGGCTGTACGGCTTTGCTGGATGCGGTCGACGAAATCCTGACCAGTCACTATTTGAACCGGACCATCGATCTTGCCTTCGAGGACGGCGCGGCGCTGGCGTGGCTTTACGAGCGCGCCGAAGTGCTGTCGCGCGAGGACGGAGAGGCGGGTGTGCATCTGGAAATGCGCATCGCACCGGACGTCGCCGCGCGCTTCGAGCAGAAATTCGATACGCCGCTGGTGCCAGGGTAAACAGCACAGCCACGCCCGTCTTGCCGTCGTTCATGGGTCCTCAGTCAAGTTCAGGACGACGTTTTATTGTTTCTAGTCCACCCAGCCACACCACACGTCACCCTGAACGTGATTCAGGGCCCATGCCGCTTCAATTTCAAATCATGCCCTCACGAATAGAAATAGAGTATTGCGCGGCTGCGGCACACGCATTACCCATTGCACCGTGCAGTCTACTAGTAGAGGAGGGGCCGATGGCGACACGTGAAGCCCAGCAAAAGTGGCGGCAGACCAACCGCTATGTGAAGCGCCAGCTCAACGTCATGGCGCGCGAACATACGCACCGCAAGCTCGACCAATTCGCCGGCGCATTCGACTTGCGCGGCAAGGGCGAAGCCGTCACATTCGCCACGTTCGTAACCGACGCGTTGATGCAGCGCGCGGAATTTTCCGACGAGGCGAAGAAGGTTCTCGAAGACGCCGCCGGCGCCTATCACCGTGACAGGGACTTGTATATCAACTGATGGACCGTGTTCTCGACCACCCCGATAAAGTCCTGGAAATCATGCGCGATGTCGCCGAAGCCGAGATCATGCCCCGCTTCAAGACGCTTGAGGCGCACGAGATTTCGGAAAAGAAGCCCGGCGACCTGGTGACCGTCGCCGACAAGGAATCCGAACGCGCGCTGACGCGCTATCTGCAGAGCTTGTTGCCCGGCAGCCGCGTCATCGGCGAGGAGGCATTCGAGGCCGATCCGACGATGCTCGACATGCTCGATGCGCCGGAACCGGTGTGGATCGTCGACCCGGTCGACGGCACGCGAAATTTCGCGCACGGCAAATCCCCATTCACGGTCATTCTGGCGCTGGTGAAAGACCGCGTGACGTATGGCGGCTGGATCATCGACCCGGTGGCCGGCGACGCGGTCTGGGGCCGTCTGGGCGGCCATGCGCATGTGCAAGACGCATCGGGCAACATGAACGAGGCGCGCCGCCCGGCGCGCGATTTCGCCGATATGACCATGACCACCGGCCCCAAGCTGCGGCCGCGCCTTGTCCGCGCCGCCGACGAGCTTGAATTACCATTGCCGAACCTGATCGAGCGTTATCGCTGCGCCGGACGCGAGTATATGGACATCGCCACCGGCAAGATCGATCTGGTGCGCTACGGCGGATTGTTGAAGCCCTGGGACCACGCCGCCGGATCGCTGATCGTGCGCGAGGCGGGCGGGCAGGCGGACGGTATTCTCAGCGGTGCGCCATACCGTGTATCGACGAAACTGGGCACGCAGTCGCTCGGCGTCGCCGGGGACGCGAAGATCTGGCCGACGTTTCGCGACCTTGCCAAACGCGCCGACGAACTCGCCAACGGTTAGTCGTTGATGTTGTATGTGTCCTTGATGATATAGAGCGGACGGCCTCGCACATCGCGATAGATACGCGCGATATACAGCCCGACGATACCCAGGCCGATCATCAGCCCGCCCCAGAGCGAGAGCGCGAAGAACACCCACGCCGCCGTGCTGCACCCCCAGCCGACGATTGCCGCCAACGCCGTCAGCACAAGGCCGCCGAGCCCGAGCGCAGCGCCGAAAAGTCCGCCATACAGCACGAAATAGAGCGGATACATGGAAAATGAGGTCACACCATCGACGAACGTCTTCACCGGACCTTTCGAAAACACGCCCGGAAAGTGCGTTTCGCCGGCAGAGCGAGGAGCGCGCCGGTAACGTACTTCGGCGCGCTCGAAACCGATCCACTGCGTCATGCCGCGCAGATACGGCTGCGCTTCGGGCAGTTTCAGCAATTCATCGACGGCACGACGCGACAAAAGGCGGAAATCACCGGCCTCGACCGGCATATCGACTTCTGACACCGCATTGATAATTCTGTAGGCCATACGCGTCGCCCACAGGCGGAACGCGGTCTCGCCGTCACGGCTGATACGGCGCGTGTACACCAGATCAGCGCCTTCGCGCCACTTTTCCAAAAGCTCAGGGATGACTTCGGGCGGGTCCTGAAGGTCGGTATCCATATAGATCATGGCGTCGCCGGTTGCGTGCTTCATACCTGCAAGTACACATTCGCCGACACCGAAATTCCGCGCCATATTGATGATTTTGACCGATTTGTCGTCTTTCGCCCGCGTCATCAGGATATCCAGCGAGGCATCGGTCGAATTATCATTGACGAAAATCAGCTCGTACGGACAGCCGACACCCTTGAACATCACGGTAACGCGATCGATCAATTCATCCAGCACATCGGCTTCGTTGCGGAACGAAAATACGATGGAAACCTTGCTGTTCTTGGTGCGCGCGTCCGTTGCCATGATTCCCCCAGGAAATATAATGGCGTCAATATCCGCGCCGACACAATTGTGTCAAGGATTGCCGCTTAACGGATGTTTTGCGGATCAGGCGAATTCCAGGCCGTCCGGCTCGTAGACGACGATCTTGGAGCCGACATTGTCGATGGCGATCTTCACCGCGACCAAATCCTTGAGCGCCTCGCGCACGCGCGCCTGCCTGTCCGGCTCGACAATGAACAGCATGAAACCGCCACCACCAGCGCCCAGAAGCTTACCGCCCGAGGCCCCGGCGCCCATCGCCGCGTCAAAGATTTCGTCGACCAGCGGGGTCGATACACCATCGGCCAGTTCGCGTTTCAACTGCCATGATTCCTGCAGCAATGCGCCCAGGTCGCGCATCGAACGGGAGTCGTCGTGCAGGATGTTTTCTGCCTCGGCAACCATCGACAACATGGTCGAAAGCTGTTTTTCTTTAGCATCGATGTTGTCGATCTGCTTTTCCGCCATGACCGGCGCCAGACGAGACAGCCCCGTGAAGACCAGCAACAAGTGATCCTGCAACTCGTCGCGACGTTCTCGGCTGACCATTGCCGGCTGCACGTCGAATTCGCCCGTTTTCAAGAAGTCGATGCGGTTAAGCCCGCCGTATGCCGCCCAGATCTGATCCTGACAGCCGACCTTTTCGTTAATCACGTGGTGCTCGATGCGGATCGCCTCGCGCGCCAGCTCGCGCTTCGAGGTCATCTTGCCTTCAAAGGCGGCCAAAGCATTGGTCAGCCCGACCGTGAACGACGAACTGGAACCGAGCCCCGAACGCGCCGGCAAATCGCCGTCATGGTGGATTTCGATGCCTTCGCGCGGCATGTGTTCGGACAGCACGCCCTTGACGGCCGGGTGCTTGATTTCGTCGATGGTTTTGACGTTTTCGACCACGGAATAGACGATCCGGTGTTTGTGCTCGAAGAACGGCGGCAAGCGACGCACCGAGATGTAGCAGTATTTGTCTATGGCAAACCCCAGCACCGCGCCGCCGTGCTGTTCATACCATTTCGGATAATCCGTGCCGCCGCCGAAAAGCGACACCCGGAACGGTGTGCGGCTGATGATCATGCATCCCCCTCGTGGCCGGCGTCGTTCCCGAT